>Ga0316578_10000471_pt1 | contig 13477 bp, 13 predicted proteins | sample J0NA_2_FD_203076 | JGI IMG/M metagenome (GOLD analysis project Ga0316578, IMG submission 203076) | Rhizosphere microbial communities from salt marsh grasses in Alabama, United States - J0-2_160517rDrC | ecosystem: Host-associated > Plants > Roots > Rhizosphere | place: USA: Alabama | collected... | reverse complement strand
GCGGGAGTCGAGCATCATCTTCGTCGGCTTCGCCGCGCCGGGCACGCTGGCGCGCGTCCTCATCGACGGCGCCGAGCGGGTGCGGCTCTTCGGCGATGAGATCCCGGTCAAGGCCCGCCTCTACACGATCGGCGGCTTCTCCGCCCACGCCGGCCGCGACGAGCTCTTGGCATGGCACCAGGCCATAGCCCCGCAGCGGACCATCCTGGTTCACGGCGAGGAGCGGGCCATGCGCGCCTTCGCCGGGCGGCTGAGGAACACCAGGGTCGTGATGCCGGCGCAGGGCGATGCGATCGGCCTGTGAAGACTCCGGTGGTCCACATGCACCGCAAGGGCCGCCGCCGCTCGGCGAAAAATTCCGATGGACGAGCCGCCCCCAGGCAGGCGGAAGGTTCTATTATTGGTATTGAAAGCAGACACTTGGGTAAGAGGCTGGAGGCCTTGAACAAGCCGCTGTCGGTGTCGGCCTCCACGTCTCCGTCCATCCAGCGCTGAGGCGCGTCCGGTGGAGATGGCGCCGGCTGACCCGGCAGCGGTCGCGATCGGAGGGTACGACGATGGCAACACAGAGGGGCACTGTGATTGACCAGACGCGTGATCCGTGCGCCCGCTTGCAGGAATGGCGTAGGTGCCGGATTCGCGAGCTGGCCTACCTGAAGGCCGAGGAGCGCGGCTTCGCGCCGGGCCACGAACTGGAGGACTGGTACGAGGCCGAACAGGAGGTGGACGAGGTGCTTCGGCCCGAGCCAAAGCACTGACGGCGGCTCAACACGGAAGCGGCCGCGGCGCTGAGCCGGCAGCCGAGGGAAACGCCGATGGGGATCGGCGATCCTGGCTGAACATCGACAGCGAGCCCGAGAACGCCGTTTTCGGGCTCTTTGATTTTCTCCGGTGTGCGCGCGCTGAACAGGAAGGGTGTCCTGCTCCCGATGGGAAGCGGCGATCGATCAGCACTACGCTAGACCCGTTGCAGTCGGTGTCGATCCCGTTCCGGCCTCAGAGAACGCTCGTCGCCGGCAGCCGGTGGGCTGTGGACGAGCGTGATCAGCTCGACCTGGCTGCGGGTGCTCGTCTTGGTGAGGATGGCTCGCAGATGCGCCCGAAGCGTGTTGTGACTGCGTTGCAGCCGTGCCGCCGCCCTCGGCAGGGTGCCGCATTCGATCAGCGCGCCGAGCACCCCGGTCTCGGCCAGCGTGAGGCCATAGTGGGTGGCGAAATGGTCCAGGTCCGGACCGCGGTCGTGCTTTGCGATCGCGCGCTCGAGCTGAAGCGCACGATTGACGTGATTGAAGTAGTACTGGAACTCGGCCAGTTCCCGCTCGCTGTAGTCCGGTGCGCCGAGCGGACGCGGCAGCGCCATCTGTATCCAGTTTCCGCCGACGTCGACGGCATGGCCGCCGGCCGAGTAGCCAAGGCGGTGCCGCCGCCAGAAATCGTTGAAATACTCGGCGGCCTCGCTCCGCCAGTGCGGCAGCACGCGGCTGTCCGATGTCACCCGGCCTGGCCGCATCCTGCCGTCGCGCATGGCGGCGTAGAAGGGATCGATGGCCGCGAAACGGGCCGCGTAGTCCCGCCAGATGGCATCGTCGTGCCCACTCAGGCAGATTTTTTCGACCTCCTGCGGCCGGGGCCCGTACACCACCAGTGTACCGGCGTCGGCGCAAAACCGTTCGCGCAGCCGCGCGACGACCTCGGCCCAGTCACAAGCCTGCAGCGGGACATCGTAAATTCGCTCGAGCAAGTCGAGGTCGATCTGCTCTGCCGTAGGCATATCGATACCGGGTGCGGCGGCGGCATAAAGCGTGGAGTTCGCGTTCCAGCATGGTTTTGCCGCCCGCGCCCGTCAATGCCACCGGCGGGCGGCTAGCGCCTGATTTGTCAGTAAAAGGCGGGCATTCGAGCGCCCGGCTCGGGCGATGGTCGTCATAGACAGTGTCGGCAGCCCGGTCCCGGCTCAGGGGATGTCGAGGCCGGGCGGCTGGATATCTTCCTCGGCGAACAGCGACGTGCCGTTGATGCGATGCCACTTGCGGATGCCGGCCCAGGCCTCCTCGGCGGTCTCCGCGTACCAGAAGAGGTCCGTGTCCTCGGGATCGATACTCCCGGAATCGACCAGAAACCCCACATCGAAGACGCGATGCCAATAATCCCGTCCGATCAGCACCACCGGGATCGGGGCCGCTTTCCGGGTCTGGATCAGGGTCAGCGTGCCGAACAGCTCGTCCAGGGTGCCAAAGCCGCCGGGCAGCGCGACGATGGCCGCGGCGCGCTTCAGGAAGTGCAGCTTGCGCAGCGCGAAATAGTGGAACTGGAAGCACAGCCCGGGCGTGACATAGGGGTTCGGGAACTGCTCGCAGGGCAGCGTGATGTTGAGCCCGGCGCTGTCGGCGCCGACGTCGAAGGCGCCGCGGTTGGCCGCCTCCATGCCGCCGGGGCCGCCGCCGGTCATGACGATGAGCCGGGAGTCGCGCGGCCCGTGGCCGGCTCGGCCCACCAGGCGTCCCAGCTCGCGCCCGATCTCGTAGTAGCGCGACAGCTCCAGCCGGCGCTCGGCCAGCTTTAGCCGCCGGATGCGGATCGGGTCCTCCGGGCCCAGCTCCGCCGCCTGCCGGGCCGCGGCCAGCTCGCGCCGAGCCGTGTCCGGCTCCTGCAGGCGGGCGCTGCCGAAGACGACGATGCAGCGGTGTACCCGGTGCTCGGTCAGCGTCTCTTCGGCCTTGAGGTAATCCAGGTGCAGGCGCAGGCCGCGGGTAGCGTCGGTGTGCAGGAAGCCCAGGTCCCGGTCGGGCTCGCGGTAAGACGGATGATCCATGATTTCCGTAAGGCGGCCAGCGGCGTCGGCATCCTCCTCCACCGGCTTGGGATGCTCCCAGGGCATCGGCTCGCGTCGCTGGATGCGATCTGCGGGCTTCGGGACTTGGGGACGGCGGTTCATCGGCGGCGGGGGAAGATGGGGCGGAAGTACCAGGCCGGCGGCCGGATACCGGCCGGTGAGGCCGGATTATGCCATCCGCTGCCGAGAGTGCCCATGAGCAGCGGCGAGGAGCCCGCGGTTCACCGCGGGCGTATCGAGGTGTCGGCGAATCGGCTCTCGCCCGCGCTGAAGGGCGGGCTCCGGGGGGCTGTCGCCGCGGCGCCGGCTCAGCCGATGGGCTCGTCCAGCTCTCGGCGGCGCATCTCCGCCTTGGCGCGGTAGAGCGCGGCGTCGGCCTGCTCGAACACGGACGATGCGCTCGCCGCGCCCGTCGGGATGGACGTGAAGCAGCCGACGCTCAGCGTGGGAAAGGCCCAGGGGTGGACGGAGCGCCGCGCCGCGACTTCGCGGCTCCGTTCCAAATTTCTAACGATCCGGGCGGCGCCATCGGCGTTGGTGTCGGCAGCAATGATCGCGAACTCGTCGCCGCCGATACGGGCCGCCATATCGGTCTTGCGGCGCGCCTCCTGGCGGCAGAGGCCCGCGACTGCGCGAAGCACCGCATCGCCGACGGCGTGCCCATACTCATCGTTGTAGCGCTTGAATCGGTCGACGTCGCAGAGGATCAGCGACAGCGGCTGGCCGTTGCGGGCCGCGCGCATCCACTCCGCGTGCAGGAATTCGTCGAATGCGCGGCGGTTCGGGATAGACGTCACGTGGTCCAGCAGTGCATGGCGCTCCCGCACGGAGCCGGTGACGATGGCCTCGTGGGAGTAGCGGTAGATCTCCCGCGACAGGATGAACAGCAGGGCGTAGTAGATCGGGATGACGATGGCGATGGCCGTCTGCAGGCTGCCGGGGTCCGCCACCAGTTGAACCGCCAGCGGGATGACGATCGGGATACAGAACAGAGGGTAGGCAATGCGGTGGAACGACAGCAGCACGGTCGAGGCCGCCGTCATCGCCACCAGGATCAGCGCCAGGAACATCGCCAGGGCCGGCTCGTCGGGTACGTAGAAGAGCACCGCGGCCGCTCCCCACAGTACGGCCGACGCAAGCGTGCCCCCGATCAGTGCCGCCTCTCGGCTGGGGACCCTGGCGATATCGATGGACTCCGAGCCGAAGCGGCGGCTCAGCCCCCAGCGCACGGTGTTGACCAGTGCCAGCACACCGAGCCAGGCCAGCAGCTCTCCGTGGGGCAGGTAGGGCCACAGCCCCCCCACCAAGGCAATGCCGGCCGACAGGTTGGACAGCAGGACGATCAGGCCGTGCCGGAACAGCAGCTGCAGGTGCTCGGCCCGGGCCAGCAGTTCGATCTCGGTCTCTGCATCCATGCCGGTGGAAACCAGGTCCGCATGGGTGGCAGCGGTTTGCATCGACAAGGACTCCTGTGCGCTCGGGCGAATGATGAGCATGGACCGGGTACTCGGCTGCTCCCGCGATGGGAGCGGCCCGTGACCGTGGCCGGTTGCGTGGTTCCGAGTGCGTCGGCAGGACCACCCGCGGGTGGTCGTCATTGGCCCATGGGCATCAGGGCGTTCCCCGGTGGCAACGATCAGCACGGACGCGGGGGACCGGACGGCGGATGATAGCCGCGGTTCCGGCCCGCCCTGGGGGTGCCCTATTGTCCGATATGCCGGCCGCCGTTGCGGGGTGTGCCCGCAATGGCGGCCATGGTGCCGGGGCGACGGCTCTGCCCGGGACTTTTGCGCCAGTCTAGGGCGGCAACGTGCTTTCTTCATCCGGCGCCCGGCGTATGGTCCCGTTGCGCCGACGGGCTAAGTCTTCGCGTGCCGACCGCGGCCCGCGGGGTGCGTTGGGGGAGCGCGCCTCCGGCCGTGGTCCGCCGCCGTGGCGGACTCCGCTGGCACGGGCAGGTTCAAGAGGGGCGCCGCTCGTCAATGCCTCGCCGCCGGCCGGTTCAACAGGATCAGCTCGATTTCCTCGGTGATCTCCTCCTGTCGCCATAGGTTGCGGCGCAGGGTCAGCGCGCGGGTGCGCTCGTCGATGCGGTTCAGCGCGCCCTCCAGGTGGCGCAGGCGATGCTGGTGCTCCGCCGTCAGGGCACTATAGAGCAGGGCTTGAAGGGCGGCGAGCAGGGTGTGATCCACGAGGCGCTCCAAGAAGGCCCCCGGCGGCAGGTTCAACAGTGGCGGAGAACGGTGCTCGGGCGGGCCGGGGGCGCTGTCCTGGAACGGCGGCAACAGCGACACGGCGCGAACCCTGTCGGACGCGTCGTCCCAGTGCAGCACCTTCAGGCGCAGCGCGTGGCGGCGGGTCGCGATGCCATCCAGCGTGTCGAGGATGCGTGCGAGCACGGCGCCGACCTCCTCCGCGGTGGTAGCGCCCGGGATGACGGTGACCACGCGTGGATCCTGCTCCAGCGCGGCGGCCAGACGACTGCCGACGGCGACCAGCGCGACTGGGCCGGCGGTGCTGCTCAGCCGCTCCTCCAGGGCCTCCAGCACGGCCTCGTTGTAGTCGCCGCAGAAGCCGCGCTCGGCGCCGATCAGGAGCCAGCAGGGCGGCGCGTCGGCGGCGGCGCCGGCCAGGGCCTCGAGCAGGTCCGGATGATGGGACAGAAAGTCGCGGGCGGCGGCCTCGATACTGGCGACGACGCGGCGCTGGGCGTCCATGAAGCGGCCGAGCTTGCGCGTCTCCATGTAGGACAGGTTCTTCATCGAGCGCATGATGCGGCCGATGTCGGCGAGCCCCGCGAGCCGCTCCTCGATATCATGTCGGCGGCTCATCGGCGGACTCCGAAGCGGGCTCGGCAGCGGCCTCGGTACTGAGCCAGCGGCGGATCGCGTCGAGCCAGGTCTCGCGGCTGTCGTCCAGGGTCAGCGGGCTGGCCTCCACGGCCTGGCGCAGCCGGGCCTCGGCGTCGGGGACCTGCTCCTCGCCCAGCTCGTCCAGCAGCCCGGCGTTGTAGGCGATCAGTAACGCCAGCTGGACGCGGATCGGCAGCGGATCGAGGCGGTCCTGCTTCAGCAGCTCCCGCAGCACGGCGCCGCGCTTCAGGCGCCGCGCCATGCCCGCCTCCAGCCGGGCGCCGAAGCGCGTGAAGACCTCGAGCTCCAGGAATTGCAGGTAATCCAGCTTGGTGCGCCCGGCCTCGCGCTTGATCGCGGCCGGCTGGGCCTTGCCGCCGATGCGCGAGACCGAACGGGCGATGTCGATGGCGGGCAGGACGCCGGCGGAGAACAGGTCCCGGTCCAGATAGATCTGGCCGTCGCTGATGGAGATCAGGTTGGTCGGAATATACGAGGCGATCTCGCCGAGCCGGGTCTCGACGATGGCAAGCGCCGTCTGGCTGCCGCCGCCGGCGTCCTCGGCCAGGCGCGTGGCCCGCTCCAGCAGTTTTGCGTGCAGGAAGAAGATGTCGCCCGGATAGGCCTCGCGGCCGGGCGGGCGGCGCAGCAGGAGCGACAGCTCCCGGTATGCCTGGGCATGGGTGCTGAGGTCGTCGTAGACCACCAGGGTGTCGAGGCCGCGGACCATCCAGTGCTCGGCCAGCGCGCAGCCGGCGAACGGCGCCAGGTACTTGAGGCCGGGCAGGGCGCTGGCCTCGCCGACGACCACGGTGCTGTAGTCCAGCGCGCCGTGCTCGCGCAGCAGGTCGATGGTGCCGACGACGGAAGACCGCTTCTGGCCGATCATCACGTAGACACAATGCACGCCGGTGCCGGCCTGGGCGAGCACCGCGTCGATGGCCAGCGCGCTGCGGCCGAGCCCCTTGTCGCCGACGATGAGCTGGCGCTGACCGCGGCCGACGGGAATCAGCCCGTCGATGATCTTGATGCCGGTGAACAGCGGTTCGGACACGAAGCGGCGCTGGATCATCGGCGGCGACGGGGCGTCCAGGGGCTGGGGCTCGGCCGGTGCCGGTGGCGGGCGGCCGTCCAGCGGGGCCCCGAGCGGGTCGACGACCCGCCCGAGCAGCGCATCGCCGGCGGGCACGCTGACCTGCCGGCGGCCGCGGTGGACGCTGGTGCCGGCGGTCAGGCGCTGGGTCTGGTGCAGCAGTACGGCGCCGGCGAGGTCCCGCTCCAGGTCGAAGCAAATGCCGCGGCTGCCGTCGCGGAAGTGCAGCGTCTCGTCCACGGCCGCCGACGGCAGGCCGCTGATCCAGGCGATGCCGTCGCCGACGGACACCACGCTGCCCTGCTCGGTGACGCGCAGCGCCGGCGCGTAGTCCGCGAGCCAAGCGGTGGTGCGCTCGAAAGGTAGTTCCGCGGCCGCGCCGGTGCTTCTCGTCGCGCCCTGTGGGGGCGCGCCTCCGGGCGCGACCGGCTCCGTGGGAGCAGTGTCCCCGTCGGGGCCGGCGGCGGCCGGAGGTGTCTTGTTGCTGCCGCCCTTCACCGCGCGGCCTCGGCGAAGAAGCGCAGCTCATCGCGCAGGTTGGCGGCAAGAAGCAGGGCGCCGGCATCGATGGACAGGCCGGCGATCAGCTCGGGCTCTTGGCTGAAGCCGCAACTGACGCTGCCGCCGGTGATCCGGGACAGCGCGTCACACAAGCCCCGGCGGCGGTCTTCGCCGATGGGATAGGCGCTCCGCACCTGCACCGCGGCCGGTCCCTGGGCGGCCGCCTCGGCCAGGGCGTCGAGTTGTTGCTCCGGCATGTCCGCGAGCTGGTCCAGGGCCAGGTCGATCAGCCGCTCCTCCAACTCCGGGCCGGCGGCAGCGCCGAGGAGCCGTGCGGCGAAGGTTCCGGCCAGCTCCAGCGCCCGTGCCTGGTCGCGGCGCTCGGTCTCGGTGCGCTCGCGCTCGGCCAGCGCGGCGGCCTTGTCCCGCTCGCGCGCCAGCTCGTCGTGCAGCGCGGCCAGCCGGCGCTCGCGCTCGGCGGCCAGGGCGCGCTCCAGCTCGGCGTGGGCTTCGGCGTGCTCCTGCTCCAGGGTCTTGCGCCGGGCCTCGTACTCGTCCCGAGCCCGGTCGGCGTCGGCGCGGGCCTGCTCAGCCTCGGAAAGCGCCGCCTCCACGCGCTCGCGGCGCGCCTCGATCGCCGCCTTCACCGGTTTGTACAGGAACCGCTTCAGGATCCAGACCAGGATCAGGAAGTTCGCGATTTCCAGCAGGAAGGTGGACCAGTCGAGCTCCATGCGTGGGCTCCGGGGTGTTGAATCGAAATCGAAATCCGAATGGAAATCGGGCTCCAATTCGATACCGATACCGATTATTGCTGGGACACGAGATACTCCAGCAGCGGGTTGCGGAACAGAATGATCAACACGATGACCAGGCAGTAGATCGCCAGCGACTCGATCATCGCGAGGCCAATGAACAGCGTGCGCATGATGGCCCGCTCCGATTCCGGCTGCCGGGCCAGAGACTCCAGGGCCTGGGCGATGGCGCGGCCCATCGCCAGGGCCGGCAGCATCACGCCCAGCGCGATGGCCAGGGCGGCGGCGACGGTGGATGCGAGCACGATCCAGGTCATGTCGGTCATTGTTCTGGCTCCGTAGCAGGGGCCGGCCCCTCGGCCAGGGCCCCGGTCTGAATGGCGCTGGCGATGTATGCCAGGGCCAGCATGCCGAAGATGTAGGCCTGCACCAGGGCCTCGACGATGTGCAGCATCAGGATCGGGATCGGCACCAGCAGGCCGCCGATCCAGACCAGGAGCAGCGCGACCAGTTCCAGGCTCATCATGTTGCCGAACAGCCGCACGGCCAGGGCCAGGGACCGGGTGATCTCGCTAATGACGTGGAAGGGCAGCAGGATCGGGCTCGGCGACAGGTAGTGGCGCAGGTATTCCTTCAGCCCGATGGCGCGGATGCCGAACCAGTGCACGGACAGGAACACCAGCACCGCCAGCGCCGAGGTCGCGGACAGGTCCCGGGTCGGCGAATGCAGGCCGGGGATCAGGCCGACGAGATTGGCCGCGACGAGAAAGGTCCAGAGCGTCAGCACGAAGGGCATGACATTGTCCGCATGCCGTGGCAGGGCCTGGCGCACTGCGTCCTCCATCGCCGTCACCGCCCCCTCCACGGCCGTCTGCACCAGTCCCGCCCGCGCCCGCATCCGCCGCGTCGCAAGCCAGGCGCCGATCCACAGCAGCAGCATCAGCAGCCAGGTGGTCACGACGGTGTCGCGGAGCACCAGCGGCCCGAACTGGAACAGCGTATGAGCGAACATCGCGTCGGCTGTCATGGTTTCGATAATCGGTATCGATATCGGAATTCGATCCGCGTCACATCAGCCTTGTTGATTCATATTCGACTACAGCTCCGTAGGTTGGGCTGAGGAACGAAGCCAAACAATGAGGTCGAGCTGACCGCCTGATCGTTGGGCCTCCTCCGTCGGCCCAACCTAACGCGGAAACGTCGGTTTCGACTGCGGTTCAGTCCTCTTTCCAGGTTCAATCATGCCTTCGTATCAGAAAATAGACATTGAACGCTCCCACGACGAGACCGAGGAACAGCAGGCTCAGGGTCCAGCGCATCGAATAGCCGGGGCGCAGGCCGTCGAGCCAGTTCCCGAGATAGGCTCCGGCCACCACCGGCAGCACGAACACCAGCCCCAGCGTGGTCAGGTACACCGTCTGCACCAGCAGGTGCTCGCGTTCGGCCTCGGCCTTCTTCAGGCGCCCGGCATCGCGCTCCACCGTCCTCTGGAGCCTCCGCTCGTCGCGGGTCGGGGTCATGGCGCCGCCTCCGGCAGCCGGCCGAGCCGGCGCAGGCGCTTCATCATCTCCTGCTCCAGGCGCTGGAGGCTCTCGTGCACGGCACGGAGCTCCTGCTCTTCGGCCGCGAGCCGGGTGCGCAGCAGTGCGCTGATCTGGTCGTAGTCCTGACCGCGGAACAGCTGCCGCGTGCTCAGGTACAGCTCGTTGTCGACGAAATGGATCAGCGCCCCCGGCAGGGCGAGGTATTCCCATGCGCCGTCGGCGGTGCGGAAACGGGCCAGGCCGAACACCAGCGAGGTCATGAAGCGCTCGTGGCCCGGCAGCAACCCGAAGCTGCCGCTGGCGTCGATGCCGATAAAGGATTGGGTGCCGTCCACGCGCTGGTAACCCCGGGCGTGCTGGAGGTGCAACGTGAAACCGGTCATGCCGACGCCCCCTGGGCCATGGCGCCGCGCATGTAGCAGTCGTCCTCCGGCGTCTCGTCGTGGTCGCCGCGCAGGAATGCCTCGCAGTCGGCCAGCGTGTGCTCCAGCGGCACCGAGAGCCCTGCGATGCCGGTCTGCGCCGTGATCACGTGCAGCGGCTGGGTCAGGTAGCGCTGCAGCCGGCGCGCCCGCAGCACGATGCGGCGGTCGTTCGGCGACAGCTCGGCGATGCCGAGCATGGCGATGACCTCCTCCAACTCGCGGTACCGAGCCAGATGCTCCCGCACGCCCTCGGCGACGTCGTAGTGCCGGTCCCCCAGCACGTGCCGGTCCATGAGCTTGCTGCTGGACGCCAGCGGGTCCACCGCCGGGTAGATGCCTTTGCCGGCCTGGTCGCGGGACAGGACCACGGTGCTGTCCAGGTGACCGAGGATGGCGGTCACGGCCGGGTCGGTCATATCGTCGGCGGGAACGTAGACCGCCTGCACCGACGTGATGGCGCCCAGGCGCGTGGAATTGATCCGGTCCTCGATCTCGGCCACCTCGGTGTCCAGCGTCGGCTGGTAGCCCACGGCGGCCGGCATGCGCCCGAGCAGGCTGGAGATCTCGCTGCCGGCCTGGACGAACCGGAATACGTTGTCCACCAGGAACAGGACCTCGGTGCCCAGGCTGTCGCGCAGGTACTCGGCATAGGTCACGGCCGTGTGCACGACCCGGAAGCGCACCCCGGGCGACTCGTCCATTTCGCCGAAGATCAGCATCGTCTTCGGCATGACCCCGGCATCGCGCAGCTCGTGCCAGAGCTCATGGCCCTCGCGGATGCGCTCGCCGACACCGGCGAAGACCGACACGCCACGGTGCAGCGCGACGACCGCGTGCATCAGTTCCATGACCAACACCGTCTTGCCGACGCCGGCGCCGCCGAACAGCCCGGTGCGGCCGCCGCGCACGAAAGGGCAAAGGAGGTCGATGACCTTGATGCCCGTTTCCAGCACCTGCCGGGGCGGCACGGCCTCCGACAGGGCCACCGGGGCGCCGCGGATGTCACGATAATGCTCCGGCCGCAGCGGCTCGCCGCCGTCCAGCGGCTCGCCGAACATGTTGATCGCCCGACCCAGGCAACCCTCGCCGACCGGTACATGAACCGGCGCGCCGGTGTCGTACAGTGCCATACCGCGCGTCAGGCCCGACGTGCGGTGCAGGGTCACGGCCCGGACGCGCTGCCGGTCGAGATGCTGGTGCACCTCCAGCCAGTAGGTCTCGCCGTCCACCTGCGCCACAAGCGCCTGGCGCAGCGGCGGCAACCGGTGGCAGCGGATCACGACCACGGGACCATGGACCTCGTCGATGTGGCCGACGTGGGTCCAGCCCTCGGGGACGGGCCCGTTGCCGGCGGCTTGAGCGGGCATTGCTGGCATCGCGAGAAATCGGATCGGCGCCGCAGGCTGGGGCCGGTAGCGCGTCACGTTAACCATAGCCCCGCCGCCTTCCGCCGTGCCCCGGTTCGGCCGGCCAACGCGCCGTCCGGCAAGTCAGACAGGAGCCCGCGGTCCACACCGGGCGCGTCTCGATGATCCGTCCCGGCGCCGCTCCGGGGCCGGCCGCCTGTGGCCGATGCGTGCGGGGCCATCACCGGCGGTGGTTTCGGGCGCCGCCGCTTGAATGCCATACTAGCGGCACGGGTTCTGCGCCTGGCCGGCGGCCGGTGCCTGGCCCGCAGCTCATTCACCCCTGGGAGTATCCGGATGAACAGCAATACCGCTGAAACGACAGGCCAACCCAAGAAGACGCTGACGAGCGGGGTCGCCAAGGTGGCCAACCTCTACAATCCGAAGACCTGGCGGGAGCGGGGCCTGTGGTGGAGCCTCGGGCTCTTCCTCGTCACCTACGCGGTCGTCGTCGTCGTGCTGGGCATCTACTGGTCGCGCTCGCCCGACACCTTCGACGTCAAGGAGAGCGCGGTCCAGATGGCGGGCGGGGACGAGAGCAAGCTCGTGCCGGGCTACGTCACCACGGCGACCGCCATCCGCATCGGCGAGACGCTGCTCGATAAGCCGGGCGGCTACTTGAGCAACGACATGACGCCGCCCGGGGTCTACCTCGACAATATTCCCAACTGGGAATTCGGCGTCCTCACCGAGCTCCGCGACCTGGCCCGCGCCATGCGCAACGATTTCAGCCGCTCCCAGACCCAGTCGGTGGAGGACAAGGACCTGCAGGTGGCCGAGCCCCAGTTCAATTTCGATTCCGAGTCCTGGATCCTTCCGTCCACGGAATCGGCGTACCGCAAGGGCCTGAACGCCCTCGACAGTTACCTCGACCGTCTCGCCGACGAGAACGCGCGCGACGCGCAGTTCTTTACCCGTGCCGACAATCTGCGCGACTACCTCTCAGTCGTCGAGAAGCGGCTCGGCAGCCTGGCGCAACGCCTTGCCGCCAGTGCCGGTGAGGAGCGGTTGAACATCGACCTGGCCGGCGATCCGAACGCGAGCAAGTCCACGCCGACGCCGGCCGTGACCCAGGCGCAGACGCCGTGGATGCAGATCGACGACATCTTCTTCGAGGCGCGCGGCTATGCCTGGGCACTGCTGCACACGCTGTCGGCCATCGAGATCGACTTCGCTGCCGTGCTCCAGGACAAGAACGCCCGCGTGTCGCTGCAGCAGATCATCCGCGAGTTGGAGAACACGCAGGCGACGATCTGGAGCCCATTGATCCTGAACGGTACGGGCTTCGGCCCCATGGCCAACCACTCCCTGGTCATGGCCTCGTACATCTCGCGCGCCAACGCCGCCATCATCGACCTGCGCAATCTGCTCGAAAGGGGCTGAGCCCAGCGAGCCACCCACGGCCGATACGGGCCCCATGGAAGGGGCCGCGCAGGCGCTCCCACGCCAACGCGTCTGGGCCAGCGTCTTCGGCGGTCACCCCATCCGCTGATGCAGAGCGAAGCCGCGAGTAGCTCGCGCATCGCTGCGCTGCGCTCGCGCGGATCGCGGCTGAGGCCGCGTCCACGCCGGCGCGGTGCGCACATGGAGCGGCGCGGCCGCGGCTGTGGGCACGGCTTCAGCCGCGACCGGCGCGGCAACGCCTCGCCGCCGCGCTGCGGTGGGCAGGAGGGACCTTGTCTGCGGGCTAGGAAGGAAGGGCGGGGTAACCTGGTTCCCTGGATGGACGCGGCTTCAGCCGTGACCTGCGGGGGTCACACCGACTCCGGGGAGGCCAGAGGCCAGGGCCCGCCCCGGCATAAAGCGCACTGGCCTGCGGACCGGCTGGTCCGCAGGCCGGGCGGTTCATTCAGCCTGCTTTTGCCACTGGGTGCGCGGCATCGGTGAGAACTGCGGCGCCCAGCGCGGGATTTCTCTCGACACCGCTTTCGGTGCCACCGGCACCGTATAGGTCCCCGGGGTCGTCGCAGGCGCGGCAGCAGCGGTCTCGGCCGGAGCGGCCTCCTCAGCCGGGGCAGCCTCCCCGGTGGCGGCGGTCTCGGCCGGCGCGGCCTCCTCAGCCGGGGCA
>Ga0316578_10000470_pt1 | contig 13481 bp, 7 predicted proteins | sample J0NA_2_FD_203076 | JGI IMG/M metagenome (GOLD analysis project Ga0316578, IMG submission 203076) | Rhizosphere microbial communities from salt marsh grasses in Alabama, United States - J0-2_160517rDrC | ecosystem: Host-associated > Plants > Roots > Rhizosphere | place: USA: Alabama | collected... | reverse complement strand
ATACCGCTTGGCAAAAAGCGCTTCAACAATCAGCTGCGGATCAAGTAAATAATCCAGCCAGAGGAAGATTATCAAATGCAGCGCCGCATAGAAAAATGCGTACAACCCCAGCAGGCGGCGTAAAGGGATGATCTGCTTCCACCCAAACCAGATATGCGCCGGCGTAACGGCCAGGCTCAACATGAGCAGTATAATCGCCGTCTTGCCCGTTCGCAGTGTTATTTCGCGGATAGGATCAGCACCTAAATTGCCACTGTAATAATCCCATATCATCACGGCCAATGGTAACAGCGCACCGATGTGAACAAATAGCTTTAAAATACGCTGCCAGGTTTTTTTATTGATACGCTGCATCTTATTATCAACTTTTGAAACGAGTGAGAATTCCATGATTTTTAAAAATTCGCCCTTAAATCCATTCCTGCATATAAATCGGCGACCTGCTCCTCGTAGCCATTGAACATAAGCGTCCTGCGACGGCCGAGTTCCCCGATTCGCCTTTCAGTCGCCTGCGACCAGCGCGGGTGATCAACTTCCGGATTAACATTGGCGTAAAAACCATATTCATTCGGGGCAGCAGCCATCCACAAAGACGTAGGCATCTCATCAACAAGGCTGATCTTGACGATTGACTTGATACTCTTGAAGCCATATTTCCAGGGCACGACCAGCCGGAAAGGCGCCCCATTTTGCGGCATTAGTTCTTCGCCATAGAGCCCGGTAGACAACAGCGCGAGATCGTTCATCGCTTCATCCATACGTAAACCCTCTACATAAGGCCATTGATACCAGGGGCTTTTCTGGCCCGGCATCTTATCCGGATCATAAAGAGTCTCGAAGCGCACAAATTTCGCGTCAGAAGTGGGTTCTACTTCATTCAACAACTTCGCCAGAGGAAACCCCAGCCAGGGAATGACCATTGACCAACCTTCCACGCAGCGTAGACGATAGATACGCTCTTCCTGATCGAAACGACTCCGCAGATCGGCGATATCATAAACGCCTGGATTGTTAACCATCCCATCAACCTCTACCTGCCAGGGAGAAGTTGGAAATCCAGCTGATTTAGGAGCTACATCTTCCTTACCCAGGGCAAATTCGTAGAAATTATTATAGTTTGTCACATCACGAAAGGGCGTCAAGGGATCGCCTAATTCATCGGTCTCGCCCTCAGCCGAGGGGGTCTTCGCAGCATCCCCACTTACCGTATCTACAGCAGCCGGTTCGGAAGTCCCAGAAGGCGCACCGCAAGCTACCAGAGCCGCCGTTGCTGCCAGGGCCGCTGTGCCTTTCATAAATGTTCGTCGTGAAAGATAAATACCTTTGGGGGTGATTTCCGATGATGGGATTTCGTATCCGCTTGGTTTCTTAATTAACATGTTCTTCTTCCCTCTCCAGGATGCTTTTTATAATTGACGTCCTTAACCTTGACGTCTTACATTATATATAGCTAATCTGAACTAACTGTGAAGAAAAAATTATGAAAGAATTACAAAGTGTTGGTTAAGAGCAGCCACGCAATGAAGTACAGCCCTCTTCTTTGTTGTTTTCTTGTTCGGGAGGTGCCTGTTCCTCTTCTGGAGGCGGATTAACCACCTTGGAAACGTCTACTACCCTGCCGGCTTCCTCAACGGGTTCATCTGGTAATTCGACAGCTTGAACGCCGCCAACACGGAATGAAACGACGTAGGGTTCATCCATGATCCGATCATTTTGAGTGATCGAGAGACGCAGATAATAATTACCGGGAACGAGTGTACTGGCATCTAGGACTGCCAGCCGACCGTTCACAACAGTTGTGGAACGTTGCCCCCCTACAGACACCCACCGTACGTCGTCCCCTGACTCATTAGGAATACCCAACTCTATCTGATATGAGCCGCTCGTATTGGCTTGAAAAGTTGCTGTGCCGGAGATTTCCACTTCACCATTTACAACCTGTCCGGAACGAGGGCTGGAGATACGCCACGATGTAGCCTGCTGCTGTTCTCCCAGGTCTGCGCCGGCAATATACTCCAGATCACCGGAACAAGGTCGAGCGGGTAAGACCGCCAGTCCATGGTTCGCCGCCCACAGATGCGCCTCAACCAGACTCTCAATATTTCGCGGCGGTGTCAGGAAAATTTGATAAACGGTATCTGTCTCTAATAATGAGACATCAACTCCCTCATCATAACGGCAGTATTGGGCCGCGGAGGAGCCCTGAGTCCCAATGTTTTGACTCGTATCCACTAATCGCAGTGCTGGAACACGTAGAACCGCCGGATCAACTTCCTCCCAGCTGACCTCTCCAAACGTTGTATCAGCGGCTGCTTCCTCCGCAGTATCCAGGAACCATTCTGACTGGTTAACACGGCAGTCGGAAGCACCAGGTGTAACTGAAGAAAGCGCGCAGAGGAGACGCCGCGATATACCTTCCGGTCGCTCAAAATCAACCGCGGGTAACCTGCCATCATAGACCAGAGTCCGCTGCAAATGATCATCGGCGTAAACTGCTTGCAAAAAATTCGCCCATAACGGGGCTGCCCCCTCACTGCCGTCAATATCCTTCATCACGCTGTTGTCCGTGTTTCCACCCCATACGGTCACCACAAGTCCGGGCGTGTAGCCAATTGTCCACACATCGCGTAAATCAGAGGTCGTTCCCATCTTTGCTGCTGCTGGGAAAGGTAGTACCAACGGATTATCACTACCCATGGTTGGAATACGCGCCGGATCATCATCCAGGATATCGCTGATGAGAAATGCCACGCGTTCGTCCAGGACTTGTTCCGTTGCTGAAGGTTGGTGTTCATACAGAACCGCACCATCCCTGTCGGTTACGCGCAAAATTGATACGGGAGACACCCGCCTCCCGCCATTGGCGAAGGTCGCGTAAACGGTCGTTAGTTCCAACGGCGTCACTTCTGCGCTGCCCAATGTAAGAGAAAGACCATAGTCACTTGGTTTTTGCTGCCAGGTAGTAATTCCCAGTTTCTTGGCAAAGTCCATCAGATTCGCCACGCCGATATCTTGCAGGAGCAAGATTGCCGGAACGTTATAACTATTGGCCAAAGCACTGCGCAGCCGTACGGGTCCGCGGAATTTCTCATCATAGTTAACTGGAGAGTAAGTAGCCCCGCGTGGGTCCAGTCCGTAATCGACTTCAACATCCCACAAAATATCCGCGGCGGACCAATCAGTATTGCCATCTTCATCCGGAGAAAGGGCGGCGGCATAGGTGAGTGGCTTAATCGTGCTGCCAGGCTGTTGAGGCGAGAGTGCGATATTAACCCGGCCGCTTATTTCCGCATCATCATAATCTACGCTCCCTAACATGGCGATTATTTCGCCCGTGGCTGGTTTTAAGGCGACTAGGCTGGCATTGTTCATATTATGGTCCGGACCTAACTTCGCCACCTGTTCCCGGGCTAACTGCTCCGCCAGCTGTTGGTAGTCAAGATCGAGTGTCGTCGTTACTTCAAGTCCACCCTCAGCCACCAGCTTGGATCCGAACATCTCTTCAAGCTGTTGGCGTACATAGACTGAGAAATGGGGCGCCAGCAGGTTGACATCTCGCCACTCAAATTGTAGAGGTTCCTGGTAGGCTACCTCAGCATCTAGACGTGAGATATAGCCTTCGCCCACCATTAGGTTCAGCACAAGCCATTGGCGGGACTTTGCCCCTTCAAGATTGTTATAAGGATCCAGGCCGTAAGGGCTTTGTGGTAACGCGGCAAGCAAACTCGCTTCCGGCAGTGTTAAATCGATGGCCGATTTCCCAAAATAAACATTGGATGCGGCTTCAATACCATAAGAGAGGTTGCCGTAATTAACTTCGTTCAAATACATCTCAAGAATTTCATCCTTGCTGTAGTTGCGATCCATAATCCAGGCAAGGATGATCTCTTTCAACTTCCGGTCTAGAGAAAGAGCCGATCGTTCTTCATAATCAAATATCAGATGGCGCACCAACTGCTGGGTAATTGTGCTGCCTCCGGCTGGACGGCCGGATGGATCACGGACCACGCCATAAACTGCCGCTAGGAGTGAGGGAATATCCACCCCGTGATTCTCATAAAAGGTATCATCTTCGACAGAAATAGTAGCTTGAATCACATGATCGGGAATTTGTTCTAAGGGGATACGTGTACGTTTCCCTTCGCCAAAGATCTCCCACAACAAATTTCCTTTTCGATCAAGGATATGGCTCGTTTGAAAAATCTGGCGCTCCGGCACTTCATCTAATGCGGCAACACTATCATCTAACTCTTTAGTCCAATCCGCGTAAAGCACCGTGCCGCCAATCAAAACACCGCCAATCAAGGCAACAATAAATAGGAAAACGGTGGCGAAAAAGAAGCGTACAACACACCCGCCCAGGCCTGGACCTCCGGGAGCCCGGGAGAAGGGTACGTATTGTACCGGTTGGGACTTTGGTCGTCTTGATAGCATAGCAGCACCCATCCTCATGGTAACGCAAAATTCTTACCATGAGGATTACAACCTAGTTTAATGTAGATGAGTTGAAATTTGTGTGAAAATGGAGAGAATCCTTTGCCGGTATGCTGAAAAACTCATCTACCGGCAAGGATTACCAATCAGAATTAAACGTTTTATGGTGATTATTCATCACCGATGGTGAACGATATCAAATGGGGTTCGCCAACGTAATTACTATCTTTCACCACGATCAGGCGTAGGAAATATTCACCGGGAGGCAGGGCATCGGCATGAAGCATTTCCAACGGGCCGTTCACAACCGGTTGTTCATGTGTTTCGCCCAGCGTAACCCACTGGATATCCGAACCGTTCAGTATGCCCAGCTCGATCTTATAAAACTCCACAACGCCGGGATCGAAATCGGCCGTGCCGACGATGGGAATAATGCCATTCACCGTATCCCCCTCTTTTGGTTCTGTAATTCGCCAGACTGCCACGCGGTTCGGATCACGTGCAAGGGCCAGCAGTTCTTCATTGCAAGCTTCCAAAGGCAAAATTGCCAGATTGTTCGCCTGTGCCCATTCATGGGCGGCCTTCAGGCTCTCCTCGTTTCGCGGCGGAGATAAAAAGACCTGCATTTGGCTTTCAGGGGATATTAAAGTCGCATCAGTCCCTTCAAGAAAATAGCAAAAAAGCTGCGGTGGTGGTGCATCTTCATCATTCTCGATCGCTATCAACTCCTCGCTTAAAGGCGGTAGAGGTAAGGCTGGCATACGCGATACCGCTGGTTCGAGTTCTTCCCAAACTACAGGGGTTTCCACATCGGGAAATGTTTCCGGCGTTTCGGCCGTCGTCTGTAATATCCACTCCGACCCGCCGGGCGTACAGCCAGCCGCGCCAACTGTAACAGAGGCCAGGGAACACAAATCCTTCTGCTCCATGGCCGCGGGAACCACAAATTCGCTTGGAGGTATTTGATTATTCACGACCAGGGTTCTGAGCATATCGGTATTGGCGTAAACCGCCTGCATATAGTCAGACCATAATGGGGCAGCCCCGGTCAAACCACTGACGTCGATCATTTCACTGTTATCAGTATTGCCCGTCCACACTCCCACGGCAAGACCTGGCGTATAACCTACTGTCCAATTATCTCGGAAATCATTTGTCGTTCCGGTTTTAGCCGCCGCAGGAAACGGCAGGTCCAATGGATTGTCAACGCCCATCGCCGGAACTCGCGCCTGGTCGTCATCCAGAATATTGCTGATTAAAAAAGCGACGCGTTCGTCCAACACGCGCTCCGGATCAGGGAGTGAATATTCATACAACACCTCCCCATCGCTTTTCTCAACCCGTAGTAGCGCGGTCGGAGGAACCCGGTAACCGCCATTTGCGAAGGTTGCGTAAGCGCTGGTTAGCTCCAAAGGCGTCACTTCTGCACCACCCAAAGTCAAGGATAACCCATACTGGCTGGAGTCGTTTTGCCAGCTGTCAATTCCCACCATACGCGCAAAATCCAGCAATCCCGGCACGCCAATATCCTGTAAAAGCAAGACCGCGGGGATATTATAGCTGTTGGCCAAAGCGTCGCGCAGACGAATTGGTCCGTGGAAACGGCCGTCATAATTCACGGGCGAATAAGTTTGCCCATCCGCTTGCGGATATTCCGTTTCCACATCCCACAAAATGTCAGCCGCCGTCCACGATACCTGTCCTTGCTCGTCAGGCGACATGGCTGCCGCGTAAGTCAGTGGCTTGATCGCGCTGCCTGGCTGTTGTGGTGAAAGCGCTACATTGACATGTCCATCAATGGTCTCATCATCATAATTAACACTGCCCAACATCGCCAGGATTTCTCCCGTCTGCGGCTTCATGGCTACAAGGGACGCGTTTGTTAGATTGTGCTGCGGCCCGACCTCAGCCACATGGCGCCGCGCCAGCTCTTCGGCTAACGATTGATAATCCATATCCAATGTTGTCGTAACCCGCAGACCGCCATTGGCGACGACCTCGGCTCCAAACATTTCTTCTAGTTGCTGCCGCACATAAACTGAAAAATGGGGTGCTGTGAGGCTGACTTCTTGAGCGGCGAAATTCAATGGTTCCAAGTAAGCTTCCTCGGCCTCTGTCTGGCTGATATATCCTTCATCGACCATTAGGTTCAATACCAACCACTGGCGGCTTTTTGCCCCTTCCAGGTTTGACAGCGGGTCCAGTTCCACTGGACTCTGTGGCAGGCCGGTCAGTAAGGAAGACTCTCCCAGGGTTAGTTCGGTGGCTGACTTTCCGAAATAGGTATTTGCCGCGGCCTCGATTCCATAAGCCAGATTACCATAATAGATTTCATTGAGATACATTTCCAAAACTTCATCTTTGCTGAAGTTGCGGTTCATGATATACGCCAGAAAGACTTCCTTGATCTTGCGATCGTAGGAAACGGCCGTGCGTTCCTCGTAATCAAAAGCGACGTGGCGAACCACCTGCTGCGTGATCGTGCTGCCCCCAACCGGACGGGTATCTGGATTGCGCAAATTAGCGACCAAAGCGGCCATCAAAGAGGGGGCATCAAGCCCATTATTGCTATAAAAAGTATCATCCTCAACCGAAATGGTCGCCTGGATCAAATGCTCAGGCATCTCCGCCAGAGGGATACGCGTGCGTTTCCCCTCCCCGAAAATTTCCCAGAGCAGGTTGCCATCTCGATCGAGAATCAAAGAAGTCTCAAAAGTCTCGCGATCCCGTGCGTTATCTAAGGTCTGGATCTCAGTTTCGATTTCGCGCGACCAATCTGCATACACCAGCGTAGTAGCAGCCACAATAACGACCATCACCGTGATTACAAGCAATAACAGTCCCCCAAAAAGAGCCCCTCCAAGACAGCCGCCGCATCCTCGTCGCTTGTGCGGCATCGTCGCCGGCTGGTATCTTACAGGTTGTTGAAAACTTCTATCTTCCATATCTTTATTCTGTTACGTCAGGTAATCACCGAAAAATCACCGGGGAACCGCTGAAGATTTTTCTATACGGTTTCTTGCGACAGCCGCTGGATAAAAATAAAGTTGCCGGTATTTCTTGAATTGACGTATTTACCCTTTAAGTCTACTCAAACTCTTTTTCCTTTGCTTTGCGCCATAGTGACGCTTAGTGAACGCTACATCAACGAAAAAGAGCGCCTTATACAAGACGCTCTCTCTTTCAACTTGGTTCCCTGAGGCCGGCTTAATTATCCGCGGCGCAGTAAGTAAACACCCGTTCCGGCGACAACAACCAGAACACCGGCAATACCCAGGACGATTAAGCCCAAATTATTTGAAACCTCATTTCCGGCAGGCTCTGCAGCAGTAGCATTATCGGCATCCGCCGTATCACTTGCGGTCCCGGCATCGGCTACAACGTCAGCCGCTTTCTGCAAACCAAAGTTTACAGGGATCATGACCCCTTCGGCCATGGCTACAGCCCAACGGTTATCGCCGATAACGACGTAATCTGCCGTGGGATTGATTTGTACTTGATACGTATCTGGTTCCAGGCTCTCAAAACAGTAGAGGTCGTCGGAGCCATCGGTGATATAGGTTGAAATGGTGCTGCCGCCACGGCGCAAGGTGACCGCCTGATCAGCAACTGGGTTTTCGCCTACATCGGACCGTGTCCCATCGCCATTAACATCCTCATAAACCTGGACGCAGATAGAACTCGGCGAAACTTCTAGCATTGCCTGGGAAAGCCTGGAACTTCCGCTCTGAGCTGTCTCTGCACCACTTTCCGCTTCACTGCTTTCTTGATTGGAGCTTCCATCAGATCCGGCGGATTCATCAGCTGCTTCTCCCTCGGCGGCCGCGGTTGCTTCGGGTGTCGCTTCGCCTTCATCCACAGCCTCTTCATCAGCCGCAGCAGCCCCTGCTTCATTCGGTGGCACAATAATCAATTCATCCCCGGACGTAATCACCGATGGGTTGTTATTAAGTTCAGGAATTTTCACAAGCGCTTCCTCAGGCGTGATACCCATTGTCGACGCGTATTTAACAGCCAGCGACCAGAATGAATCTCCCGACTGCACAATATGAACGACTGCGCCATCAGCACGTGGGGTGGCTGTGGGTATAGGCTCGGCCGGGGCTGCGGGCTGGGCAATTGCTGCTGCCTCATTTCCTCCTACCGCGGCGGCTGAATCTGCCGCTGGGACCGCAGGCTGCGCTTGCGCTACTTCCCCATACTCATCCAATGCATAAAGGCCTACCGTGTCGATGAAGAAGCCGTTATTCGGGTGGGGGTAATTGGAGGCCATCTCTATCCATACCGTCATTTCCGGAGCCGTAGCCGTAAATTCATGAACAAAGGTCGGGTAAGCAAGATAGAACGGGCTCACATTATCGGCCGTCCACCAACCACTGTAATTAATATTGGCTTCGTCACGCCAGGCTGTTCCCACGGGGCTTGCACCCAGACGTACACGGCCGTGACGGTTATCAGAAGGGGGAACTTTTTGACCATTTTCATAATCCGCGACAATGTCAATAAAGATTGGTGCCACCAGCCGGTATTTACGACCGACTTCCAATCCACTTACATCCTGTGACATAGCCGCCCACACCGGAGCCCAGCCCTTGAATATCTTGACCGTATAGATGCCATCTTTCCAATAAAGATCTTTTTCATTGGCTGGGGCGCCGGAAATATTCCATACAACTGTTTCCGGCCGCGCGGTCTCTGCATACCCATCAAATATTTTTGATTCCCTGTTAGACCAGTGCATCCGCCAACCGTTAGGTACGGTAATCTCAGCAATGCCGTCCTGGTTATAATGGCCTTCTTCAAATCCGGGATTTGTAAGCAGGTTCTGACCCTGCGCATCAACCTGAATAGGAGTAAACATAAGAATAGTTAGCATCAAACCGGCAACCAGTAGCAAGGCTACCTGAGACTCTTTTTTCATTTCCATTCCTCCGAACCACCGCGTTCTAAAAATTTGCTGCCACATCTTCTTTTAGCCGGCGCCTCTTAAATTTTGGTGGGCTCCGAGAGCAGCATGAATGCGAATTAAGTTGTGAAACTCCACAAAAATATGGCGCAATGCAACATTGCGCCATTTGAGATCGGAGCGCATTGTAACATAGTTCAGTAGTGAATCCAGATTTTAGCGCCAGAAAGGGTATTAGGAATGAGTTTGCTTAGAGCGAAATTAACCCGGCTCCTCGAGTGGCTCCTTTATAACATTATGTAAAATCACAACCGCTCCTATAATAAGAAAAATCACCACAATCTCCACGATCCACAGAAGCGGTAAATTCGCTGCATTTAGAAAGACCTGGCGGAGTAGCAGAAAGATATTTCCCGGGGTGGAGAAGAGACCGTTTACCAATCCTGGATCCAGAGAGTAATTATACGAACTGCCGATATGTAAAAACATGTTGCTCATCGATAGAACGAACAGGATAAATGCAGCAGCCAGCAGCAAGACACGCAGCAGTGGCCACGAATCCATGGTAGTGATCCATTGTAAAGTGTAGGCTAAAGGTATTGCTAGCAAACCAAGAAATGGCGTCAGGTACCGGCCGTCAGCCGTAAAACCATGATAAGTACGGTGACGTGCAAAAAGGAATAAATAAGCAAAGAAAAGCACAGCCGTGAGCAAACATTCCCGCCGCGCCACGCAATAGAAGCCGATCCAGCCCGGGATTGCCAGCAGTAAAATGGGCGAAAGGTAGAATAAACCTTGATTGGAACAGGGAGGACCACCACACCACCCATCTCCGGTTCCGCCAATCAATAAGCCCTTCAATCCCGCACCAAGAGGGTAGTTAAACGTCGTTACAAAGGAACTCGCCCAGGGATAATTGATGGCGTAACTGTAAGAAAGTTTCAAAGGGCTTCCGAAATTGACGTTGTTATAAATAACGAGGAAGAGTGCAGATATGAAACCGCCGGCCACGAGGTATGCCAGAGAACCAGCCATTTTTCGCCACCCTTTTTGGCGTCTGCTTAGCACCAAATAACCCAGCAGGATAATAACCAACAAGCCATTGGAATATTCCGTTAGGACCGAAAATCCGAGCAAAAAGCCTAATAAACAAAAAATGACAACCCTCCCTTCATCCAGTCGTACGAAGCGCATCGCCAGATACACAGCGAGAACGACCAAAAATGACGAGAGGGCATGAGAAAACAGGACGGAACTGTATTTCCAATGCGCGGTGCCCAGGCTGAACATCAAGACGGCTAGAACGGCCGCGAGCCGGCCGATTTCCAGCAGACGCATGAGTGCGTATAAAACAACCGCTGTCCCTGCGCCCGCGAAAACAGGCAGCATGAGCACGTAAGCCAAACGGGGGTTTTGGGCATCGTGACGTGATGGTAGCTCCTCTAACGGCTTGGGAAAAACACCGCCGACTAAGTAAAACAATGTTCCGGCCAGTGCAGTCCCTGGAGGTCTATCGCTGAATAAACGGCCGTCCTCAGTGATCGCAATGTCATTCCCTTCTGCATAATCATCAAACTGCTTCAAGGCAAAACTATGATTCTCGACCATAGTGCGCACAAGCGCGTAATGGCTGCCGTCATTGCTGCTAGTTATTCCCGAAACCGTGGCGTAGTACACCGAGGAGAGGAATAGAAATAAGAGAAAAGCGATCAACCAGTCGACTCGGTTATTTTTTTGGTTTTCAACCCAAGCGGACATTTTTTATTTAAAGCGTAATTTCCATGCTGTAAACAGCATCTAGCCGGGCCGCGAGACGGTCCCAGGAGAATTTATCATGGTAATGCTGCTGCGCCGCCTGGCCAAAAGAGGCCTTCCTCTTTTTATCTTGAAGGAGCAGCACGATGTACTCAATAAGCCCGTCGATGTCGCCCGTCGGCCGTAAGTATCCCGTCACACCATGAACGACATACTCTGATACCTGGCCGATATCCTCGGCTACCACGGGAACCCCGGCGGCGATTAAGTCGGCCAGCTTCACCGGGCACTTACTGCGATTAATAAGCGTGTCATCCATCAAATAAAGCGCTGCATCGGCGGTGCGCAGCAGCAGTGGCAGATCGCCTTCAGCAACCCAGCCCAGATCAACGATCGAAGAAAGAACTTGATTCCTTTCCAAGTGCTCGCGTAATTGCTGACCATCCTCATCATAAAGGCTTTCACCAATCATCAGAACGGCCAGTCCTGGAATCTTCTCCTTGACGCCGGCTAAAATTTCTGCCAGCCGCCGCGTATTGAACTCAAAAAACCTGCTGTACATCAGGAGTGTCGGTCGCGAACCCAGTCCAAGTGCCGATCGTTTCTCTTTAATCTGATCTTCGGTTACCATTGACGTATCAAAATCCAGCCCCGATCCATTCGGCAGATAATGCACCCGTTCAGCAGCGACGCCATTGCTCCAAACGATACCTTGTAAGGTCCTACTGGCCACTGTTAGCGCGTGTGCGTGGTGCATTCCCCACTGTTCTTGCCAGGAAAAAAAACGCTTCTGAACGGCCGAATAGGGCGCCAGATCGTTCCACCCCCCCGGACCTTCCCAGTCATCCATATCAACAACCAGGCGAATGTTGTGGCGTTGAAATTGCCATAGCCACCATAGGGCAAGACCACTGTATGCTTTGGGTTTGAACCCATGCACAATATCCGGCTTCCAGGCTAAGACATCATCTAACAGATTGCGGCTCGTCGAAAAAGGCTGCTTACCCAGCGCCGAATAGCGGAGAACAACCCCATCCTCCTCCCACCAGCGATCCGCCTCCTCAGGTGTTTGCCACGGCGGCATGAAGACCGCGACCTCGCGTCTACGCCGGGCAAGCGGGCGCGCCAAACCGAGAGCACGGCTGCCCATCGTTTTATTTGGACGAAGCCCAAAAGGACCAATCATGGCAATACGCATAAATGAGGGAACTCCCGCGGTTTAAGAAGGCAAACGCTGCTGTTCGGCTAGAAGTTCGCCAACACGCGGATAATCCTCGTACACACCGCGATATTTAGGTGGTAACAGCGCCGCTATCTGGCACATAATCTCATCTGTGCTCTCTTCCAGGAATTCTTCACGGTCTTTGCGTGGCAGTGGGGGGAGCATAAAAGGCTCACCGATGTTGATCGTAATATCCAGCCTTTGCAAGCGCTTCAACCGCTGCTTCACCAAACGATCTTCTGTTCCGCTAATGCCTACGGGAATCAAGGGCAGCTGGCTGCGCGCGGCCAGATAGGCTGCACCGGGTTTACCCGGCGCCAACGCCTCACTCTTACTTCGCGTACCCTCAGGAGCAATCCCCAGGAGGCCTCCATCTTTCAGACGCCTGAAAACTTCACGCATAGATCGAAAATCCACTTCATCACGATCTAGCCAGATGGCGTCCAGATGGCCCCCCAGCCAGCGCCACAAGGGCACATCTTTATATTTATCCGCAATCATAAGGATAATATCATCACGGTCCGAAACAATCACACCTACCATGGCATCCAGGCGGCCAATATGGTTGCTTACAACAATAGCGCCCCCTTCAGATGGGATATTTTCATACCCGGTCATGGAAACCCGAGCCATTAAATTCAGGACTACGCGAAATATTATGCGTATCGTCCGCAGGAACATACTTCCCCCTCTCTGCAGTAGTTACTACGACCAGAAACACGCGCCTGCACGCATGCGTGGCCGGCTGAGCTTTGCTTCATTTCTTTCATTCCCTTCAATTGTATCGGAGAGTGTACTGGACAACTACAACACCCACTTTCGTTTCGCCCGGTGATCTACCTTTTATATTCCTTTGGTTATTCCACAATGGTAAGCAGCAGTATTTTTTCTGTCACTTCCTCAATCCGTGATCGCGAAAAGAGAAATGGGTGATAACGGCCGTCCCGCCAATCCAAGAGACCATCCGCATAATGAGGGCTGGTTGGATTGCCGGATTGCCCGCCAGGCAGAACAGAAAGGCTATTATCCCATTCTCCAACATCCATGATCATCCGGCAGCTGGCGATGATTTTTACCGGGTCTGGCGGGAAATGAGGCGTGATATCTGCTTGGTTGATCGTCATACCATCCCCGCCGGTGGGAATTGCCTCCATTTCCCAGGGT
>Ga0316578_10000469_pt1 | contig 13481 bp, 13 predicted proteins | sample J0NA_2_FD_203076 | JGI IMG/M metagenome (GOLD analysis project Ga0316578, IMG submission 203076) | Rhizosphere microbial communities from salt marsh grasses in Alabama, United States - J0-2_160517rDrC | ecosystem: Host-associated > Plants > Roots > Rhizosphere | place: USA: Alabama | collected... | reverse complement strand
CACCGGCCGGTGGTTGCCGAAGACCGCCGGCAGGTCCAGCAGGGCCCCGGGCTGCCAGTCGACGCCATAGCGCGGCCAGAGCGCCTCGAAGGCCCGCTCCTGGGCGGCCGTCATGCGCCCCTGGCGTAGGACGAAGCTGCGGATGGGGCGATGTTCTGGCACACCTTGGGACATCGGCGCCGGACTCACTGGAAGAGGTTCCGCAGGGATCGATGGGGTTGGGGAGGAGCGCCGCCAGGCGCCGGCTCCCGTCGTCAATGCCTCAGCCCTTGGGTCCGAACAGCCACCAAAGGACCAATCCGAGGACGGGGACCAGCAGGATCAGCACGATCCAGAGCACCTTGGCGCCGGTGCCCGCATCGCTCTGGACGATCTTGACCCCGGCGTAGACCGTCAGGACCAGACCGATCAGACCGAGCAAGCCACAAACTTCGATGCCCACCAGAGCCCTCCCGAGGATGCGGCCGCGACGCGTCCCGCCCGAGCAGGGACCCGATCAGAAGAACAGCCCCTCGATGGGGGAGGAGGCGGAGGCGAATCGCTTGGGGGCCATGCGCCCGGCCAGATAGGCCTCGCGCCCCGCCTCGATGGCCTTGCGCATGGCGCTGGCCATCAGCACCGGGTCCTTCGCCGCGGCGATCGCGGTGTTCATCAGGACACCGTCGCAGCCCAGCTCCATGGCCACGGCCGCGTCCGAGGCGGTGCCCACCCCCGCATCCACCAGGACCGGCACCTTGGCGTTCTCGACGATGGTCCGGATGTTCAGGGGGTTGCGAATCCCGAGACCAGAGCCGATGGGGGCGGCCAGGGGCATCACCGCGACGCAGCCGATCTCCTCCAGTCGCCGGGCGATGATCGGGTCGTCGTTGGTGTAGACCATGACGTCGAAGCCGTCGCCGACCAGGATCCGGGCCGCCTCCAGGGTCGCGATCACATCCGGGAACAGGGTCTGCTCGTCCCCCAGGACCTCGAGCTTCACCAGGCTGTGACCGTCCAGGAGCTCCCGGGCCAGGCGGCAGGTGCGCACGGCGGTCTCGGCGTCGTAGCAGCCGGCCGTGTTGGGCAGGATGGTGTAGCGGTCCGGGGACAGGACATCCAGGATGTTGGGCTCCCCCGGGGTCTGGCCGATGTTGGTGCGCCGCACCGCCACGGTGACGATCTCGGCCCCGCTCGCCTCGATGGCACGGCCAGTCTCGTCCAGGTCCTTGTACTTGCCGGTACCGACCAGGAGTCGAGAACTGTATTCGCGACCGGCGACGGAGAAGCGGTCGGCAGTTGGGGCGACTGGGGACATGGCGCTACGGCTCCATTCGTGAAGGACGAAAATCGGATCGGACCGCGATCGCCCGCTTGCTCACCTTCGCCCGAGGGTCGTCTCGGGCCTCGGGCTCACGGCGATGCGTTCTGTCGCTCGCGGGGTCGGGTCGAACGGACGCCCGACCGGCCAAGGCCCGGCGACGGACGACGGCGGATTCCAGGTACGAGGATAACCCAATTGACCGGGGAGATCGGTCTCAACCCCCACCAACCGCATGGATAATCTCGACCCGATCCCCCTCCCGCAGGGCGTGGGCCTCGAAACGGCTACGGGGCACCAGCTCCGCATTGACCTCCACCGCGATCCGCTGGCCCGTGAGGCCCAGACGCTCGATCAACAGGGACATCGGGGCGTTGTCCTCCACCTCGGAGGGACTGCCATTGACATAGATTTGCATCTCGAGCTCGACCTGGACCGTTCGACGCCTCTCGCATGGGGCGATTTTAACCCAGTGCGCCGCACCGACCGCGAGGAGAATTCCCAAGGGCCTGCTTCGATTGCAAATCCCCGTATGGCTCGATACGGTAGCCGGCGCCGGCCGGCAACCCCGGGGATACGCGGACCAACGACCCCAAGGGCGAGCCAAGACCCCATTGAGCCGCCAACCGCGCCCCGGAAATAAGATGGAGAACCAGGAGAAAGCTGCCTTGAGTCGATGGTCCGAGGATCTCATCTCGGTGGAGCACGCCGGGACCCTGGACGGGCTCTTCGTCCAGCGCGTCAAGCGCTCCCCGGAGCGGGTCGCCTACCGCTGGCACGAGCGCGACACCGGCTGGCAGTCCCTGACCTGGCGGGAGATGGGCGAGGCGGTGTCCCGCTGGCGTCAGGCCCTAGCGGGCGAGTCCGTAACGACCGGGGACCGGGTGGCCGTGCTGCTGCGCAACTGCCCCGAGTGGGTGATGTTCGACCAGGCGGCCTTGTCCCTCGGCCTCGTGACCGTCCCGCTCTACACGGACGATCGCGCCGACAACGCCGCCTATGTGATCCAGGACGCGGCCGTGAAGGTGCTGCTGGTCCAGGACCTGGGCCGGTGGCGGCGGCTGGCGGAGGCCCTCGCCGATTGCCCCTACCCGCGGCGGGTGGTCTTGCTGGAGGGCGGGGCCGAGGTGGAGCGCTATTCGGCGGGCGATCCCCGGGTGGTGGCGGCGGGGCGCTGGCTGCCCGATTCGGCGCCGCCCATTCCGCCCCGGCAGGGCGACCCCGCATCCCTGGCGACCATCGTCTACACCTCCGGCACCACCGGTCGGCCCAAGGGGGTCATGCTCTCCCACCGCAACATCCTGACCAACGCCCACGGCGGCGTCACCCTCATCGACGTCTACCGGGAGGACGTCTTTCTCTCCTTCCTTCCCCTGTCCCACACCCTGGAGCGAACCGCCGGCTACTACCTGCCCATGATGACGGGCTCGGAGGTGGTCTATGCCCGCTCGGTGGCCCAGCTTGGGGAGGATCTGCAACACATCCGGCCGACGCTGATCATCGCCGTGCCCCGGGTCTTCGAGCGGGTCTACCAGCGCATCCAGGACCAGATGGCCAAGCGCCCCGCCCTGGTGCGGTTCCTCTTCGAGCTCGCGGTCAAGGCCGGCTGGCGTGACTTCCTGCGGGGCCAGCGCCGGGCCGGCTGGCATCCACTCCTGCTCCTGTGGCCGTTCCTGCGTCGCAAGGTCGCGGCCCCCGTGCTGGAGAGGCTCGGGGGCAGGCTCCGCACGGCCGTGAGCGGCGGGGCCCCCCTCCCCGCCGGTGTCGCCCACACCTTCATCGGGCTCGGGCTGCCCCTCCTCCAGGGCTACGGTCTGACGGAGACCAGCCCGGTGATCGCCGTCAACCCGCTGCAGGACAACGTCCCCGAGAGCGTGGGCGTGCCCATCCGCGGCATCCAGGTCCGCATCGGGGCGGACGACGAGCTGCTGGTGAAGGGGGACAACGTCATGCTCGGGTACTGGAACAACCATGCGGCCACGTCGCGGGTCCTGGAGCCGGACGGCTGGCTGCACACCGGGGATCAGGCCCGTCTCGACAAGGGACACCTCTTCATCACCGGACGGCTCAAGGACATCCTGGTGCTCTCCAACGGCGAGAAGGTCCCACCGGCGGACATGGAGATGGCCATCGCCATGGATCCCTTGTTCGACCAGGCCCTGGTCCTGGGAGAGGGTCGCTCCTACCTGACGGCGCTGCTGGTCTTGAACGCTGACCTCTGGGACGGATTGGCCCGGGAGTACGGGCTCGACCCCCAGGACCCGAAGAGCCTGGCGGACGCCCGACTCCTCAAGGACGTGCTGAAGCGGATCCGGGTCGTCCTGCGCGATTTCCCGGGCTATGCCAAGATCCGCCGGGCGGCCCTCGCACTGGAGCCATGGACGGTCGAGAACGGTCTCCTCACGCCGACCCTCAAGGTGCGGCGCCCCCAGGTGGTCGACCGCTATCGGGACGTCATCGACCGGCTGTACGAGATGGAGGGCTGAGCGGCCCCTCGGAAGGCTTGCGCAGAGTCCCGGCAGTGCATAGACTTTCAAGCCCGCGCGGGTGTAGTTCAATGGTAGAACTGCAGCTTCCCAAGCTGCTAACGTGGGTTCGATTCCCATCACCCGCTCCAGATCCCCCCGTGACGCCCCTGGCCTCCTCGACATTCCCCAGCGCCGCGTTGGATTGAGCCCGGGATGCAGTGTCTCTACCTGGCCCGGGACCGCATCGAGGCCCAATTCCTGCGGGATTTCCTGGATCGGCATCGCATCGAGTCGGTCGTGCTCGGCGACTATCTCGCCGGTGCCGCGGGCGAGCTCCCGGCCACCATCTTCCCCGCCGTCTGGGTCCTGGACGATGACGACCTGGAGCGCGCCCAGGGCCTCCTGCCGCGATTCATCGCCGAGTGCCAGGGCGAGCCAGGGGGTGCCCCCTGGGTCTGTGATGCCTGCGGAGAGAGCGTCGAAGGGGCTTTCGCGCTGTGCTGGAACTGCGGCCATCCCCGCCCGGAGACGCCACAGGACTGAGAGCCGGCGCGGGTCGATCGGGTCCGCATCGATCGGAGCATCCCGTCGGCGAGGCAGTGTGTCCGGGCCACCCTCGGGATCGGCGACGAAGCCATGAGCTCCAGTCATTCGAACGTGATCGCCGCCCCCCTGCTTCGGTGGTTCGAGCGGAAGGGCCGCACCGACCTGCCGTGGCAGCAGGACCCGACACCCTACCGGGTCTGGGTCTCGGAGATCATGCTGCAGCAGACCCAGGTCGCGGTGGTCATCCCCTATTTCGAGCGCTTCATGGCGAGGCTGCCGACCCTGCGGGACCTGGCTGAGGCCCCGATCGACGTGGTCCTGGCCCTCTGGTCCGGCCTCGGCTACTACGCCCGGGCGCGCAACCTGCACCGTGCCGCACGCGAGATCCAGGCGCGCCACGGCGGCCATTTCCCCACCGACATCGCTGCGGTCCAGGCGCTGCCGGGGATCGGTCGCTCGACGGCCGGGGCCATCCTGTCCCTGTCGTTCGGCCAGCCCCACCCCATCCTGGACGGCAACGTCAAGCGCGTCCTCGCCCGGCGCTTCGGGGTCGAGGGCTGGCCGGGACGGGCCGCGGTGCTCGCCGAGCTGTGGCGGCTGGCCGAGCGGCACACGCCGATGGACCGGTCCGGCGCTTACAACCAGGCCATGATGGACCTCGGTGCCACCCTCTGCACCCGCTCGGCTCCCCGGTGCGCACGCTGTCCCCTGGAAGCAGGCTGCATCGCCCGCCTGCAGGGGCGGCAGCAGGAGCTGCCTGGGGCCCGCCCGGCACGGGCCCTCCCCCAACGTCAGACCCTGATGATCCTGGCGCGCAATCGGCGCGGGGAGATTCTCCTGGAGCGTCGACCAGCGGCCGGGATCTGGGGTGGGCTCTGGAGCCTACCCGAGGCTGCGGCGGGCAGCGAGCCCGCCGAGTGGTGCCGCGAGCGGCTAGGCCGCGCGCCCCGGCAGGTTGAAATGCTCCCGCCCCGCCGTCACACCTTCACCCACTTCTCCCTGGATATCCGGATCGCGGAAATCTTGGTGGACGACCCCCAAATGGGAGTCGCGGATGGGGCCGACACGCGATGGGCAAGCGCCGAGACGATCGATGCCATTGGGCTGCCCGCACCCGTTCGCGCCATCATCCAGACCCTGAGCCCCCGCTGAGCGGGTATCGAACCAACAACCCGGAGGGATTCCCCCGATGAACAGACTCGTTCACTGCAGCAAGCTCGGCCGAGAGGCCGAAGGTCTAGATCGCCAGCCCTATCCAGGGGATCTCGGCCGACGCATCTTCGAGCAGGTCTCCAAGCAGGCATGGGCCGACTGGCTGCGCCACCAGACCATGCTGATCAACGAGAACCGCCTGAGCCCCATGGACCCCAAGGCCCGCAAGTTCCTAGAGGAGCAGATGGAGCGCTATTTCTTCGGCGAGGGGGCGGAGATGCCGGCGGGATATGTCCCGCCGAAGGCCTAGTCTCCGCTGCGCGGCCGTGGTCGGACTGGCAACCGGTGGAGCCGCGCGGGAAGCGCGATCAATCGCTTCCCTAGCCGAAGGCCGTCTGGCAGAGACCCAGCAACCCGGCAGGAAAGATCCCTAGGAGGAGGACGGCCAGCCCGTTGACGGTCATGGCGACACGCACGCCGCCGGACGCGAGGAGCGGGGCCTGGTTCGTGGGCTTCTCGAAATAGATGAGCTTGACGACCCGCAGATAGTAGAAGGCGCCGATGATGGAGAAGGCGACGGCGACCACCGCCAGCCACACCAGGTCCACCCGCACCACGGCCTGTAAGACCAAGAGCTTGGCCATGAAGCCCACGGTCGGTGGAACCCCGGCCATGGAGAACATCAGGATCGCCATCAAGGCCGCATACCAGGGGTCCCTGTCATTGAGCCCCCTGAGGTCGTCGAGGCTCTCCGCATCGAATCCCTCCCGACTCAGGATGATCAGGATCCCGAAGGCCCCGGCCGCCATCAGCGCATAGACGATGGCGTAGAACATCGCCGCCGCGTACCCCTCGGACGTGCCCGCCAGGAGGCCGAGGAACAGGAATCCCACGTGGGAGATGGTGGAGTAGGCAAGCATTCGCTTGATGTTGGCCTGGGCAATGGCCAGCAGATTGCCGAGGCCCATGGACAGAACCGCCAGGATCACCAGCATCCCCTGCCAGTCGGGGTGCATGCCCCCCAATCCGTCCACCAGCAGACGGATCGCCAAGGCGAAGGCAGCGATCTTGGGGGCCGAGCCCAGCAGCAGGACGACCGGCGTGGGGGCGCCCTCGTAGATGTCGGGGACCCACATATGGAAGGGAACGGCGCCAAACTTGAACCCGATGCCGATCACCAGGAAGACGATCCCGAAGACCAGGATCCTGTTCTCCACGCCCTGCTCCGCGACGGCCTTGGCAACCGTGGCGAGCTCGATGGAGCCGGTCGCCCCATAGATCATGGAAACGCCGTAGAGCAGCATCCCTGAGCCCAGGGCCCCCAGCACGAAGTACTTCATCGCCGCCTCCGAGCCGGGCTTGGAGTCCCGGTCGAAGGCGACCAGGGCATACAGGCACAGGGCGAGTAGCTCCAGCCCAAGGTACAGGGTGAGGAAGCTATTGGCGGCGATCATCACCAGCATGCCCAGCACGGCAAACAGGCCGAGCACGTAGTACTCGCCGGTCAGCAGGCCGCGATCCTTGAGCCAGGGACGTGCGTAGACGAAGGCCAGGAAGGAGACGATCAACACGAAGACCTTGAGCACGTCGCTCAGGTGATCCCGGACCACGTTGCCGCCCAGGGCGAGCACCCGCTCGCCTCCCGCGCCCAGACCCGTCAGGGCCATGGCCACGACCAACCCCACGAGGGTCAGCCCATGGTTGATGCCCTTGTTCCTCTCCTTCAGGTAGAGGTCCACGACGAGCACGAGGCACGCCGTGATCAGCACGGCGATCTCCGGCAGGATGGACAGAAGCTGGGCGGCGTCGAGTTGCATTGGGATCTTCCGGGGCTCGGGTCGGGTCCGACGCTTGTCGTCGGGGGCACGTCTGATCTAGGGACTTCCTCAGGTCACGGATGCTGACGCCATCAGGGGGTCACTGCCGCCACCGGCTCGGCCCGAGGGAGGGTGCAGCGGCCCGCCTCCTCCGCGGGAAGCTTGCAGGCGCTTATCTGCACGACCAGGTTCTCGACGGTCGTTTGCATCACGTTCACCAGGGGGGCGGGCCAAAGCCCGAAGAGCAGCACCACGGCCGCGAGCGCCCCCAGGTTGAAGGCCTCCCGGCCGTTCAGGTCTTGCAGCTTGGCGACCTTGTCGCTCTTCACCTCCCCATAGACCACCCGCTTGACCATCCAGAGGGTGAAGGCGGCGGCCAGGACCAGGGTGGTGGCAGCCAGGACGGCGAACCAGAAATCGGCCCGGAAGGTAGCCAGGATCACCATGAACTCGCCGACGAACCCGGACGTCCCGGGAAGGCCCGCGTTGGCCATGGCGAAATAGACGAGAAAGGCCCCGAACCAGGGCATGGTGTGAATGACCCCGCCATAGTCCGCGATCTGACGGGAGTGCACCCTGTCATAGAGGACGCCGACACAGAGGAACAGGGCCCCGGAGATGAACCCGTGGGAGATCATCTGGATCATGCCTCCCTGGATCCCCATGACGGCGCCGGAAGTTCCGCCCGACTTCTGCAGGATGGTGAACAGCAGGAAGAAGCCGAGGGTCACGAACCCCATGTGCGCAATCGAGGAATAGGCGATGAGCTTCTTCATGTCCTGCTGCACGAGCGCGACGAACCCGATATAGATCACCGCGATCAGTGACAGGGTGATGATCAGCCAATCCAGCGAGGCGCTGGCGTCCGGGGTGATGGGCAGGGAGAAGCGCAGGAACCCGTAGCCGCCGATCTTGAGCATGATGGCGGCCAGGATCACGGAGCCCCCGGTCGGCGCCTCCACATGGGCGTCCGGCAGCCACGTATGGACCGGGAACATGGGCACCTTGACAGCGAAGGCCAGCAGGAAGGCGATGAAAATCAGGGTCTGGGCGGTCATCCCCAGCTGGACGGCCTGGAAATCCAGGATGCTGAAGCTGTCGGCCTGGAAATAGAGATAGATCAGGGCCACCAGCATGAAGACGGAGCCGAAGAAGGTATAGAGAAAGAACTTGATGGTGGCGTAGACGCGATTCGGGCCACCCCAGACCCCGATGATGAGGAACATCGGGATCAGCATCGCCTCCCAGAAGACATAGAAGAGGATGGCATCCAGGGCCGAGAAGACCCCCACCATGACCCCGTCAAGGATGAGGAATGCGGCCATGTACTGGGAGGGTCGATAGGTGATCACGTCCCATCCCGCCACGATGACGAAGATCGTGATGAAGGTGGTGAGCACGATCAGGGGCATGGAGATGCCGTCCACCCCCAGGTAGTAGTAGACGTCGAAATAGGGGATCCAGGCGGCCCGCTCGACGAACTGCATCTCGGGGGTGCTGGCATCGAAGCCCAGCCAGAGCCCCAGGCTCACCAGGAAGGTGAGCACCGCGAAGGCCAGGGCGGTCCATTTGGACACGCCGCCCGCCTTGTCCCCGCTGGCGAGCACGGCGATTCCGCCCAGGATCGGCAGCCAGATGGTGAAGGTGAGCAAGGGGAAGCCCGATTCCATCGTCTGGGGTCTCCTGTCCCGATCAATAGGTGACGAAGAAGGTGAGTAGGAGCACCAGACCCAAGATCATGGCGATCGCGTAATCGTAGAGATAGCCGGTCTGCAGGTGCCGGGCGATGGCGGCGAAGCGGCCGACGGAGCGGGCCGAGCCATTCACGATGGCCCCGTCGATCAGCGCCTGATCGCCGCCCTTCCAGAAGGCGCGGCCGATCCCCTGCCCGCCGTCGCCGAAGACGCGCTGGTTGAAGTCGTCGAAACCGTACTTGTTCTGGAGGATCCGGGTGATGGGGCCGCCCTTGGCCTGGATCTCCTCGTCCAGCCGGGGGTTCCTGCCGAACAGGTACCACCAGACGACCGCGGCGCCGATGAGACCGGTCATGGCGAGGAAGAAGGGCAGCGCCGTCATGCCGTGCAGCACGAAGGCCGCGGGGCCATGCCAATGCTCCGCCAGATGATGCAGCGTATCGTGCTCATGATGGACGACGATCGGGTGCCAGCTGCCCGAGCTGAACCAGTCTCCCACCAGCAGGGGCTCGATGGTGTACCAGCCGATAAAGATCGACGGGATCGCCAGCAGGATCAGGGGCACCGTCACCACCCAGGGGGTCTCGTGCAGGTGGTGACGCGTGTGCTCATCCATCCGCTCCTCGCCGTGGAATACGAGGAAGTACATGCGGAAGCTATAGAGCGCGGTCACCAGCACCCCCACGGTCAACAGCACGCTGGCATAGCCGGAGCCGAACAGGTGGGACCCACCCACGGCCTCGATGATGGCGTCCTTGGAAAAGAACCCGGAGAACCCGGGGAAGCCGATCAGGGCCAAGGAGCCGATCAGGGCGGTGATCCAGGTGATCGGCATGTACTTGCGCAACCCGCCCATGCTTCGGATGTCCTGATCATGGTGCATCGCGATGATGACCGACCCCGCCGCCAGGAACAGCAAGGCCTTGAAGAAGGCGTGGGTCATCAGGTGGAAGATGCCCGCCGCATAGGCCGAGGCACCCAGTGCCGTGACCATGTAGCCGAGCTGGGACAGGGTGGAATAGGCGACCACCCGTTTGATGTCGTTCTGTACCAGACCGATCAGACCCATGAGAAAGGCGGTGGTGGCCCCGACGATCAGGATGAACGATAGGGCCGTGGTGGAGAGCTCATAGAGGGGCGACATGCGCGCCACCATGAAGATGCCCGCCGTCACCATGGTGGCCGCGTGGATCAGGGCGGAGATGGGGGTCGGGCCCTCCATGGAGTCCGGCAGCCACACGTGCAGGGGCATCTGGGCGGACTTCCCCATGGCGCCGATGAACAGCAGGATACAGATCAGGGTCATCACCGAGACCCCGCCGAACAGGTCCACCTGCGCATCGGCCAGGGCCGGGGCCGCGGCGAAGACCTCCGCGTAGTCCACGGAGTCGAAGTACATCGCCACCGCGGCGATGCCCAGGATGAAGCCGAAATCCCCCACCCGGTTGACCAGGAAGGCCTTGAGGTTGGCGAACACGGCACTGTCGCGAACCGACCAGAACCCGATCAGGAGGTAGGACACCAGGCCCACGGCCTCCCAGCCGAAGAACAGCTGCATGAAGTTGTTGGCCATAACCAACATCAGCATGGAGAAGGTGAACAGCGAGATGTAGGCGAAGAAGCGCTGGTAGCTGTTCGTGCCGGCCTTTGAGCCGTCGGGCCAGTTGTGCTCGTCGTCCGCCATGTAGCCGATCGTGTAGACGTGCACCATCAGGGACACGAAGGTCACGGTCGCCATCATGAGGGCCGTCAGCTTGTCCACCAGGAAGCCGACCTCGAAACGGATCCCTTCCGAGACCATCCAGGTGTAGACGGCCTGGTTGAAGACGGGCTCGTCGTGCCAGATAAAGCGGCTGAGCACCCAGAGCGACAGCCCCGCGGAGAGGCCCACGCCCGCGATCGTGACCGAATGGGCCCCCGCCCGGCCGATCCGCCCGCCGAAGAAACCCGCGACGATGGCGCCAACCAAGGGCGCGAGCACGATGGTCAAATAGACGTTTTCCATCACACCGCTAACCCTTGAGTGAATCCAGATCCTGCACGTTGATGGTCTGGCGATTGCGGAACAGCACCACCAGGATCGCCAGGCCGATGGCCGCCTCGGCCGCCGCCACGGTCAGGATGAAGAAGACGAAGACCTGTCCGGTCATGTCCTGGAGGAAGTGCGAGAAGGCGATGAAATTGGTATTCACCGCGAGCAGCATCAGCTCGATGCACATCAGCAGGATGATCACGTTCTTGCGGTTCAGGAAGATCCCCGCCACCGCCAGGGAGAACAGGATGCCGGAGAGGATGAGGTAATCCGACAGGGCGATCATGACGTCGATTCCTCTTGATCGGTGGTGCTCGACGCGGGCATCTTGACGATGCGAATCCGGTCCGGACCCTTTCTGACCCGCACCTGCCGCGCGGGATCGAGATACTTGGTTTCTGGTCTGCGCCGCAGGGTCAATCGAATGGCGGCGACGATGGCGACCAGGAGGATCACGGCGGCAAGCTCGAAGGGATAGACATGCACCGTGTACAGGAGCAGGCCCAGCTCACGGGTGTTGTTGACCTCGGGTCCCGCGGCCACGGGCTTGGGGAAGCTGTCGAGCCCGAAGTTGCCGGGGCCCACCACCAGCTCGATCTCGATCAGCATGACCAGGGCGACCGCCACCGCGAGGGGAAGGTGCCTCACGAATCCCGCGCGCAGGGTGGCGATGTCGATGTCGAGCATCATGACGACGAACAGGAAGAGCACCATCACGGCGCCCACGTAGACGAGCACGAGGGCGATCCCCAGGAACTCCGCCTCCAGCAGGATCCACAGGGCCGCGCTGCTGACAAAGGTGAGAACCAGCCAGAGCACCGCGTGCACCGGGTTGCGGCGGCTGATCACCATCCCCGCGGCGACTACGGTTATGGCCGCGAAGCAGTAGAATAGGAATTTCTCGAAGCCCATGGATGAATCCGGATACGTTTAGTGCGCCACGTCAGGTCGCGGGGACCGCGGGCGCGGCTATCGATAGGCCGCGTCGGCCGCCCGGGCGGCGGCGATGTCCGCCTCGTACTTGTCCCCGATGGCGAGCAGCTTGTCCTTGGTCATGATGTTCTCGCCGCGGTTCTCGAAGTGATACTCGTAGATACCCGTCTCCACGATGGAGTCCACCGGGCAGGACTCCTCGCAGAAGCCGCAATAGATGCACTTGAAGAGGTCGATGTCATAGCGCGTGGTACGCCGGGACCCGTCCTCCCTCGGCTCCGCCTCGATGGTGATGGCCAGCGCCGGGCAGGTAGCCTCGCACAGCTTGCAGGCGATGCAGCGCTCCTCCCCGTTGGCATAGCGCCTCAGGGCATGGAGCCCCCGGAAGCGCGGCGAGATAGGCGCCTTCTCCTCCGGGTACTGGACCGTGAACTTGCCCTTGAACAGATAGGTCCCGGTCAGCGACATGCCCCGGAACAGCTCCATCAGAAGCAGGCTCTTCAGATAGTCACGCGCGGTCTTGAGCATGGTTCTGTAACCTGTGGATCCCGGGATCAGGCGGACCACCACGGCGGCATCCGGTAGACCACCGCCAGGCCCACCACCAGGATCCACACGATCGTGATCGGGATGAATACCTTCCAACCCAGCCGCATGATCTGGTCATAGCGATAGCGGGGGAAGGTGGCCCGCAGCCACAGGAACAGGAACATGAAGGCGAAGGTCTTGATCAGCAGCCAGTGGAAGCCGTCATCGAGCAGGAAGACCCCCTCCACCCAGGACTGCGGCAGGGGCGACAACCACCCGCCAAGGAACATGAGCGCGGACAGCGCCGCGATCAGGATCATGTTGGCGTACTCGGCCAGGAAGAAGACCGCGAAGGCCATCCCCGAGTACTCCACGTGGAAGCCGGCGACGATCTCGGACTCGCCCTCCGCCACGTCGAAGGGGGCCCGATTGGTCTCCGCCACCCCCGAGATGACGTATACGCCGAACAGGGGCAGGAGCGGCAGCCAGAACCAGGTCAGCAGGCTCCCCTGCTGGGCGGCGACGATCTGCCCCAGATTCAGGCTCCCCGCCGCCACCAGCACCCCCACCAGGGCAAACCCCATGGCGATCTCGTAGGCCACGATCTGGGCCGCCGAGCGCATGGCCCCCAACAGGGCGTACTTGGAGTTCGAGGCCCAGCCCGCGATGATCACGCCATAGACGCCGAGGGAGGTCAGGGCGAGGATGTAAAGGAGACCGGCGTGGATGTCCGCCAGCACCAGTCCCTCATCGAAGGGGAAGACCGCCCAGGCCGCCAGGGCCGGGGCGATGGCGATCATCGGCGCGAGAAGGAACAGGGTCTTGTCTGCCTTGGTGGGCAGGACGATCTCCTTCATCATCAGCTTCACCGCGTCCGCGATGGGCTGTAGCAGCCCCCGCCAGCCCACCCGGTTGGGCCCGATGCGGATCTGCATGTAGCCGATGACCTTGCGCTCCGCGTACGTGTAGTAGGCCACCAGGCCGAGCAGGGGAAGCAGGATCACCAGGATCTTG
>Ga0316578_10000468_pt1 | contig 13490 bp, 20 predicted proteins | sample J0NA_2_FD_203076 | JGI IMG/M metagenome (GOLD analysis project Ga0316578, IMG submission 203076) | Rhizosphere microbial communities from salt marsh grasses in Alabama, United States - J0-2_160517rDrC | ecosystem: Host-associated > Plants > Roots > Rhizosphere | place: USA: Alabama | collected... | reverse complement strand
TGGAGAACACCCTCAACTCCTTCGCTCCACCGTCTGCGATGACGATCAAGCTGTCTTGAATGGACATTGCACCGCGCACGTCATGGAACGTCACCGCCACTGGTCCGTCCACGGTGCCAATCTCCAGTGTAGGCACTTCCGAGAGCCTCCAAGAGGATTGCCCCGAAGCACAAATGGGGTTGGTCAGCGACACCGCAGCGAAGCCCGCAAGCACAAAGGCGGATTTCATGTTCCCTCTGTGGGATAACAGGGCAGGCTCCACTCACTCGGGTATGAGTTCGCATTCCTGCTCGAAGGGGTTCCCACCGGAGACCAAGTTGCACTTGTTGATCTTCCAGCAATCTTCGCCGCAGTTACAGACCCAATTCTCCATTGTGGATCATACCATGAAGGGGGGGGCATTCAAGGGCTTCCACAGGGTTTGGAGCGCCTGGGATGACGAACATGACTGCTGCAGCGGCAACCGTCCCAATCGCTGCGACTCCGGAGAGCTTCTTCGGCTTCCTCGGCATTGTGCCCTCCTTGTGATGGGAAGAACTCCTTCTTCTGCGAACTTCTCGGCCGGGGTGCTGTCTCGGTTGAAGATTCACGCCGGCTTCTCGCCTTCCCCTCCTCTCTTCCTGAGCAAACGCGGGCTGTCCTCCTCGCGAAGGTTCTGGGTTCTCGCCCCCCCCAAGGCCCTCTTCCTGAGGCGCCGCCCACGCGCACCCCAGAAGCTCCTTGCTTCTAGAGATAAAGACGCCGCTTTTTGGGTCCGCGTGCAAAACGACGGACTGGTTCCCTCTCTTTGCACGACCAGCTCATGGCCGGCGTCCTTATTGTGAGAGGGCAATCAGAGGGAGCTGGAGCCATGGCTCGTCGGAGAGTCACTCACAGCGCCGAGGGAGGGGGGCAGGAGCCGCCGAAACTGTCTCACTCTTGCTGGTGGGCTACAACCGGGGGGAGGAGCCCCTCTTCGCTCTGGGGGTGAGGTCCCCGGTCCTCATCCACCAGAGTACCTGTGATGGGACCCGAATCGGCGGGAGCCACGGACAGAGGAGGAGTTGATCAGGCCATCATCCATCAGGGAATGTGTCCATTAGATCGGGACGGAGATGGTCCCATTTGGTCTGACGACGTACACCAGGTACTGGCTCTCAACCGCATCTACGCAGGAGTCTTCGCAGAGCTGAAAGTCACTGCCCGACCGTTCGTCTCGTCCACAATTCCCCAGCACACTCACGGGCTCGTAGGGCCCTTATTTTGCCTTTCCTTCGCTCGCCTCTCCCTAGGGAACGCGTTGCCCTATGATGCCTATCCCTACTCCGCCACGAAGTAGCACATCCGGGGGGGAGGCATCTCAAAAAATCACTCCGAAGGTCACCTGGGCCGGTTCGGTCTCGCCCATGATGCTCGTGGGGAGGGCTTTTCCGATTCCGATCTCGAACTGTTGATATTTGATCCCCAGGCCGATGGCCAGGCCAGGGGGCAGGCCCGGCTGACCCGCACCGTAACCGGCCCGGACGGAGATCTGATCTGCCCGCCCTGCCACAAACTCTGATCCCAGGTAGAGAACGGGGGATCCTGGTTTCCTGACCCGTTCCTCCAGTTCCACCGTGGTCCAAAACTCCATGTCTTCCCGGTCGAGGAAGTGCGTCAGGATGTCGTATGCCACCGCCGCCCGGAGCCGTGTGGGCAACGGGTCCGCCTGCTCCACGTTGATGATCTGGAGGTCGGGGCCCGCGTGGGCGACCATCAGTCCGATGCGGAGCGGTACGCTCGGAAGGGGGAAGGCCAGGAGTCCGGCATCCACAAGGTAGGCCGTTCCTGCTGGGCCCGAGGTCGGGCATTGGCCGTGACAGGACATTTGGGCCCGGTACACCTTGAAGTTCAAGCCCGTGTCCAACCACGGGAGGATCTGAGTCGCGAATGATACGATCCCAAGGTGGTCCCGGTTGGAGATGGTGCCCAGCACGTTCTGGTAGTCGTCTACGAAATCCTGATCCCCCAGGTCGAGGAATTGGTAGGAGAAGGTGAGGGTACCGAGGGGTTGTCGCGCCAGGATGAGGGAGAAAGCCGTTGCTTCCCCCACGATGTCATTCCTGCGGAAGATCCCCAGCCGGTTGCTCTCGATCCGGGCCAGGCCCGCCGGGTTCCAGAAGGCGGATTCGGATCCTTGGAATGCCGTGACGGCTCTCCCCATCCCAACGGCCCTGGCGCCCATCGGGATAAGGAGACGAGCCGCCCCTTCCCAGGACCTGGGCTCGGCCGAGAAGATCCCCGCCCTGTTCGCTTCGATGGTTCCCGGGGGATACCCCCTCCAGGGTCCCTGCCCGTGGAGTTCCTGGACACCGGTGACGAGTCCCAGCGTGAGGATACCGGCAAGAACCGAACGTCTGAGACGGTCAGTCGGCGCCATTTCGCGGTCCCTCATCCGGTACTGAGAAGTCCAACCTCCTCAAATGCCCTCTCTTCCGACGCCAATCGGGAAGGATCTTCACCCACAGGTCCAAGTAGACGGGTCGTCCCAGGAATTCCTCGATGTTCTCACGAGCCGAGGCATCGAGATCTCGAATGGAAGACCCCCCTTTTCCAATCAAGAATCCTTGTTGGGAGTTCCTCTCGACGAAGACACAAGCTTGGACGTAGATCGGCTCTTGCTCTTCCCTGAACTCCTCGATCTGGCCAAAAAGAAGACTGAATAGGGAATCTCCTGAGAATACGCTTCAAAGCCCACTTCTCTGACTATCTCGGCTACGAAGAATCAGACGGGGTCCCTGGGGATCTCGTCTCGGGGGTAAAGAAGGGGCCCCGGTGGCAGCACTTCTTCCAGCCGCACGAGAAGCGCTTCCACACCCTGGCCCTCCAGAGCTGAGAGAGGGAACGCCTCCCCCCTCAACCTTCGACTGGCCCACTCTGAGAGACCCGTCACCTCCGAATCCGAGCTCAGAGGCTCCCCGATGAAGGCGTTCATCAGGGTTGATTTTCCGGCGTTGGGGCGACCTACGAGGGTGAGGTACCCTGTTCGGGTCTCGGTGGCGCCCTGGGCCGCGGCTTGCTCGGAAGAAGACATGCCGGGAAAGATGACCGGGGCCGGGAGGGGGCGCAACGAAGGATGCGGACCTTCCCGGGAGGTCCGCTCCCTCCCTCCCAGGATCCCGCCTCAGCGCTCTGATAACCATGGAGGATGTCCTCAGGGGTGATCCGGATCGGAGGTGTCGTGATGGAGGGAATATGTGGGAAGGGGAGGGCACCTCTTCAAAATACACGCCCCCCGAGCACAGAACTCGAGGGGCGACAAGGGAGGTTGGCGGAGAGGTACAATCCATAAGCCCACCTCCGCTTTCACGAGGCAGATGATATGCTCTCCTGGAATCACGGCGGACGGTTCAGCCTCGCCGCCAGCGTCCGCCGAAACCACCGACCGCACCGGTCTCGAACGCCTCATCCGCTACTGTGCCAGGCCGCCTTTTGCCCCCGACCGTGCCCACCTCGTCGGTGGCCGCTCCGATCCGATCCTCTACCTCCTCCCGGGGCCCGACCTGGCCGGCCGCCCCGCGCTGCGTCTCCACCCTCGAGTTCCTGACCCCATCCTCTCAAACGATGGAGTCTCCGGCAATCAGCGTGACTCAGTCCCTTCTTGAGATTCCGGCAGAGCCAACGGCTAGGCCGAGTCCGTCCTCTACCTCCAATCACATTCATATTGCTCACCGACATCGACAAAGATCTGAGCCGTGTCGGCTTGCGAGGAAGAATCCGTGATCTCGACCCAGAGATAACTGGATTCGGAAAGCTCCCCGTAAATCGTTTGGCTGGAGCCTGTAAGGGCGCCCCACCAGTCGTAGGAATACGGCGATACTCCCCCGGACGCCCAAGCTTGCCAGCCACACTCCTCATCAGGTGCCACCTCCTCATCACCAGTGATGGATGCCGATAGGGGGGGCGGGGTGATATCGACGGTTACGTAGAGGGTATCTGAGGTCCCCAGGGATTGTTGGAGCACATTATACACCTCCGCCCAGACCTCGAAATCGGAATCCTGCCAGGAGACAGATACGTCATCGCCACGGCAGGGGTATGAGGGATAGTTGACTGGCCCGTACCCGACCGGCCCGTCCTTGCTAGTATGGGTTTGGATATAGTAGGAGCCAGCAGCCAGTCCTCCTGAGAGACAGGTGTAGTAGAAGTAATCTCCACCCGTTGTCACGCTGTCTGAGCCGCTTATCGAAGCGCTCCCAGTTATGAGTGCGAAAGACGGCGTAATCGGAGCAGTTGGTGATTCCTCGGCGGGATCTCGCGAATCCCCGCACGCCAGGAAAAAGAAGAAAATGCTCAGGATCGTAGCAAAGCGTAGGTACATGACCGCCTCCAAGTGTGGTCGCCCACCAACGAATAGGTGCTTCCACAGACATGCAATGGGGGCGCCGAGCCGACACTTCTATCCCTCGCCGTCCGTGGCAACGAGTAAGTCGCCGGGGGGCACCGATGGAGGATCCGGACGCGGGCTGTCTTCCTATTGGAAGTCTGGTCCTCCTCCCCCCCGATGGCCGAACCAGGGCGCCGCCCGCTCGCATCCTTGCTGATTCCCACCAACTCTCTCCAATGACGGATTTCATGAGCAAAGCGTGGCATGAGGTCCGCGGAGACCCTCGGCCAGGGACGCGATTCCGGGACTGATGCCACGGTTTTGAGCTGGGCTTCGTCTTTATTTGGGTGTTTTGTTGAGGGCCCAGTGTCGTGGCGGGAGGTTCCAATCATAGGATCGACTGTGGGTGTCCTCGGGCGGATGGCGCTTACTGGAACCTAAACTGAGCGATTTTCCACGGGAGGAGTAGTGTGGCCTGGCCTGGGTGGGCCCAGGGGGGGCATCTGAGCGATGAGGGGGGGGAGGGGAGGCGGGATCCCGGCGTTTGAACGGTCTCGGAGGTGGCGGCTGCGGCCGACCCTCGCCTGCCCGAGGCTTCCGGACACACCTCTTCCGTTCCGGGGGGGTGCGGGTGGGGTGGTTCGGTTTCGGAGGGTTCAGGTCTGCATCTACGCCCACGCGAAGCGGGGCGGACTTCGGCTCAGGCCCCAGAGCGTGGGGATCTGGAGCTGGCTCCAGGTGGCCTGTGTGACCTTGAGGATCGTACGCCCCCCGGTTCGGACCACTTTGGCTGCGAAGTCGATGACGGTGCGGCGGAGGGTCGTCGCATAGGAGGGAATCGGGACCACAGGCTCGGTGACGTCCTCCTTGAAGCATTCGTAGAGGAAGAACGCCACGGCCATGGTGTAGTAGAAGGCCGCATTGTGGGCGAAGCGTTTGAAGGGAAGGGTCTCGCAGCCGAACTCCTTGAGGGCCCGGTGGACCAACTCATCCGCGCCGCGACCATGGTGGAGAGCGATGATCCGTTCGGCTTCGGTCCAGTCTCCCAGTCCGGCGTCGGTGAGAAGGTCATCGATGTCCTCGCCCATGCCCAGGTTCGTGTAGAGCAGGGTGTCGGGACGAGCAAACTCCAGGAGCCACTGGCCGTCCTCATCCAGGGGGCGGGTCAACAGAGCGCGGCGTCCCTTCTTCCAACGCCCACGCCGGTCTCCGAACTCCAGGTAGCACCACACCTGTTGGGGAGTACGGTAGAAACGCCAGGCCGAAACAGGAGCCCGGGCGGCATAGGCCGTGAGGTCTTCGTAAAGCTTGCCGGTGCAGACGTACCCGACCCGGAGTTCCTCGAAGAGACCGAAGAGCTTCTGGTCAAAGAAGCCGGAGTCGAGACGAAAGATGATGGGCACATCGGGGCGGTAGTGTTTGCGGATAAGGGTCACGACGTGGCGGATCATCTCGGCCGCTGTAGTGCCGGAGTTGCTGTGCTTCTTGCCGCCCCGGAACACGGCGTCGATGAGGAAGCGGCCCCAGGTCATCTGCAGGGGAGCAAACCCCTTGACCTTCTTGTAGGTGGGTTGGACCCCGTGACGGACCCGGGCCTCGTCGTTGTCCATGACCATGGCGTCGATGCCCAGGAGGACGACCTTGGGGGCCTGGAGCTTGAGGCGCCACAGGAAGAGATGAAGCAGCAGGCGCCGGAAGAGCCAGATCCGGGGCCACCAGAAGCCACGGAAGAAGCGTTTCATGGCGTGAGAGGAGGCCATGGCTTCGGGCCGGGTCTCGATGGCGGCGGCGTACCCTTCATCGGCCTTGAGATCGTCGAAGCGGACCAGATGCCGGCTGGTGCCGTCCAGGAAGAAGCAGAAGAGCTGGTGAAACAACGTGGTCACGGGCAGGCCCTTGGAGTTCTTGCGCAGGGAGCCGAAGAGGCGGTCCAGATGGGGGAAGAGGTCGATGGAACGCACGTACCGGCTGAACAGGGCCAGTCCACCCCGGCCGGTCAGGGTGTCGGAAGTGAGCTCAATGGCATCGAAAACGGGTGAAGCAGGCTTGCGTGGGGAGCAGGACCGGGCCATGATGGGTTCGCACCCTTTGGGTTGAGGGCGGTCGCCACCGCCGCTGGCTTTAACTTCTTTTGCACCAGCATCTTAGCCCAAAGGGTGTTCCTCCGCCACCCGCAGAATCGCTCAGTTTAGGTGGAAATCAGGGATCATTCCTGTTGGACGGCGGAAAGCTGCGGTGGGATCCGCTCGGGATTCCTTGGCCCCATGCCGGAGACGCTCTGGGGGAGGTCGGAGGCGCGACCGCGTCGGGGAAGGCAACCTCCCTCGCCACCGGAGACTCTCTCATTCTCCTCGATTCAGATGGGATCGTCCTCCCCATGCCTTTTGGACGCTTCTTCGAGGAGCTCGTGTTCGACTGGCCCGAAATCATGCCTTGCCGGAGAAGCCACTGTTGATTCATACACGCTCGTCTCTGGCCGGAGCACTCGTTCTTCTGTGCGCCTGTGGTGACCCTGAGTCCCCAGCCATTCCCGGGCTCGAAGTTGAAGAATGGGAAGCCCACTCCATCGCGAGCGACGCTCGGTTCGTGGACGTGAGGGATATGACCCTCATTGACCATTCCCTGTGGGTCCTCGACGGCGCCCCTCCTTTCCTCACCCGCATCTCGCTGGAAACGGGAAAGGCCATCCACCTCGGCCAGGAGGGTGAAGGACCCGGTGAGTTCCTGGCCCCGTGGGCCATTCAACCGAAGACGGATTCCTCGGGCATTCTGGTGTGGGACTTCGGAGTCTACAGGGTGAACGAGTTCGACCTGGACGGCACGTATCAGGGTTCCACGACCATGAGTCAGACCGGTCGGATTCTCGCTCGATCGGACTTCAGAAAGGTCTCCTACGCGGACCCATTCAGGGTCCGGTCCACTCCTGAGGGATATCTCGCGGGCTCCTTCGACCGCAGGCTCGACCATACAGCAGACTTCTCCCTGGGGGTGATCCGACTCTCAGGTCCCAGCCTCGATCCCGGTCAATTGGTGGTCAACATGGGTGCCCTGATGGTCCCTGGTGTCGAGAGCATGACAGAGTGGGCTCCCGTGCCCTTCTGGGATGCCTGTGCCGGATATCTCACAGTCTGGAATCCGGCCTCCAGGGTCGTCACTTGGATTGGCCCGAACCGGAGCCCTCAAGCCCAGGTTCCGTTTGACCTCCCTACAGGGGAACTCCAGACCGAGGACAATGAGAGGTATCTGGAACAGATGGCCCGCCTGGAGCTCGGTCCCCAGTATCGCAATCACGGAATTGACTTCTCCACCATGGCGCCACAAGTCCAGGGCCGGTTTTCTGCCCACCGGCCGCTGGTGACGGACCTCAGATGCCAGGATGCGGACGCGGTCTGGCTCCGGCTCTTCAGCACGCGTGATGACCCACTTGGGAGGGCTTCAGAGTGGATCCGCTTGGGGAGAAATGGCTCAAAACGTCATGTCAGGACTCCGAGTGGATTCTCGCCCCTTGTCTTTACCTCCGAAGGACACTTCGGACCCCTTGAGCTCGTTGAAGGCGATCAGGCCATCGCCCGACTCACTCCTCCCGCTACTCGATTCTCGGACCCCGGTTAAGAGGAGACCCACCATGCGTCGCAAGCTCCTGTTTGCCCTGATTCCCTTGAATTGCCTTCTGGCAATTGCGCTCCTCGCCCGGGTGGCCGACACTCAGGTGATCCCCCGAGGCCTTTTCGATTGCTGCAAGGACGTCGGCGAAGCGGGTTATTGTTGTGACAACTGCTGCTGGTTCATTCATAGCTGCCGCAGTGATGATGACTGCCAGGGAGTGGTGAGATGACGAGCGGCCGGTGTACGCGGGAGCAACTCCGGTGAGGGCACCCAGGCGCCGAGGCTTCTTCTGGGAGGTCTCACGCTGGACCATCATCCTCCTGATTGTACCGGCGTGCGCTCAGATCCTTGGAGGACCCCCGCCGGGCGAGAAGTGGTCCCTGTGGGAGGGAGTCTACCTCTTCACTTCATGGGTCGGACTCTTTCTCCCCTTTGCGGCGTTCGCCGGGGGGATCGTCGGGTCTGCCCGGCTGAGTCCGCTCCGTTTAGCCGCCTCTGGACTTGCCGTCTCCTTCGTTTCGTTTCTGCTTCTCGGGTTCGCGTCCCCTTACTCCGAGTACAAGTCAGTCCAGGAAGCCGGGCGGGACACCGCGATGCGGTTTCCGACCGGACCCACCACAATCGGGGGTCTCCGGGAGCTGCGGGTCGAGGTCCTGGAGTACCCCGCGGAGGAGTTCGGGTACTCGGCTGAAGATCCATTGGATTCACCTCCCAATTGGATCGACTTTCGAATCCATACGTCCTTTGTCCTTTCCCTGTTCGCGATCCTGGCCGTCTTCCTTGGCGCAGTCACTGCTGGTCTCACATCTGGACTGTCCCCTCCTGCCCGCCGAAACGCTCGCTGGGCCATCGGTCTCGCCTCCGGCGTCCTCTTCTTTGTGGTGGAGGCGATTGGAGGGGAATGGGTCCGAGCCGATCCCCTGAACTCAGGCCTCTTCGCGGCCTGGGGACCTCTGCTCCTGCCGGCCCTGGAGTTTGGGGCTCTCTACCTCCTCCTCCTCAAACGATCCCGGACGGATCCCACGCTTTTCAAGGGATTTCCGTCTAATGGTTGACCGTGAGCGTTTCCGGGAAGGCAATCACCAGTACTTCGCCGAGGTCATCCGAGACTACGGGAGAGTGGTCAAGGCGGTTTGTCTTTCCTACGCGGAGTCAGAAGACGACGTGAGTGATCTGATCCAGGAATGCTGGACACTCGCTTACGAGAAGCGCCACAGCTTCCGAGCAGAAGGATCCTTTGCTGCCTGGCTTCACCGGCTCACACGGAACCACTGCACCGACGCCTACCGGAGCAGGACATCTCGGAGGCAAGGGCTCGAGAAGTTCGCGGCGATGGGGGCTATCCAGGACCTCCATCGGAGAACACCGAGTCCAGCTGAAGAACTGGAAAGGAAAGAGAGTGAGAGGACGCTCTGGAACGCCTTGGACGCTCTCCCAGAGAAGGAGAGGGATGCCATTATCTTGAGGCTGATCCAACGAAGGACTCCAGGGGAGGTTGCTGAAGAAATGAAGATCGAAAAGGCCTCGGTGCGATCGAACATCAGCCGGGGAATCAAGCGCCTGAGGGGACTCATTGGAGGAGCAGACAAGTGACCTGCCCTGACGTCGAACGCCTGGTAGAGGTCGCGCTGGGCCAATCAGCCGATCCCGAATTGGAGGCACACGTCCAACGCTGTGAGGACTGCCGAGCTGACCTGCTCACGATCGAAGCCTTGGCCGGCGTGGGAGGACCGGACAGAGAGATTTCGGAGGGGTTGGTATCCCGGATCGTCGCAGGACTTCCCAAGCCGGAGCCGAGAGTGAGAAGGACTTGGGGCGGTGGGGGCCAGCTCTTGTTGACCTGGGGGCTCGGGTTCCTCACAGCCCTCGTGTCCGCCGGGGTGACCGGATCCATCGGTGCCCTCGACCCGGGAACGGTCCTGATGCTAGCCACTGCCTTTGGCGCCGCCTCTGTTCTCTTCACGCGGCTCAATAGACGGGATCGAGCACCAGCCACCGGAGAACCGTCCCGGCCCAGACCCGACTAGCAGTCTGGCAGGTTCGCCAGGTGGTTCGGTGAAAGCACGTCCTTGGTGCTCACCAGCTTGAACAGCCCGTCGTCCTCCACTACCCGGACATCCGCCTCCCAAGATCCCTCCCGGACATAAAACCGAGTGGAACCGGTCCGGATCTGGCTGATCACTTCCTCTGATGTCTGATACCCCATGGACGGGCCATAGAGGCCCACGATCTGCGTGCCACCTCTTGCCTTCCTGCTTCCCGTCACCTTCACCCTGGGCATCGGCTACGCCTCCGCTCTGCCATCCATTCTCATTGAGACGGAGTCGGGCGCCAAAGCGTGGAGTTGGGGAACCGGAGTGGAGGGGGACACGGTCGTGGCATGCCACGGTTTTCGGTTCGATTCCGTCTACGAGATAGCGAATCAGAAGAGGGGACGCCGGAACGGGCGGAAGCCCTCGAATCTGCCCGCTGACTCTAAGGAGGACAGTCTCCGATGAACCCGCCAGGATTCATGGGTAGGCTGAGCCCGGGATTTCAGCGAGGAAGAGAGGAATCCATGGCCCAATCCAGAACATCCTGCCTGCGAGTGAATGACGTGGCTCCTCCGCGGTCTGTGTCCAACGAGAATCAGCTGTACGGGAAGTGGAGCGGCAGGCGGCTCTTCGGTGTGCTCATCATCCTGCTCCCCATCTTCCGCCCCCAAACAAGCTCCCCCCAAGAGACGCTCAGCTTGAAAGGACCCCCATCGTGCAGTTCCTGCCAGATAGTGGTTGAGAGGGAACTCTCCATGGGGGGCGTGGAAGGGCCCGGTATCGGTCAGTTCTTTCATGTTGCACGAGATTCTCTGGGCAGGTTCTTCGTTTCTAATGAGGACGTTCCCGATGAAATAGGGGTTTACGATTCCACGGGGACGTATTTGCAGACTCTTGGCCGGCAAGGAGAGGGGCCAGGAGAGTGGCTGTTGGTTAGAGACATTTCTGCAGTGGGAGGATTCTTGATAGTCTCTGATCTGATGAACGCAAGGGAGACGGTTCTTGATCTGCACTTGAATGTGATCAGAACGGCGCCGTTGGTTGGTGACCCATTGAGTCTCGCGTTTCTGTCGGACTCCACAAAGGTTGCCAACATATTGATCTACTCTCCGGAGCGGGTGGGTTATCCCCTGCACACCATAGACGCAGGCGGCAGAATAACGGCTTCCTTCGGCTATGGGGGCGGGGTATTCCGGCGAGACTCCGAGTCGACAGCGTGGAGGAGACTCTCGACCTCCTCGGACGGAACCGTTTGGTCTGGACATGCGAGACAATATGTCATTGAGAAATGGACGATCACTGGAGAGAGGATCCAGACCGTGGAACGATCAGTGGACTGGTTCCCCCCCCTTACGGGGGTGGATTCTTGGAGTCCTGACGTTCCCCCGGATCCCCAGATGGCTGGAATCTGGGAAGACCCTGATCGCCATCTCTGGGTGGTTGTCTATGTGCCGGACCCCGAGTGGAGGGAGGCAATGAGCCCAGCACAGGGGGGAGGGTACATTTCGCTGGCCAGTGACTACTTGGACATGATGGTTGAAGTGATAGATCCGGGGTCGGGAGAAGTGCTCGTCCGTCATCGATTCGATCTTGCTGGGAAACTCATCGGTGGCGGACGGATGGCAGCATATCGGGAGGACGAAGACGGACTCCCCTATCTGGACGTCTATAAGATCCGCGTCGATCGCGGAGAAAGGCGCTGACAACGCCCAAGATGACTCTGTTACCCTCAATCGTGAGTTTGGCGGTCCTTTTCTCGGGGGCGACATGGACGCCCGGTCCGGTCTCTCCTGATCCGGGCCTTGAGGCTCCGTTCGAGGACGGCTGCACCGGATGCAGAACCTGCTACGGCGTGAGTTATTGGCACAACACAAACTACGCGCCACCCTTGGCGGATTACAGCGGCCCTCAACATTTGTGCCAAATGGGGAACTGTGGAGACCATGGGATCTGTGGAGGGGAGGAAGAAACCCAAAACGAAGTTGCCCTGGTCGACGAGCTGGAAGCGATCCGAAGAGCCTTTCAATACGAGGGGCCCCAAGGCCTAAGGAAAGTCCTCGAAGAGTCATCCTCAAGGGTGGCGGTCAACAGGACTCGGATGGCTGTTCAGGTGACGGGTTGTTCAGGCGGAATCGTAGCCCACTTCCTGTACCGCACCCGGTTTCCTGGACAAGTGGCTGGCCAAAATCAGGCAGCCTTTCGGGTGAGTTCCCGGCGAGCTTCGGCTGGGGTCCGATAGCCGTGCCGCTCCAGTAGCCACCCATGGTTGTAGCGCTCGATGAACTCCCTGATGACCTCTCTGGCTTCTTCCAGGCTCTGGAAGTCATGCAGGTACAGGCACTCTTCCTTCAACGTCCGGATGAACCGCTCCGCCACACCGTTGCATTCCGGCTCTCCCACGTACGAGGCGGTGGACCGGATTCCGAGCCAGGAAAGCTCCGCTTGGAACTGGTGAGCCGTATACTGCGGGCCCCAGTCGTGTCGTAGGCCCAGACCCAGTGCGATCCGAGGGGCATACCCGTCCATGTGGGCTCGGACCCCCTGGCGGATCGGCTCCAGGGCTGCCCACCGGTCTCCCTTCTTGGCCACATGCCACCCCACCACGTCCGTCACGCAGTGATCCACGGCCCCGAAGAACCAACACCAACCATCGTCCTGGGTGTAGAACCGTGTCGCATCGGTGCCCCACAGCTCGTTGGGTCGGTCCGTGGTGATTCGGCCGCTGTGACTCCGGTCTCCCCGATCATGGCGGAACCGAACCGGGGCCAGCAGGCCGTTCTCCCGCATCAGCCCAAGCACTCGCTTCCTGCCCACCCGGATGCCCTTGCCTCGCAGGCGATAGGTCACCTTCCGATGTCCCTCACCCAGGAACTTGCTCGTCTTCAGGACCTCCCGGATCTCCACCAGGAGTTCCTCATCAGAGAGATCGGTCTTGGGCCCCCGTTTCTGAGGCTTCAGGCCCGTACCCTCCGAGCCATGCCGGGCCGCGTAGACCGTTGATCGAGGCACCCGCCAGACTTCGCAGATCATCGTCAGCGGATAGCGCTTTCCCGTCCCCTCGCTCACGTGTCCGACCGCTTCAAGAGCTTCCTCAGTTCTTCCCCGTACCCCCTTTTTTCCAGGAGCTCGCTGGCAAGCTCCAGTCGCATGGTCATCTCCCCGAGTTTCGCCCGGGTTCGTATCAACTCCTGTTCGGCTGGGTCCCGGCTCCGGGCTTTCAGCCCCTGCTGGCCCCGCTCCAGGAAGACCCGCCGCCATTCCTCCAGCGTCGGCGGCGGTACCTTGATCTCCCGGCTCACCTCCCCAAGATCCTCGCCTCGGAGCAGCCGTAGTACGATCTCAGACTTCCGATGAGCGCTCCATCGCTCCGGTATCTCATCACGACCTTCGGTCGCCTTCTTCTCCCCGCTCTTGGAGGTCATACCTTCCCCTTTTCTCTGGACCCACTCCGTTCTGCAATCTACTGTCCAGAGAAATCGGGGGCGTTAAACAGGAACGGTGGCGAG
>Ga0316578_10000467_pt1 | contig 13507 bp, 10 predicted proteins | sample J0NA_2_FD_203076 | JGI IMG/M metagenome (GOLD analysis project Ga0316578, IMG submission 203076) | Rhizosphere microbial communities from salt marsh grasses in Alabama, United States - J0-2_160517rDrC | ecosystem: Host-associated > Plants > Roots > Rhizosphere | place: USA: Alabama | collected... | reverse complement strand
CAGAGGGTTTGAGCAAGCGCTGGATGACGCAGCCGGCCAGGGTGAGGCCGAACAGGGCCGGCAGGTAGCTGATGGTGCCATTGACGGCACGCGGGCGGCCGCGGCTCGTGGGCTCGGGCGGTAATGGCGGCAGCGGCGGCTCGTCGGACCAGACGGCGAGGACGCCGCGGCCGAGGCCGCGGCGGCGCAGGCGGCGGCGCACCTCGCGGGCCAGCGGGCAGACCTGGGAGGTCATCAGATCGCCAACCTGAATGCGGGTCGGGTCGAGCCGGCCGCCGGCGCCCATGCTGGCGGCGACAGGCACGTTGGCGGTCAGCGCGGCGGCGATGAGTGCGACCTTGCTGTTGAGGCTGTCGATGGCATCGACCACCTGGTCGAAGCCTCCGTCGGCGATCAGTCCAGGGAGCGCATCGGCGCCGAGGAAGCCATCGATGACGGTCAGCCGACAGTCCGGGTTGATGTCGGCGATGCGTGCGGCCATGATCGCAGCCTTGTTCCGTCCCAGCGTCGAATGCAGGGCGCAGAGCTGGCGGTTGAGGTTGGAGGCCGCCACCTGGTCGTGATCAGCAATGGTCAACCGGCCGATGCCGGCACGGGCCAACGCCTCGGCCGCGTAGGAGCCCACGCCGCCAAGGCCGGCGAGCAGGACATGGGCATTGCGCAGACGCTCGATGCCTTCGGCGCCGATGAGGATGCGGGTGCGCTCCCAGAGCGGCCCGTTGTCGTCAACCGGTCTGTCGATGGTCATATTTCACTCCTGATTGACCCGCCCGAGTCATTTTGCTTCGACGTTGGCATCGGGTGGTTGTCCGCTTTTCGGTCTGTGCCGCTGAGGTGGTGATGGATCCGGCCTTTGCCCCGACGGGTGGCGGGGTACGCCGTTAGGCTGGTGGGCGGCCGCGCATAAACCATCGTAGAGCCGTTCGACATTCGGTCGAACGCAGAAGGTCCAGCGGCTACCCGGTGCATCTTTTCGTACTATAGCGAAGTGGTGTACCAAGCCGGATCGACGTGATGACTGGTGGTCTGCGATGACCCAACCGATCGACCAGTGCGTCCGTCGTCGTGGTGTCGCCGCTCCACGCGCTGAACCTGCTCCAATATCGATAGCCATGCGAACTGTTATGCAGCCTCCGCCGCTACGCTTCATGGGCACAGTGGCCGTGTCGATGCTTTTTGCCCTGATCGCTGGCTGTGCACCGCCGATGTCGGTCGACGTGGGGGGCGCACGGCAGGGTCCTCGGCTTGGCGGCGACCATGCCGTGATGGCCGATGGGGCAAGGTTGCCGCTGAAGCGCTGGCCAGTCGAGCCCCCCGCCGGTATGCCCGAGACGGTGCTGCTTGCGCTGCACGGCTTCAACAATTACAGCAATGCCTTTGCCAAGCTCGGCGATGACCTCGCGGCCGTCGGCGTCACCGTGTACGCGGTGGACCAGCGCGGCTTTGGAGAGGCCCCTTTGCCGGGACGCTGGCACGGCGTCGCCCAGATGGCGGAGGATCTGCGTACGCTGGTCGCGCTGCTTCGCGCTCGCCATCCCGCTGCCAGGCTGCTGGTCGCCGGTGAGAGCATGGGGGGGGCGGTGATCATGGTCGCGGCCGCCCGCGGGTGGCTGCCGGCCGACGGGCTGGTGCTGATCGCGCCGGCGGTCTGGGCAAGGGAGACCATGCCCTGGTACCAGCGGCTCGCCCTCGGCTGGACAGCGCGGGTCTGGCCCGGGCTGCTGTTGACTGGCGAAGGGATAGAGCGTTGGCCATCGGACAATGTCCCGATGCTCCGAGCCATGGGCCGCGACCCGTTGGTGATCAAGGCGACTCGGGTCGACGCCCTCTGGGGGGTGACCAATCTGATGGATCAGGCCCTCGCCGCGGCGCCGCGCCTGCCGGCGATGCCGACATTGCTGCTTTACGGCGAACGCGACGAGATCATCCCGAGGCGGGCCTATTGTCGGCTCCTGCGCGACCTGCCGAGGCGACCGTCGCTCCGGCTGGCCCTCTACTTGAATGGCTGGCACATGCTGCCACGGGACCTCCAGGGTGCAAGGGTGCGCAGCGATATCACCGCTTGGGCGCGCGACCCGACGGCGGCGCTGCCGTCGGGTGAGGAGACCGCGCTGGATGGCGGGCGGTTGCGCGCCTTCTGTGCCGGAGACTGAGGCGATGTCAGCGCCCGAGGTCAAGCCCCCGCAGGGCCTGCTCCAGCCGCTTCCAGGCGGTCTCCGGACCCGGCAGCCCAAGCCGCAGCGCCGGCGGGTTATCGAAGAGGCGGGTCAGGATTCCAGTCCGAGCCATACGCCGATACAGCTCGCCGGCCCGCGGCGTTGGCGTCCATTGAAACAGCGCGGTGCCACCCGCTGGCGGCAATCCCAGGCTCCGCATCAGGTCGGCGAGCCGCTCGCTGGCGGCGATCAACTGGGAGCGGGCGTCGGCCTGCCAGTCGCGATCGGCCAACGCCGCGGCAGCCACCTGGCGCGACGGGTTGGCGATGCACCAGGGGCCCAGCCAGCCGGCCAAGGCGCTGGTCAGCGCCGGCCAGGCCAGAACGAAGCCGACCCGGGCACCGGCCAGACCGAAGAACTTGCCGATGGAGCGTAGCAGGATCAGGCCCGTTCTCGGCCCGCGGTCGGCCAGGCTCAACGCCGGCGTCGCGTCGATAAAGGCCTCGTCGACCACGAGCCAGCCGTCGCGGGCGGCCAGGATCCTGTGCCAGCGTTCGAGCTGCGGCCGGCTGAAGCGGCTCCCGGTCGGGTTATTCGGATGGATCAGCACCAGCACGTCGAGGCCGGGCGCAGCGGCGTCGATGGCGTTGACCGCCAATGGCAGGACCTCGTGACCAGCGCGCTTCCAGGCCCAGCCATGCTCGGCGTAGCCCGGCGCGATGACGCCGACGCGGCATGGTGCCCGCAGTCGCGGCAAGGCACCGATGGCCGCCTGGGAGCCCGCTACCGGCAACAGGCTGGCAGCGTCGTGTCCAGCGTCGGGACAGTAATAGTCGAGCGCCGCGCCGATGAGGTCGTCCTCGTCCTCCGGCAGCCGCGACCAGTCACCGACGCCAGCTGGGACTGGCCAGCCCTGCGGGTTGATGCCCGTGGACAAGTCCAGCCAGTCCGAGATCGGAATCCGGTAGCGCTCGGCGGCGGCGCGCAGACGGCCGCCGTGAGGCAGCGACGCCGACTGCGCACCAATCAGGCCGATGTCCAGCGACTGCGCTGTCATTGACGGTCCGCTCGCGGGCAGCCCGAACGTATCCGGGGGTTGATGTTGGCTACCACCGCAGCGCCGAGACTGCCATGAGCCCAACCGTGTCAGCAGGCGCGCTGGGTAGCCCGGGCCGGTCTCGGCCGCGCTCGAAGACCTTGGCGGTTGGTATCGGCTGCACCCGCGGCACGGCGCTCCAGACCCTGCAGAGAACCGTTGGAGAGGCGCTGGAAGCCATCGGCGCCGGGCGTGGGGATGTTGCCGTCGTCGCAAGTATCGACCGCAAGGCCAACGAGCGAGGACTGGTGGCGTTGCTAGAATCCGAAGGATGGCCAGCGCGCTTCTTCAGCGCCGCGGCCCTGGCGCGCGTGAGGGTGCCGGAGCGCTCGGCCAGAGTCCAGCGGCTCACCGGCACACCGTCGGTCAGCGCCGCCGCGGCCCTGCTGGCCGCGGGAGGCGATGCTGGTGTGCTGATTGCACAGCATCGGGCTCGCGACGATGCCGGCTGCTTCGTCGCCGTCGCCATCGCGCGGATCGCGAGCGATTGAGCCGCTACAGCAGCGGATAAACGGCGGACCATCAACCCAGAAACCCCGGCTGACGCAGATGGATGCGGATCAAGCTCATGAGAGATAACAGCTTGGACCGGCTCTGAAGGCCACCTGGAGCAGCACGGCGCATATCTTGAGGCCGTTGTCGTCATGGAATATCGGCACGGGTAAGGAGACGATAGCGACAACGAGGCGAAACGGTATCGGAATCTCAGCGTTGGTGCACTAGTCGATGATTCGGCAGCTCACAACAACGTGTTGGAGAATCCGCGCCACCACTCGGTGCAATCCGCGGTTCAGCCGCGCTTTCTTTGGATCAAGCACCGACAGTCGTCTGGAGCAGCTTGATGCGATCCTGCAGCACGTCGTTGACTGGCTCAAGCTTGCGACGCATCAGGCTGCCGAGGGTCGTTGGATCCGGCAGCAGGGGTCGGATCACGCCGTAGCCCAGGCCAGAGAGCAGGCGCATCGCGGCGAGCTGGGGTGCGATCTCGGGAAGCAGGCGGCAGCAGTCGCGAACCTCGGACGCCGCTGTCGCATCGTGCACGTAGGCTTCAGCGTCGGCAACGAGGGCGTCGAGGGTCAGGTCCGGGTCGCCCTCCGGACGTAGGTCGGCGAAGTAATTGCGCAGCAGGTCGAACGTGGCCGTGACCACCTCCTGGGTCGGCGGCTTGGCGAGCACGGCGGCGACGGTCTTTAGGAAGGTCTGGCCAGGTGCACCGGCGATGCGAAGCAGCAGCCGGGCGTCAGGGTTGTCATCCGCGATGGCGCTGCCGAGCGCCGCCTCCAGGCGGGCGGCGTCGGGCCTTGCTGATACCTGCTCAGGTAGGTCGTCGGGTATGGCTTGCAGAAAGCCGACCAGGTAGGCCTGTTTGCGGCTGGATTTTTGCCAAAGCTCCTTGCGTTGCTCGGCGTCGATCAGGCCTGGCTGCAGCACGAGGCGCACCGACGCCATGATCTGTTCAGGCTCCGTCTCGAAGGGCAGATAGTCGATCAGATAGGCGGCCAGGGTCGGACCCATGGAACCGGCGACGACCGTTGGATTTGCCAGCATGCGTCGGGCATTGCCGGCGTCCTCCATCGCCCACCAGGCGCGCCGCGCAAGCTCGTCGGACAGGCCCGGTGACCCTACCGCGGCGACCACGGCCTCGGGCTCGCCGAGCATCAAGAGCTGTTCCAGGCTCTCGTCACGCATCTGGCCCAGGCGGGTCCAGCGGCGCAGATAGACCGGATAGCCCCCCGGGGAGCCGAGGACGTGGCCGGAAATCAGCTCCTTGACCGCCCGCAGGTAGGACTCAGCTCGCCCGACGGGATTCAGTGGGACCTTGGCCTCGCCCTTCTCCGACAGACCGTAGACGATCATCCGCGACTCATCGATGCGGATCGCCTGGGGCCGATTTGCCAACAAGACGTTTAGGCGGAAGCTGTCTTCGCTGGATAGCTCCATCGTGGTTGGTCGCCGCGGGGTGGCCTCAGGCGTCCCGTGCAGGCTTGTAGTTCGGGTCCTTCGGGTTGAGGAAGACGAACTGATGTTGGCCATCGTCCAACTGCACGAAGTCCATCACCGTGTCGTCGAGTAGCGGGACGTACTCGGGTGCCATGACGATGTCGATCCCCTCGGATTTGAAGCGGATGTCCTCCTCCGTCGGCGCGTCGAAGCCCATCCGGTAATCGAAGGCCCCGTCCTCACCTTTAGCCGCGGCGAGCCGAAGGCTCATGCCCTCGGCCCCGCCTTGCCTTGCCGCATTCGCGACCTGCTCGGCCGCCGCTATCGTCAATCTGAACATGGTGCTGATCCTGTCGCTAAAGTCTTAGGTTTGTCGGTCGAGGCACTTGCTGGCGATGCCCTCGTCCGATCTCGGTTGCTTGCCCAAAAACATCGTTGTCGTCGTGGATCTTTCAACCACCAAAGCGGTGTTGAGGAGACTAATCGGCCTCCAGCCACTGGGCAAAACGATGAGCTCCCGGGTGCCCTAGGCTGTCGCCTCCCCGGCCTTGACGGCCTGGATGTGGGTCACGAAGCGGCGCGTCCAGTCGATCCCGCCGACATTGCGCAGATGCGCATAGCTGGCGAGCAGGTTTCCCTGAATCACGCCGTCATGGCGGCCGTCGATGCCGACGCCGCGCTGCACCTCATAGCCGTAGACCCAGTCCGGATGCGGCTTGATGATGGCGGAATGGTGAAACTCATGGGCCGAAATGGCGCGCTCCCGCGGCGCCAGCGATGGCCACGGAAATGCTCGGGTCTCGGCAAGCCGCACATAGCCTCGACCTTTCGGCTTCTCGTGCATGGCCACCTCGGCGTCGAGCACGCCGGACATGCGCGCGACCTTGTCGTTCCAATGCAGCCGCTCGGTCAGGTACATCAGTCCACCGCACTCGGCATAAGCCGGGCCGCCGCTGACGATGAAGTCGGCGACCGCCGCGCGCATGCAGGCGTTTTGCTCCAGCTCTTCCATTCGGCATTCCGGAAAGCCACCGCCGATGAACAGGGCATCGACCTCGGGAAGCATCCGGTCCCAGACCGGGCTGAACGGCACCAGCTCGGCGCCGGCACGCTCGAGCGCGAGCAGATCGTCCGGATAATAGAAGCCGAAGGCGTCGTCTTGCGCGATGCCGATGCGCACCGGCGAGCCGATCGGTGCTGCAGGCGCATCAGCGTCGTCGGGCGTGTCCCAGTCCGGAAACGGGAAGGCCTGCGCCAGCTCGGCCACGCGCTCGACATCGACCGTATCGGCGATGACTGATGCGATGCGGTCGATGGTCGTCTCCACGGCCATGGCCTCGTTGCTCGGGATCAGGCCGAGGTGCCGCTCGGCGATCCCGATCTCGGGGGTCCTGGGTACACAACCCAGGACCGGGATGTCGGTGTAGTGCTCGACGGCGGCGCGCAGGTTCGCCGCGTGCCGTCCACCGCCCACCTTGTTCAAAATCACCCCCGCCAGGTTGAGATCGGTGTCGAATGCCTGGTAGCCGAGAAGCAGCGGTGCAACGCCGCGGGTCATCCCTCGGACGTCCACCACGAGCACGACCGGGGCGCCGAGCAGCTTGGCAAGCTCGGCGTTGCTGTTGGTCCCGTGCAGATCGACGCTATCGAACAGCCCGACGTTGCCTTCGATAAAGCCGATGTCGACGCCGGTGCAGTAGCGAGCGAAGGACTGGCGGATCTCGTCGCGCGACATGGTGTGGTAGTCGAGGTTGAAGCAGGGTCTCCCTGTCGATCGGCTCAGCCAGAGCGGATCGATGTAGTCTGGGCCCTTCTTGAAGGTCTGGATGTTGAGACCTAGGCGCTGCAGCGAGCGCGTTAGACCGATGCTCAGCGTGGTCTTACCAGAGGATCGATGGGCGGCGGCGATATAGAGGTGGGGCATGGTGAAACAGGCACGATACGCTCGTGGCGGCCGGCCGATTTAGGGATACTCGGTGTGCGGTGCCGCACGCTGGCCTCGGCGTAACGGCAAGGTAGAGGTGCTCGAGGCTGCACCCTCGCTGGGGTAAGCGGCTCTCCGCTCCCGGAGCGCTGGCCAAATCAGCGCACAGGTGTGCTGTCGAGCCGTGCTTCGAATCGTCCCGTCAACCACGGCGGTCCACCAGGCGATGGCCGGACGACCGTCGCTCCCGATTGCCCGACCCCAGACGCGGCCTGTGCGCGCCGACGTCGCTCCGTGATTGGCTCGGCAAGCCGGCCAGGGCCAACAGATCGGCCAGCTCGGTCTGCGTCAGCTCGCGCCACTGGCCCGGCAACGGCCGAGCACCGAGGATGACATTGCCGAAACGCACCCGCTTGAGTCGGCTGACTTCACAGCCCACCGCCTCCCAGAGTCGACGCACCTCGCGGTTGCGGCCTTCCCGGAGCAGGACGTGGAACCACTGGTTCGTGCCGCGACCCCCGGATGGGACGATCTCCTCGAAGCGGGCGATCCCGTCGTCGAGCTCGACACCGCGAACCAAACGCTGGAGCTGATCCGCGTCGACCTTGCCATGGATGCGCACCGCGTACTCACGCTCGACGCCTCGCGAGGGGTGCATCAGGCGATTGGCCAGCTCGCCGTCATTGGTCACCAACAACAGTCCCGCGGTGTTGAGATCGAGGCGACCGACGGCAATCCAGCGTCCATCGCGGATACCCGGGAGGTGGCGAAAGATCGTCGGACGCTGCTCGGGGTCGCTGCGGCTGACGACTTCTCCCTCGGGCTTATGGTAGGCCAGCACCCGCCGACGCCCTCGCCCCTGTCCACGCCGCTTGACCGGCTTACCGTCTACGCTGACGCGATCGGTCGCACTGACGCGGTCACCGAGATGGGCCAGCCGGCCATTGATGCGGATGCGACCATCACGGATCCAACCCTCGATTTCGCGGCGCGAGCCGAGGCCGACCTCCGCCAAGGCCTTCTGTAGCCGCAACGGCTCACCATCGGTGGGCCCGATCTCCGATCTAGACTTTCGGCTCATCCTCAGCTCCAGGGTGTTCGGCCGACGCGGAATCGCCACTGTCCGGCATAGTCTCTTCGGTGTCCGCCGGTACATCGCCACCCCCGGACGCAACGACGAGCTGCAACCCGTCGTCGTCGGCCGCCGGCTCCGCCTCACCCGGCAAATCGACGTCGACGGCAAACGCCGGGTCGCGAATCTCGGCCAATGGGGGCAGCTCGTCGAGCGTACGCAGCCCAAAGTAGTCGAGGAACCGCCGCGTGGTGGCCAGCAGTGCGGGTCGGCCCGGCACCTCCCGGTGACCCACGACGCGCACCCACTCCCGCTCGATCAGCGTCTTGACGATGTTGCTACTGACGGCGACACCGCGGATCTCTTCGATCTCGCCGCGGGTGATCGGCTGACGGTAGGCGATCAGCGCGAGGGTCTCCAACAGGGCCCGAGAGTAGCGCGCCGGGCGTTCCTCGTAGAGCCTCGAGACCCATGGGGCACAGGTCTGTCGGACCTGCACGCGCCAGCCGCCGGCCACCTCGACGAGCTCGATGGCTCGCTCGGCGTAATCCTCCGCCAAGGCATCAAGCACCGCCTGCAGATCGCCGCGCAGCGGACGCTCCTCATCGCCGAACAGCGACAGGATACGGTCGACGGACAGGGGGCCGCCGGCGGCCAACAAGGCGCCCTCGACGATCTGTTTCAGCGCCGGCGTGCTCATCCTTAATGCTGTATCTCGTCGACCAGCGCACCGATGCGGTGCGCGGCCTCGACACATTCATCGAGAGACTGAACCAGGGCGATGCGTACGAAGCCCTGCCCGGGGATACGGCCATCGGCGCCGCTGCGCGAGAGGTAGGTCCCGGGAAGCACGGTCACATTGGCCTTGGCATAGAGCTCGCGCGCGAACACCGTATCGTCACCCGGCACCCGCAGCCAAAGGTAAAACCCGGCATCGGGCCGACGGATGTCGAGCACCGGATCGAGCACCTTGAGCACGGCATCGAAGCGTTGGCGGTAACGGCAACGATTCTCGATCACATGTGCCTCGTCGCCCCAGGCGGCCAGGCTCGCGTACTGGTTTTGCCATGGCATGGCACAGCCGTGATAGGTGCGGTAGGCGAAGAAGCGATTGATGATTCGGGGATCGCCGGCGACGAAGCCGGAGCGCAGCCCGGGTGCGTTGGATCGCTTCGAGAGGCTGTGGAAGACGACGCAGTTGCGGAATCCTTCCAGCCCTAGACTCGCCGCCGCCTGCAGCAGCCCTGGCGGCGGATTGGTCTCATCCGGATAGATCTCCGAGTAGCACTCGTCGCTGGCGATGACGAAGTCGTGCTCCTGGGCCAGCCCCACGAGATCTCGGAGCGTCGCCAGGTCGACCACCGCCCCGGTGGGATTTCCCGGCGAGCAAAGGTAGAGCAGCTGGCAGCGCTGCCAGGTCGCCGTATCCACCGCTGAAAAGTCCGGGATCAGCCCGGTCTCCGGCGTGCAGGAGAGAAAATACGGCTCGGCACCGGCGAGCAGCGCCGCGCCCTCGTAGATCTGATAGAACGGGTTCGGCATCAGGACCAGCGGTACGTGCGACGGATCGATCACCGCCTGTGCGAAGGCGAATAGCGCCTCACGCGTGCCGTTCACGGGCAGGATGTGCCGATCCGGATCCAGGGTCGTCGCCGGCAGCGCGAAGCGACGCGTCAGCCACGCTGCGATCTGCTCGCGTAGCGAGGCCATCCCGCGTGTGGTCGGATAGGAGGCGAGCCGCTGCAGCTGCGCGATCAGCGCCTCGCTGATCAACGACGGCGTCGGGTCCGTCGGCTCGCCGATCGACAGGACGATCGCGTGCTGCTCCGCGGGTGGCTCGATACCCCGCTTCAGGGACGCGAGCTTCTCGAACGGATAGGGCTGGAGCAGGTCCAGGTTGGGATTCATCGTCTAGCCTTCATTCGGCGCCGCGCACGCGTGAGCATAAGCACGCCAGTATAGGTAAACAACTGGGGCTCGGCCAACGGTGGCAACGACGGCTTTGTCGGACGACCGATCGTCCCAATCCTTCGGAACAGCGTGCCGGATGCGACGGGGCCTCGCATCAGGGTCGCATCGTGGTGCTGCAATTCCAGTCGAGCCGAGGTCAGCCAGTCAGGCATCGGCCCCCGAACGTTGGTGCTGGCCAACCTAACGCCAAGACCATTCAGGAGAGACGATGAGCGCGGAGATACTGGGGCTGCATCATGTCAGCCTTATCGTGTCGGACACGTCACGGGCACTCGGCTTTTACCGTGACCTTCTCGGTCTGGACCTGGTTCCGGAGCGCCCGGACCTAGGATTTCCAGGCGCTTGGCTCACCGTTGGTGACCAGCAGCTGCACCTCCTCGAGCTGCCCAACCCGGACCCGGTCGCCAACCGTCCGAGTCATGGAGGGCGAGACCGGCATATGGCACTGGTGGTCAGGGACTTGGCCGCAGTGACCCAGCGGCTTGACGCCGCAGGCAGCGCCTACACCCTCAGCCGGTCGGGGCGGCGGGCCCTTTTCTGCCGGGATCCGGATGGGAATGCGGTGGAGCTGATCGAGCAGTCCGTCAGCGAGTGACGGCAATCGCTGTCCATGTGACGGGCTGCGTCGGCTATCCAGACGGGCTTACCAGCCGCGGTAGTACCAGCGGTTGTCCCAGCCAGGGGGTTGAAGGCGATGAGGCGGGACAGGCGCTTCGCCGCCGTCCGAATGACCATAAGCTGGGGCGAGCGTTGTCGAGCCATCGGTCGGCGCGCTTGGAGCGAGGGGCTCCAGCCAAGGCCCGTAATTTCGGAAAAGCTCCCGATCAAGGTCCATCAGCGCGCGACGGCTCTGCCGTTGGCGCTCCCAATCTGCGTGCCGCTCGGCCTGGCGTTTTCGCTGCTGCGCAGGTCCTAGCCGCGGAGGCCTCTCGCGCGGCTCCTCGCGCGGCTGCAGCTGTTGGAGCCCCTGCCGCTGGGCGCGGACAGCCTCTAGCCATTTGGAAAAGGATGTCGACCCTGGACCCGCTCCGGGATCAGGCCCGGCCGCCGCCGGCGTCACCAACAGCGAGAGGGCGAATGCAAAAAGACACCGGTGGATAGGTTGGTGGTGGCTTGTCTCGAACACGTCGGTCAGAATCTGGCCTTAAAACGCACTGCAACAGGTGCCGAGGTATTTTTTCCCTCGGGTTGCATTTCGTCAATCCTATGCAAGACGGTTGCTATGTCGTTTGTTGGTGGCCAGAGAAGCGGCAGGATTGATCGCGCCCCGATCTGGCCAGCTGATCTTCATTGCTGCTACGCCGCATGCCCAGTGCTGAGAACCACGACCGATAACGGGACAGACTGCATCTCGAGTGCCGTTAGGCCGCTCCGCCCCCCTCCAACCGGTCGTGTATCTCCCGACGCAGACAGGCCAGTGTGTCTTGACAGGTGACCGGGGCCTCCCCAGCGTCGCTGATGAAGAAGACATCCTCGACCTCGGCGCCAATGGTCGCGATCTTGGCGCTGTGTAGACGGATCTCGCAGTGCTCGAACACCTCGCCGACCTCGGCAAGCAGACCAGGCCGGTCGCGGGTGAGCAGACGCATAAGCGTGCGCCCGTTGCGCTGATCGTGATCGAAGTTGATTCGGGTCTCAACGGGAAAGCTGCGCAGCTGCCGTGGCAGGCGTCGCGAGACTCGTGGTCCTGCGCCGTGGACATCGAGCAGCTCTTGGTGCAGCTCGGCGACCAGGCGTTCGGTCGCCTCCCCAGGGGTAATCGGCTTGCCCTCCGGCGTCAGAACGCGAAATACGTTGATCGCCTTGGCAGACGCGGTGGTGGTAATGCGGGCGTCGACGATGTTCAAGGCGTGCTGATCGAGCAGCGCCGTGATGCGGACGAACAGATAGGCTTGGTCCTGGCAGTAGATGAACACCTCACTGCAGCCGCGTGCGGGTAATGGCCGGATAGCGACCCGCGGCATGGTCTCGGGGCTCGTTTCCAGTATCTCGCGACTCTGCCAGGCGATCTCCTCGGGCGAGCTCGCGGTAAAGAAATCCAGGTTGACCTGGGCCCAGAGGTCGCGGCAGGCATCGGCGTCGATGTGCTGGCGGGCGAGCAGGCGCATCGCCTCGGACTGCTTCTCGGCGATCAGGTCGTCGAGGGCATGTGGGTTGTCGAGGCCGCGCTCGAGGGCGCGGGTCGTGGCCCTGTAGAGCTCCTTGAGCAGCGAGTCGATCCATGAGTTCCACCGCTTGGGATTGGTCGCATGAACATCAGCGACGGTCAGTAGGTAGAGATAATTGAGCCGGTTGGCGTCTGCCACCTGCTCAGCGAAGGCCTGAATCACCTCCGGATCGGCGATGTCTCGGCGCTGGGCGGTCATCGACATCAATAGGTGATGCTCGACCAGCCATGCGACCAGGCGACTGTCGAACTCGCTCAAGCCGTGCAGCTGGCAGAAATCCCACGCATCGCGGGCCCCGAGCAGCGAGTGATCGCCGCCGCGACCCTTGCCGATATCGTGAAACAGCCCGGCCAGGTAGAGTAGCTCCAGCTTCGGGATGCGATCGATGATTGCGCTACACAGCGGCAGCTCGTGGCGGTGCCCCGGCGCATTGAATCGGCGCAGGTTGCGCAGCAGGCGCAAGCTGTGCTCGTCCACGGTATAGACATGATAGAGGTCATACTGCATCCGGCCGACGACGTTCGCGAATGCGGGGATGTATGCAGCAAGCACCCCATACTCGTTCATGCGCCGCAACGCATTGGTCAGCCCTTCCGGGTGACGCAGTATCTCCATGAACAGGCTGCGGGTGCGCAAGTCTTCCCGAAAGCCATCGTCGATCAGATGTCGGCTCTCGCGAATCAGCCGGATGGTGCTCGCACGGATGCCGCGAACGTCGGGGTTCAGCTGCAGCAGATGAAAGACTTCCAACAGCGCGAATGGTCGGCGTTGGAAGGTGTTCCGGCTGGCCACCTCGAGGAAGCCGCTGCAGGTCTGGAAGCGCTTGTTGAGCGGTTTCGCGGGGCCGATCCGGTCGTGGAGCAGGATGACCTCCTCGAAGAGCTGGAGCAGCATCTCGTTGAGGCGGTTCAATTCCATCACCGCCCGGTAGTACTGCTGCATGAACTGCTCGACCCCCAGCGAATGCTCGGTATCGCTGTAGCCAAACTGCCGGGCGAGGGTGCGCTGGTAGTCGAATAGCAGCCGGTCTTCACGCCGTGCCACGAGCCGGTGCAGCGCGAAGCGGATACGCCACAGCAGCGCCTGGCCATCGAGCAGCGCAAGCAGCTCGGTCTCGGTCAGGCAGCCATGGGCAATCAGGTCGCGGAGCGATGTGATCCCGAAGTGGCGACGCGCAAC
>Ga0316578_10000466_pt1 | contig 13509 bp, 8 predicted proteins | sample J0NA_2_FD_203076 | JGI IMG/M metagenome (GOLD analysis project Ga0316578, IMG submission 203076) | Rhizosphere microbial communities from salt marsh grasses in Alabama, United States - J0-2_160517rDrC | ecosystem: Host-associated > Plants > Roots > Rhizosphere | place: USA: Alabama | collected... | reverse complement strand
CGCCCCGGCGACGTTCCCGAGCGCGGCGATCGCCGCAAGCAGACCGGGGACGTCGAGGCGCGAGCGCCAGACGACCATGTACGCGGTGAGCAGCACCTGGTAGGCGAGCTCGAAGACCATCTGCAGTCGCATCTCCCGCAGCCCGCTGAAGCCGCCGAAGAGGAGCTGCCGCAGGGCGAGCGCGACGGAGGCGGCGACGAGCAGGCGTATGACGTGGGGACCGGCCGCCGCGCGGATCTCCGCGGGAAGCGCCCCCGTCCACCATCGCGCCGTGAGGAGCGCGATCACGGCCAGTCCGAAGACCCCCGCCGAGAAGAGGGCGAACAGGCCGACGGCGCGGCCGCTCCTCCCCCGGCTCTGCAGCGAAGGGAGAAAGCGGAGCAGGACCTGCGGCGTCCCGGCGAGAAGCAGCGCGGAGAGCAGGAGGGCGAATCCCTTCAGGGCGACGAAGACGCCGAACCCTCCGGTGTCGAGATAGCGGCTCAGTATCCCCAGCTGGACCAGGGTGAAGACGAGCTGCGCCGCCCCCGCCACGCTCAGGGCGGCGGTGTTCTCCACGATCCGCGACCGTCCGCCGTTCAGCTCCTGCGCAGGCGTCGCCACCACCCCCTCACCCGTTCGACGACGGGATACCTCTGCTCCCGGCCGCCCATCGATTCCTTGAAGAAGATCATCCCCTCGTCGCCGCCGCTGCTGCCGAGATTGAACGTCGCGGTCCCGCGCGAGATCGCCTCCCTGACGGCATGCATCACGAGAAACGCCCCCGCGTCGTGCGCATGGGCTCGCGGCGTCACCCCCGCCTGCCAGGCCTGCGCCGTGCCGCCGAAATAGAAGTCGACGTGGGCGGCGATCAGCGCTCCTTCCCGGTACGCCCCCCAAACGAGGACCCCCTCGTCCCGCCGCCGGAACAGGGCCTCGAAGAAACGCCGCGGGTACGGATGCACGCCGCCCCAGTGAGTCGAGCCGCTGAGGTAGGCGCGATAGAAATCGTCGAGATCGGACGGCTCGAGGATCCGGGCGCTCAAACCCTCGCGCTCGCACCGGTTGCAGAGCTGGCGCCGCTTTCGGCTCATCCGCACACTCCGGTACTCCTCGAACGTCGTCTCGAGCGATATGATGCGGCACTCCTCGAGGCGCACATGCCACGGGGACGGCGGGGCAAGCTCCCCGGGCCACTCGAGGAGGTTGGCGGCGGCGGCGACACAGCGCGGGCCGCCGCCGAGCGTGTAGAACGCCTCGAGCAGGCGGACTGAATCGCTGCGCTCGACGGCGAGCGGATGACCGTACGTGCCGAAGGGGAGGGCCTGGCACTGCAGCAGCGGCCCCCGGGAGATCACCGCCACCGGCATCACCCCGCGCAACCCCGCGCCGGCGCGCGCGGTGAGCCAGCCGCACCGGAAGCGCCTGAACGATTCACCGAGTATCTCGAGCCATGCGGGGGAATGGAAGAAGGTCGCGCCGGGGCACGAGCGTATGAACTCGAGCACTTCCTCCCGGGGCGGGTGGATCTCGAAGCGTGCGTTCACGTAGGCCTCACCGGTTGGCGCCGCCGGGCCCGGCCCCGAAGCCGGGCACGAGCTCGGCGAGCAGTCGCAGGACCGCGTCGCGGTCCCCCGCGCGCGCGGCGTCTATGCATTCGGCGACCGATCGCTCGAATCCCGGGGGGACGGTGTCCTTCGGGACGGCGCGCATGATCTTCGCCCCGTCCCGCTGAGGCTCGAGCTCCTCGTCCGGTCCGACGAGGACCTCGTGGAGCTTCTCCCCATCGCGCAGGCCGGTGATCTCTATCGGGATCTCTGCGCCGGGCTCGTGCCCGGTCAGCATGATGATATCGCGCGCCATATCGAGGATGTTCAGAGCCTCTCCCATGTCGAGGATGAACGTCTCGCCTCCGTCGCCCTTCACCGAGGCCTCGATGACCAGCAGGGCGGCCTCCTTGACCGTCATGAAGAAGCGCGTGGCCGCGGGATCGCTCACCGTGACCGGCCCTCCGCGGTTTATCTGCCGTATGAACAGCGGGACGACACTCCCCGTGCTGCCGATCACGTTCCCGAAGCGTACCGTGATGAACCGGCAGGACGAGCCGTCGCCGATCGCCCGCAGATAGCGCTCGACGAGCCGCTTCGTCGCCCCCATAACGCCCGTCGGATCGGCAGCCTTGTCTGTTGAGATGAATACGAACCGCGAGGTGCCGCAGCGGCGGGCCGCCTCCACGAGGTTCACCGTCGCCGCGACGTTGTTCAGCACGGCCTCCTCCGGATCGCGCTCCATGTAATGGACGTGCTTGTGCGCCGCGGTGTGATAGATCACCTCGGGCCTGAGCTCCTCGAGGATCCTCATGATCCGGCCCGGCTCGCGCAGGCTGTCGATGACGGGGACGATTTCGAGACCGGGAGCGGCGTTCCTGATCTCCTCCTCTATATCGAATATCCGGTTCTCCCCTCGGCCGAGCATGATCAGTGCGGCCGGCCCGATCCGCGCGAGCTGCCGGCACAGCTCGCCGCCGATCGTCCCGCCGGCCCCGGTGACGAGGATCCGGCGTCCGGCGAGCACCTGCGCGGCAGAAGACGGATCGAACTCGACGGTCTCGCGGCCGAGCAGGTCCTCGACGCGCACCTCGCGGATCTGGTCGATGTGGACCGCGCCGCGGATGATCTCCATCACGCCGGGGACGATCTTGTACGGGAGCCCCGTGCGACGGCACCGCTTTATCATGTCCCTGACGAAACGGCCGGGGGCCGACGGGACCGCTATGATGATCTCGTCGATCCGGCCCGCCGCGGCGATCCGTTCGAGATCGGCCGTCGTTCCGAGCACGGGGATCCCGTCGACGGTGCCGCCGGTGAGCGACGGATCGTCGTCGAGGAACCCCGCAGCCACGGCGTTGACCGTGCCGCCGCAGTCGATCTGCGAGGCGACCTCCCGCCCCGCCTCGCCGGCTCCTATGATCAGCACCGATCTGCACCGGTCGAGCATCATTTGACCACCGCCACTTTGCGCATCTCCTTCCCCTGCGCCGACTCGATCACGACGAGATAGATCCCCGATGTCACCCGGTAGCCGCCGAGCGTGAGCAGGTCCCAGGCGATCCCGCCGTCGGCGACCCCCGAGACCTCGTGGACGAGCTCCCCCTCGGGAGTGTAGACCTTGATGTCGACCGGGGCGCCGATCCGCGAGATGCGCAGCACAGTGTCGCCGCGTCCCGCGTGTACTGGGTTCGGATAGAGGATGGCGCTCGAGAGCGGCACCTGCTCCCCCTGGGACGGGGCGACGTCGAGGCGGGCGAGCCCGTTCTCCGTGCCTATCCAGAGGAAATCACCGGCGGGGTCGTAGGCGAGCGCCCGGCAGATATGGTTCGGCAGGGGGGCGATGACGTCGTCGGGGTAGACGAACTGCAGCTCGGACTGCCACATCTCGGCCGTCGTCCAGGCTCCGGTGATCTCTCCTTCGGGAGAGAGCCGGTTGAGCCCGCGGCTCGTCGCCGCCCAGACGACGCCGTGCCGGTCGATCGCTATGTCGTAGACCGTGGTGCCGATCAGTCCCTCGCCGGCGAAACTCGTCTTGACGGTGAACGAGTCGATCTGACCGGACCGGTAGTGGACCAGACCGCCGGACGTGCCGATCCAGAGCGATCCGTCCTCCGCGCGCTCGATGGCCCAGAGCAGGTCGCTGGGAAGCTGATCTGCGGAGACGACCGTGTACCAGTAGTCGCCCGCCGTCGACGTGAGCGCAGTCCAGTCGAATCCTCCCGTGCCCCAGTACCTCACGCCGTACCCGCGCAGGGCGAGGAAGGCCCCTGACTGGTCGAAGGCGCAGTCGAAGACGTTCCCCGCCTCCATCGACGGATGCGTCGTGGGATTGACGGCGAGCCAGTCATCGCCCGCGACGGATGCGATGTCGATCCCCCATCGTCCGTCCTCATAGTAGTCGTCGTCGGAGAGCATCCAGCGGTTCCCCGCCGGATCCTCGACGGCCCTGACGAAGCGGTTCGAGGTGATCGTACCCTCCCCGAGCGCGTAGTGGCTCCAGACGTCGTCGTCCCTGACGAGCGGATCGCCGACGTCGATCCTGTCGAGGTCGTAGTCGAGCGAGTTGCACCAGAGATACCCGTGCGTATCGTACAGGAGCGCGAGATTGTTTATGTGGTATGAGAGCGCCTCGTCGTCTCCGGTGTCGGACCTGATCTTCGTGTACGAGAGCCACCGGCCGTCTGCAGAGCGGTACGCGATCCCGAACCATCCCGTGCTCACCCAGAGGTCCCCCGACTCGTCGGCGTCGAGGGCGACTATCCTGTTCTGCTGCAGCCGTGCGGGGCTGAAGATCGTCCACTCGGTGCCGGAGAGCGAGCAGAGGTCGAAGCCGCGGCTTCCCTCGGGGTACACGCCGCCGATCCAGGGGTGCCCGGCCCCGTCTATCGCGATCGAGGTGAGCGTGTTCTCGTCGAACGGTATCCTGTATTCCTGCCGGAGCATCGTCTTCAGGGCCGTGGTCTGCTGATGGACCCAGTAGCTCCCGCTCCAGAGATAGACCCGCTCGGGCGTCTCGCACCAGAGACCGCCGCCCCCCGAGGCGACCGCCGTGAGCGGCATCGGGAGGTCGGCCCCGACCTGTGTCCACGCTCCTCCGTCGTATGCGCGCACCGCGGCGCCGGCGGCGCAGTAGACCTCACCGTCGTGGAGACAGACCGAGACGGCGTCCCCTATCGGGAAGAAGGCGAACGCGAAGGTCTCCCTGTCGAAACGCGCGACGCCTCCCTCGCAGGCGATCCAGAGCATATCGGCAGCAGGATCGTGCGCGAGGTCGTGCACTGTCCGTCCGGCGAGGCTGTCGCTGAGGTTCGGCTCGCGCGCGGGGACGTTGGCGAAGAACTTCGCGACTCCCCCGGTGCAGCCGTAGTAGATGTCGCCGCCGACCCGGAGCAGACATGTGACGCTGTCGCTGAGGATCCCGCTGAGCGCGGCGGTATACGTCGTCGCGCGCTGATCCCCGTCAGGGTCGTCGATGCGGGCGATGCCCGCCCCGCGCATCGCCGCCCAGAGATCGCCGCGCTCGTCGACCGCGACGGCGGTGATATCGTTTGAGCGCAGCCCGATCTGACAGGTGAACTGCGTGAAGGTCGAATCGGTCAGATCGAACAGCAACACGCCGCCCGCGGTGGCGCACCACAGGCTGTCGCCCGCGCGCGTGATGCGCTGGACCGCGCTCGCATCGAGCTCGATCAGCCAGTCTCCGGGCGCGGCCGCCGGCGAACCGCCGAGACAGGCGGCCAGCGAGGCGGCGACGACGATCGATAGACCGATAGTCCGGAGCGCCGGCCGGACCGGCGTCTGTACTGCCGTTTTCATCATATCTCCCCCTTCTCATGGAACCAGTCCGGATAGCGGCCGGTCAGGCAGGGGATCACCGACCGGGCCGACAAGAGGATTCTTCCCGTTATCGATTCGTTGTGCAACATCAATATCCCGTCCTCGACCGACCGGGCCGGATCGGGGAGCGGGTCGGTGCGCCAGCGTCCGCTGATCCCCGGACGGTGTCCGGCCGCGGCCCCGCGCGCCCCCGGCGGCAACGGGGGCGGCCCGATCAGCGAGAGCCTTCCCGCGACGAGATACGCGGCGAGGCGGGGTTTGACGAGGTCGGAGGCCTCTCTCCCCGAGGCACGCACGGCCCGCGGCCATTCGAGAGGGCCGTCCCGGCCGGTCCTCGTCTCGGTGAAGAACCTGATGCGTCCCGACGCCCCGAGCGCCGCATGCGCCGCCAGCCGGGCGACTATCGCCACGGGAAGCAGGAGAAGGCCGGCGAGCAGGTCGGCCACGCGCTGGAGCGCCCTGGTCGCGAGCATCGAGGCGCCGCGGTCGACCGCGAGCAGGTCGAGCGTCCCGATTCTCTCCGAGCGCAGTGCGGGGCCGGCGAGGCTCGCCAGGGGGGATACGATCCGCAGGCGCACGGAGCGTGCGGCGGGCCCGGTGAGGAGCGGCAGCAGATGCTCCCGCGAGGACATCGAGGGAAAGAGGACGACCTCCTGCACGTGGAACCGTTCGACTATCGAGGCGAGGTCTCTCGCGGGGCCGAGCGTCCCCTCCCCCTCGCCGACGCGGCCGACGATGTCGATCCCCGCTCCGGGATCGGCGGCGACGACGTCGACGAATCCGGCCGCCTCCTCCGCCGTGCCGGCGAGGACGACCCGCTTGAGATCGAAGCTCGCCGCGACGAGCCGCCGGTGCGCGGCGCGGATCGCCCGCCGGGCAGCCGTGACGAAGACCACGGTGAAGACGGCCTGCCCGGTGAGTACCGCCCGCGAGAAGATCCTTATCCGCGTGAGGTAGGTCGCCGTGAGCAGGACGGCGAAGACGATCATCGTGGCCCGCACGACGGCGGCGAGCTCCTCAGGGACGCTCGTCTCCCGCCGCAAACGGTACAGCCCCGTCGCCGTGAAGGTGAGCACGAAGACGAGGTTGAAGAAGATGATGAAGATCAGGTACCAGTCGAGGGGATAGAGCTCGTTGATGAACAGGCGCTGCATCGTGCCGCGCAGCCAGTACGAGAGGAAGAACGCCGCGTTGATCATCACGAGGTCGCTGATGAGGAATGTCGATGTCTTTATCAAGACCCGGTGCCGGCGCATGAACCGGAACAGCGCGTTCCACTTCTCGTAGTAGCGCATCATGCTGAGGAGATGGTTCACGAATGGCCTGCTGAGGACCGAGCGCGCGCTCGAGCGTTCCCACCGGTGTATCATCACCGATCCGGGCACGTACCATACCTCCCATCCGTGCTGCTGCATCCGGTAGCACCAGTCGGTGTCCTCGAAATAGAGGAAGAACCGCTCGTCCATCGGGCCGACCTCATCGAGCGCCTCGCGGCGCACGATCATGCATCCACCCAGCACCCAGTCTACCCTGCGGGCCGTCTCGTGGTCGTAGTCGCTCATCAGGTGCTCTCTGAGCGCGCGCGCCCGCGGGAAGAGGCGCCCGAGGAAGGTGCGCCGCAGCACAAGCGCCCTGAAGGTGTAGAAGGAGCGGCACGAGGGCTGCACCCTCCCGTCGGGCCAGATCAGCTTCGACCCGGCGATCCCCGTCCGCGGATGGCCGTCCATGAACGATACGAGCCTGTCGATCGAGCCTTCGGTGACCTCGACGTCGGGGTTCAGCACGAGGATGTACCGGCCCGCCGCCTGGCGCATCCCGCCGTTGACCCCCTTCGAGTATCCGCGGTTGACCGTGTCCGCCACCACGCTCACCCGCGGGAACCTCTCCCTCACCCTGTCCGGCGTGCCGTCGGAGCTCGCATTGTCGATGACGATCGTCTCGAAGGGGACCGACGGCGGATGCACCTCGAGCGACTCGAGGCACCGCATGACGGTGTCTCCGCTGTTGTACGTGACGATGACGACAGACAGGTCCATACGGTACCGGCCGCGGGGCTAGCGCCAACGCGAGGGGCTCATGAACCGCAGCCTCCACACCATGAAGGCCGCCTCCCGGACGATCTTCTTGGACATCTTCGAGATGCCGACCCTCCGGTCCGTGAAGACGATCGGGATCTCCCTGATCCTGAACCCCTTCTTCCAGCAGTAGAAATTCATCTCGATCTGGAACGAGTATCCGTCGCTCTTGATCGTGTCCAGGGGAAGCCGCGCGAGCACCTCCCGGCGGAAGCACTTGAAGCCTCCCGTCGAGTCCTTCAGGGGAAGTCCGGTGACGATGCGCGTGTAGATGTTCGCTCCGTAACTGAGGATCAGCCTGCTCAGCGGCCAGTTGACCACGGTGATCCCGTGCAGATACCGCGATCCGACCACGACGTCTGCGTCCTCGATCGCCTCGAGGAACTCGGGTATCGCAGCCGGGTCGTGCGAGAAATCGGCGTCCATCTCGAAGAGGAACTGCGCGTCCGTGTTCTCGAGCGCCCAGGTGAATGCGCGGATGTAGGCCGAGCCGAGCCCGAGCTTCCCCTCGCGATGGATCACGTGCACGCGCGGCTCGTCCTTCGCGATCCCGTCGACGATCGCTCCCGTGCCGTCGGGGGAGTTGTCGTCGACGATCAGGATATCGATGTCGCTCGAGACGGAGAGCACGGCTGATATGATGCCGACGATGTTCTCCTTCTCGTTGTACGTCGGGACGACGACCAGCGCTCGCACCTCAGGCCACCTTCCTTCCGCCGAGGACACCGGCGCCCGCCGCGGCGAGGACGGCGATCGCCAGCGAGGCGATCGACAGCGCGAGCGAGCGCCGCAGGACATCGGGATGCATCTCGAAGACGATCTCGTGATCCCCCGCATCGAGGGTCAGAGCCCGCAGGCAGTAGTCGGCGCACATGACCTGCTGCGCCCGGCCGTCGACCGTGGCTCGCCAGTCGGGGTAGTAGATCTCGCTGAGCACCATGATGCAGGGACGCTCGACCCGGGCGGCGAGCCTGATCCTGTTGAGGCCGTACTCCACGATCGAGACGCTGCTCCCCGCGGCCGACTCGACCGGTCCGGCGGGCTCCCGCTCGAGCAGGGCCTCGGCGGCCGGATCGAACCGCGGGGTGGCGATCTCGTCGAGGATCCGGTCCCGCGCGAGGACGCGGAACCGGTCGACGAAGAAGGCCCGCGGGAGCGCCGCGGAGTTCTCGTAGACCCAGCTCCGCTCCTGCTCGAAGACGAGCGGGAAGGGCGGGTTCTCCTTCCACAAGGGATAGACAGAGACGAAATAGCGCGCGCCGAGCATGTCGAGGATCCCCAGCGGGAACGATCCCCTGTTGAAGACGCCGAACATCGCGTCCATCACGTCCTGGTAGTTCTTCAACTTCGCCGCGTGGTACCCGCCGAGCGAGAAGATGCGTGACATCATCCAGCTGTTGTCGCTGAACGGATAGACGTTGTGGCTCCAGCTCCCGATGCGGGCCGCCGGGACGGGGAAGATCCTGAAGTACCCCTTTTGCGCGCTGAGCCACTGCATCGTCTCGTCAGGGCGCGTCAGCTCCTCGCGCGTCCCCGCGGGCTGTATCAGGCGGTATGCCTGCGCGTGCCAGGTCCGCTCGGGCCGGACGATGGAGGAGTCGACGCCGACGAGGTCCGCGACGGCGACCACGGCCAGCGCGGTCACCGCGATCCCCGACCGCAGCCGCCGCGCGGCGGCGAGCCAGGCGATCGCCGCGGTGATCGTCAGCACGAAGATGGTGCGGACGAGGTCGGTCGAGTAGTGCTCCGCCGCGGCCTGCAGCCAGTCCCCCTGCACCCGCCCCTTCACCGCCGCATCGCCGGCGATCCCGCTGCGCACGGCGCCCGAGCCGACGAGGGCGAAGACGAGCAGGACGGCGCATCCGAGCACGACCCACCTGAGCACCCCGGGGGCGAGCCGCCGCCCGAGGCTCCCCTCCTCGGCGGCGCTGAGGAACCGCTCGAGGCCGACCGCGGCGAGGACCGTCACGGCGAGCTGCTGCACGATCAGCACCATCACCGGGACGCGGAACTTGTCGAACCACGGGAGCAGCTTGAACATCGGGTCGTAGAGGACGGGCAGGTATTTGCCGAAGGCGATCAGGGTCGCGGCGAGCGCCGCCGTGACGAGGAACCAGCGGTGCCGGCCCCGGACGATGAACGCCCCGATGAGCGCGAACGCCGCTGTCGGGATGCCCAGATAGTTCGGGTAGTCGGTGAACGGCATCGATCCCCAGTAGGTCGCCTTGCCGAAGCCGAACGCCCAGGGAAAGACGAAGGTGATGATCTCCTTCGGGTGCAGGCTCCATCCCGTCGCGTAGCCGTAGTCGAGGCCGCCCCCCTCTCCCCCACCCCTGATCGACCACGCGGCATAGTGGCGTACGGGGAAGACGAGCACCGCGGCGATCCCCACGGCGAGCACGAACGCGCCGGCGAGCAGCCCGAATCCGGCGAGGGCGTCGCGCCTGCGCCCCTCCCTCGCCATGGCGACCGTCTCGAAGACGAACAGCAGCCCGATCAGCAGGAAGGTGTAGTACGTGATCTGGATATGTCCCCGCAGCGTCTGCAGTCCGAGGACGATCGAGAGCAGGGCGGCCGAGCGAACCCGCCGTCGGCCGGAGAGCGCGCCGCGCGAGAGGAGCAGGGCCAGCGGCATCCAGGCGACGGCGCTCGCCTGCGATCCGTGACCGTACGCCCCGGCGGCGACGAGGTTCGGCATGATCATGAATACCGCTCCTGCCAGCAGCGAAATAGACGGCCGGGCCCCGTAGCTGCGCGAGAGCAGGTACATCCCGATCCCGGCGAGCAGGAAGTGGACGAGCAGCCACGTCATCTCGGGAAACCGCAGATATGTGTACAGGACGTGGGTCACGAACGAGACGGGGTAGACGTACGGGGTGTAGGCAAGGCTCCCGTAGCTCGGCATCCCGCAGAATATGTAAGGGTTCCAGAGCGGATAGACGCCCTCGTCGAGGGCCTCGCGGCCGACGGTCCTGAAGCTCAGCGGGGCCTTGGTGTCCGGAGCGACGAAGATCCGGTCCTGGAAGACCAGCTCCGGTACGAGGATGCACAGGACGGCGAGCAGGAAGAGGACGACGATCAGTCCCCGTTTCCACCCCGTCGTCGAATCAAACGCGCCGGCCGGATCGAAACGGCGGCGCACCGGGTCCCTGCCTGCTGCCAATGACTCCTCCCGTGCCTGGGCGGCATGGTCGTATCATGATGATTTTAGCATCATCGCGTCGGCCCGCACAAGAACACAATCCGCGCCGCCCGCACGGCGCCCCGCCACAGAGCGGCGAGGAGCCTCCAGCGTCCCGTGAGCAGCAGTCCCGCGGCGAGGGCGACCAGGGCTGCGGCATGGACCGGGGCGAGCGCCGCCCGCCACCACAGCGGCCGGTGACGGCGCAGCAGCAGCGCAGTGCTGGCGAGCCTGTTCTCCAGCTTCAGGGGGGTCATACCCCCGCCGCTGCTCGAGCTGACCTTGTGCCAGACCCTGGCGGACGGCTCGTACCTGATCCGCCATCCGGCGCGGGCCGCGCGAAGGCAGAGATCGACGTCCTCGCAATAGATATGGTACGAGGGATCGAGCAGTCCCACCTGCTCGAAGACCTCCCGCCGGGCCAGGAGCGCGCAGCCCGTCACCCAGGCGGTCTCTCCCGGCCCCGCCCTGGCGCGTCCCTCCGGGCGCCTGATGTCCCTGTGCCGGGGAACGCCGAGGATGTCGAAACCCCCGCCGCCGTACCAGATCCGCCCGGGATCGTCGTGGTAGTAGATCCGGGGGCCGGCGATCCCCGTCAGGGGATCGTCGAGGGCACAGAGCAGCTGCGCGGCGAATCCGGGGTCGACCTCGGTGTCGTTGTTGAGGAGCAGGACCGCCTGGGCGCCCCGCTCGAGGGCGCGCCTGATCCCGACGTTGTTCCCCTCGGCGAAGAGGAGGTTCTCCCCGTTCTCTATCAGCTCCGCCCACGGGTAGCGCTCGCGCACCATCGCCGCCGAGTGGTCGGTCGAACCGTTGTCGACGACGATCACCTCGAGGTTGGGCGATGTGACCCGGGCGAGCGAATCGAGGCACGGACCGATCACGGCAGCGCCGTTCCAGTTCAGCACGATGACGAAGAGCGTGTCGGGACGCACCGTCTCTCCCCTCAGTCGATCCGGCGCAGCAGACCTTCGAGTTCCCGTACCATCCCGGCCCACGAGAAACGCTCCTTTTCCGCTGCGAACTCGGGTGCCATCCGGACGGCCCAGCCTTCTTCGAAGAACCGGCGGACCGCCGCGGCGAGCGCCGCCGGGTCGCCCGGCTCGACGATGAACCCCGTCCGCCCCTCGACGACGACCTCGGGCAGGCCACCGACGCGCGTGGCGACCATCGGCCTATCGAACGCGACGGCGATCTGGGCGATGCCGCTCTGTGTCGCCGAGAGATAGGGCAGAACGACGAGATCGGCCGCGGTGAAGAAGCCGGCGACCTCCTCGTTGCCGACGTACCGGTCGACGAAACGCACCGCTCCCTCCATGCCGAGCTCAGCGACCCGCTTCAGGTAGGGAGCCTCCTCCTCGTAGAACTCGCCGACGACGAGCAGGCGGGCGCCGGTCGCGCGGGAGATCTCCGGCATCGCCTCTATCAGGTGCATCAGCCCCTTGTACGGCCTGATGTACCCGAAGAAGAGGAGCAGCGGTCCCCCACCCTCGCCGATCGCGGAGCGCGCCGCCTCCCTCGTCATCTCCCCCGTGCGGAAGAAGTCGTATATCGGATGCGGGTGCACCGCCGCCGGGGCGCCGCGGCGGAAGCGGCGCAGGTTCGACAGGTCCTCGCCCGATTGCACGATGAATCCGTGCGCGCCGGCGAAGGCGATCGCCGAGAGGCACCTGTCGGCGGGGGATGTCTCGTGCGGGACGACATTGTGGCAGACGAAGACGATCCTCGCGCGGGTGAGGACGCGAACGATGAAGCAGATCTTCGAGAGCGCCGGCGCAAAGTACGGATGCCACCACTGCACGACTACCGCATCGGGGCGCAGGCGCGCGATCGCGAAACCGGCGCGGAGCCAGGTGAACGGATTGATCGAATCGATCAGGCGGCGCGACTCGATCCTGAGCGCCGTCTCGCTCTCGTCGTACTGCGTCCTGCCGGGGAAGAGGAAATCGGGGTAGAGCCGCGAGTAGTTCACCACGGTCATATCGTGTGACCGGGCGAGCTCGCGGGCGAGGCAGGTGTTGTAATGGGATATCCCGCCCCGGTACGGCCATGCGGGGCCGACGAGGACGATCCGGAGAGGCCCCGTGCTGCGGTCGTTACTGGTCATCCACCTCGTACTCGCGGTATGAGAAGGTCTGCTGCATCGTCGAGGACTGCAGCTCGGCGAGCAGCCCGATCGAACCTATCTGGATCGAGATCACGACCATGATCAGGCCGAGCACCATCAGCGGCCGCACGTGAAGGCCCTTCCCCATGATCCACTCTACGAGGAAGTAGAGGTTGATCAGACCCCCGACGGCGAGGAAGAAGAACGCGATCCGGCCGAAGAGGTGCAGCGGCGTCGTCGAGCGGCGCGTGATGAACATCACCGTCATCAGGTCGAACATCCCGTTGAGCAGGCGCCTCGCCCCGTACTTGCTCCGGCCGAACCGGCGCTCGCTGTGCGAGACCCGCTGCTCGCCGATGCGGAATCCCTCCCAGCCTGCGAGGACCGGGATGAACCGGTGCAGCTCGCCGTAGACTCGGATCCTCTTGACAACATCGACGCGGTACGCCTTGAGCCCGCAGTTGAAGTCGTGCAGCCTGATCCCGCTCGCGAGCGAGGTGACGGCGTTGAACAGCCTCGAGGGCCAGGTCTTGGTGATGGGGTCCTTGCGGTCCTGCTTCCACCCCGAGACGAGGTCGTACCCGTCATCGAGCCGGGAGATCAGTCCGGGGATCTCTTCGGGATTGTCCTGCAGGTCCGCATCGATCGTGACGACCACATCGCCGCGCGCCGCGCGGAACCCCTCGGCAAGAGCCGGGGACTTGCCGTAGTTGCGCGAGAAGCTGATCACCTTCACGCGGCGGTCGCCGGCGCGCAGCCGGCGTATCACGTCGAGCGAGC
>Ga0316578_10000464_pt1 | contig 13512 bp, 13 predicted proteins | sample J0NA_2_FD_203076 | JGI IMG/M metagenome (GOLD analysis project Ga0316578, IMG submission 203076) | Rhizosphere microbial communities from salt marsh grasses in Alabama, United States - J0-2_160517rDrC | ecosystem: Host-associated > Plants > Roots > Rhizosphere | place: USA: Alabama | collected... | reverse complement strand
GGGTCCTCGCGGATGGCGTTCTGGTGCATCCAGTTCTCGTAGGCCTTGAGTGCGCCCTCGGAGCCGGACTTCACCAGGTCGTGTTCCATCTTGCCCCATTCATTCTCGAGCAGCTTGGGGTTGGATTCGGCGATCGCAGGCGCGAACCCGAGGTTTTCGGCGTGATCCGACACCACGAGGAAATCCAGCGGCCGGTGCAGCCGCGCCGGCACGCCGGTGCTGGAAACGACTGTTTCCCCCAGCGCGAACCGATAGGCATCCTCGGGGCCGAGCGTACAGCCGACCATGCCCGCATCCGTCGAATAGCTTGTGTGCAGGTGGGTGTCGCCGAAGTAGACGCTATTTGGATAGTTCTGCTCTGGATAGGGGGAATATTCGATCTTTTTGCCAGAGGCTGCAGGATAATTGGGTGCCGAAGAGTCCTCGGCTGTCGCCGGCCCGGAAATAGCCAGGATTGAAATCGTAGCCACAGCCAGTGATAAGGTCTCAAAGCGGAATCGGTGTGACATGGCAAATCTACCCTCTTTAAGGTTTGGGTTACGGCGTGTACCAGATCAGCGAGGTGTAGGCGCGTTCCTCGGGCAACCTCCTAGATAATTGGCAAACCTCGCGACGCGAAGCCCGGCTGGAGGAACAATTTAGAGTCTCCCCTTTCTGCAAACAGAAAGCCACTTTTGGGGCCAAATTAAAAGTCCCTTTGATAAGAATCCAACGTCAATTTCGTGACATTCGATTTTGGCCCATTGTAGTGCCCATCGGATGACGCCCACTCGGCCTGGTGTGCCCGGCCGCTTTTGGCCGGGGGCCGCCCGGAGCCCAAGTCCTACGCTGGAGGTCGGGAAAGTATAGAACATGTCGCAAGGCATCGTTCCTTCGCTGGCTCCTTCCGTTCGATTCTTGCCGTTCGCTCGCCAGAATCGGAGAGGGTGCTGATGACCGGTCGCTCTCACGGCAGCGACCGCTGGGCGATCGGGGTCGCAATGCTTGTTCGGGGTCACGACGCGTGGAACGGCCGCTGCTGACGGCAATTCCGAGAGTCCGCTCTGCGCGTAGAGCCGTCATTGAACAGGCCAAGGTGGAGTCGCGGTTCGAGGGCGCGGAGCGGACACCCAGCGGTATGCCCTTATCGCCCGTGTGCGGTCGTGTCCGGACGCCTCCACCGCCGGCTGCCGGTAGCGCAGTGCGGGAAAGGTCGGCGTTGGAGAGATGGGCCATTCTGAGAAGCTCATGGCCGAATATCGTGGGAAGCAACACCTGCCGGCCCCAGTAGCTCCGGTCTGAGCATCCAAACGAGGGCCCAATGCCCATCCTGGTCCCGCTCGAGGCAGGCCAGGCTCCCCGGCTGAAAGGCGAGCGTCGCACGATCCGCGTCCGAGGCGAGCAGCAGCGAAGCCAGCCGCCCGAGAAAGGGGAGGTGGCCGACCAGCAGGGAATCGGCGGACCAGCTCTCGATCTCGGAGGCCAGGGGCTCCACCGGATCGTTCGGGCCGAGGCCGGGTCGCCCCTGGGCCTGCCCACCGGGTAGAACGGCCCGCGCGAGCAGTGCGGCGGACTGCTCTGCCCTGGTCTTGCCGCTGTGCAGGGCCTGCTCGACCCGGATCCCGGCCCCCTCCAGGAGGTCGGCGAGGCGCCGCACTTCTTCACGGCCTTGCTCGCTCAGGGGACGTTCCGGGTCGGTCTCCTTGGGGACGGCCAAACCGTGTTGGGCCAGATAAACGCGCATCGTGGGCTTCCGTGGTCTGGGTCAGGTGGAGGATAGCCGGGTTTCGTCCCGCCGACCGCTGTCGAACAGGGTCAGCTCCCAGAGCCCGGTCTCCGTATCGTGGCGCAGCAGATAGATGCCGCCGTCGTCGCCGCGCAGCTTGTAGTAGCGATGGCGGGGGTCGAGCCAGCGGTCGATGATCTCGGTCACCGCCACCTCGCGGCGTCCCAGGTGGAGGCGACGGGGCTCGCTCTCCGCGCGGTGGCCCGCATAGCACTCCACGCGGATGAAGGGCTCCTCTTCCGTTTCGGCGTCTTGCTTGGAGGGGGCGCTCATGGTCTTCACCTTTCGGACACCGGGTTCCCGGGTCGAGGACCGGCCCGCGGATGCCGGCCACCATCCTTGCCCGGTGCCGGGCGCAGGTGAATCGTCCCCGGGCTCCCCAGGTGCCCGTCGATGCGGATCTCGACCGGCAGGAATTCCCGGATCACCTCCGCGTTGGTCAGCAGATGCAGGGTGACCTCGCTGGTGCTCAGGGCGGACGCCTCACCCGCGGCGGCCAAGGGCAGCAGGAGCTGATCCGCCAGCCAGGGATCCACGGCGCCGTCGCTCTGGAGGAAGGCCGCCAATCCCGCCACCGCCTCGTCGGCCACCTGTTCCGCGCGTTTGCCCCGGGCCCCGAGGGCGAAGCAGCAGCCCTGTCCATGCTCACACCGCGCCAACAGCAGCAGCAGGGTCCCGCGCGTGGAGGCGGGCAGCTCCTCCAGCTCGATCTCCGGGACCATCCCCGGACAGACGCCGGCCAGACCCCGCAGGGCCCGCCGGCGCTGCCGCTCGGCGATCTCCCGGGGCAGATTCGCGACCGCGGAGAGTCCGCGGACCTCGCGCAGGGCGCCCCGCTCGGTCAGCCCCAGCGGCTCGGGCCGGGCGCCGCCCGGAATGCGGGCCCGCAGCTCACCGCCGCCCTCGGGATAGAAGCCGGCCATCGTCAGGGTCAGATCGAAGTGGATCCCGATCCGGTGCAGGAAGGGGCGCCACTGCCAGTCGAGATAGTGGAAGCAGGGGCTCCAGGGCACATGGGTGCCGCCGCGGATGACGACGTTGGACGCGCCCCCTGCCACGGCGAGGGGCAGGAGCAGGGTCTGGAGCACCAGGGAGGTGGCCCCGGCGGTGCCCACGTCGAAGAAGTAGTCGCCTGGCCGGACCGGGCCCGGGGCAAAGGCGATCTCCCGGGAGCCCACCCGATCACCGTCGATGCGGGCCCCCCAGACCAGGGCCGCGGCCGGCACCGCCGTCAGGTGCTGGGGCCGCAGCCCCGGGCGGTCCCGGCCGGCCCGCACCCGCGAGAGGACGAAAGGGATTCCAGTCAGCAACGAGAGGCTGAGCGCGCTGCGCAGCACCTGGCCGCCGCCCTCGCCCATGGCACCGTCCAATGGGATCGGATTGGTCATCGTCCCCGACTCCGGGGTGGAACCCGTCGTGCGCGCCGCTGCCCCTCAGGTCAATTGTAGCGAGCCCCGCGGTCGCCAAGCGGGTCGCGCTGCGGTAGTCTCCCAGGGCCCCAAACCGCGGAGAGCCCCGATGCCCAATCCCACACGCCTCTCGATCCCCCTCATCCTGGCGGCGAGCCTCGCCTGGGCGGCCGGACAGGTGGTGACCTTTCAGGGTTTCACCTCCGAGGTGCCGGCGGACTGGGTCGCCAGCGAGCCGAGCAGCTCCATGCGGCTCCTCCAGCTCGGCGTGCCCGGGGCGGAGGAGGGGGAGGGCGGCCAGTTCGTCGTCTACTACTTCGGGCCCGGCCAGGGAGGCACCCTGGAGGCGAACCTGGAGCGCTGGGTGTCCCAGTTCAGCAATCCCGACGGGAGCCCCGTGGAGCCGGTGGTGACACCCCTGAAGTCCACCATGCCCGCGACCCTGGTGGAGCTGCGGGGCAACTATGCGCGGGGGGTGGGCATGGGACCCACCGGCGACGCCCTGCCTGATCGCATGCTGCTCGCCGCGGTGGTGGAGACGCCTCAGGGTAACCTCTATCCCCAGCTCCACGGCCCGGCGGCGCTGGTCACCGCCCAGCGCCAGGCCTTCATCGGGTTCATCGAGGGGATCCGTGCCGCGGAGTCGCCCTGATCGCATCGTCGGGCGGGTCCCACCGGCGACGGGCGTGGGGCCTGCCCGTCAGCGTGAGCGGGACAACAGATAGGGCGCCGCCGCGACCCAAAGGAGCACCAGGGGCCAGAGCCGGCCGGAGAGCAGATCGTAGTCCTGCACCAGCCGCGCCCAGGAGTGCCCGGCCACGTAGTGCCCGAACAGGAATTCGAACGCCACGGTGAGCCCGAGCCAGAGGGCGCCGACGCCCAGGGCCTGGGCCGTGGACCTGGGTCCCCACCGCCGGATGACCCACCCCATGTAGAGCCCGAGCAGCACCACGACGCTCAGGGTCGAGACCTGGTGCGCCCGCAGCTCGCTGAGCTGGGTCCCGTACCAGGCCTCGCGCACCAACCCGTTGGCGATCGCGATCGCCACCATCGGAAACCAGGCAAGGAAGTAGCGCCACATGGTCCTTAGGTTAGCTCGCCAACGGGTCCCCTGGGCGGGAGAGTAATGCGGGGTCAGGCCTGCGTTGCTGCATCGCGAAGGCGGCTGGTCTCGCCAACCAAGCGCGAAGCGGCGGCGACCGCCTTTTCGGCGGGGGCGTCCGTCGCGAACAGATCGGACGAGGCCGGTTGAATCAGCGCGAGGTCGGGGCAAAGGGTCTCGCCTTCCTCGCTCTTCACCAGGCGGAGCTGGGCGGGTAGGGCCTGATCTCGCAGCAGGCAGTCGCTCGGCAGGCCCAACACCTCGCCCAGGACGAAGGCGATCCACTCTCGGTGTAGCAGCGGATCCGGGCGATGGCCAAGCTGGCTTTCCCGCCACTCGTCGTATGCCTGCCCGAGCCGTCGGCGGGTCTTGGAATCCACCGTGTCCAGACCCTGCGGGAAGACCCACAGCGGCACCGGCAGCGAGAGGAAGGGCCCCGACTGCTCGATGAGGGCCAGCCATTCGGCGTGGTGGCGGGCGGTGGACACGGCGGATTCAGAGCGCGAGCTGGACCCGGATGACAGCCTCCACGGCGCGGAGGTCGGCCGCGGACAGCATGCCCAGCCGCTCTGACAGACGCGACTTGTCTGCCGTGGTCAGTTGATCGGCCATCGCCTTGCTCTCGGCATTCCCTATCCGAACCTTGGCCTCACTCGGGTAGAGCTTGGCGGTGTCGCTGGAAAGCGGAACGACCTGCACCCGGTTCAGGAAGCGGTTGGCAGAGTCGTTGCTGACGATCACGGCCGGGCGGCGCTTGCGGATCTCGCCGCCGACCGCGGGGTCGAAGTCGACCCACCAGACCTCACCGCGACGCATTGGCCGCGTCTCCGATCAGGGACTCGCTCCATTCGGTGGCCTCCCGCTCTCGCTCGGTGTCTTCCGACATCTCGCGATAGGCGGCGTCCAGCTCAGTCTCGGGGGCGAGCTCGCGTGCGCGCCGGAGCACGACGTCCTCGAATTCCTTGGGTACCAGAAACCAGAAAGGGTGGCCTCGGCTCTGGGGGCTGCCCAGGGGCTGGTCACGATCGCCATTCCATCGGATGCCCACCGCAGGCTCTCCTTCCCAGTCCAACTCGGCCACGGAGCTTTGCTCGGCTCCGCCGTCATAGATCACGTGCACGTTGGAGACCAGTTTCTTCGGACCATCGACTGTCTTCGGATCGCAGTAGTCGGTCATAGCATCGCACCTCGCGTTTGGTTGGGACGCTAGAGAGCGTACACGCAGTCGATACATGTGTCCATACATAGCTAATCTACATAGATTCAAAAATGGGATCTATGTAGCCGCGTACCGCTCCGGCACCAAAAAAGTCACGGCCACGGGAAACAGCCTCGGCACCGGATCGGCATAGCGTCGCCGGATGTTGCCCTCCTCCCGCGCGATCTCCTCGTGCGGACGGTGGTTGTCGCCGCCGAGCACCAAGATGCGCCCGTGGGCGATGACGGCCGGGGTGTCCAGGGCCTCGGCGGGAGCCATGTCGGTCGCCATGCGGTGGTCGCTGTAGTGCTTAGGGCGCGGTGAAGCTCGCGCTCGGCGCTCGGGTAGTCGATCTCCAACGGCTCGATTCGTCGTAATAGAACAGGATCCTCTTTTAGACCGATTGCGTCAGCCTTCGCGTCATGTGCAGCCGCACGTCCGCATCCTCGGTGATCGCGTGGAACAGGTGGTGGGGGCTGGTGGCGGCGTCGACCAGCGCCGCCAGGTCCGGGCGGACCTCCGCGTAGAGGTCGAGCAGCCGCAGGTCGAAGCGGCCTAGCGCCTTGGTCAGCGGGTCCTTGCGCTGACGCGCGAAGATCCGCTCTCCCCCGTCCTGGTAGAGGTCGCCGAGACAGATGTGGACGGCCGAGAACAGGGTCGCCCAGCCGTTGGCCCAGAACATCAGATCGGTGTCGAAGCCCTCGCCTGGTGGCGCCTTTCCTTGCAGGACCTCGTGCAGCAGGTCCCGGTCCCTGACCGACTCGCCCGGGTCCAGGATGGCCGCGCGGCCGTAGGCGTCGATGGTGGAGCTGGTGAACAGGATGGGGCGGTCCGGGTGGCGCGCCAGGACGAAGCTGGCGTCTTTCAGGACCTTGCCCTTTTGGTCCGGATCGAGGGGGTTGCGCTTGAGGCGCGGGGAGGGCGCGGAGGTCAGGATCCTGACCTGATGTCCACGCCGGCCGAGCTCCTGGGCCAGGCGGGCGAAGACGCCGCGCCGAAAGACGTCCATGGAGAAGCTCAGGGCGTTCTGCTTGTGCAGCAGGCAGAGCTGGATCCCGGGATGGCGCGGGGCACACTCCACGATGTTGGCGATCTTCGCCACCGGGATGCGCTCGCGCAGCCTGCCGTGCCTGTCTACGATGACCTCCTGGTGGAGCTCGTCGAAGCTGATCTGGAGCAGGACCTGGGCGGGCGGCCAGCCCTTGGGGCGTGCCCGCAGGGCCGCGGACATCCCCCCGAGCACCTGCTCGGTCCGTTCCGGATCGTCGGCGAAGTCCCCATTGAGGAGTATCGCGAAGGTCTGCACCCGGTCCATGGTGCGGATCGCCCGGAGGAACTGGTCCAGGTGGCGGGTGAGGTCGCCCCCGGTGAAGAGCACGCTGCGCGTATGGGCATTGACGAGCGCCAGCAGTGACCCGGGGTCCGGGGCATCGCGCATGGGCGGGCGCCAGATGAACATGCAGTGGCGGCAGGTCTGGGGGCAGCCCATCGCCGGAATCACGCCGAGCTTTTCGAACCGGGGCTCCCCGCCCGGATCCGGCAGGGCGTCCACCAGCGCCAGCCGCTCCTGGTCCTCCTGATCGAGCATCTGCCTGTAGCGCGCCCGCTCCTGGTGCCCGAGGGCGCTATAGGTCTCCTGAGACGTCTGAGTGAACAGACCGAGGCCGCGCCAGACCGACATCATCTCGGCGGTCAGCCGCTCCGCGTCGTTGCCGTGGGCCGCGAGCAGCCCCAGGAGCTGGCGCTGCTGGAGGGTGGACCCGGGGGCCGAGAGGAGCCGGGCGATATAGCCGCGCAGGAATGCCTCCGCGTCCTGGGACCCGTCCAGCAGGTCCATCAGAAAGGCGCGCGCCGGGCTGCGGAAGGGGCCCAGGACCGCGGCGCGGTAGGCCTCGGGAACATGCTCTCGCAGCCAGTGGTAGACATGGAGATAGCTCAAGGGGAAGCTCAGGGCCTCCGCGTCGGGATGGTCCCCGAGCATCTGCCGCATCCCGCCGCCGGTCAGGCGATTGGTCTCGGCCTTGAAGCGCTCGCGCAGGCGCGACACCAGGATCTGCTCGAGGTCCGGTGCGCGTTCCTCGACGACGGCTGCTTGTGGTGTCTGAGGCATGGTCCTTACCCTAGCCGAGGCGGGCATGACCTACAAGATCGGTCCACAATGGCGCGTGGCCCGCGCCCTGGATTGCCGGATCCGCTGGACCGTACCCACACCTCGGCATCAGTCGTAGTCGGGTCCCCCGGGTTGCCTGAGTCGTGGCCTTGAGGCAGCATCGCCCGACCCACCCGATGTGACGACGTTATCCGAGGCGAATCGGCCCATGAACGAGAAGCTCTACATCCTCTTCGGCACGGGTCCGGACGCGGTGGGCCTGGTGCAGCAGATCACCACGCCCATCGCCGCGATCGGCGGCAACGTGATGGACCTGCGCCAGGACGTGCTGCACGGGCTGTTCACGGTGTTCCTGGTGGTGGACTTCGCCGGATCGGACGCCTCCGCCGAGGAGATCGAGCGCCTGGTCGGGGAGATCGCTGGCCAGACCGGTCTCGACCTCCGGGTCGAGAACTACCAGCCGGTGGCGCGCAGCGCCGAGCGGGTGAATCTGCTGCTGATCCTCGTGGGGCGCGACCGGCCGGGCATCATCGCGGCGGTATCCGAGTGCCTGAGCAGCTACCGGGTCAATATCGAGCTCTCCCAGATGATCGCGCGCGAGAGCATCTTCCTGATGGAGCTGCTGGTCGACATCCGGCTCAGCACCCTCCCGTTGGAGAACCTGCGCTCGACGCTCCGCGAGAACATGGCCGGGCTGGGCATCTCCGCCCTGTTCCAGGACCGCGACGTGTTCAACAAGAAGAAGCGGGTCCTGCTCTTCGAGCTCGCCGGGAGTCTCATGGACGGTGAGACCCGTGACGGGATCCTGCGCCAGGCGGGCATCTCCCAGCAGGACTTTCGCGCCGTCTACCCGGCGGGGGATCCCGCCGCCTGCCTCGCGGCGGCACTGGAGCGGCTGGAGGGGCTGCCGGTGGAGCTGCTCGACAAGCTTGCCCTGGCCGCCTCGCCGACGCCCGGCACCGCGGAGCTGATCCAGACCCTGAAGACCATGGGCTACCAGGTCGCGGTGGCCTCGGGCGCCTTCTCCCAGGTCACGGACCGGCTGCGCGAGCACCTGGCGCTTGACCACTGCCACGGGGTCGAGGCCCCGGTGGACGAGGACGCCATGACCTTCGCCGGGGAGCCCTTGGGGGAGGCACCGGCCGCGCCGGACCACGAGCGCATCGTCGCGTCCCTCAGCGCTGGGGCGGGCGTGGCGCGGGAGGACATCACGCTGGTCTCGGACCAGGGCTTCGGCGACTCGGCGCCCCCGGGGATCCATCTGGTCTTCGACACACGGCTCTTCCTGGACTTCCTCAACCAGCACGTGCTGAGCCGCGAGTCGCTGGTCGGGGTGCTCGGCGCCTTCGGCCCACCCGTCTCCCGCTGACCGTTTCCGGAGCCCCCCATGAGATCGGACATCGAGATCGCCCGCGAGGCGACGCCGCGTCCTATCGTCGAGGTCGCGGAATCGGCGGGACTCGCCCCCGACGAGCTGCACCTCTACGGGCGCCATATCGCCAAGGTGCCCATTTCGGTGATGAGCCGCCTCCGGGACCAGCCGGACGGGCGGATGATCCTGGTCACCGCCATGACGCCGACCCGCTTCGGCGAGGGCAAGACCACCACCACCATCGGCCTCACCCAGGCCCTGGCCAGGCTCGGAAAGCGGGCCATGTGCGCCGTCCGCGAGCCGTCGCTCGGTCCCTGCATGGGGGTGAAGGGGGGCGCCGCGGGGGGCGGCTATTCCCAGGTGCTCCCCATGGAGGAGATCAACCTGCACTTCACCGGGGACCTGCATGCGGTCTCCGCGACGCACAATCTCCTCTCCGCCGTGCTCGACAACCACCTGCACCACAAGGGCGTGCCTGAGATCAACCCGCGCAACCTGGTGTGGAAGCGGGTGATCGACATGAACGACCGGTCCCTGCGCAGCATCGTCGTGGGGCTGGAGGGCCGGGGGCTGAACGGCGTGATGCGGGAGGACGGATTCGAGATCACCGCCGCCTCCGAGATCATGGCGGTGTGGGGACTCTCCCAGGATCTGGCCGAGCTCAAGACCCGCATGGGGGCGATCATCCTCGGCTACGACTACCTGGGGAAGCCGGTCCGGGCGGGGGACATCGGCGCCGCCGGCGCCATGGCGGCCCTGATGAAGAACGCCATGCAGCCGAACCTGGTGCAGACCATCGAGGGCGTGCCCGCCCTGGTGCACGGCGGGCCCTTTGCGAACATCGCCCACGGCTGCAACACCATCGCCGCCACCAAGCTGGCCCGCAAGCTCTCCGACTACACGGTGACCGAGGCGGGATTCGGGGCCGATCTGGGCGCCGAGAAGTTCTTCCACATCAAGTGCCGCGCGGGCGGCATGGCGCCGGCCGCGGTGGTCCTGGTGGTCACCCGCCGTGCCATCGCCGTTCACGGCATCGCCAACGTGGCGCGGCACGTCAAGAACCTCCGTCGCTTCGGGGTGCCGGTGGCGATCTCGGTCAACCGCTTCCTGGACGATCCCCCCGAGGAAGTGCAGGAGATCCTCGCCGCCTGCCGCGATCTCGGCGTGCCCGCCGCGGTCACCGACTACCGGGAGTCCGGCGGCGCGGGCGGACTCGAGCTGGCCGAGCTGGTGGTGAATGCCTGCGACGAGCCTTCGACTCTGACCCCGCTGTACCCCCTGGAGATGTCCATCGAGGACAAGGTCCGCTGTCTGGCCCAGGACCTCTACGGTGCCGACGGGGTGGCCTTCTCCCCGGATGCCGAGCGGGAGATCAAGCAGATCACCAACCTGGGATACGGCGGGCTGCCGATCTGCGTCGCCAAGACCCCCAACTCCCTGTCGGACAACCCGAAGCTCACCGGCGCGCCGACCGGCTTTCGGCTGAGCGTCACCGGCGCCCGGGTCTCCGCAGGCGCCGGCTTCGTGGTGATCTATACCGGTAAGGTCATGACCATGCCGGGCCTGCCGCGGCGCCCCGCGGCGCTGGACATCGACGTCGATCCCTCGGGCGCGATCAGCGGACTGTTGTGAGGTGCCCATTCCCCGCGACGGCGTGGTGGAGGTGAATCGCCCCGCGGGCATCCACCCGACCTCGGCTTTCCGGCCACCGATGGACGCCCCGTTGCCTGGCCTGTGGGTTTAGGATACGCCCTTCGCAAGCAGCGACATCCGAGCGGCCCGTGACTCATTCGAGCAGGGCCTCTGGTCGCCGCCCCATTCGGGATGCCGCATCGCTTGCCCGCCATGCAGGGGATAAGCAGTGCAGATTACCGGGATGCTGTGGGGGGCGAGGCTCCTCAACTACGTGGACTACCCGACCTCCGAGGTGCTTGGGCCGGAGGCGACCGGGGAGCAGATCAAGGACCTGATCGACCGCTACGGCAGCGTGTTGATCAAGCCCGTCCTCAAGGGCGGCATCGGCAAGAAGGGGAAGGCCGGTCTGATCGGCCATGCCAAGGACGTGGCGACCGCCATGCGCGAGAAGGAGCGGCTGTTCTTCGTCGAGCACCGCGTCGGCCACTCCGTGGCGAAGGCCGAGGGGGTGACCTTCGAGAGCGCCATCCCGGCCCGGCACGAGATCTATGTCTCCATCGCCGACGACACCCGCTTCCGCGCCCCGACCCTCACCATCACCCACCATGGCGGCATGGACATCGAGGAGCTGCCCCCGGACAAGATCGCCCGCATCCCCTTCGATGCCCTGACCGGGTTCAAGGGCTTCATCGTGGCCAATGCCCTGGACAGCATCCACGCCCCCGCCGAGATCATCAGCCCGCTGGTGCAGCAGCTCCCCAAGCTCTGGGATCTCTTCAACAACTACGGCATGAGCATGCTGGAGCTGAACCCCATCCGCATGATGCCCACGGAAGACGGGCGTCTCGTGCCGGTGGCCTGCGACTTCAAATGCAGCTTCGATACCGACGATCCCGCCTGGCAGCGCCTCAACTTGCCCGGCAGCCTGGAGTCGAGCAACTACTCGGCCTTCGAGCTGGAGGTCAACGAGCTGCGCACCTACAAGGGTCAGTCGGACGTCTTCGTGATCAACGAGCTGGGCACCATCACCGCCATGACCTTCGGCGGCGGGGCCAATGCCCTGGTGACCGAGCTGCTGGGGGATCGCGGGACCATCTCGTCGGACTTCGGGGGAAACCCGCCCTACGAGAAGATGCTCGATATCAGCCGCATCGTCTACAAGCATTGGCTGGCCCAGACCAATGTCCTGTTCATCATCGGCGGCAAGGCCAACAACACGGACATCTACACCACCTTCCGCGCCATGGCCGACGCCCTGCGCGCCTATTTCAATACCCAGGGGCCGCGGCCCCTGTTCGTGGTGGTGGGACGGGGCGGTCCCAATCTGATCCGCGGCATGGCCTATCTCAAGGACACCCTCGACGGGCTCGGCATTCCCTACCGCATGTTCGGCCACGACTCGGCCATGAGCGAGGTGGTCAATTACGCCCGCGCCATCGACGATTGGATGCGCGAGGGCGGCGCAACGGACATCGCTCGTCGCATGGGCATCAACCCAGCCGGCGCCGGGAGCAACGCATGATCGCCAACATCGCCCATATCAAGGAGTCGGTGCGCTGCGCGGGCATCCCGGAGTTCCCGTACTATTTCGTCGGCGTCGATTCGCTCACCAGGCTCGCCACCCGCGACGACCGGGTCTGCGTGCTCAACATCCTGGGCAGCGAGAGCCGCACCGTCACCCCGGTCAGCCATGTCTACTCGGGCGGCAACGTGGTCTGCGGTGTCCAGCCCGGGCGCTCCGGCTCCGTGCTGAAGACGGAGCTGAACGACATCCCCGTCTACAACACGGTGGCCGAGGCCCTGGCCGCCGGGCACAAGTTCAACGTGGCGGTGGTCTATGTGCCGCCCGCCGGGGTCAAGGACGCGGTGATCGAGGCGGTGCGGGTCAACTCCAACCTGGTGCGGGTCATCATCATCACCGAGAAGGTGCCGCTCAGCGACGCGCGGATCATCCGCCAGTACTGCCAGCTCCAGGGGGTGGACGTCTTCGGGGGCAACTGTCTGGGAATCGCCGACGCCCATCAGCACGTGCGCATCGGCGGCGCCCTGGGCGGCAGCCATCCGGCGGAATCCCTGGTGCCGGGCTCGGTGGCCATCTATTCCAACTCGGGCAACTTCACCACCACCATCGCCGTCTATCTGCTGACCGCCGGGTGGGGGACGACCGTCTCCCTGTCCTCGGGTAAGGACGTCTACATCCATTTCGCGGCGCCGGAGTTCACCAACGCCTTCCACAAGGACGCACGCAGCCGGGCCGCCGTCCTGTACGTCGAGCCGGGCGGCTACTACGAGCAGGACCTGGTTTTCGAGAAGCCCGTGGTCGCCTGCGTGGTGGGGCGCTGGAAGGACCGGCTGACCAAGGCCTGCGGTCATGCCGGGGCCATCGCCGGCAGCGGCGACAACGCGGCGGCCAAGGAGGGCTGGTTCATGGAGAAGCTCGGCGTGGACGCCATCTTCACCGCCGACAACCCGGTCTGCTCCGCCAAGGGGGCGGTGGTGACCAACATCGCCGACGTGCCGGCGGCCATGACCGCCGTGATGGCCCGCAACGGCCAGGGCCCGGACTTCGCCCCCCACGGCGACCTGTCCATGAAGTGCTGGTTCGCGGACGACACCGGCCTGGTCCTGCCACCGGAGCTCGACGTGCGGCCGGTCCCGGCCGTGGAGCCATACCGGCAGCAGATCGAGGCGGTCAACCGTCAGCTCGGCGTCATCCAGCCGCGCGAGTCCATGAAGGACGCCTCCGGGGCCTCCATGATGGACCCGGTCACCCAGGTCACCCGCCTGCACGGCCAGAGCATCCTGGACCTGGCCACCCGGCCCTACGAGGACAACCTGGTGCTCGCACTCGTGCGGGAGTACCCGGACGAGCCGGGGAGGGCGCTGGCCAACGTGGCGCTCAACGCCCACGTCAACCTGGC
>Ga0316578_10000463_pt1 | contig 13529 bp, 11 predicted proteins | sample J0NA_2_FD_203076 | JGI IMG/M metagenome (GOLD analysis project Ga0316578, IMG submission 203076) | Rhizosphere microbial communities from salt marsh grasses in Alabama, United States - J0-2_160517rDrC | ecosystem: Host-associated > Plants > Roots > Rhizosphere | place: USA: Alabama | collected... | reverse complement strand
GAGACGATCCCGGTCCTCCTCGAGGCGGACGACCTCGTCCGCCGCGAGCTCCGCGAGCTCCGAGCCGGAGCCGTCGGCCAGGTCCCTGGCCTGCTCCAGCTCGTCGAGCAGCCGGAGGTAGCGACGACCCGGCTCGTCGAGCTCCTCGAGCTCCGCGTGCTCCCGCGCCACGTGTCGAAGGCGCGCCGGATCCTCCAGGATCGCGGGCTCCGCCAGCCGGACGGCGAGCTCCGCGTGACGCGCCAGGAGAGCGCGCACGCGGTCGGCGAGGGTGCGGGGGCTCGTCTTCATGCGAAAAGCGGGGGCTCGTGAGCCCCCGCCGTCCTGCGGTCCGGGTCCGGCAGGGGGGTCACTCCGCCGCCGCGGCGGACTCCTCGGGCTCCGCCGATTCCCCGGCCGTCGGCTCCTCCGCCTCCTCGGGCGCGGGCTCCTCCGCGGGCTCCGACGCCGCTTGCGCGGTGGGCCCTTCCTTCGCCTCCGCCGCGGAGTACTTCCGGCGGAAGCGCTCCACGCGGCCCGCCGTGTCCACGAGCTTCTGGCGGCCCGTGAAGAACGGGTGGCAGTGAGAGCAGATCTCGACGTGCAGCTCGTCGACGGTGGCGTACGTCTCCGTCACGCGCCCGCACGCGCAGGTGATCTTCGTCCGCTTGTATTCGGGATGGATCCCAGGCTTCATCGTCTCGCTCCGGCTCGCGCGCGTTCGCGGGAGGATGGAGTCGCCCCCCCCGCCGTTTCCTCGGCAGCGGATGAGAATGCGGAAACGGAGCCGCGCCGTCAACCTCGGACCGGCCCGCGCACGCCCGGGTCGAACGCCGGCACGTTGCTCTCCGGCTCCCCGGGGCCGACATTTCTCCGGAGGATGAGGCCCGACGGGAGGCGGGCGGGCGCGCCCCGCTCCGTCGGAAGCGCCGAGATTCGAGGAGGGTGACGATGGGAATGCGAGGGCGAATCCTGCGGAGGGCGCTCGCCCTGGGCCTCGGGCTCGGGCTGACCGTCGCCGGCTGCGGCGACGACGATCCCCTGGGTCCCGGATTCGGAGACCTGGAGCTGTCCCCCGGATTCCAGGAGATCGGCGCCGCGCGCGCGACCACCGTGATCCTGTCGAACGTCTCGGACGTCGCGCTCGGACCCATCGTGGTGGGCGGCGAGGCCGGACAGGGCACCGGGCTGATCATCGGCGAGCTCTGCAACGCGATGGCGCCGGACGTTACGCCGTCCGCGGTCGGCTCGCTCGCGCCCGGCGCCGAGGTCGAGATCACGGTGACCGTCGACCTTGCCGGGGTGACGGTCCAGGAGTGTCCCGCCGGCGACTGGGATGTCGACATCACCGCCGCGGTCGACACCCGGGGCCTCGCCGGCGCGACGATCCGCCTCTCCTTCTCCGGCGACGGCTGAGCGCCCTCAGCAGATCCGGGGCAGCTGGTCGCCGGGCAGCATGTCCACGACCCGGCTCCCTCCGAGCGCGGTCCGGAGGCTGACCATCCCGGCCGGCCGATCCCGGACGTCCCCGATCTTCACGGCCCCGGCCCCGGTCGGGTGATCCCGGAGCGCCGCCAGCGCCGCTTCGACGGCCTCCGGCGCCACGATCGCCACGAGAACGCCCTCGTTGGCCACGTACAGGGGATCGAGGCCCAGCATCTCACAGGCCGCCGCCACCGCCCCGGGCACCGGGAGCGCTCCCTCGTCGAGCTGGATCGCCACGCGCGAGGCCGACGCGATCTCGTTGAGAGCGCTGGCCACTCCGCCGCGCGTCGGATCGCGCAGGACGCGGACCGCATCTCCGCAGCGGCCGCGCAGTCTCTCGACGAGCGGCCCCAGGTTCGCCGTGTCGCTCTCTACCTCGGCCTCGAACGCGAGCCCCTCCCGGACGGCCATGATCGCGATCCCGTGTCGACCGACCGGCCCGCTCACCAGGACGACGTCGCCCGGCCGGGCCCGGGCCGGGCCGGGCCGGAACTCCGCCCGCAGGCGCCCCAGGCCCGTGGTGTTCACGTAGAGCCCGTCCGCCTTGCCCCGCTCCACGACCTTGGTATCCCCCGTCACGAGCGGTACGCCCGCCTCTCCGGCCGCCGCCGCCATCGAGTCGAGGACTCGGTCGAGAACGTCGAAGGGCAGCCCCTCCTCGAGCACGAACCCCGCCGAGAGACAGATCGGCTCCGCCCCCATCATCGCCACGTCGTTGAGCGTGCCGTGGACGGCCAGCAGTCCGATGTCTCCCCCGGGAAACTCGAGGGGGCTGACGACGAACGTGTCGGTCGAGATCGCGAGCGACTCGCTCCCGACCCGCACCGCCGCCCCGTCGCCGAGCGCCGCGAGAACGGGGTTGTCGAATCTCGGCAGGAACCGGTCCCGGAGCAGGCGCGCGGACAGCTTGCCCCCGGACCCGTGGCCCAGAACCACCCGATCGCCCTCCGGGGCCGGCGCCGGACACACGAGCCCGGTCGTCCCGATGCCGCCGGACCGGCGGTCGTCGCCGCTCACGCGCCACGCTCCGCCGCGTCCGCGGCCAAAGGCCCCTCGACGTCCTCCGGTCTCGCGGCGTCCCGATAGCGGGCCGAGGCCCAGTAGGCGGCGCAGGCGCCCTCGGACGACACCATCGGCGCTCCCAGCGGACGCTCCGGCGTGCACGCGGTTCCGAACGCGGCGCATTCGACGGGCTTGATCCGCCCGCGCAGCACGTCGCCCGCGCGGCACTCCGCCGGCTCGGTGGCCCGAATGTGGTCGAGCCCGAACTTCCGCTCCGCGTCCCAGGGCGCGAACGCCTCGCGCAGCCCGAGGCCGCTCATCGGGATCTCGCCGATTCCCCGCCACTGGCGGTCGACCAGGCGGAACACGCGCTCCACGAGTTCGCGGGCCGGGCCGTTGCCGGTTCGCCGGACGGAGCGGGCGTACTGGTTCTCGACCTCGTGCCGCCCCTCCTCCAGCTGGGACACGGCCATGGCGATCCCCTCGAGGATGTCGACCGGCTCGAACCCCGTCACGACGATCGGGACCCCGTATCGCGCGGCGATCGGCTCGTACTCCTCCCAGCCCATCACGGTGCAGACGTGGCCGGCCGCGAGGAACCCCTGCACCCGGTTGTCCGGCGACTCCAGGATCGCGGTCATCGCCGGCGGCACCGTGACGTGCGAGACGAGGACGCTGAAATTCTCCACCCCGAGCTCGCGCGCCCGCCACACGGCCATCGCGTTGGCCGGCGCCGTCGTCTCGAAGCCCACCGCGAAGAACACGACCTCCCGGTCCGGCGTCCGGCGGGCCAGCTCGAGCGCGTCGAGCGGCGAGTAGACCACGCGCACCTGACCGCCGCGCGCCCGGACCTGGAACAGGTCGCACTCGCTTCCCGGCACCCGGAGCATGTCGCCGAAGGAGGTGAAGATCACGTCGGGCCGGAGAGCGAGGTGGAGCGCCCGGTCGATCTGCTCGAGCGGGGTCACGCAGACGGGACAGCCCGGACCGTGGATCATCTCCACGGCGTCTTCGAGCACTTCCGAGATTCCCTGCTTCACGATCGTGTGCGTCTGGCCTCCGCAGACCTCCATCAGGGTCCACCGACGGGTCGCGCGCGCACGGATCCGCTCCACGAGGGTCCGCGCCAGCTCGGGGTCCCGGTACTCGCTCAGGTACTTCACGCGGCGCCTTCCGCGTCGCCGTCGACAGCGGGCGACGGACCCGATCCGATCTCGGTCATCCACTCGAGCTCGTCGAGCTGGTCGAGCTCCTTCAGGGCCTCGTACGTCCGCTTCGCTTCCTCCTCGTCCACCAGCGAGATCGCGAACCCGACGTGCACGATCGCGTAGTCGCCGACCTCGGCCTCGTCCGCGACGTAGGCGAGGCAGACCTCGCGCCGCACGCCTCCGAAGTCGACGATGCCCATCGGCAGGTCCTCGTCGCCGTACCGTTCCACGATCCGACCGGGAATGCCGAGACACATCGCGTCACCCTCCTTCCGCGAGGCGCGCCGTCGCGACGGCCGCCTGTCCGTAGCTGATCGCCCCGTCGTTGGGTCCGAGGAGCCGCGCCGTCAGGACGTCGAGTCCCTCCGCCGCGAGCGCCTCCCGCACGAGCGGAACGAGCAGCGCGTTCTGGAACGTCCCGCCGCCCAGGGCCACGGTGCCGAGGCCGGCCTCGTGCGCCACGTCGGCCGCTGTCCGGGCGGCGCGGTCCGCGACGGCGAGGTGAAATGCCGCGGCGAGTTCGGCCACCCCGGCACCGGCGGCGCGGGCCTCGCCGAGCGCCGACAGCAGAGGCCCCGGCTCCAGCTGACGAAGCCCCTCCGCGGTCGGGCTTTCCGGGAACGTGAGCACTGGCACCCCGCGCTCCGCCGCCCCCGCGCGCAGGCGGTCCCCGTCCACCGGCGTCGGCTCTCCGTCGTCCAGCAGCACGGACGCGGCGGCCGCCTCGAGCTCCATGGCCGCCTGTCCCTCGTAGCTCGCCCGGCACCGGATTCCGAGCACGGCCGCGGCCGCATCGAACAGTCGGCCCATCGACGAGACGAGCGGGGCGTTCAGGCCCCGGTTCGCCTGGGTCCGGGCGACCCCGAGCTCGACGTCCGGCACGTCGCGGAACGCCCCGGCGAACGCGGCTCCCGCGCCGGGCGCGAGCGTCAGGTAGCCCAGGGCGCTGCGCCAGGGGGTCCGGGCCGCCAGGTCTCCGCCCGGGAGCGGCGCGTAGCGCAGCGCCGCCGCCCGCCGGTACCCGGCGAGGTCCGCGACGAGGATCTCCGCGCCCCACGTCCGCCCGTCGTCCCCGTAGCCGGTCCCGTCGAACGCGATCCCGACGACGGGCCCCGTGACCCCGTGCTCCGCCGCCACCGCCGCGATGTGCGCGTGGTGGTGCTGGACCGTCACCGGCGGTTCCGTTCCGAGCGCTTCCGCGATCTCCCCTGCCACCCGCGTGGACAGGTAGCCCGGGTGAAGGTCGCGCACCACCACCTCCGGCCGTACCCGGAACAGCGCGCCGAACCGATCGAGGGACGCCCGGAAGTGCTCGAGCGTCTCCAGGTTCTCGAGGTCCCCTACGTGCTGGCTCACGAACGCGTCGTCGCCGGCCGCGAGCGTGAACGTGTTCTTCAGGTGCGGACCGACCGCGAGCAGGGGCCGGGCGGCCGGGACCGGCAGCGGGACCGGCAGGGGCGCGTATCCGCGCGCGCGGCGCAGGAACGCCGGCTCGCCGCCGATCAACCGCACGACCGAGTCGTCGTAGCGGGAGACGATCTCGCGGTCGTGCATCAGGAAGGCGTCGGCGATCCCCCGGAGCTCGCGGCGCGCCTCCTCGTTGCCCGTGGCGATCGGAAGCTCGCTGGCGTTGCCGCTGGTCATCACGAGCGGCCGACCGACCGACCGGAGCAGCAGCAGGTGGAGCGGGGTGTAGGCGAGCACGACGCCCACCGTGTCGAGCCGCGGCGAGATCGACGGGGCGAGGCCGGAGCCGGGACGACGCCGCAGGAGCACGATCGGCCGCTCGGGCGCCTCGAGCAGGGAGGCTTCCGCGGGCCCGACCCCTCCCAGCGCCCGCGCCGCCGCGAGGTCCTCGACCATGACGGCGAGAGGTTTCTCCCAGCGGTGCTTGCGCTCCCGGAGCCTCCGGACCGCGGTCTCGCGTGTGGCGTCAACGGCCAGGTGGTAGCCCCCGAGCCCTCTCAGCGCGAGGATCCTCCCCTCGCGGAGCAGGCCCCCGGCGGCCCGGATCGCGGCGTGGCCAGCAGCCTCGCGTCGCCCCCGGCCGCCGGCGTCCTCCAGCCAGACCCCCGGTCCGCAGTCCGGGCAGCTGTTCGTCTCCGAGTGATACCGGCGATCCGCGGGGTCGACATACTCCCGGAGGCAGGCCGGGCACTGCGGGAACGCTCGCATGCTCGTCCGGGCGCGGTCGTAGGGCATCGACTCGATCACGGTGTAGCGCGGGCCGCAGTCGGTGCAGGTCACGAACGGATAGGCGTGGCGACGGTCGGTCGGGTCTAGGAGCTCCTCGCGGCATCCGTCGCACAGGGCGACGTCCGGCGAGACGGGAAGGCGGCCCTCGGCCGTCTCGAGGCTCCCCAGGATCCGAAATCCCTGCGCGCCGCGCGCGGCCGCGGGCTCCCAGTCGAGCGCGTCGATCCGGGCGAGCGGCGGGGCCTCGGCGCGGAGGGCGGCGCCGAACGCGTCGAGCGCGTCAGGGTCGCCTTCGACGACGATGTAGACCCGGCCCGACTCGTTCCGGACCCAGCCCGACAGGCCGAGGCGCGCGGCGAGCCGGTGCACGAAGGGACGGAACCCGACCCCCTGGACGACGCCCCGGAGCTGGAACCGCCGTCCGGCCCGGGCGGCGCTCGCGGGAGTCGGCTCGCCGGGGGCGACGCGGGACGCGGCGGACGCTCCGTCGGTCAAGCCGTCGCCTCCGCGCCCCCTCGCGCGTGGGCGCGGAGGAAGTCGCACCAGGCGTCCATCCCCTCCCCGGTGAGGGCCGACGTGAAGAAGAACCGGAGGTCGGGATTCACCTCCCGGGCGCACGCGACCGCCCGGTCCACGTCGAACGGGAGGTGCGGAAGGAGATCCGTCTTGCTGAGGACGGCCCAGCGGGAGCGCTCGAACATCTTCGGGTACTTGAGCGGCTTGTCCTCTCCCTCCGTCACCGAGAAGATGACGATCTTCGCCGTCTCGCCGAGGTCCCAGCTCGCGGGGCAGACCAGGTTGCCCACGTTCTCGACGAACAGGAGGTCCGTGTCGGCGAGCGGGATCTCCTCGAGGGCCGTCAGGATCTGGCGGGCGTCGAGGTGACAGGCCCCGCCCGTGACCACGGCCTGCACGAGCCGGTCCGTGTGACGGGCGAGCCGGACCGCGTCGTTCTCCGTCTGCACGTCCCCGGTCACGACCGCGATCCGGAGCTCGGGGCCGAGCCGCTCGAGCGTCCGCTCGAGGAGGGTCGTCTTCCCCGAGCCCGGCGAGGAGACCAGGTTGAACGACGGCACCGCCGCCGCCTCGAGCCGACCGCGGACCTCCGCCGCCAGCTCGTCGTTCTTCGCCATCACCCGCTCGCGCACCTCAATCCGTCGGATCGCCATCCTCGATCTCCACGTAGGTGACCCGGAGCTCGTCGCCGGGCGTTCTCTCGATTCTCGGCACCGCGCCCGAGAACGGCGGTTGCGCGAGCAGGCTCTCGAGACAGAACTCGAAGCTGCCGAGCTCGACGCCGGACCGGTCGCCCACTTCGAGGCCGACCTCCCGGACCCGCGGGAGGGCCGAGCGCCCGACGTTCTCCTCGGTGATCCGACACACATCCATGGCGAGGCTGAGCTCGTGCACGACACTCCTCGGGGCGCGCGGGACCGTGCCGGCCGGCGGGTCGGGCCCGGGCCGGCGGCGTGCCGTCTCCCACCGGGGCAATCGGCATGCCGGACCCCGAACGCGCAATCCTGTCACATTCGACGGCACCCACGCGACACTTTGTCAGCGTGAGTGTCGTTTCGTCACATTCCGAGACCCGCCCGGTCGAGCAGGAAGGCGTACATCAGGGCGGTCTCCCGGAACCGACGGTAGCGTCCCGACTTCCCCCCGTGGCCGGCGTCCAGGTTCACGTGAAGGAGCACGGGGCCGCCGCCCGTGGCCCTGTCCCGGATCCGGGCCACCCACTTCGCCGGCTCCCAGTACTGGACCTGCGAGTCGTGAAGGCCCGCCGTCACGAGCAGGGCCGGATACGGATGCGCGCCGACGTTGTCGTAGGGAGAGTAGGAGAGCATGTAGTCGAAGAACGCCTTCTTCTCCGGGTTGCCCCACTCGTCGTACTCCCCCGTCGTGAGCGGGATGCTCGGGTCGAGCATGGTGGTCACCACGTCGACGAACGGGACGGCCGCGATCGCGGCGTCCCAGAGATCGGGTCGCTCGTTGACGACCACGCCGACGAGGAGCCCCCCGGCGCTGCCTCCGAGAGCGTACAGCCGTTCCGGATCGCCCCAGCCCTCGCGCGCGAGGAACTCGGCGACGTCGATGAAGTCGTGGAAGGTGTTCCACTTCCGGAGCAGCTTGCCGCTCTCGTACCAGGCCCGGCCCAGCTCCTGTCCGCCCCGGACGTGCGCGATCGCGTAGACGAACCCGCGGTCGAGGAGACTCAGGATCGCCGGGTTGAACCAGGGGTCCAGGCTGTATCCGTACGACCCGTATCCGAACAGGAGGAGCGGGCTCTCTCCGGCCGCCTGCGATCGGTCGCGCCGGTAGACCAGGGACACGGGCACCTCGGCGCCGTCCCGCGCCGGCGCACGGAGGCGCACGGTCTCGTAGCGGCCGGGGTCGAAGTCGCCCACCACCTGGTCCCGCTTCCGGAGCGTCCGCGTCCGCGTCCGCATGTCGTAGTCGTACTGCGAAGTCGGCGTCGTCAGGGACGAATAGCCGAACCGGAGCACCGAGCTGTCGAGCTCGAGGTTCGCGCCCAGGAAGGCGACATACGCGGGCTCGTCGAAGGCCACATCGTGGTCCCCCTCCCCCTGCCAGGGTCGCACCCGGAGACGCGTGAGCCCGTTCTCCCGCTCCTCCAGGACGAGGTACTCGCGGAACAGCTCGAAGTCCTCGAGAAGAACGCCCGGTCGGTGCGGCACGACCTCCTCCCAGCGTTCCGGCGCCGCGTCGTCCCGGGGGGCGCGGACGAGACGGAAGTTCTCCGCCCCCCGGTTCGTCCGGATGTACCACCGATCCCCCAGCGGCTCCGCGTCGTACTCGTGACCCCGCTCGCGCGGGATCAGCACCCGGAGCTCGCCGCGCGGCGCATCCGCGTCGAGCCAGCGAACCTCCGAGGTGAGCGTCTGGCTCGACTCCAGGAGGATGAGCTCTCCCGACTTCGATCGCCTCACCCCCACGCCGAACGTGTCGTCCGTCTCCTCGTACACGACCGGATCGCGGGTCGGGTCCGTTCCGAGCTCGTGCCGGTGCACCCAACGGTACCGGAGGGTCTGCGGGTCCTGGCGCACGTAGAACAGCGTCCGTCCGTCGTTCGCCCACGCGAGCGAGGGCGTCACGGAGGACAGCTCGTCGGGCAGCCAGGCGCCGGTCTCGAGGTCCCGGAATCGGATCGTGTAGACCCGGCGACCGATCGTGTCCTCGGCCACGGCGAGGATCCGGCCGTCGGGGCTCACCCCGCGCGGAGTCACCGTCGCCGCATAGAAGTCGTGCCCCTCCGCCCGCGCGTTCGCGTCGAGCAGGACCTGCTCCGGTCCGTCGGGGGTCCCGCGCGCCCGGACGTGGACCGGATACTCCTTCCCCGGCTCGTACCGCGCGCGATACCACCACTCGCCGAGCGCCACCGGCGCGGTGGCGTCCTCGGGCGGGATGCGGGCAACGATCTCCTCGAACAGCGTCTCCTGCAGTCCCTCGGTGCCCGCCAGAGCCCTTCGCGTCCACCCGTTCTCGGCCTCGAGGTGGGCGAGCACCCCGGGATCGTCACGCTCGCGGAGCCAGTAATACTCGTCGACGCGCGTCACCCCGTGCCGCGTCAGCTCGACGGGACGGGCTTCGGGCCTCGGGGCGGACGCGGGCTCCTGCGCCGCGGCGGGCGACCCGCTCACCAGCAGGACGCCGACCAGGGCCGGCGCGCACCAGGTCCGTGTTCGCATCGCAGCATCTCCGCTCTCTTCCGGAGTTCGTTCCCAGGTTCCGGTTCGCGCCGTCGGCGCGTCGCACAAGATAGGGTGCGTGCCTTCCGCCGCAGCCCCCTGTCGCGACGCCTTGCCGCGGACTCCGTCGGTGGCCAGCATCCGTCCGCACCGCGAACTCCTGGAGGATGCCATGCCTGCCCGCTCCGCCCTTCGCTCGCTCGGCCGCGCCCCGCTCGCCGCCCTCTTCCTGTCCCTCGCGCTGGCGCCGGGCTCGGCGGCGCAGCAGTCGCTGACGCCCGAGCTGCTCTGGCAGCTGCGCCGGGTGTCCGGCCCGGCGGTCTCGCCGGACGGAAACCGATTCGTCTATGGCGTCACGACGTACGACGTCGCCGCCAACGCCGGCAGCTCGGACCTCTGGATCGCCGACGTCACCGGCGGTGCTCCGTCACGGCTCACCGACCGGGAAGGCAGCGAGTCGGGCACGGCGTGGCGGCCCGACGGGAGCTGGATCGGCTTCCTCGCGGGCACGGACGATGGCCGCCAGTGGTTCGAGGTGCGGCCGGACGGCACCGGCCTGCGCCAGGTGACCCGGGTGCCGGGCGGCATCGGGAACGTTCTCTACGCGCCGGACGGGCGTCACATCGCCTTCACCCGCGACGTGCCGATCGACCCGACGGTCCAGGAGCTGTATCCCGATCTTCCGGAGGCCGAGGCGCGGATCTCGGACGACCTCATGTACCGGCACTGGGACAGCTGGGAGGACGGCGCCTACAGCCACCTCTTCCTCGCACCGTACGAGGACGGGGCGACCGGGGAGCCCGTGGACCTGATGCCCGGCGAGCGGTTCGACACGCCTCTCGCCCCGTTCGGCGGCGTCGATCAGATCGCCTGGAGCCCGGACGGCGGATCGATCGTCTACACGGCGAAGAAGAGCAGCGGCGTCGCCTACGCCGTGAGCACGAACTCCGACCTCTACCGCTACGAGCTCGCGACGGGCCGGACGACGAACCTCACCGAGGGGATGCCGGGCTACGACGTCGGGCCGGTCTTCTCCCCGGACGGAACGAAGCTCGCGTGGCTCAGCATGCGGCGCGACGGCTACGAGTCGGACCGGAACCGACTGTTCGTCGCGAACCTCGCGAGCGGCGAGCGACGCGAGCTGTCGACGGGCTGGGACGACGACCTGCACGGCCCGGCCTGGTCGCCCGACGGTCGGACGATCTGGGCGACGGGCGACGTCGACGGCACCATCCAGATCGTCGCGGTCGACGCGGGAGACGGCGGCGTGCGGCAGATCACGGAGGGCGTGTTCGATTACACCAGCGTCGCGCTGGGGGCGAGCGCCGGTCGACCCGTGCTCGTGGCCGCGAGACGGTCGATGTCGGCCCCGACCGAGATCTATCGTGTCGACCCCGACACGGGAGACGGCACCGCGCTCACCCGGGAGAACGCGGACCTGCTCGGCCGCCTCCGGCTCGGGAGGGTCGAGAAGCGGATGGTGCCGGCGACGGACGGAGCGGAGATCCTGACCTGGGTCATCTATCCCCCGGACTTCGACCCGGCGCGCCGCTGGCCGGTTCTGCTCTACGCGCAGGGCGGGCCGCAGGGCACGGTCAGCCAGTTCTTCTCCTACCGCTGGAACTTCCAGTTGATGGCGGCCAACGGCTACGTCGTCGTCGCCCCGAATCGGCGCGGCACGCCGAGCTTCGGGCAGGCCTGGAAGGAGGAGATCTCGGGCGACTGGGGCGGGCAGGCGATGCGGGACCTGCTGAGCGCGGTCGACGACGTCGCCGCGGAGCCGTGGGCCGACGAGGACCGGATGGGCGCGGTGGGCGCGAGCTTCGGCGGGTACTCCGTCTACTGGCTGGCGGGTCACCACGACGGGCGCTTCGACGCCTTCGTGGCCCACGCGGGCGTGTTCAACCTCGAGTCCATGTACGGGGCGACCGAGGAGCTCTTCTTCGTGAACTTCGACCTGGGCGGCCCGTACTGGGAAGACCCGCGGCCGGCCAGCTACGACGACTTCTCACCGCATCGGTTCGTCCAGAACTGGGACACGCCGATCCTGGTGATTCACGGGCAGAAGGACTTCCGCGTCCCGGTCACGGAGGGCATGCAGGCGTTCACCGCCGCGCGCGCCCGGGGAATCGACGCCCGTTTCCTCTACTTTCCCGAGGAGGGCCACTGGGTGCTGAGCCCGCAGAACGGCATCCTCTGGCATCGCGTGTTCTTCGACTGGCTGGACCGGTACCTGAAGCCGGTCTCGTGAGCTTCCGGCCGGGCGCGGGCCTCGGGCGCCGCACCCGGCCGATCAGCGCTCCGCGTTGAGCGTCGCCACGACCCGGCGAGCCAGGAAGCGCGGCGTGATCCGCGGGAGCCAGGCGCCGACACGGTTCGCGAGCCCGGGAACGACCACCGCCTCGCCCCGCAGGGCGCCCCGATATCCGGCCTCGGCGACCCGGTCGGCGTCCATCATGAGCGGGCCGCGGCGGCCGACGGGGGTGCCGGCCATCCCCGCCCGCTCCTGGAACTCGGTCTCCGTCGGTCCCGGACAGAGCGCCGTCACCGTCACGCCGCTCCCGCGGAGCTCCTCGTGCAGCGCCTCCGAAAAGTGCAGCACGTAGGCCTTCGAAGCGTAGTACACGGCGGCCCGCGGACCCGGCTGGAACGCCGCGGTCGAGGCGACGTTGAGGATCCGTCCCCATCCCCGCGCGCGCATTCCGGACAGGAATCGTCCCGTGAGCTCTGTCAGCGCGAGCACGTTGACGCGCAGCGCGTCGAGCCGGATCGCGAGGTCTCCGTCCGCGAACGGGCCCCAGGTTCCGAATCCGGCGTTGTTCACGAGCAGGCCGACCTCGAGGCCGAGGTCCGCCGCCGTCTCCTCCACGCGGGCCGGCCCGTTCGGCTCCGAGAGGTCGACGGCGAGCACGTGGGCCTCCGCCCCGTGCGCCGCCCGGAGCTCAGCGGCCAGCTCCGCGAGCCGGTCGGCCCGGCGCGCGACCAGCGCCACCGGCCAGCCGTCGGCCGCGATCCGGCGCGCGAGCTCGCGACCGATCCCGGAGGAGGCGCCGGTGACGACCGCGCTCCCGCGAGGCTTCGCGCCTCCGCTCACGGCGCGCCCTCCGCCCGAAGCCGGGCCCGGCCGATCGTCCCCGCGTCGGTGCCGAACCAGAGGTCGCCGGTCTCCGACTCGAAGTGCACGTGCCGGACCGATCCGCCGCCGCTCGGAATCGGCGTGATCGAGAAGAAGGCCTCCGTTCGCGGATCGAAGCCGACGAGCCGGTTCGGCGCGGGCCCCGTCTCCACGAACCAGATCCGGTCGCGGTCGTCCGCCGCCATCCCGTACGGGCGCGCCCCGGCGCCCCCGGGGACCGGCCACTCCCGGATCGACCCGGTCCCCGGATCGATCCGCCCCAGAACGCCGCCGGCATGGTCAACGTACCAGATCGCGCCGTCGGACGTCCGCGCGATCCGCCGGGGGCGTGCGTCCGGGCGCGGAAGCTCGATCTCCCGGGGGCGCATCGTGGCCGGGTCCACCGTCCCGATCTTCCCGCCGGCGAACTCCGTGAACCAGGGCCGGCCGTCGGGCGCGACGAGCAGGCCGTACGGGCGGCTGTCCGGAGTCGGCACCGCCACGAGCTCGACCTCCGGCTCCCCGCCGAAGCGCAGCCGCCCCAGGAAGTTCCCGTTCTGGACCGTGAACCAGATCTCCCCGTCGGGCGCGAACGCGAGCGTGTGCGGATCGCGCGCGGCCGGATCGGGCATCGGGACGCGACGCAGGCGGTCCTCGCCGGGCGTGAAGACCAGAACCTCCGCGGTCCGGTTCCCGGCGATGAACACCCGCCCGTTCGGCGCCACGATCAGATTGTGGGGACCCGTGCCGTCCGGCAGGTCGTGCCGCTCGAACTTCCCGGTCCGCGGGTCGAGACGCGCGATGTAGTCCCCCGTCTGCCCCACGAACCAGACCGAG
>Ga0316578_10000462_pt1 | contig 13535 bp, 12 predicted proteins | sample J0NA_2_FD_203076 | JGI IMG/M metagenome (GOLD analysis project Ga0316578, IMG submission 203076) | Rhizosphere microbial communities from salt marsh grasses in Alabama, United States - J0-2_160517rDrC | ecosystem: Host-associated > Plants > Roots > Rhizosphere | place: USA: Alabama | collected... | reverse complement strand
GGAAGGGCTTGTTCGGGTGGTGCCGCTGCCAGTCGCGATAATCCAGCGCGCCGCCGCGGTGCGCCAGCCAGCGCATGATGACTCGGTTAGGACCCAGCACCTGCATGCGGTAGATGCCGAGGTTCTGCCGCGGCTTCTCCGGGCCGCGTGTGACCACCAGGCCCCAGGTGATCAGCGGTGCGGCATCGCCCGGCCAGCAGTGTTGGATCGGCAGCCGGCCGAGGTCGACATCCTTGCCCTCGATCACCTGAGCCTGGCAGGGCGGGCTCCGGCGTACCTTAGGCGCCATGTCCAGCACCTTGCGGAAGATGGGCAGGGCCTCGAAGGCTGCCTTCATGCCCTTCGGTGGCTCCGGCTGCTTCAAGAAGGCCAGCAGCCGGCCGACCTCGCGCAGGGCCTCCACTGATTCCTCGCCCATGCCCAGCGCCACCCGCCGCGGCGTGCCGAACAGGTTGCCGAGCAACGGAATCGATGATCCCTTGGGCCGCTCGAACAAGAGCGCCGGTCCGCCCGCACGCAGGGTGCGATCGCAGATCTCGGTGACCTCCAGGTATGGGTCCACCTGCGCTTCGATGCGCTTGAGCTCGCCGCGCTGTTCCAGTTGGTCGATGAAGTCCCGCAAATCTCTGTATTTCATGGTCTATGCCGAAAAACATAAAAGGCGTGGGCAGTCTTAGGCCCTCAAAGTGGCTAGCGCTGGGATCGACAAGGCGCAGCACTCAAGGGCCGGAAGTTCCCTGATTTCCAGCTCGTTAGCAAGCCGGGAGCGTTGTCCTCGCCGCCCCAGTCCGGTCTCTGCGCTACCATGCGCTGACCTGGCCGCCGAGCACCCCCAGCACGTCATGCCCGAAACGCCGAACCGCCGCCGTGCCGACCCGCGTGTCGCCTTGCTCTGGGTCGCTGCGGCCCTGCTGCTCGCCACGAGCATCGGCGTTGCGCTCTACAAGGCCTGGCCTATCCTGTTCCCGCGCATCGCCGAGCGCGCGCCGCTGGAGCCCAGCTGCGACATTACCAGAGCCGACTGCACCGTCCATTTCGCCAACGGTGGCGGCGTACAGCTCGCCATCCGCCCGCGCGGCATCCCCACCGCGCAGCCGCTCAGCGTCGAGGCCCGAATCACCGGCCTGCCGCAGCCTGAGCGCGTGGAGCTCGACTTCGTCGGCGTCGACATGGACATGGGCTACAACCGCATCGGCCTCACCCCTTCGCCCGACCAACCCGGTCGCTACGCCGGCAGCGCCATGCTCCCCGTTTGTTTGCCCCAACGCATGACCTGGGAGGCCCGCGTACTGGTGCACCTCCCCAACGGTACCCTCGCCGCACCCTTTCGCTTCGATACCGCTCGCCGGGGTGCGCAGCTGCCGTAGGCGCTTTTACGTTCAAGATTGGCCCGCTCGGGTTGCTCAGCGAGCCAGCCTCAGCAGCGCGTCCAGGTCCACATTGGCCTCGATGTGGGCGGCGAGGTCATCCAGTGCCTGCTCGATGCGCGCTTCGAAGTCGAGTTGCGCGGCCTTGGCGCCCAGTTGGTCGAGCCAATGGGCGCGGAAGGCGTCGCCGGAGAAGATGCCGTGCAGGTAGCCGCCCATGACACGGCCGTGGTGACTGGTGGCCCCTTCCGGGCGTGCCGTGCCGTCTGCGTGCTCCAGCATCAGCCAGGGTTGCTCCAGCCCGGGTCCGATGGTGCGGCCCATGTGCATCTCGTAGCCCTGAACCGGGCAGCCGCTGACGCCGTCTCGGGCCGAGAGCTCGACGAGGCGCTTGTCGCCACCGATCTCGGTCTCGATGTCCAAGAGTCTCAGACCCGGGGTGTCACCGGGCTCGCCTTCGACGCCCTGCGGGTCGCGCACCACACGGCCGAGCATCTGGAAGCCGGCGCAAAGGCCGACGACGCGACCACCGCGGCGCACGTGGGCGAGGATGTCGATGTCCCAGCCCTCTTTCCGCAGGATGTCAAGGTCGGCGCGGGTGGCCTTGGAGCCGGGCAGGATCACCACGTCCGTGTCTGCCGGCAGCGCTTGGCCCGACATCAGCCAACGCAGGTTCACGGCAGGCTCCGCGGCCAACGGGTCCATGTCGTCGAAGTTGGCGACGCGCGACAGTCGTGGGACGGCGATGTTGAGTGTGCCGGTGGCCGCCCAGCGCTCCTCGGCCGGGCGCTCCAACGCCAGGGAATCCTCGGCGGGCAGACGCGAGGCGCCCTCGAACCACCGCACGACACCGAGGAAGGGCCAGCCGGTGTGATGGGTGATGGTCTCGCAGGCGGGCTCGAACAGCGAGAAGTCACCGCGGAACTTGTTCACGAGGTAGCCGACCACGCGTGCGCGGTCGGCGGGGTCCAGCAGCAGCCAGGTGCCCACCAGGTGCGACATGGTGCCGCCCTTGTCGAGATCGCCGACGAAGACCACCGGCACATCCGCGCGCTCGGCGAAGTACATGTTGGTGATGTCGCTGTTGCGCAGATAGATCTCGGCACCACTGCCGGCGCCCTCCACCAGCACCAGATCGGCCTCCGCGCAGAGCCGCTCGAAGCTGTCGAGGATGGCGGGCATCATGCCCTGGCGCATCTGGTGATAGACCCGCGCCGGGCAGTTGCCCAGCGCGCGTCCGCGGAGGACGACCTGTGAGCCGACGTTGGTCTGCGGCTTGAGCAGGACCGGGTTCATGTGGATGGACGGCGGGACACCGCAGGCACGCGCTTGCAGCGCCTGGGCACGGCCGATCTCACCGCGGGGCTGCTCGCCGTCCGGCCCGACGGGCGCATCGCTGTCCGCCGTGACCGCCGCGTTGTTGCTCATGTTCTGTGCCTTGAACGGGCGCACGACGAGTCCGCGGCGGGTGAAGGCCCGGCACAGCCCGGCGACGAGCAGGCTCTTGCCCACGTCGGAGGCGGTGCCCTGGATCATCAGCGCGCGGGCGCGGCGTGGGCCGTGCTCGGCCAAGGGTGGCAACTGGAGCTCGATGCTCGGGGCGGTGTCTGACATGATCTTGGAGTTGGGCTTTGAGATCGGGGGCGCGGGTTGGGTAAGCTGCGCGGACAAGGGACAAGGGACAAGGGACAAGGGACAAGGGACAAGGGACAAGGGACAAGGGCTAACGGCGAAGCAGGCGCCCGGACGCTGAATGGTGCGCACGTGCGTCAATGATGGCGGCAACAACGGCCTTGGCAAAGAAGGCGGCGGGCGGCAAGCGCTGGCCCCACGGCAGCACGGGTTGCTAGGCGCTTGGCCCTCGGCGCTGAGTATGTGCCGCTACGTACTTGCGTGAATCCTACGCTTGGGTCTGAGGGGGAGCAGCGACGTTCATGCGGCAGATCGTACTGGATACGGAGACCACCGGCCTGGAGCCGGCGGAGGGGCATCGGATCATCGAGATCGGTTGCGTGGAGGTCGTCGAGCGCCGGCTCACCGGCAACGATTTTCATCGCTACATCCAGCCGGATCGGGAGATCGACCCGGGTGCCGCGGCGGTGCACGGCATCACCAACGAATTTCTCACCGACAAGCCGCGCTTTGCCGACATCGTCGAGGAGCTGCTGGAGTACTGCCGCGGCGCCGAGCTGGTGATCCACAACGCCCCCTTCGATGTCGGCTTTCTGAACCACGAACTCACTCTTTGGCGCGCGGATGCGCCGGCCATCGAGGAGCTCTGCACGGTGTCGGACAGCCTGGTGCTCGCACGCCGCATGCACCCCGGCCAGCGGAACAGCTTGGACGCGCTGTGCAAGCGCTATGGCATCGACAATGCGCACCGTGAGCTGCACGGCGCGCTGTTGGATGCGCAGATCCTGGCGGATGTCTATCTGGCCATGACCGGCGGCCAGGTGAGCCTGCACTTGGGTGGCGAGGACAACGTCGAGACGGGGCTACGGCGCGAAGCAGTCCGCCACCTGTCCGTGCCCCGCGGCAAGCTGCGGGTGGTGCGGGCGAGTGCCGAGGAGCTGGCCGCCCACGACGCCAGGCTCGCCGCCATCCACGAGGCCAGCGGTGGCTGCGTCTGGCTCGCGGAAGACACGGCCGACGCCGCTGCCTCCGGGAGCTGAACCTCGGGATTGCGGCGCCAAGGTGCGCCATGCTCGAGGCCGTTGGCGCTGATCTGCGCCTTCTCCGATGCCGACTGAAGTCGGCGTACCCAAAGAGCAGCCGACTGAAGTCGGCGCCCCCAGGGGGCTCGGCGAGGGACGCTCAGCCGCCGACGGGCTTCGAGAAGGTCCAGAAGTTCACGATGAAGTGGGTCAGGATGCTCGCGACGTAACCGAACGCAATGTACTTGGTCCACTTCAGGTGCTCGAAGAAGGTGTAGACGCCCTTCGCCTGGCCCATCAGGGCCACACCCGCGGCGGAGCCGATGGACAGCAGGCTGCCGCCGACGCCTGCGGTCAGGGTCACCAGGAGCCATTGGCCCTGGGACATGTCGGGGTTCATCGTGAGCACCGCGAACATCACCGGGATGTTGTCGACGACGGCAGAGAGCACGCCGACCAGGGTGTTCGCGACGCTTGCGCCCAAGTCCCCGTACGCGAAGTGCGACACCAGCTCCAGGTAGCCGATGAAGCCCAGACCTCCCACGCAGAGGATGACACCGTAGAAGAACAAGAGTGTGTCCCACTCCGCCCGGGCCACCTTGTTGAAGATGTCGAAGGGCATGCTGTCCTCGACGCCGCCGACGCGGACCGTCGAAAATTCTTTGGTCTTCTGCAGGTAGTAGCCGAAGAATTTGAGGTACGCGAGCCCGGTCATCATGCCGAGCACCGGTGGCACGTGCAGGAAGTTGTGCGCGCTCACCGCGGTCGCGATGGTCGCCAGGAACAGCAGCACGATGCGTTTGGCACCCCGCTTCATCTGCACATGCTCGTCACTCGGCGGCGGGGCGCCATCCTGGATCGCACGGCTCATGAACCAGGCTGGCACGATGTAGTTGACCAGCGATGGCAGAAACAGCAGGAAAAAGCTGTGAAAGTCGATGATGCCTTTCTGCCAGACCATCAGCGTGGTGATGTCGCCGAAGGGGCTGAAGGCGCCGCCGGCGTTGGCGGCGATGACGATGTTGATACAGCTGAGTGCCACGAAGCGCGGGCTATCCGCTCCGACGGCCATGACGACCGCGCACATCAGGAGAGCCGTGGTCAGGTTGTCCGCCACGGGCGAGATGGCAAAGGCCAGGAAGCCGGTCGTCCAGAACAGCCTGCGATAGCTCCAGCCGCTGCGGACGAGCCAGGCGCGCAGCCACTCGAACACGCGCCGCTCCTCCATGGCGTTGATGTAGGTCATGGCCGCGAGCAGGAACAAGAACAGCTCGGCGAACTCCATGATGTTGTGCCGCACGGCGTCCTCGACCGTGTGGTAATCGCCGTGGTGCGTGGTGTAGTAGTACGCGATCAGAAACCAGATGACGCCCGCCGCCAGCACAACCGGCTTGGACTTGCGCAGGTGCGTAAACTCCTCGCCCATCACCAGTGCGTAGGCGATGACGAATATCAGGAGTGCGGTATACCCGACCCATGTCGTCGTCAAGTCCAGCGCGACGCCGCCACCTTCGGACGCCAAGGCAAGCGCCGGTGTCAGGAGAAGCAGCAAGGCCAGCATCGTCTTTTCAGCCGCTTGATGCATGGGGGATCCCTGTGGAAGCGAGAAACGTGGTCGGGAATTGTGCCCGTTGTCGCTGTCGCGCGGATGCTCGATCACGACAACGAAGAAAAGTCCTTCGACAGCTTATTCAAGAGTGATCCAGCCTGGGTGATCCAGCCTGGGCGGATCGCCGGCGCTCGCGAGCGAGACGGTGTGAGGGCTGGCGTCGGCTGGCTCTCCAGCGCTGTCCAGGAGCTGTCGACAAGCGGTCAGCGCGAATGCCGACGGCTGCCGGCGGCCTGGGCGGCGCCGGCGAGGCCTTCGATGGTGGGCAGGTCCAGGATCTCCACGTGCTTGCGGTCTACCTTGACCAGCCCCTCGTCCTGGAAGCGGGTGAACAGCCGGCTCACGGTCTCCACGGCGAGGCCGAGGTAGTTGCCGATCTCGTGCCTGGACATGCTGAGGTAGAAGTCGGTGGGCGACAGGCCGCGCTTGCTCAAGCGCTGGGACATGCTGACCAGGAAGGCCGCGAGCCGCTCCTCGGCGTTCTTCTTGCCGAGCAGCAGCAGCATCTCGGCGTCGTGCCCGATCTCTTTGCTCAGCAGCCGGAACATGGCGTGCTGCAGGCTCGGGATGGAGGAGGAGAGCTCCTCGAAGCGCTGGAAGGGCACCTCGCAGATCGCCGACGTTTCCAACACCTTGGCCGAGCAGGCGTGCGCGTCTTGGTCGATGGCGTCGAGGCCGATGATCTCGCCCGGCAGGTGGAAGCCGAGTACCTGCTCTCCGCCCTCTTCGCTCGGGGTGTAGGTCTTCACCGAGCCAGTCTTGACGACGTAGAGGGAGCGGAAGCGCTCGCCGCTGCGGAACAGGTGATCGCCGCGGTGCAGGGGGCGCGAGCGCTTCACGATGCTGTCGAGCTTGTCGACATCCTCCGGCGACAATCCCATCGGCAAACACAGCTGCGACAGCGTGCAGTTCTTGCAGGCGACGCGGATGGTGTCGAAGGAAATAACTTTTCGTTGAGTCAAGGCAGTGCCCCCGGCTGATTGACAGCCCTATTCTGCAACTCAAGTTGACATGCATCAAGGCCGAATGCTGCCGTTTTCGCGCGCTCGCATTGGTGTTATTCCCGAGTCTCGGCGGCTAAGCTGCCCAGCATCGGCGCCCCGAAGCCTATCCCCTGCCGCTGCGATAGGCTCCCGGCGAGTCCTTTCCCGGCATGCGGCGCCGGTTTTGGGCGCCGCGTCCGGTCGCATCGGGCCTAGTGGCTGGCGAGGTTGGCGCACGCACTCAGCGACAAGTGGGGCGCTGCGGGCTAGGCTCTGCGCAAACGAAAAAGCCGCGCTCGGAAGCGCGGCCTCGATGGCCGATGACGGGAGGGCACCGGCCGCAGGAACGCTGAGGGCAGTGTGTTACTTGGCCTCTTCAGCCGGGGCAGCGGGGGCGACCGGTGCGGCATAAGGAGCACCATAGGGCGCTCCATAACCCCAACCCGGATAGCCGCCCCAGCCACCGTAGGGGTAGCCGTAGCCGCCGTAAGGATAGCCGTAACCGTAGCCGTAGCCGCGGCCGTAGCCGTAACCGCGGCCGCGGCCATACCCGCGACCGCCGCCGGACATGCTCATGTTGAAGTCGCCGTAGCCGTCGCCGAACATGTCGTTGAACCAGTCGCCCATGCCATCGCCCCAGCCGGAGCCATAGCCGGGGCCGCCCCAGCCCGGGCCGCCCCACCACGCCTGCGCGGCGCTCATCGAGAAGGTAGCTGCACCGGCGATGGCGGCGATGCCGAAGATCTTGGCAAGCTTTTGCATGATCTGACGCTCCAAAGGGATTTAGTTTCAGCCAGCGCGTCAGTCGCGTACGGCGAGTGCCGCCGCGGCGCGCGCGTCCAGCGGTCCGCAGGATACGAACGCGCGGCAGTATACGTGTCCGGTTTCGGCTTGTGAAGTGCGCTAAAAGCCCGTTTCTCTGAGCATTTCGGTTGTATTCCCGCTCGCGTGTGCCCGCTGGTCGCCGAAATTGAGGCAGGCCGGGTATTTTGCTAACGTCCGCGGTTGGCCCGGCGAACGTGTTGGCCGTCGGCGCCGCCGCCGTCGGCACCGGGCTATTTTCGGGACCTGTCCCGGGGTTTGGCGCTGCCGCATGCCCCGGGGCCCCTTCCTCGCGTTATAGGGCTCAGTTCGCGTCGGAACAGGAACCATGACCAAGCTCATCTTCGTTACCGGCGGCGTCGTGTCGTCTCTCGGCAAGGGCATCGCGTCCGCGTCCCTCGGCGCGCTGCTGGAGGCCCGTGGCCTGCGGGTCACGATGATCAAGCTCGACCCGTACATCAACGTGGATCCGGGCACCATGAGCCCGTTCCAGCACGGCGAGGTCTATGTCACCGACGACGGTGCCGAGACCGACCTCGATCTCGGCCACTACGAGCGCTTCCTGCGAACGCGCATGGGCCGCAACAACAACTACACGACGGGCCAGATCTACGAGAGCGTGATCCGCAAGGAGCGCCGCGGCGACTATCTGGGTCGCACCGTGCAGGTGATCCCGCACATCACCGACGAGATCAAGTCCAGCATCCTGCTCGGCGCCGATGAGGCCGATGTCGCTTTGGTGGAGATCGGCGGCACCGTCGGCGATATTGAGTCGCTGCCCTTCTTGGAGGCCATTCGCCAGATGCGGGTGGAGCTCGGCCCGCGTGCCGCCATGTTCATCCACCTGACGCTGGTGCCCTACATCCGCACCGCCGGCGAGATCAAGACCAAGCCGACGCAGCACTCGGTGAAGGAGCTGCGCTCGATCGGTATCCAGCCCGACGTGCTGCTGTGCCGGGCGGAGCACGACCTACCCGAGGACGAGCGGCGGAAGATCGCGCTCTTCACCAACGTCCCCGAGAATGCCGTCATCTCCGCGGTGGACGCCGACAACATCTACCGCATTCCCATGCTGCTGCATGCCCAAGGGCTGGACGCGCTGGTGGTGGAGCAATTCGGGCTCGATGTGCCGGCGGCCGACCTGTCCGAATGGCAGCGCGTGCTCGACGGCTTCGAGCAGCCGCGCGAGACGGTCACCGTTGGCATGGTGGGTAAGTACATGGATCTCACCGAGGCCTACAAGTCGCTGTCCGAGGCGCTGGCCCACGCCGGTGTGCACACCGGCACCCGGGTAAAGATCGAGTACCTGGACTCCGAGGATATCGAGCGCAGCGGCACCGACTGCCTCGGCGACGTCGATGCCATCCTAGTGCCCGGTGGCTTCGGCGGGCGCGGTATCGAGGGCAAGATCGCCGCCGTGCGCTATGCGCGCGAGCACCGAGTGCCCTATCTCGGCATTTGCCTCGGCATGCAGGTGGCGGTCATCGAATATGCCCGCGACGTCGCCGGCCTGGCGGGCGCCCACAGCACCGAGTTCGACCCCGACACGCCGCATCCGATCATTGCCCTGATCACCGAGTGGCAGACGGAGGACGGCCACCGGGAGCGGCGTAGCGCCGATACCGAGAAGGGCGGAACCATGCGGCTCGGCGGTCAGAACTGCCGCCTGGAGCCGGGCAGCCTGGCGCGGCGGGTCTACGGTCGCCACCAGATCCGCGAGCGCCACCGTCACCGCTACGAGTTCAACAATCGCTACTGCGACGCCATGAAGGACGCGGGCCTGCGCTTTTCCGGCTGGTCGCTGGACTCAAAGCTGGTGGAGATCATCGAGATCCCGGATCATCCGTGGTTTGTCGGCTGTCAGTTCCACCCGGAGTTCACGTCCACGCCGCGCGACGGCCACCCCTTGTTCCGCGGCTTCATCCAGGCTGCGCTGGCGCAGCGCAAGCGGCGCGCGCAGAACAAGGTCGCTTGAGCCGGCCGCGGCGGCGGTTCCATGCCCGTCGATGCGGGTCACCGGCGCGTGCCGGTCATGAAATCGTCTCCCTGCCCCGATTCATCGCCGAAGATCATTATCGCCCCGTCGTTACCGCGACCCTCTGCTGGAGAACCGACCCATGTCCGAGATCGTCGATGTCCGCGCCCGCGAGATTCTGGATTCCCGCGGCAACCCCACCGTTGAGGTGGATGTGATCACCGCCGACGGCGCCATCGGCCGCGCCGCGGTGCCGTCCGGCGCCTCCACCGGCTCCCGCGAGGCGCTGGAGCTGCGCGACGGGGACAAGGCCCGCTACGGCAGCAAGGGCGTGCTGACCGCCTGCGGTAACGTCAACGGTGAGCTGCGCGACGCCGTGCTGGGCATGGATGTGAGCGAGCAGGAGGCCATCGACCGCAAGATGATCGACCTCGACGGCACCGAGAACAAAGGTCGCCTCGGCGCCAATGCCATCCTCGGCGTGTCCATGGCCGCGGCGCATGCGGCGGCGCAGGAGAAGTCCCTGCCGCTGTACAAGTACCTCGGCGACGACGCGAACGTCCTGCCGGTGCCGATGATGAACATCATCAACGGCGGCGAGCACGCCGACAACAGCGTCGACTTCCAGGAATTCATGATCCTGCCGGTGGGCGCGCCGAGCCTGCGCGAGGCGGTGCGCTACGGCGCTGAGGTCTTCCATGCGCTCAAATCCGTGCTGCACGGCCGCGGGCTCGCCACCGCCGTCGGTGACGAGGGCGGCTTCGCGCCCGACCTGCCGTCCAACGAGGCCGCCATCGAGGTGATCCTGGAGGCCATCGGCAAGGCCGGCTACAAGGCCGGAAAAGACGTCTATCTCGGCATGGACGTGGCCGCGTCGGAATTCTTCGAGGACGGCCTGTACAACCTGAAGGGGGAGGGCAGAAAGCTCGACTCGGCGGACATGACCGATCTGCTGCTGGACTGGGTGCGCCAATACCCCATCATCAGCATCGAGGACGGTCTCGCGGAGGGCGACTGGGACGGTTGGAAGGACCAGACCCACCGCTTGGGCGACAAAGTGCAGCTGGTGGGTGACGACCTCTTTGTCACCAACACCAAGATCCTTCAGGAAGGCATCGACAAGGGCATCGCCAACTCCATTCTCATCAAGGTGAATCAGATCGGCTCTCTCACGGAGACCTTCGAGGCCATCAAGATGGCTCGGGACGCCGGCTACACGGCCGTGGTCTCGCACCGCTCCGGCGAGACCGAGGACACCACCATCGCCGACCTGGTCGTCGCCGCCGGCACCGGTCAGATCAAGACCGGCTCGCTGTCGCGCTCCGACCGGGTGGCCAAGTACAACCAGCTGATGCGCATCGAGGACCAGCTCGGCGACGCCGCGGTGTATCCTGGGCGTAGCGCCTTCACACACCTCTGAATGGGCGGCGCCCGGAGCGGAAAGATGTCGATGCAGCGGGGGGCAAGGCCGTGACACGCTGGGTCGTCCTCGGCCTGTTGCTGCTGCTCGGACTGCTCCAGTACCGGCTCTGGGAGGGCGAGGGTAGCCTCGACGAGCTGCACGCCCTGCGGGCGCAGATCGACGAGTACCGTGCGGAGCTCGAGCGGCTCGAGGCGCGCAACCTGGCGTTGGCGGCGGAAGTGGAAGACCTGCGCACCGGCTTCGAGGCCATCGAGGACCGCGCTCGCAGCGAGCTCGGCATGATCCAGCGTGGCGAGGTCTTCCTGCAGGTGATCGAGAAGGAGAAGCCGGAGGCGGGTCAGCCATGACCGGAACCGGTGCGAGCCACCCGTGAGGGAGGCGCCACGCCACTGGGCGCTGATTCCCGCTGCCGGCGTCGGCCGGCGCTTCGGCGCCGAGGTTCCCAAGCAGTACCTCGAGCTTTCCGGGCGGCCCGTCATCGACCACGCCATCGCTGCCTTCGTTGGCCATGCCGGCATTGCCGGCTGCGTCGTCGTGCTCGGCAGCGAGGACGGCTGGTGGGCGGACACCAGCGGCTACGCCGGGCACCCCGCGGTGCACCGCGCACCGGGCGGAGCCGAGCGGTGCCATTCGGTGCGCAACGGCCTCGATGTGCTCGCGCGACTCGCCGCCGACGATGACTGGGTGCTGGTGCACGATGCCGCACGCCCGTGCCTGCGTAGCGCCGATCTCGACGTCCTGCTGGCGGCGCTGGCCGACGAGCCGGTCGGCGCTCTGTTGGCCGTGCCCATCGCCGACACCGTCAAGCGCGCCGAGGCCGAGCGGGTGGCAGCCACGGTGCCGCGCAGCGACCTCTGGCGGGCCTACACGCCGCAGGCCTTTCGCTTGGGCCTGCTGTGCCGAGCGCTGGACCATGCCGAGTCGCAAGATCGCGTCGTCACCGACGACGCCAGCGCCGTGGAGCTGCTCGGCCTGCGCCCGCGGCTCATCGAGGGGCACACCGACAACATCAAGATCACTCGCCCCGAAGACCTGGCGCTCGCGGCTTTCTTTCTGGCACGGCAGGCGGAGCGGTAGCATGCTGATCGGACAAGGCATCGACGCGCACCGCTTCGAGACCGGCCGCCGGCTGGTGCTGGGCGGTGTCGAGATCGCGCACGACCAGGGGCTCGCCGCTCATTCCGACGGCGACGTGGTGATCCACGCGCTCTGCGATGCGCTGCTGGGTGCCGCGGGGCTCGGCGACATCGGCCATCACTTCCCGGACACCGATGCCGTCTACGCCGGCATCGACAGCCGCATCCTGCTTCGTCGGGTCATGGATGCGCTGGCCGAGCGTGGGCTCGCCGTGCACAACGCGGACCTCACCATCGCCGCCCAGGCGCCCAAGCTGGCGCCACATATTGCCGCCATGCGCGAGACCCTGGCCTCCGACCTGGGCTGTGCGCCCGCTCGGGTCAACGTCAAGGCCACGACGACGGAGCGCATGGGCTTCACTGGTCGGGGCGAGGGGATCGCCGCCTTCGCGGTGGTTCTGCTGGAAGAGCCGTGATTAAGTTGCATCCTCACCTGGAACAGGCCAATGAAGCGCCGCCGGGGGCATCCGCGCCGGGGTCGGCCGGTGCGCCGCCAGACTGGCGTCCCTTCGACACCTTGCCGCGCGCCCACGGTGAGCCGCTGATCGGTTGCCGGCTGCGAGCGACACCGGCGGACTTCGTGGTCGAGGAGGTCCTCGCCTTCGGCCCAGACGGCGACGGCGAGCACCGCATGCTCCGGGTGCGGAAGACCAACTGCAACACCGACTGGGCGGCGCGCCGCATCGCGGCGCTAGCCGGCGTGCACCACAAGGTCGTCGGCTATGCGGGCCTCAAGGACCGCCATGCCGTGACCACCCAATGGTTCTCCGTGCACCTGGGCAAGCGTTCGGAGCCGGACTGGTCCTCGCTGGCCGCGGATGGCATCGAGGTGCTGGAGTCCCATGCGCACAAGCGCAAGCTGCGCCGCGGCGTGCTTGCCGGCAATCGCTTCGACCTGCTGCTGCGCGATGTGGAAGGCGACCTCGACGCGCTCGCCGCGCGGGTCGACGCCATCGCCGATCTCGGCGTCCCCAACTACTTCGGCCCGCAGCGCTTTGGTCGCGATCAGGGCAACCTGCGCCGCGCCGCGGCCCTGTTCGACGGTGCGGGCGCCGAGGACGAGCCTGGCCGCCGTGCCGACCGTCACTTACGCGGACTCTATCTGTCCGCCGTCCGCTCGCAGCTCTTCAACGAGGTGCTGGCGGCCCGTGTCGAGCGCGGCGACTGGCGCAGCGCCCTGCCCGGTGAGCGCCTGCAATTGCGCGGGAGCCATTCCCACTTTCTCGCCGAGCGCATCGACGAGCGCATCCGCGAGCGCGTCGCTAGCGGCGACGCCCAGCCCACTGGGCCGCTGTTCGGTGCCGGCGATCCGCTGACAGCGGGTGAGGTCGCCGTGCTCGAAGCGGCGCTCGTCGAGCGGTTTCCGCAATGGTGCGCTGGTCTCGTCGACGCCGGCCTCAAGCAGGAGCGCCGCCCGTTGGCGCTCTATCCGGAGAACCTCAGGCTCTCGCGCCCGGCGGACGACCAAGTGCGGCTCGAGCTCACGCTCCCCGCCGGCAGCTACGCCACCGCGCTGTTGCGCGAGCTGGCTAGCTGGGTGGAGGGATGAACCTAGAACGAGCAGTT
>Ga0316578_10000461_pt1 | contig 13536 bp, 13 predicted proteins | sample J0NA_2_FD_203076 | JGI IMG/M metagenome (GOLD analysis project Ga0316578, IMG submission 203076) | Rhizosphere microbial communities from salt marsh grasses in Alabama, United States - J0-2_160517rDrC | ecosystem: Host-associated > Plants > Roots > Rhizosphere | place: USA: Alabama | collected... | reverse complement strand
CGCTGTTGCCGAGATCCCCGGAGAAGATCACCGCCTCCTCCGTACCGTCGTGCCGGTAGGCCAACCGGATGCTCGCCGAGCCGAGGATGTGCCCGGCATCGTGGAAGGTCGCCGAGACCCGCTCCGACAACGCCACCGGCCTGCCGTAGTCGGCCTTGCGCCCGAACAGGTCCATCGCGTTCAGCGCGTCGAGCACGCCGTACAGCGGTGCCGGCGCCCGGTCGCCGCGGCGCCTGGCCTTGCGGGACAGCCGTTCTGCCTCCTCCTGTTGCAGGTGCCCGGCGTCCAGCAGCACGACCCTCGCCAGCTCGCGGGTGGCCGCGGTGGTGATGACCTCTCCGGCGAAGCCGCGGCGCACCAGCAGCGGGATGCGCCCGCAATGATCCAGGTGGGCATGGGTCAGCAGCAGGTAGTCGATGGAGCGGGGATCGAAGCCGAAATCGGCCGCGTTCTCCTCGTCGATCTCGCGCCCGCCCTGGAACAGGCCGCAATCGACGAGGATGCGCAGACCGTCCACCTCCACGAGGTGGCAGGACCCGGTGACGCCCCGGTCGGCGCCATGGAAGGACAGCTTCATCGGATCGCCTCCAGGGGCGGCTCGGCCCCATCCGCTCCAAGACCTGTGTGCTGGCCGGCCGATGATGCCATGGCCGGCACCGACGCCGGCGACCGCCCGGGCTCCGCAGACCACCGTCTGGACCCGGCCGCGAGCGATGCCCGTCCATCCCGTTCAGCGGCCCGGCAAGTACCGCCGGTCCGAGCCCCTGGTCGGCCGGAGCCGCGGCCCCGGCTCGTCCGGGCAGATTTGGCAATGTGCGCGTTGTCACACTATGATGCTCGGCTATACAGGCTCCGCCGGCCGCTGCCGCGAAGCGGCCCGGAGGCCCTAGGGTTCGCCGGCTGCCGCCACTGCAATCGGCCCGGTCCCGCGAGTGCCGCGACGGCGCGATCGAGGCGACGACGACAACAAGATTCCCGGAGGATGATCCCGATGTTCGCCGCGTTCCTTCAGGCGACCTTCCGCCGTTTCGGCGGCCACTTCGACGAGTTGTCGAGCGACCGGGCTCCGTCGCCCGCCTGTGCGGGGACGCTGGATCAGGCCGTCGAGCATGTGGTTGAAGAGACCTCGGCCCGGCTGCGGGCCGTGCCCGGCTATGCCCGGAGGCTGCGGGTGCCGGTCGCCACGGCCCTGCGTGCGATCGACGGCATGGTCGAAGAGATCCCCGGCACCCTACCCTGCCACCGCGCCGCCTATGGCGCCGACCCACGGGTCAACGCCTTCTTCGTCGACTACGCGGGTCTGCGTGAGGTGTTCAGCCATAGCCGGGAGGTACGTGCACTGTTCGATGCGAACGCCGGCGCCGACGAGTGTCATGCGCTGCTGTGCATGCACCGCGACGAGCGCCGCCAACTGGGTATGGCGATGGAGGGCGACCGGCTGCGCAAGGACGTCATGCAGACCACGGTCAGTTTCACCGATCACCAGCTCGTCTCGCCGGGCCTGGACGAGGCCGACGCCCGCTGCGCGCTCAAGTGCTGCATCTTCAACGGCGTGATCGGGCACATCCGGCTCTCGATGGCGAAGTCCCAGACCGAGACCGACGAGCTGGAGCGCCGCGCGCGGGCATGGCGCGCCCGCCTGAAGCGCGCCGAACCGGGCTCGCCGGAGCATGCCGCGCTGGCCCGCGAGGTGGAGGCGATCGACGCTCAGCTGCGCGCCGGCGGGCCTCGGCTGGCGACGCTGGAGGATCATTTCCGCTATGTCGCCGACGCGCTGGCGCAGTCCGAGCGCATCGTCGGCAGCCGTGCGCTTCGCCTCTACCTGGACCCGATGGGCATCCGCCAAGACGGCCCCGGCGGCAGTGCCCGTGAGCTGGCGCTGTCGGAGATTCACATCGCCGGGCGCCGGCCCCGCGTAGCCTGCCTGGTGTCGTTTCCGCGCGCGGAGTTGCTTCCGGAGCGCGATTTCCTGCGCGAGGCCAGCATCTTCCTGGCCGCCTGATGCCCGGCCCGCGGGAGCAGTCACAGGCGATCCAATGATCCGCTTGCCCGGGCGCCGGAGTAGGACGAAGAACAGCCGCCGCCCGCGAAGCCGGCAGCGGCCGCCGCGAGCCATGAGAACGAACGATCACCGAGGAGCTACCGATGAACGATCCGACCATCGCCCGGGACCTGATCGAGGTCCTGGTGCAGCGCTTCGAGACCCAGCAGCTCGGGCGGGTCCTGGAGCTGAAGCGACGCGTCGACGCCGGTGCAACGCTGAGCGACTACGAGCAGGATTTCCTTGAGGACATCTGCCGCGAGGCCATGGACAGCAAGCACCTCGTCGACCGCTTTCCGGAGTACCAGCCCCTGTTCGCCCGGGCCGTCGGCCTCTACCACGAGATCACCGCCCGGGCCCTGCAGAATGAGCAGCGGCGGACCGGCGGCCAGGTCTAATCGATGTGTGGCGGCTGTCGCTCATCGGGTCGCTGATCTTGCCGGCTATCAACAGGTTCCGGTTCATCGAAACCACGGCGACTTTGAGGCGCGCTCGGGTGCGCCGGCCGCAGCCGGCCACCCGCGGGCGCGGCTCGAAGCCCGCCCCGCGGCAGTGCGCAGGGGACTGCGGGCTGTCATCGGGGCATGGCCTCGCCCTTCGCTGCGCTCGCGCCGGTCGCGCGTTTTGACCGGCTAAGGCTGGTACATCGCCGTGGATATGTGCGACCGGCTACCTGGCCACTGCCACCGACGGTACCAGGGCCAGCAATGCCTCGGCACCGAGACCGAGACCGATGACGCCGAGGCCCGCGACGGCGGCCGCGAGCCCGGCCAAGGGCCCAAGGCGATGGACGTCCCCGTCCCGCGGGGCCAGTACCATCGGGGCGATGACACGCAGGTAGTAGTACAGCGACATCACCGTATTGACCGCGGCGACGACGGCCAGCCAGGCGTAGCCGCCGTCGATGGTCACGTCGAACAGCAGCAGCTTGCCGAAGAAGCCGATGGTCGGAGGGATGCCCACCAGGGACAGCAGCGCGACGACGAGCACGACGGCCGGCACCGGCTGGGTGCCCGCGAGGCCACGGTAGTCGTCCAGGGCGGTGCGGCCGCGCCACGACACCACCACCGCGAAGGCAGCCACATTCGCGACGGCGTAGCCGGCCAGGAACACCAGCAGCGCGGCGATCGCGGGGCCGCCGGTGGCGGCGACCGTCACGGCCATCAGCGCATAGCCGGATTGCGACACCGATGACCAGCCGAGCAGGCGCCGCACGTCCGTCTGCCTCAGCGCGGCCAGGTTGCCGAGGGTCATGGTGACCACGGCGACGAAGGCGATGATCCAGGGCCAGGCGATTTCCGCCGGCAGCAGCAGCACGAACCGGGTCAGGGCCACCGCGGCGCCGATCTTCGGCACCACGGTGAGGAAGGCGGCGACCGGGGCCGGCGCGCCCTGGGCCACATCGGGCATCCAGGCATGGGCCGGGAAGGCGCCCATCTTGAAGGCGAGCCCGATCACGATCAGCGTGACGGCCGCGATCAGCGCGACCGGATCGGCCCCGTCCGCCAGCGCGGCGGCGGTCGCTGCGTAGCCGGTGTCGCCGACGATCCCGAACAGCAGCACCATGCCAAGCGCCAGCAGTGCATTGGTCAGGGCGGCCAGCAGGTAGTACTTCATGCCCGCTTCCAGGGACGGCGCCCAGGCCCGATGATAGGCGGCCAGCGGATAGCTGGCGGCCGAGGACAGCAGCACGCCCACCACCAGTTCCATGGTGTCGCTGGCGGCCGCCATCATCACCGATCCCAGGGCCGCGAACAGGAGCAGGCCATAGTATTCCCCGTGACGGCGGTCCGTGCGCATCCACTCCGGCGACAACAGCACGACGACGCCGGTGCCGGCGATGATCAGCAGCTTGGCCGCCACCGCGACCGGGTCCAGCGCCCAGACCCCGGAGAAGGTCAGCCGCGGCGGCCCGCTCCACTGGGTCACCGCAAGCACGGCCGCCACACCCAGGACCAGCAGCGCCAGCCCGGCCGCCAGCCCCTGTCGCGCACGGGGCGTGAAGGCGGCCAGAAGGATGCAGCCGACACCACCCAGCAGCAACAGGATCTCCGGCAGCAGATCGCCGACGGGCATCAGCGCCCTCCCGGCAGCAGCGCGACGGACGGCTCGATCAGGTCCAGCAGGAAACGGGGATAGACACCGATCACGACGACCCCCGCCAGCAGAGCCCCCAACACCCACCACTCGGCCGGGCGCAGGTCCGGAAAGCTCCGCCACTCCGCCGGCAGCGCGCCGAAGAAGAGCTTGCGGAGCATATCCAGGAACAGGGCCGCGGTGACGAGGATGCCGAGCAGGCCGAGGGCCGCGAGCCAGGGATAGACGGCGAAGGTGCCGACGAAGATCTGCACTTCCGCCACGAAACCGGCCAGACCCGGCAGCCCGAGGCTGGCGAAGGCGGCCAGCACCGTGAGGCCGGTCAATAGCGGCGCGCGCGCGGCGAGGCCGCCGTAGCGGCTCAGCCGGTAATCGGCGCCCCGCTCCCAGAAGGAGCCGGCGATCAGGAAGAGCGCTCCGGTGATGAGGCCGTGCGCCACCATCTCCACCGTAGCGCCGGTGAGGGCCAGCGACCGGGCGCGCGCGTCCCCATCCAGCAGCGCCGCCGCGGCCGCGATGCCGAGAACCGTGTAGCCCATGTGATTCACGGACGTGTAAGCGATGCGCCGCTTCAGGTCCCGCTGCCCCAGGGCGACCAGGGCGCCGTAGAGGATCGAGATCACCGCCAGCACGGCCAGCACGATCGCATAGCGCGCGAAGGTGTCGCTCATCATCGAATACGGGATGCGGATGAGCCCAAAGGTGCCCATCTTCAGCAGCACCCCGGCCAGGAGGGTCGATCCGGGGCCCGGCGCATCCACGTGGGCCTGCGGCAGCCAGCTATGAAAGGGCACCAGCGGCGTCTTGATGCCGAAGCCGATGACGAATCCGAGGAACACCAGGCTCGCGGCCACGCCGCCCCCGGCCAGCGGCTGCGCCGCCATCAGGGCCCGCATGTCGAAGGTGTGCGGGTCCGCGGCCAGGTACAGACCCAGAATGGCCAGCAGCAATGCCAGCGATCCGGCCAGGGTGTAGAGGAAGAACTTCAGCGCCGACGCCTCCGGGTCGCCGTGCCCCCAGCGCGCGATGACGAAGTACATGCCGACCAGGCTCAAGTCGAAGAAGACGTAGAACAGCAGGAGGTCCAGGCTCAGGAACAGGCCCAGGGACACCGCCTCCAAGAACAGGAGCCAGGCGTAGTACTGCCGCGGGCGGCCCATGGTGTCCACGGGATAGGCAATGGCCGCAAGAAACAGCACCGCGGACATGGTGGCGACGGCCAGCGCGATGCCGTCCACCCCGAGGCGCACCGCCATGCCCAGAGACGGCACCCAGGGCACCTCGGTCACCAACTGGAAAGCCGGGCCGTCGGAATCGAAGCGCAGCCAGGCCCAGCCCAGCAGCACGACCGGCAGCACCGAGACGCCGATGGCCAGGGGCCGGGCCGGGGCGCGGGGCCAGAGCGCCAGCAGCAGGGCGCCGAAGAAGGGGAGCAACAGGCAGGCGGCGAGCATCAGCGCAGGGCCCCTATGCTGAGGATCAGCGCCAGCGCCGCCAGCCCGCCCGCAACCAGCACATAGTATTGGTGGACGAGACCGCTTTGCAGGGCCCGGACCACGCGGCCGCCCTGCCCACTGATCCATGCGGCGGCACCAGGCAGCCCGTCGAACGCCGCCTCGCCGGCGCGCGCACCAAGCGCCGCGAGCCAGGTCCCGGCGCGGGCGGCTCCGCGCACCGCGGCGTCCACGACCTGGTCGTCGAAGCGGGCGAGACCGGCGCTCGGAAGCCCTATCCGCGCGCTCGTGACCATCCTCAGCACCCAGTCGTCGAAGCAGGCGAGCCCCTGGCTCACGAGGTGCAGCGGACGCACCACCAATGCCGCGCCCAGCGCCGGCAGGCCGAGCCAGCCCGCAATTCCGGCAAGCATCCTGGTTTCCGTGATGCGCGGGCCCCGTACCGCCAGCCAGGCACCGGCCGCGATTCCGAGAGCCACCAGCGCGAGGGACAGGACCAGCTCCCAGCCCTCGAGGGGCGGCAGCGCCAGACCGAGCACGGACTCCAGTGCCGGCCGGACCCCTGGCCACCACAGCACGGACAGGGCCAGCGTCAGCACCGCAAGCACAAGAATGGGCCAGAGCTCGCCCGGCAGGCGCTTGGCGTCGCCGCGGGTCCGTCCCGGCAAGCCGAATCCGACCAGTTGCAGGCGCGTTGCATAGAGCGCGGACAACCCGCCGGCGAGCGCCACCAGCACGGCCAGCCACAAGGCCTCGTGTCCGGCGGCCGTCACCACCGCCTCCTTGGTCCAGGCCGCTCCCAGCGGCGCGACCCCGGCCAGCGCGAGGCTGGCGGCGAGCGCGGATGCAGCGAGGCCGAGCACCGCCGGGGCCCGTGCAAGATCGTCGAGGCCATAGCGATGACCGTCTCCCGCACGGGTACCGACGGCCAGGAACAGGGGCGCCTTCATACAGGCGTGGGCCACGAAATGGAGCAGCGCCACGCCCGGATAGCCGGCGCCGACAGCGATCCACATGAGTCCGTAATGGGCCGACGTGGAGGCGGCCAGCAGCTTCTTCGCATGCCCCTGGACGCTGGCCACCACCCCTGCGGCCAAGGCCGTCGCAAGGCCGGTGCCCAGTACCACCGGCCCGACCCAGGGCACACCGCCGAGGACCGCGTGCAGGCGCACGAGCAGGTAGACGCCGGCGGCCACCATGGTCGCCGCGTGCAGCAGCGCGGAGACCGGCACCGGGCCGGACATGGCCGCGAACAGCCACGGGGCGAAGGGCAACTGGGCCGACTTGGCCGCGGCCGCCACCAGCACGCCGGCCGCGAAGACCTGGAGCAACGCCCCGTCGAGCATCGGAATGGCTGCGTACGCGAAGGAGCCGGTGCCGGCATAGAGGATTGCGGCCGCCCCGTAGAGCCCCAGATCGCCGCTGCGTGTGACCAGGAAGGCCCAGCCTGCGTCCTGGCCGGTGTCGGGCTCCCACCAACGGTGTGCGATCAGGGCCCAGGAGCAGGCCCCGACGATTTCCCAGGCGATCAGCAGCGTGAGCATGTCCGCGGCCAGCACCAGCAGCATCATGGCGCCGACGAAGGCCACCATCAGCGCCAGCAGCCGCGCGGGCCCGCGGTCGCCATCCGGCCCCTCCGGCGGCGGGTGAAGCCCGGCATGGACGATGACAGGCAGCGCCACCAGCGGCACGGCCAGCGCATAGACGGCCCCCGCCGTAGACAGCTCCAGGCGCAGCGTGACCAGCGCGCTCCACGGATAGCCGCCTTGCCAGCCGGGCGCCCCAAACAGTCCCGCCACGGCCAGCGCCGCCAGCACCAGCGCGGCGGACACCGCGGCGGCCGCCGTGGTCGTGAGCCAGGCACCCGGCCGGGCGCGGCCCAAGAGATACAGCAGCGGGGAACAGCCCAGGGGCAGCAGCGCGATCAGCCAGAGCATCAGTGTTTGAGCCCCCCCAGCCCTTCCGTCATGTCCGCCTGCATGGCGCGATACACCGCGACCACCAGCGCGAAGCCGAGCGCCATCTCCACGGCCATGATCGCCATGACGACGATGGTCAGCAGCTGTCCCTCCGGCACGCCTCCGGCGCTGAGTGCCCAGAAGCCCACCGCGGCCAGCATGGCGCCATTGATGATCAGCTCCAGGCCCATCATCAGCATCACGAAGGACTGTTGGGACAGCGCCCCGTAGAGGCCGATCCCCACCAGGGCGGCGGCCAGGATCAGCAGGCTGCTCAGCGTCATGGTCGAACCTCAGTGGTGGTGATGATGCGCATGGCCGCCACCGCTCGCATCGGAGCCCGGATCGCCGGCGGGAGGTCCGCCGGGGACGAGACCGGGCGGGCGAGAGCCATCGTCGGAGGGGCCGAACCGCCCGCTGCGGGCGGACAGCACCACGACCCCGATCATGGTCGCGAGCAGCGCGACGCCGGCGGACTCGAACACCAGCATGGAGTCCCCCAGCAGTTCGGTGCCGAGGATGCGCACCACGTCGCCGCCCGCTGCGGGCGGGCGCTCCGGAAAGTCGGCCACCAGGCCCACGCCCGCCAGCGCGACGAATGCGATGATGCCGGCGGCGCCCGCGAGGCGGGGCTGGTGCACCATGTTCATCGGGTTCAGCCCCGCCGGGTTCATCATGAACATGACCATGAACAGGGCCATGACCATCATTTCCACGGCCATCATGAAGAACATGGCGACGCCCAGGTAGACGGCCCCCAGCAGCAGCATCACGGCCCCCACGGCGATGAAGGACAAGAGCAGCAGGAAAGACGCCCGCACCATGGAGTCGGTGCGGAACACACGCCAGCCGCTGTAGACGGCGATGCCCGCCAGCAGGTAGAAGGCGAGGTCGATCCAGCTCACGGAGTCCCCCCGTACAACGCCAGCACCCCGGCCCATAACAGGTCCGCGAAGGACAGCGGCAGCAGCACCAGCCACGCAAGCCCGACGAAGCGCCCGGGAGCGATGCGCGCCAGCAGCCTGCCCAGCAGAACCAGCAGGGCCAGCAGCAGCAGCATCTTGAGCAGCAGCCAGACCGGCCCCGGCAGCCAGGGCCCGAGCCAGCCACCGAGGAACGCGGACGCCGCCACCGCGGAGAAGGCCACCAGCATCGCGCCCCGCGCCAGGGCCCAGGCCAGGCGCCGGGGCCCGGAGGTCTCGGCCGTGGTGCCGCCGGCCAGGTCCGCCGCATCGGCGAAGCGAAGCGGCCCCCAGACGCCGATCCCGAGCCCGACCACCAGGAACAGCGGCAGCCCCAGGGGCTGGCGGACGACGTTCCAGAGGTCCTCCTGGGAAGCGACGACCGCATCGAAGGCCAGGGACTCGGCCGGCAGGGCCGCGGCAATGAGGACGAACATGCTGACCAGGATGTAGGACAGCCCGGCCGCCGCGTGGCGGTACGCGCCGAGCAGCGGCAGCGGCGCATTCGGGGCCCAGCCCTGGAGGAAGATGACCACGGTGGCCAGGGCCTCGACCGCGCCCCACAGGACGACCCCGGTGGGCAGCCGCACCGGCACGAACTCCGCCGACCAGGGAACCACCGCGAGCCCGAGGGCCGCAAGGGCCAGATAGGCGGCGGGCGCCAGCCGCCACAGCAGCGCGTCGGGATGCTCGGTGGTGGCATCGGGGCGCAGCCACAGCAGCGCCGCTCGGGCCAGGGGAGCGGACAGGCGCCCCCGGAACGGGCCACCGGCGATCACGCCGGCCGCAGCTTGGTCGAGGACCGCCACCAGCGCGGCGCCGGCCAGCAACGTGCCCAGCACCGCCAGCGTGGGCAGCAGCACGTCGCTCATGCGGTTACCGCCGGGAACGGCATCATCGTCCCCGCCAGCGGCAGGCTCGCGATGACGGCCAGGGCCTCGCCCCACTCGCAGCCGGGGAGGATCGACTCCAGCACCGGGCACAGGTCCGGGGGATTCCCGTCCCTGGTCAGCCGCCCGCAGGGCCCCTCCACGGCGCCGGAGCTCGCGGTATGAGCGTCGGTGTCCACGGCACGGGCGGCGAGCCGCAGGGACTGGTCGATCTCGTCCAGCCACTGGCGCCAGCGGGCGCGGGTGTCGCCGCCGCGCTGCACGACGGGCTCGAAACCGAGCTGACGGTAGCCGGGGTCTTCGGTGCGCGCATCCATGGCCTGGCCCGCGGCGCGGGCGGCCGGGCCGCCGGCCCCGACGGCCTGATCGCGCGTTAGCCTGCCGTGTCCTGTCCCGACGCATCCGAGCAGGCCCGACCCCAGGACCAGCGGCCCCAGCCAGCGCAGCCGGCGCCCCGGCGCGAGGCCGCCGGCCGACCGCAGCAGCCTGCGCCCCGGGGCGCCGAGCCCGGCGAGGTCCAGCGCCTCGGCGAGCCGGCCCAGGTGATGCCGTGCCCGCGCCAGTTCGAGCGCCGCGATGGGCATCGGACGCTCCAGGGCCTGAAGGAACGGCGGCGCCGGCGGCTCCGGATACGGCGGCGCCTCCACGCTGCATCGCTGCACGACATCTCCCTGAAGACTCAGGCCCAGCACGAGGCCGGACGGCAGCCCCCGGAAGAAGGGCCCAAGCGAGAGCTCCAGTTTGTCCAGCGCGAGGCCGTCCCGCAGATCGTCCGTCGTCATCGCCATCGGGCGCCCATAGGGGGTGCCGCCCATCATCCCCTCACCGCCCTGGCCGTAGTCGCCGCGACCCTCGAAGGGTGCCGGGGGCACGTCCGGCAGCAGCACCGGCTCCCGCCCCCGCGGGCCGCGCAGCACGGCCCGGTGCAGTTCCTGGAGCGCACCCGCGAGCATCTCCGGCGCCTCGATGACCTGCGGGTAGTCGAGCTCCGGAAACGGCCGGCTGCGGTACCACAGCGTCGCACAGGGCCAGGGGAGTTGGGCGTGCACCCGCCGCAGCGCCGCGTCGGCCGACGGCGGGACGGCGCCGGCGACCAGCAGTACGCTGGCATGGCGCGGCGTCGCCACGAGTTCGACCACCGGGTCCAGGGCCAGCCGGCGCACTTCGTCCGTCATCCCGGGGCCCACGGCCGCGTACACCGGTACCGGTCCCGTCGCAGCCAGGGCCCGCAGCCAGTTCATTGCCAACGCAGCGCCCCCTCGCGCCAGGCATAGACGATGCCGACGCCGAGGATGCCGAGGAACATCCCCATCTCGGCCAGCGCCTTCAGCCCCTCGGCCACGTACACCACGGCCCAGGGGTACATGAACATCATCTCCATCTCGAACGCGATCAGGAGCAGGGTCATCGGGTAATAGCGGACGTGGAAGCGGCTCCAGGCATGGGTCGCCGGCTCGCCGCCGCCGAGGTACGGCATGCGCGCGGGCCACGGCGGCCGCGCCGGACGCAGGCGCGGACGCTGTGCCAGGAGGCCCAGCAGCAGGGCCGCGAGCGCGATGACGGCAAGGGTCAGGAGGTCCATGGGTATCCGGGTTAAGCGGCGGCTGCGTTGCCGTCACTGAAAAGCAACTGCCGAACCAGCCCCTATGCCTACCCCTGTAGCCGTCGATAGCCCCGGATACGGCCCAGGGCGGCGGCTCATATCCCGTGCGAAGGGTTCAAATGCACCAAAGCCCGGGCCGCCTGGCGGGCCAGCGGGTCATTTGGGCGTCAATGCTCGGCGCGATAGTCCAGTACCGCCTGGCGGACGTCGTCCGGCGAGATGTCGTAGCGCTTGCGGATCCGCCCGATGCGCTCATCCGGATCGATGCCGCGCGGCAATTGGAGCCGCGTGATCAGGGCGTCCACCGGAACTCCTGTGGCCTGCTCGACCTGGCGCAGGGTCATGGAGCCGCGAATGGACTCGAGGCCTGGGGCAGCCGTCGCAGTCCCTCCGCCGGCCGGCGGAGGAGCGGCCTGCTGCCCCGCCGGCGCGGGCAGACCGGCCCCCTGGCGCGGGACACCGGTCTGCTCCACGGGGGCCATCAGCGGCGCGGCCGCGAGCCCGAGCAAGCCGATGAGCCCCACCACGCCAAGGGCGAGCCGAGCGCCCGACGCCTCGGACCGCTTGCCCTTCACCGCGTACAGGATCCACTTCCAATGCAGGACAAGGTGCAGCGTGAGGACACCCAGAAGCAACACCGCAACCCAGAAGTGGACGTCGCCCCAGCCGTGCCGGTTGAGACCCCAGAGGGTGGAATAGCGGCCGGACCCGGGCGGCAGCACGTACCGGCTCAGGACGCCCGTTGTGGTCAGAAAGGCGAACGCGGCGAAGGCCACCGCGTCCACCAGGAAGTTCAGTCTTGGACGGTTCATGGCATTGAGTGGCCGTGGTCGCTGTGCCCCTGTCCCTCCGGCTGCGTCGACGTGCCGCCGTGGCTATGGCCGTGATCATGACCGCCGTCGCCGCCCTGGCTCGCCAGCTGGCTGAACTCCTGCGCCGACAAGTCCGGAAGGCGCTCGACCAGCGCCACGAGTGCCCACAACTGGGTGTCCGAGTGCGTCGGGCCCCAGGCAGGCATCGCGGTCATGCGGATACCGTGCTTGATCACCCAGAACAACTCGGCGGGCGTGCGCGTTTTCGCGAGCTTGCCGAGGTCGGGGGGCTGCGGATCCATGTACCTCGCGCCCAGCATCGGGGTGTGACCCGGTGCGCCATGACAGCCCACGCACATCTCCTTGAAGGAATGGGCCCCGGTGGCGACCAAGGATTGCCCCGACAGGTCGGGCACCTCAATGTCCGCCGCATGGCGTTTCACGGCGTTGCGCCGGGTGGTCTCCAGCACCCAGCGCACCGGTGCGCTCTCGGTACCGGTCGCGGAGACATCGGCCCAGCCCGAGTACACGTAGCCGATAGCCGCGGCCATCGACGCGAGGGCAACGACGACAATGATGAGAAGGCACCGCATTGGTCGATCTCCATCAGTTCGGGCCAGACGATTCCACCGTGAGCACCTGCGACCAGACCCGATCGATCTGCGCACACAAGACCGGATAGGCGGCGGCCGCTACCGGCGCCCGCCCGGCCCTTCGGCCACCGTGGGCTATCGCTGAAGAAGCCACTCCAACATGGTCTCGATCTTGGCCATCCTCGCGTCCAGCAGGTCGAGACGACTGATCAGCGCGCCGTATGAGTATTGGCCGCCGCACATGCCGCCGGGCATCATGCCCATGCCCTGCCCCATTCTGCCGCGGCCCGGCATCATTCCAGGGCCGCCGCCCTTGCCGGGACCGCCCATCATGCCCCGCCGGCCCATCATGCCCGGGCCGCCCATCACGCCCGGACCTCCCATCATCGCGGGACAGCCCATCCGGCCGGGCCCCCCCATCATCATTCCGGGGCCTCCCATGGGCATGCCGGGGCCCATGGCGCCGGCCTGAGTATCATCCGCCGCGCCCTCGCCGTTCTGGCCGGCCATCATGCCGGACCCCATGGTCTCCGGGCCGCCCGTCGTCATCGCGCCGGCAGCACCCGCAGTATCCGCGCTCCCGGCCGCGGGAGCCCCGGCAGCCGCACCGCCGGTGGCCGTTGCCGCCTCCGCGTCCGGGTTTTGGGCATCCTGGGCCATCGCAAACGGGCTCGCCAGCAGCATCGCGGACAGGGTCAGGGGTACCAGTTGTGAATTGCGCATCGGTTCTCTGCTCCAGTTGTGGTTTGGGTGTTATGCACCGGTCCTTGGTCCAAAGTACCAACCGCAAGCGGCAACTCCGCCGTCGAGGCCGGTACTGCGTGCCGTTTGCGGCGTCAGGTCAGGGCGTCCTTCACCCGTGACAGGCGCTCCCGCACCTCGCTCGCAATCTCGGGAACGCGCGGGTTCTCGACCAGTTGCAGAACGGCCTCGGGGTCCATGAAGTCGACCGCGATTGCGCCGTCCTCCAACTCCCGCACAACGACGTTGCACGGCAGGAGCAGGCCGATCTGCGGCTCGGCCTCGATGGCCTTGTGGGCCAGCGGCGGGTTGCAGGCGCCGAGGATGCGGTAGGGGCGACTGTCGACGTCCAGCTTGGCCTTGAGGGTCGCCTGGACGTCGATCT
>Ga0316578_10000459_pt1 | contig 13556 bp, 10 predicted proteins | sample J0NA_2_FD_203076 | JGI IMG/M metagenome (GOLD analysis project Ga0316578, IMG submission 203076) | Rhizosphere microbial communities from salt marsh grasses in Alabama, United States - J0-2_160517rDrC | ecosystem: Host-associated > Plants > Roots > Rhizosphere | place: USA: Alabama | collected... | reverse complement strand
CCCCGATCCCCCCGTGCTCCGGGGCCGCGCCGCCATCACGGTACCGGCCTGCGACGTCATGGCAGAGAGATCATTCACGAAGACCCCTGTGTGAAAGGCATGAGGGTGTCTGCCCACGTACCACTCCGGGGGTTCCCGGTAGATGTCCTCGAACGCCCTGGCCCACTTGTCCTCGACCCCCAGGGCCATGGCAAAGGGAAGGAACCTCTCGAACATCTCAGGAGAGGTGATCATCCGCCTGAAGCGCTCCGACTCGACCCTGTGCAGGAACTCCCGAAAACCGAGGATCCCTTCCAGAGTACGGGCGCCTTTCGTCGTGCGAGCGGGCATGAAGACGCCGAAACCCAGCACGGGCAGTGCGAAGAGCGCGCCGGCGATGCCGGCCGAGAGCGGGGAGGTCATGAAGACTTCGGAAAGAAGGAGGAATCCAGGGATGGCCAACCCGAATGAGACGCCTCCGATGGCCATGAAGGCACCCAGGATCTTGTCCGGGCGGTGACGATAGAACCCCGCATCCTTCAGACCGTCCAGGAGATCGTTCCGAATGTCGGCCATGGTCTGATAGAACTCGTTCCGGAGCTCCGAGAGGAGTACGGAATCGTCGGTCCCGAACCCGGTGAAGATCCCGTCCAGGACCTTCCGCTCATGCGTCTTGAGAACGGCCCAATCCTCCCGGTCCTTCAGGCGGACGAATCGGTAGTCGGTGTCCTTCAGGAGGCCGAACAGGCCCCTGGATTCGACCTCCTCTATTCTGAGGTATCCCCTGACGGAGAGGCTGACCAGGATGGCGGTGATGTCCCGTGTGTCCGGACGGTTGTCCACGAGGGTTCCCACCTCCGCCGGTGTCAGACCCTCCGGGGGCTGGTACTGCGGAACCACGCTCCGGCGTTCCGGGTCTCTCCCCCACCTCCGCCACACCTGGTACATGATGAGGAAGCTGAGGATGGGGAGGAAAAGGAGCCAGTTGGATCGCATGAAGAACCCGGCCTTCTTCAGGAGGCCGGGTCTGGAGACCACTCCGGGATCCCAGCCCACCACCACCGTGAGTCCCTCCCGGAACCGGAGACCCTGCGTGGTCTCAAAATAGAATCCGTGCTCTATTTCCTCGATCTGGGCATCCTGGGCCACGGATCCGTACGCCCCGGTGAAGGCCGTTGCCCTGAGGCCAGTCGCTCCGGCCGGGAGCTCCACCATGGCCGATGCGGCGTGGATTGGGACATCCCACTCGGTGCCTGTAACGTTCCAGTAGAGCTCGTCGTGCTCGTCGAAGAACTTCAGGGCGTTGGGAACGGTGTAGCGCAGCGTGATGGTCCGGGTGACATCCCGGGCGCCAGGCACCCAGATCTTCAGCTTCCGATAGGTGCCTTCCCGGCTCACCTCCGTCTCCAAAGCTTGCCCGGATTCGTCCGTGACCGATTCCACCCGCAGAAAGAGCCGATAGCTGAAGTTCTGCGGGGTCCGGTATTCCACGGGGATGGAGCGGTAGATCCCGTTCCAGCTCCCGTTGAACCGGACCCGAATGGCCTCCATGACGCGGAGGCCCCCATCCTCCGCGACCCGCAGGGTGGCGTTGAACTCCTGGATCTCGAGGCTCCTTTGCTGGCAGGAGGCCACCTGGGGTCGGGGGACGAGAGAGGAGCAAGCGAAGAGGAGAGCGGCCCAGCGAAAGAGGCGAGACCGGCGGCGGGTGGAACGCAGAATCCGTGGAGTCATCTCAACACCCCTTCCCCAGGTCTCATGGACCGGACCCCCGCGGCGAAAGTCTCAAAGAGCCCGCCAGGCACGGAGAAACGTGGAGCGGCCCTCCCGCCGGTACCACGGGCTCGCGGCAGGAAGGAGAATCGGAGGCAACCAGATGGAGCCACTACCCTCCGAAGTCGACCTTCGGGACCTCTCGCTCCACCTCCTCGATCTCGAAAAACTCCTTCTTCGTGAAGCGGAAGGCCTGGGCGATGATATTGGACGGAACCTGGGCGATGCGGGTGTTGAAATCCCGCACGACGGCATTGTAATAGCGGCGGGCGTTCTGGACGCTGTTCTCGATATCGGCCAGGGAGGCCTGGAGGTCCCTGAATCCTCCGGCCGCCTGTAGCTGGGGATACGCCTCGGCCAGGGCAAAGATGGACTTGAGGGCTCCCGTGAGCACGTTCTCCGCGGCGCCCTGGGCTTGAGGCCCCTGTGCGGCCATGGCCATGTTGCGTGCCTGGATGACCCGCTCCAACGTCTCTTTCTCGTGGCTTGCATACCCCTTCACCGTCTCCACGAGGTTCGGGATCAGGTCGTGGCGACGTTTGAGCTGCACGTCGATGTCGGACCAGGCTGCGTCGGCCTGTTCCCTGAGCTTGACCAGGGAGTTGTAGATAAATACGGCCACAATGAGGATGGCTACGAGGATGATGATCCCCCACATGATGGGTCTCCGTCGGTATTTCAGTGGGAATGAGCGTGGAGCGGACCATCCGAGGCGTCGGGTCCGAACCACGCCACTCGAAAGGGCGAACGCACGAATGATAGGCAGGAGAGTACAGATCCCGCAAAGGAATTCCTCACAGCCTCGCCGAGGGAGTCGGGAACGGCGACGGTGGCCTGTGGCCGGTCCTCGGGCGAGAGCGGTGGAGGTTGGGCGCTCTCCGGGAACAAGGGGAGATGGGCGGGTAGCCCCTCACGAGGGTGGTGCGGGGTTTACCAGCACCGGGGAGGACGTCTACCTTCTCCAGTCCAGGATTGCTGGCTGTCGGGACCTAGGACATTGAGATGAGGTCCTTCTGACCTACGAACTACGAGGTGTACCTTGGCCGGTAACGGAGATGGCTTCGATTTGATCCTCATCGGGAGCGGTCCCGGTGGATATGTGGCGGCCATCAGGGCGGCCCAGCTGGGCCTTCGCGTGGCCTGCGTGGAGAAGGACAAGCTGGGAGGCGTTTGCCTGAACATCGGCTGCATTCCCACCAAGGCACTTCTTTCGAGTGCGTCGTTCGTCCGGGAGACGAAGGTTGCACAGGGTCACGGCGTCACAATGGAAGGGGTGAGCGTGGCGTTGGGACCCGCGCACGAGCGCAGCCGAAAGGTGGCCGACCAACTCAACAAGGGGGTTGGCTATCTCTTCAAGAAGAATGGAGTGACCCCCATCGAGGGTGTCGGGCGGATCATCGAGAAGGGCAAGGTGGAGGTAGAGGGGGCTGACGGCGGGCGGAGGACCATCGAGGCACCCCACATCATCATCGCCACGGGATCCAGGCCCCGGGACCTTCCCATGCTGGAGATCGACGAGGAGCGGATCTGGTCATCCACGGGGGCGCTCTTTCAGGTCCAGGCCCCCGAGTCTCTCGCGGTTGTGGGGGCCGGAGCCGTGGGGATGGAATTCGCGGACATCTACAATGCATACGGATCGCAGGTCCACGTGATCGAGATGCTGGATCGGGTCCTGCCTCTGGAGGATGAGGAGTCCTCGGCCGCGGTCGCTCGGAGCTACAAGAAGCGGAAGATGACGATCCGAACCTCCACCACGGTGCAGGCTTCCGAGCTCACCCAGACCGGGGTGAGGCTATCCCTCACCGATGCGGGGGGGAACGAGGAAACCCTCGAGGTGGAGCGGGTGCTCTCGGCCGTGGGGAGGGTTCCGAATACGGAGGACCTGGGCCTCGAAACGATGGGAGTAGAGCTCTCGGAGCGGGGGGGCTTCATTCGGGTGGACGAGCTCCTTCGAACGAACGTGGAGGGGATCTACGCCATCGGTGACGTGGCAGGCCCTCCTCTGTTGGCTCACAAAGCGTCCCATGAGGGAATCGTCTGTGTGGAGCATATCGCCGGCCAGGGGCACGGCACGGTGGATTATTCCAACATTCCCAACTGCACCTATGCCCACCCCGAGGTGGCCTCCGTGGGTCTCACCGAGAAGCAGGCCGAGGAAGCGGGTCACGAGATCGAGGTTGGAAAATTCCCCTGGGTGGGGATCGGGCGAGCCGTGGCCGCCGGTGACACCGAAGGATTCATTAAAGTCATCCGAGACCGGAAGTACTCGGAGATTCTGGGGGCTCACATCGTGGGGCCCCACGCCACGGAGCTCATCGCCGAGTTCGTGGTGGGTCGGCATCTGGAAGCGACGGTTGAGGAGATGGAGAGGGCCATGCATCCACATCCCACGCTCTCCGAGGGGGTGGCGGAGGGTGCCCTGGCCGCCCTGGGGCGGCCGATACACGTCTGATCATTTCCCGGTCCGCTTGGAGACCGGGAGATGGAGGCAGAGCGGTGGACGAAGAGGTCCGGGGACGTTGGGAGTCCGGACCTCTTCTTCCTTCCCCTTTCCGGTCGGGGAACCGTCGCACTCCCGGGGGGTTCATGGTGTCTAGGCGGTATGTCTGCCATTCCTCTTGGAGTTGCGCCAGTGAGTGAGGGAACGACAGCGGGAAGATGGGTCGACGAACCTGCAGCCAGGAATTGGTCGCCTGAGGAAGAGCAAGCGCTCAGGCTCTGGATTTCCCTTGCACGGTGCTACGTGACCTTCTCCCGGGCCGTAGCGTGCAAGGTGGCGGAGTATGACCTGACCGCGCCCCAGTTCGGAGTTCTGGAGGCCCTTTTCCACCTGGGACCTCTTTCGCTGGGAGAATTGGCCGAGAAGCTCCTGGTCACCGGAGGAAATGTTACCTACGTGATGGATCGCCTCGAGGCCCAGGGACTGGTGGCTCGGGAGCGTTCAGGGGATGACCGGAGGGTGGTACGAGCCCACCTGACGAAGAAGGGACGCTCTACCATCGAAAGCGTCTTCCCCGGACATGTCGACTTCGTGAGGAGTCTGGTACAGGGCCTGGGTTCCGGAGAAAGGGAAGAGCTGAGGGCTCTTCTCAAGAAGCTCGGGAAAGGAATCGCTGACGGAGGACCTCCGAACGGAGCCTGTTAGGGGCCCATCTCCAGTTCCGTCCCGGGGGCCGTCGACCGCCGGAACCCCCCCCTTTTCGGCCTCTGCTTCATGTCTCTGCCGGGAGGACCTCTTCCTCAGGAGTCCGGATCCCCCGGATCTCCAGCACTCGAAGGACCGCCTCCCCGATCTTGTTGTTGGGTGTCGACGCTCCAGCCGTGATTCCGAGTTGCACGGGCCCATCCGGGAGCCAACGCTCTTCCGCCACCTCCGGGGCCTGAGGGTCCAGCTCGGGCTTGTGGTGGATGATCCCTGATTCCACGTCGATGCAGGAGGCGTCCTGAATGTGGAAGGTCCGGGTGTGCTTCCGGCACATGTGGGCCAGGTGGTTCGTGTTGGATGAGTTGTAACCCCCGATGACGATCATGATGTCGGGGGGGTCCTCCATCATCTCCAGCACCGCGTCCTGGCGCTCCTGCGTGGCTGAGCAGATGGTTCCGAAGGACCGGTAATGCTCCTCGGCGTGGGTCTCTCCATACGCCTCCACGAAGGCTTCCCTGATCTTGGCTCCGATGGCCAGGGATTCGTTAGCCAGCATGGTGGTCTGGTTCGCCACCCCGATCTTCTCCAGGTCCCGATCCGGGTCGAACCCCTCCGTGGCCTTGTCTTTGAAGTGTTCGTAGAAGGCGTCCCGGGATAGGTGTCCGGGGCGCTTCGCGATGAAATCACAAACCAGCTCCGCCTCCTGGATATCCCGGACGATGAGATACTTCCCACCTGGATACTTGTTCACCTGAGAGGCGGTGGCGCGGGATTCCTCATGGGTGTACTTCCCGTGGATCACCGCGGTGAATCCGTCCCGGCTATAACTCTCCACCCGTTTCCACACCACCAGTACCGAGCCGCAGGTCGTATCCACCAGGACACATCCGATCTCTCGAAGCCGCTGGAAATCCTTGAGCGTCACGCCGAAGGCGGGGATGATGACGACGTCGTCGGGGGTCACGTGCTCGAAGGAAAAGTGCCCGTCCTTTTCGGGGTAGATGAACTCGATCCCCATCTCGTTCATGCGATGGTTCACATGGGGATTGTGGATGATCTCCCCCACCAGGTAGATACGTTTCTCCGGGAATTTGATACGGGTCTCGTAGGCGTAATCCACTGCCCGATCCACCCCGTAGCAGAACCCGAACTCCTGGGCCAGCCGGATCGTGATATCTCCGAAGTGCTCGGTATAACCCCGGGAGCGGATGCGCTCGACGATTGCCGACTGGTACTCGGCGTCGATAAGGGGCTTCACCTCGCCCTTGAGCCCAAGTCCGCTTCGGAAGTAGGTCTTTTCCATGAATCCGTCCGCTCGGTGGATCGGTGGACGAAGGACAACCACGGCGAAGGGGCGCCTCTCCGTTCCCGGTGACTATCCGAGACCCCCTGGGAGGCTCCGTGTTCCCTGTGGGAGATTCAAACGAAGGGTGGAACGAACGGCCCCTCGCGGCGGACGAGAGGGACGACGGCAGGGTCCTCGCCGCCGGGACCGATGCGCAGGAAGCGGGGTAGATCGGGACATGTCCCTTCTCTCCCGCATGGCGCTCCTCTTCGTGGGGCTCCCCCTTCTCGAGCTCTTCATCCTCATTCAGGTAGGGCAGCTCGTCGGGTTATGGCCCACCATCGGGCTCGTGGTATTCACGGGCGTCGCCGGGGCGGCACTCGCCCGTCTGGAAGGGCTTCGAACCCTCTGGAGCATCCGAGGCGAGCTGGCGAGGGGCCGGGTACCGGGTGACGCTCTCCTGGACGGCCTGGCGATTCTCGTGGGTGGAGCCCTCCTCCTTACTCCCGGGATCTTGACGGACCTCCTTGGCTTCTCCTTCCTTCTCCCTCCGACTCGACGTTTCTTCCTCGGGCGAATACGGAAAGGCCTGGAGAAGAGACTGAGGTCGGGGGCCCTCCACCTCACCTTCCTTTCGGGCTTTCCCGGCTCCTTCCAGGCAGGCTGGAAACAGGGGGCCTGGGGTCCCGGTGAAGGGCCCCAGGGTCCCAGGGGCGACCCTCCCCCCCCGAGGCCTGGAGAGATCATCATCGAGCCCAAGGATCCAAGCGGGGCATAAACTCGCTGCTGAATCCCCTCGCTGGAAGCGCTGGATTCCAGTCCCTCTTTCATCTACCTTCCCGCCCCCGCAGGGATTCACCAACCACCTCAGACGCCGAGGACCAGCCATGTCGGACCGTGTGGGTTTTCTCGAACGCCTCTTGAATGCGGCGGGGCCGTCCGGATTCGAGGTCGCTCCGGCCCGGGTCTGGAGAGACGAGGCTGAAGGATTCGCCCATGAAGTCTGGTCGGACGTGACCGGGAACTCCATCGCCTCCCTGAATCCCGGAGGGAACCCCAGGGTCATGATGGCCGGCCATATCGACGAGATCGGCCTCCAGATCACGTACGTGAACGAGGAGGGGTTCCTGTTCTTCGGCGAGATTGGAGGTTGGGATACCCAGGTCCTGGTAGGGCAGCGGGTGAGGGTGCTGGGACGAGAGGGGGCGGTTCCCGGAATCATCGGGAAGAAGCCCATACATCTGCTGAAGAAAGAGGAGAGGGAGAGGGTCACGAAGACCCAGGATCTCTGGGTCGACCTCGGGGCGGAGAACGCCAAAGCCGTGGCGGCCCTTGGGATCCGGGTGGGAGACCCCATGGTCCTCGACGCGGGCATGATCCGCCTGGCTGGAGACCGCATAGCGAGCCGGGCAGTGGATAACCGGATCGGGGCGTACGTGGTCCTCGAGGCTCTCCGGCTCCTCTCAGAGGATCCCCCCCGGGCTGCCGCGTTTGCCGTAGCCACGGTGCAGGAGGAGATCGCGTACTCCGGAGGGGGTGCTCGATCCAGTGCTTTTGCTCTCGAGCCACACGTGGCTGTGGTGGTGGATGTGACGTTCAGCACCGACGTGCCGGACATAGAGAAGAAGGAGCTGGGTGATCACCGCATCGGGGGAGGGCCGGTCCTGAGCCGTGGATCCGCCAACCATCCCGTGGTATTCGAGCGCCTCCTGGAAGCTGCCGAGGCCGAGAAGATCCCCCACACCTATCAAGCTGCACCTCGGTCCACCAGGACCGATGCTGACGGGATCCACCTGGTCCGTTTCGGCGTCCCCACCGGGCTGGTGTCGGTGCCCAACCGGTACATGCATTCCCCCAACGAGTTGGTCAGCCTGGGGGACCTGGAACGGGCATCTCGGTTGCTGGCGGCCTTCGTTCGGCGACTGGATCCGGATGCCGACTTCCGTCCCCGATGAGCTGGGGGCCCGGCATCCGCGCCCGGGTCGGTCGTGGGAGGGAGGGGAGAACTCCCGGTGTGGGGTGTCCTCCCGGGGTGGTGGGTCCGGGGTCTAACCGCCCGTCGGGGCTTGATTAAGGGCATAGACTTGTATTAGTTGAAGAGCTAACCCTCCGGCGGAGGGAAGGGAGACCGGTCACAAAGGGGAAGACGGGAATGATCGATACGACAGAGCTGGTGAAGGAAATCCAGGAGATGAGGGAGGACGGCTTCCTTTCCGATGCCCTCGTCCGCTTCGCGGCCAGGACGCTCAAGGAAGGTGACGAACGGTTCGACTGGGTGGGTGCCTACCTCTTCAACGAGAAGGACGCCGAGCTCTGGTTGCACAATTACCTGGGACCCCGGACCGAGGTGGCAAAGATCAAGGTGGGGGAGGGCGTGGCCGGTATGGCGGCGGCGGAGAAGGAGAACCGGTACGTCCCCCACGTGGACGAAATGTCGGATTACGAAGCGCCGGGACCCAACACGGCCTCCGAGCTCGCAGTGGTGATTCGTGCGGGGGAGGACCTCTTTGGTGTGCTCGATCTCGCCTCCATGGAGCCTGAGGCATTCGCCCCCGAGGATGAGAAAGCCATCTCCCTGGTTGCGGACAAGCTCGCCGAGCAGTTCATGGCGGAGCGGCGGTAGGGACCGGTCCTGATCCCCGGGGGGGGGAATTCCTCCGCCCCGGCGCGCGTCTCTCGTGAGCGCTGCTTCCACGCCCAGGATCGTCCAGGCCGGGAACCGCGGGCCGTTCACCCTAGGAGGGACGCGCACCTTTCTGGTAGGTGAGAAGATCACGGCTGCGATCGACCCGGGCCCGGACGTGGAAGAACACGCCCGGGCCCTCTTCCACGCCCTTGCCGGGGCGATGGAGGTCCGGATCCTCCTGACCCACGGCCACGGCGACCACGCTGGAGCCGCCAGGATTCTGTCAGAAGCGTTCAGCGCCCCGGTCCTCGGCGCACCCTCCATGGGCTTTCTCCCTCTGAAGGACCAGGAGAGGGTTCCCACGGACGAAGGGGACCTCATCTCCCTCACGACTCCAGGTCACACGCGGGACCACGTGGCCTTCTACTGGCCCCGGGCCAAAGCGGTCTTTGCCGGGGACATGGTCCTGGGAAGAGGATCTACCACGTGGCTGGGAGAATACCCCGGCTGTGTCGCTGATTATCTGGCATCTCTGCAGAGAGTGCTGGACCTGGCCCCGGAAATCGTCTATCCCGCCCACGGACCTGCGATCCGGTCGCCCAGGAAGACCCTGGAGGCATATCGGGATCACCGGCTGGCCCGATTGGAGCAGGTGCAAGCGGTCCGGAAGGGAAACCCGGGTGCATCCGTGGAAGAGATCCTGCAGGCCGTGTACGGGGAGAATCTCCCGGCGCGGACCTCCATGGCAGCTCGCCGGAGCATTCAGGTGATGCTCCACCACCTCGGGTTGGATCCCTGAGGCTCCCGGCCAGCCAGGGGAGCACCGGAAACCACAGGTTGCTGGCTTCCTGAACTCCGTGGTATCCTGGACAGCGATCGATTCCATCCCCTCATCCCGGAACGCCGGTGCCAGACCCCATCGAACCTTCAGTACTTGACGAGTTGAGGTCTGTCGTGGGCTCCGAGTGGGTCTTGACCGACCCGGATCGGCTCCTGGTCTACGAAGCCGACGCCCTCACCTCCAGACCCTTTCCGCCGCAGGCCGTGGTGCTTCCCACCAGCACTGACGAGGTTGCCCGGGTGATGGGCATTCTCCATGGGAACAGGATCCCGGTGGTGCCCCGGGGAGCCGGGACGGGTCTGTCCGGAGGAGCAGTGGCCTCGAGAGGGGGAGTGGTCCTGGGGACTGCCAGGATGACCCGCATTCTGGAAATGGACCCGGAGAACCGGCGGGCCCTCCTGCAATGCGGTGTCCCGAATTCCACTCTCTCTTCGGCGGCTGCTCCCCATGGACTGTATTACGCTCCCGATCCGTCCTCCCAGACCGCATGCACCATCGGTGGGAACGTAGCCGAGAACTCCGGTGGGCCCCACTGCCTGAAGTACGGCGTCACCTGTCGATACATCACGGGCCTGCGAGTGGTCCTTCCACACGGAGAAGTAGTCTGGTTGGGGGGACAGGGAAGAGAGGCCCCCACCTTCGATCTCGTGGGGCTCTTCGTAGGGTCCGAGGGCTGTTTCGGAATCGCCACGGAAGTGGAGGTGGCGTTGATCCCCCTGCCGGAGGGTGTGAGGACTCTTCTCGCCATCTTCGACTCACTGGAGGATGCCGGGAGGGCGGTCACCGCCATCATCTCCAGAGGACTCCTCCCGGCGGCCCTGGAGATCGTGGATCGGAATACCATCAAGGCGGTGGAGGCGAGCATCTTCGCCGCGGGGTATCCCACCGATGCCGGAGCAGCCCTGGTGGTGGAGTTTGATGGAATGGAGGCGGGCCTTGCCCTGGAGGCCGCGGAGGCGACCGGGTGTTGTCGCGAGGCGGGAGCGAGAGAGGTGAGGCAGGCACAAAGCTCCGGGGAACGTCTCGCGCTGTGGAAGGGGAGGAAGAAGGCCTTCGGTGCCATGGGGAGGTTGGCGCCGGACCTTCTCGTGCAGGATGCTACCGTTCCCCGAACGCGGCTCCCGGAGGTCCTGGGCCGGATCGATGAGATAGCCCAACGGTATGAGCTGCAGGTGGCCAACGTCTTTCACGCCGGGGATGGAAACCTCCACCCGAACCTGGTTTACGACCGGCGGAATCCCGAGGAGAGCCGCCGGGTGGAAGAGGCCTCCATGGAGATCATGGCAGCCTGCGTCGCAGTGGGGGGAACCATCACCGGGGAACACGGGGTGGGATCCGACAAGCGAAAGTACATGCCCCTGGTATTCTCCCCGGCGGAGCTGGAGGCTCTGGCCGGAGTTCGTCAGGTCTTCGATCCCCAAGGGACCTGCAACCCCGGGAAGGTGCTTCCAGAACGGCCGGCCAGGGAGGAGCCCGGAGGGTCGACCCCATGAATCCCACGATACTCCAGGCCCTGGGGGAGATCCTTCCGGCCGAAGCCCTCCTGCGGGACTCTGCGGCCTCTTTGCCTCCGGGATCGGGCGCATCGGTGGCTGTCGTCGCTCCGACTTCGCTGTCACAGATCGCCGCGGTGATGGAGCGAGCGAGCCGGGAGGGCTGGCGGGTACTTCCGGCGGGACTCTGCACCTGGTTGGGAGGTGGGGGGGCTGTAGAGGCAGACGTGGTGGTGAGCACCCGAAACCTGAGGGGGTTGACCGCATACGAGCCTGCAGACCTGACTTTTACGGCGGATGCCGGCATTCCCTGGGGGACCCTTCGGGAAGCCACCAGACTCAACGCCCAGTGGCTCCCTCTGGATCCGCCGGGATTCCGTGAAGGCTCCCTTGGGGCGCTGGTGGCCACAGGAGCATCCGGTCCGCTCCGTCAGGCGTATGGAACGCCCAGAGATCACGTTCTTGGCGTCACCATGGTCTCGGGCGACGGCCGGGTCCTCAAATGGGGGGGACGGGTGGTGAAGAACGTCGCCGGATTCGATGTCACGCGGCTCACCGTCGGTAGCTGGGGGGCGTTGGGCGTGGTCACCTCCGTTTCCGCACGCCTCTTCCCCCTCCCTGAACGGGACCTGACCATTCTCGTGCGGGCACCTTCGGCTGAGGATCTCCTGGGTCCCGCCCGTAGCATGGCCCTCTCCCCCCTTCCCTTTTCGGCGGTGGAGCTCCTGGAGCCGGTGGGGGCGGTATCGCCTCATCTGGAGGAGGGAGAGCTGAAGGCCGCGCTGGCCCTCCGGGTCGCCGGCTCGGAGGCCCAGGTCAGAGAAGCGGAAGCCAGGGTCTTCGACGAATCCTTCTTGAGAAACGACGTGGGTGCCGGCTCGGCACTCCGTCTGAGGGATTCCGAGAGTGTTGCCTTCCATGATGCCCTCAGCAGGTGGGAAGAAGGTGTCCCCCTGGTCCTTCGCCTGAGCGCCCTGCCTTCCAGGCTACCCTCCCTTCTCCAGGAGGCTCGTGAGCTGAGGACACGGATAGAGGCTTCCGGTGGGGCCGGTGGGTGGCGACAGGCGGCGAAAGGGAGGGAGGTCAGCGTACCGCACGGACCGGGTCCGCCGGCTGGAGAGGGATCGGGGTACAGAATCGCCGTGCACGTCGGAATGGGAGTCCTCCGATTGGGGATCCGTCTACCCTCAGAGGAGGGAGATGCCTTGGGCAAGCTGGCAGGAGACTTGAGGGCGCTCCGTGAGCGTCTCGAGACGGCCGGGGGAACCCTGACTCTGAGCCAGGGCCCCCCGGCATTGGTGAGGGACGTAGGCGTGTGCGGTGAGGTGGGAACGGAGGCGGAGCTGGTTCGGGGCTTGAGACGAGAGTTCGACCCTGCGGGGATCCTCCAGGCGGGGCGTTTCGTCGTCTGATGTTCACACCGGACCCCCCCCTCCCACAGGACTGGCGAGATGAGACGCTGGAGCCGAGAGCGATCCGGGTCCTTCGGCCGGGGGATGGATCGCTGGTGGGAGAGTTGGCAGTGACCCCGGCGCACGAGGTGCCGAAGAGGGTGGCGCGGGCCCGGTCTGTACAGGAGGGATGGGCCTCTTTGGATCCAGGCGATCGCGTTCGCCGTCTCCGCGGGCTGCTCGACGCCATCGGCTCCAGGGCAGGTGAGATCGAGGAGACCATCGTCGCGGAGACGGGAAAGCCCAGGGCGGAGGCCCTCATAGAGGTCACCACGATCCTGGACCTGGTGGGGTTCTATCTGAAGAAGGCTCCGTCCTTCCTGAAGTCCAGGAGGGTGTCTACGGGATGGCTCCTCTGGAAAGAAGGCCTTCTGGTGCGGGAGGCCCTGGGGGTGGTGGGCGTGATCTCGCCATGGAACTACCCCTTCATCCTGTCCATGACACCGGTAGTGACAGCCCTCTTCGGCGGAAACGGGGTGATCCTGAAACCCTCCGAGTTCACGCCATACTCGGGGCTTCTGGCCGAGGACCTCGCCAGGGACGGAGGGCTCCCTGACGGTCTCGTACAGGTGATCGTCGGGACCGGCGTCACGGGCGCCGCCCTGGTCCGGTCCGGGGTTGACAAGATCGTCTTCACCGGAGGTACGGAAACGGGTCGTAAGGTCATGGCCGCCGCCGCGGAGTCACTCACGCCGGTGGTGCTGGAGCTGGGAGGCAAGGACGCGGCCATCGTGCTGGAGGACGCGGACCTGGAGAGGGCCGCCAGGGGAATTCTCTGGGGGGCCTTCCAGAACGCTGGTCAGACCTGTATTTCCGTCGAGCGGGTCTTTGTGGTGGAGGAGATCCATGATCTCCTGGTCAGACAGCTCCTCAAGGAGATCCGGAGGCTCAAGGCCGGGTCGACGCCTGGCGTGGACGTTGGACCCATGGTGGTGCCCCACCAGCTGGAGAAAGTGGAAGCAC
>Ga0316578_10000458_pt1 | contig 13584 bp, 8 predicted proteins | sample J0NA_2_FD_203076 | JGI IMG/M metagenome (GOLD analysis project Ga0316578, IMG submission 203076) | Rhizosphere microbial communities from salt marsh grasses in Alabama, United States - J0-2_160517rDrC | ecosystem: Host-associated > Plants > Roots > Rhizosphere | place: USA: Alabama | collected... | reverse complement strand
TCGGTGATCTCGAGGGTCACCCCCTGGGGGGAAAGGTCGGGTCCGAGGTAGTCGAGCACCCCGCGGCCGAGAAAGCTCGTGTCGCGCACGGTCGCGGGGACGGTGTTGATGAAGAGACGCCCTTCCCGGTTCAGGACCTTCCAGTCCTCGAAGGCCTGCCGGCGGCAGGCGCGCTCGAGCTCCTCCGTCATCTCGTAGCGCGCGGCCAGACCGAACAGCTCCCGCGGATACTCGAGGTCCGAGCCGCGGGGGCCCCGAGAGAGACCTTCGTAGCCCATGATCGCGCGGTCCGTCAGGTCGATGATCGGCTGGAAGCCGGTCCAGATCTCCCGGTTCTGGATGATCTCGATGAGGCTCTCGCGCTGGTCGCGGTCGCGGAGCTGCCTTCGCAGGGCCTCGGAGGCCACCGCGTCCTCCACCAGCCGGAGGATCTGACGCTGTGGGCTCTCCAGGGGGCTCCAGAGGACGAGGCCGTAGCCGACGCCGACGCGGGGCCGCTCGCGCAGGTACGGCAGGGTGAGGCGACCGACGCGCGGATTGACGTACTCCTCGACCCGGTCCACGAGCTTGCGCAGGTGCTGGGACTGGAACGGCGTGTTGCCTCGTCGCGGCCCGGAGAGAAACAGGAGGAAGCGGTCCCCCTCGCTCTCGTCGCGGGTCAGGAGGTCGTCACGACGGAACTTCGCCCGCATCTCCTCCAGCATCGGGTCCACCTGCGAACGCAGGCTTCGGAAGGTCGCCCCGCCGAAGCTCCGCTCGATCCGGGCGAGTGGGCCGAGGTCCACGACGATCGCGGCGAGGAATCCCTGCTCCTTCAGCTGAGAGCCTATGTCCTCCTCGAGCTCCCGGAAGGTCGGGATCGACATGGCGCCATTGTGCTCCGCGCCCCCGCGATCTTCAATCAACGGGGCGTCGGCCCGAAGACGGGCGACGGTGCCCCGGCTCGGGCGGCGTCCTCAGACGGCCCGAGTCTCGGAGGGCCCGCCGCAGGAGGAACTCGATCTGGGCGTTGAGGCTGCGCAGATCGTCGTTGGCCCATCGCTGAACCGCGTCGAGAACGTTCCGGTCGATCCGGGTTAGGAAGGCCTTGCGGTCGGCCACGTCGGCTCCGTTCTACTGGTAGATGGTGCCGGCGTTGACGACGGGCTGAGTCTCCTTGTCCCCGCAGAGCACCACGAGGAGGTTGGAGACCATCTGCGCCTTGCGCTCCTCGTCGAGGTGGACCCTGCTGCTGCGGGAGAGCATGTCGAGCGCCATGTCCACCATCCCAACCGCGCCCTCCACGATCTTCGTCCGCGCGGCGATGATCGCCCCCGCCTGCTGGCGCCGGAGCATCGCCGCCGCGATCTCGGGTGAGTACGCGAGGTGGCTGATGCGCGCCTCGATCACCTCCACGCCGGCCTTGGCGAGCCGCTCCTGGATCTGCGCCTGCAGTGCCCGGGCCACGTCGTCGGTGCTACCCCGCAGCGAGAGCTCACCTTCGTGGTGAGCGTCGTAGGGGTAGCGGGTGGCGAGCCCGCGGACCGCCGCCTCGCTCTGGACCCTGACGTAGTGCTCGTACTCGTCCACCTCGAAGACCGCCTCCGCGGTGTCGATTACGCGCCACACCACGACCGCGGCGATCTCGATGGGGTTGCCGTCGGTGTCGTTGACCTTCAGCTTCGCGCTCTCGAAATTCCGCACCCGGAGGGAGATCCGTCTCTTGCTGTAGAACGGGTTGGCCCAGCGCAGCCCCTCGTCCCGGGCGGTCCCGCGGTAGGCACCGAACAGCTGAAGGACCTGTCCCTCGTTCGGGGCGACGGTGAAGAGCCCCGTCATCATGAGGCTGTCGATCACCAGGACGGCCACGAAGGCCACCGCGCCCATGACGTCGCCCACCCGGGCGGCGCGGAAGATCCCCAGGCCCGCCACCACCAGGATGATGATGAAGATCAGCAGCATGAGCAGGCCCGGGGCCGTGTGACGTGTTCTCTCTTGGATCATCTCCTCATCCTCCTCAATCACGACGTCGCCGAGATCCGCGTCCACTTCTTCGCCTCCGCCAGCCTCTCCCTCGCTTGGGGTCGAGCGAAGAAGCGGGTCAGGCCGCAGTCCCGGCACAGGACGACCTCGAACTTCTCGGCGCCGAAGAAGCCCCCGAGCCCGGGCAGGTAGTTGGGCGCGTAGCCGCCTCCCGCGCTGATCGGTTGGCTGCGGAAGAGGTTCCCCCCTCTGCAGTTCGGACAAGACGCGACGCTGTCCACGGGCCACCCCCTATCTATCAGAATGATATCATCTCGAAATCAGTCAGTCAAGAACAGGAAGACTGGCCATCAGGCCCAGATTCGCCTGCGTGTCCCTTCCCTGGGGACACGCGGGCGTCCGAGGCCTATGTCAAGCATCTCCAGGCCTGTCGGAGGCGACGCTAGCGCGTCGCGGCGTACACTCGGGGTCGACGCTCGTCTCGCAAGCTCGACTTCGCGTCCCCCGAGCCCCCTGCGTGGGGAGGCAGACCTGCACCCGGGCCACCCGCACTCAGAGCGCGGTAGCCGTGTTTCCTGCACCGCCTGCCCACAGGCGGGGCAGGAAACCTAGACTCAGCATTTCCCTCCCCCTACGTGGGGAGGGTTAGGGAGGGGGGTCATTGAATGATCCGCCACTCCGGACGAAAAGGCCCAGCACGATCAGCCAGACCACGAGAGCTAGAGCCGCCGCCCCGCCATTGAGCCAGGCCCAGAGCGACGCGCCGGGCGTCGGGAGGAGGCGGCCGAGCGCCACACCCGGACCCTCCCCCACCGCTCCGGCAGCCGTCACGAGCAGGAGGAGGGTCCCCCATCCTACGAGCGCCCACAGGGCCAGAAGCGCCCCGCGGACCAGCCAGACGAGGACCCGACGGACGGCGTCGGTGCGGCGGCTCACCGCCCGCGCCGCGCCCTCGGGACGCGCCCCACTACTTGATGTCCTCGCCCGCCTCCACGCGAGCAAGATAGTCGAGTAGCGTCGGCTCGTTGTACCCGAGACTCTTCGCCTTGCCGGCCGCAGCCTTGAACTTCGCGGCGTCCTTGAGCCCGAACTGCGCCCAGCCGAGCGTGGCCCAGATGGCGGCGGCGTCCGGGGAAAGAGTACTCGCTTTCTCGAGGACGGGCACCGCTTCCTGGTACCGCTGGAGGTTGACGTAGGCCTGTCCGAGGGACAGGAACCCCTCGGCGTTCTCGTAGCCCGGCCGCGCCGTCAGCTCCGCCAGCACCTCGATCGCCCGGTCGAACTGCTGGGCGCCGGCCAGCGCCGTACCAAGGAGGGTCGCGTAGCTGGCGTTTCCAGGTTCGAGGGCCACGGCCTTCTCGAGGGGGGCCACCGCCTCCGCCGGGGCGGCCTTCATCCGGAGCTGCGCGCGGCCGAGCTCGTACAGCGCCTCCGCGTAGTCTGGCTTCAGCTCGAGCGCCTTCGTGAGCTCTGCGATCGCGGCGTCCGCGTCGCGTCGCTCGAGCTGGGCGCGCGCCAGGCCGAGCCTGACTTCCGGGGAGTCGGGGTGTTCGTCGCGGAGCTTCGTGAGATCCTGCTCGGCGAGCGCAGCGTTCCCCGCACGCATGTCCTCGATCGCCCGGGCTACCCTCACCTCGATCGCCAGCGCCTGCGCCTCGGGGTCGTCCTCCGCCATCGCGGCCGCGATGGAGGCGTCTCCGAGCGCCTCCTGGGCCCGGCCGAGCGCGATCTTGACCCGCGCCCGCTCCTTGTAGGCGTCCACCGCACCCGGGGAGATCTCCAGCACGTGGTTGAGGAGGGGCTCGGCCTCCGCCGCACGACCCGAGGTGCGCAGGAGGATCGCGAGACCGATGACCGGTGCAACCGCCGTCTCGTCGGCGGCCATGGCCGCCCGGTAGACCTGTTCGGCCTCGGCCGTGTCGCCCTTCGCCTGCAGGGCGCGGCCCAGGGCCCCCTGTGCGGCCGCGGAGTCGGGGGCGACGGTGAGCGCCTTGCGTGCGAGCGCCGCGGCCTCGTCGGGCTTGCCCTCGTTCGTGCGATGGAGGGACATCGCGATGGTGGGCCAGAGCCCCTCGGGGTCCGCGGCGATCGCGGCCTCCGCACTGGCCGCGGCCTCCGCCATTCCACGCGCATCCTGCAGGACGGCCATGCGGCCCAGCGCCTCGCCCTTCGGCGCCCCCTCGAGACCCGCGGCTGCGGTGCCGTAGGCGTCGATCGCGAGGTCGAGCTCGCCACGCTCCTCGCGAAGAAGCCCGACCCTCATGGCCATCTCGCCGGTGGCCCCTTCCGCCCTCAGCGCGGCGTCGAGATCCGCGAGTGCGCCGTCGACGTCCCCGGCGGCAAGCTTCTCGTCGGCGTATGCCACGTACTCGGCGGCCGTGTACACCGGGATCACGACCTTCGGCTCCTGCTTCTCCTGGACGGCGCTCGCCGCCGTCGCCACAACCACCATCGCCAGCAGACATGCCCAATGCCTCATGGAGCCCTCCTCTCCGCTCGAAGCGTTGTCCAGCGTGACGGCGGGATCGACTCGCCGCGGGAATGCTAGGCTCGCCGCCTCGTCGAGGTCAATCCTCATGTCGGTACCGATGGCCGCGGCAACCCGGTCGGTGCAGGGTGGAAACGGCAAATCGTGCCCCCTCAGTCGCTTCCGCACGTGCGCCCCATCCTTTACCCTCCCCTCCAAGTTGTGCTAGATTCGCTCGGTTGCACTAGATATTGGGGGGTTTTGCCCTGGGATCCATGCGTCTCGACTCCGTTGAGATTCTCGGCTTCAAGAGCTTCTGCGATCGGCAGGAGGTCTCGTTCCGAGGGGGAGTGACCGGCATCGTCGGTCCAAACGGCTGCGGCAAGAGCAACATCTCCGATGCCATCAGCTGGGTGCTTGGCGAGCAGAGCGTCAAGAGCCTGCGCGGCACCTCGATGGAGGACGTGATCTTCGCCGGAAGCTCGAGCCGTCAGCCGCTGCAGATGGCCGAGGTCAACCTGAAGGTCCGCGGTCTCAACGGCAACAGCCCCAACGGCTCGCCCGAGTGCGTGGTCACCCGCCGGCTGTACCGCAACGGCGACAGCGAGTACCAGATGAACGGTCGGACCTGTCGCCTGCGGGACATCCACGAGATGTTCATGGACACCGGGCTCGGCTCGAAGGCCTACTCCATCATCGAGCAGGGCAAGATCGGACAGATCCTCTCGACGAAGCCCGCGGACCGTCGCGCCATCATCGAGGAGGCGGCCGGGATCACGAAGTACAAGGCCCGCCGCCGGCAGACTCAGCTCAAGCTCGAGGCAGCCCAGCAGAACCTGCTCCGCGTCAACGACATCATCAACGAGGTCGAGAAGCAGCTGGAGAGCCTGAAGCGCCAGGCGGCCAAGGCCCGCCGTTGGCACCGTGTCCGGGATGCGATGCGAGGGATCGAGCGCATCGTCTTCGGCCAGCGCTTCCTCGAGCTCAGCGAGCAGGCGCGCAGCCTGGATGACCGGCACGCTGCCGAGGCGGAGCGTGAGCGCGCGGCGAGCCTCGCCCTCGAGACCGAGGAGGCGCAGCTCGAGGTGCGCCGTCAGGGACTCTACGAGCTCGAGGCGCAGCTCGAGGAGGTGCGCGCGCGGCTCGGTGAGCTCAACCTTTCGGTGGATCGGTCCGAGGGACGCAGCGGCCACTGCCGTGAGCAGATCGCCGAAACCGAGAAGCGAACGCAGGAGGCGACGCGCGAGCAGCAGGAGCTGACCGAGCGCGTGGGACCGCTCGAGGAGGCGCGGGTCGCGAAGCAGGGAGAGGAGGAGCGCCTCCGGGAGCAGCTGGCCACCGCCGAGGAGGAGCTGCGGGCGGCCGAGGCCGCAGTGCAGGCCGCCGCGGCCCACCAGGCCGAGGCCGACGCCGAGCAGGAGGGTGCACGCGAGGCCCAGGTGGCGCTGCTCGGGCGCATCGCCACGCTGCAGAACTCGCGCGCCTCGGTTGCCGGCAACGCCGAGCGGGCTTCCGCCGACCTGCTGAAGCTGGCCACGGAACGGGAGGAGCTCGAACGCGAGCGCGCCCGGGTCGGGGAGGCCCGCGACGCGGCGGTCTCGCGCCGGCAGGCAGCGGAAGCGCTTTCGGACGAGCTGGTCCGGAGCCGGGAGGCGGCCCTCGTCCGCGCCGGGGACGCCCGGGCCCGGGTCGAGACGCTCACGCGTGAGGTGGAGTCGCTCCAGAGCGAGCGCGACAGCCTCGCCGGGCGTCGCGCCTCGCTCGAGGAGATGGTCGACACCCACTCCGCCTTCGACGAGGGCGTGCGGGCACTGCTCGAGCGGCCCGGTGGACTCGACGTGGAGGGGGTCGTCGCCGACGCCCTCGAGACCGCCTCGGAGTACGAGCGCCCGGTCGAGGCCTTCCTCGGGGATCGCCTGCAGGCGGTGCTCGTGCCGGACGCAGGGCAGGCGCTCCGCGGAATCCGCTGGCTGCAGTCCTCCGGGGCCGGCCGCGGTGCCTTCCTCCCCCTCGCCTCCGCTCGCACGCGCCCCGACTGCGCCCCCCTTCGCGCCATCGCGGAGCAGGAGCCGAAGGCGCGTGGGTTGCTGTCCGACTTCTACCGCGTGAGCGGCCCCCACGCCGAGCGCATCCGCGCCTCGCTGCCCGACGCCCTCGTCGTCGAGACCCTCGAGGACGCGCTCGACGTCGTCTCCCGACAGGGGCCAGTCGCCGTGGCCACGCTGGACGGCGAGACGGTGCGCGGCCCGATGGTCGAGGGTGGGCGCGGCGTCAAGGGCCTCCTCGCCCCCCGGCGCGAGGTGCGCGAGGTGGCGGTCCACCAGGAAGAGATCGCGGCGCGCATCCAGACCGCGCGCGGTGTCCAGTCGGAGGCGCTCACCGCGGCCGAGGCCGCCACCGCCGAGGCCCGATCGCTCGAGGAGCGGATCCACACCGCCGAGAAGGACCTGGTCGCGGTGCGGCATGAGCTGCAGACGGCCGAAGAGGAGATGTCACGACTCGACCGCAAGGGGGCCATCCTCGAGACCGAGCGCACCCAGGCCGAGGAGGAGCGGAGCGCGGCCGCGGTGAGGCTGGACGAGATCGACCAGGCTCTCGGCGGAGCGGAGGACGAACGCGCGGAGGGACACCGCCGTCTCGCCGAGCTCGCCGCCGCGGTGACCGACGCCCGAACCGCCACCGACGCGGCACAGGGGCACCACGCCGAAGCCCTCAGCCGGCTGGCCGCGCTGCGCGAGCGTCTCGCGGCTGCCGAGAACGAGTGCCGGCGGTTGGCGGACGATCTTGCCGAGCTTGCCCGTCGGATCGATGCCGCGCGCACCCGGGCCGCGGAGACCGCGGCGCGGCGGGCAGAGCTGGAGACGGAGCTGGCTGAGGTCGAGCGACGGCTCTCGGCGGCCCTGGTCGATCGTGACCGCGTGACCGGCGAGGCGGCGGCGGCCGAGGCGAAGGTCCTCGAGGTGAAGGACGAGCTGGAAGGTCGCGAGCAGAGCCTCAAGGAGCGCCGGCGTGAGCGCGACGTCCTGCGCGAGGCCCTGGGCGAGCTGGAGGTGGCCCGCGCCCGCAACGGCTCCGATCTCGACCACATCGCCCGCGAGTGCCATCAGGCGGTGGGACAGACGGCCGCGGAGGCGGCGGCAACGCTCACCGACGAGGACAAGGCCCGTGAGATCGAGGCGCTTGCGGCCGAGGTCGAGGAGCTCCGGGGCAAGCTCGAGCGTATGGGCGCGGTCAACGTCCTCGCGGTGGAGCAGTCCCGGGAGCTGGAGGAGCGGCACACGTTCCTGACCGCGCAGCGGCAGGACCTGCTCGACTCGATCTCGGAGCTCGATCACGCGATCAAGAAGATCGACCGGGCTTCCCGCGAGCGCTTCCAGGAGGCCTTCCGGGTCATCAACCAACACTTCGGCGAGACCTTCTCCGCGCTCTTCGGCGGCGGGACGGCGGGGCTGTCGCTCATCGACGAGAGCGATCTCCTCGGTAGCGGGATCGACATCATGGCCCAGCCCCCGGGCAAGCGGCTCCAGAACGTCCTGCTTCTCTCGGGCGGGGAGAAGGCGCTTACCGCGATCGCACTCCTCTTCGCGATCTTCCAGTACAAACCGTCTCCCTTCTGTATCCTCGACGAGGTTGACGCACCGCTCGACGACGCCAACATCGGCCGCTTCGTGAAGATGCTCGACGGGCTGAAGGAGCAGACGCAGTTTGTCCTCATCACCCACTCCCGCCGCACCATGCAGATCGCCGACCAGCTCTACGGCGTGACCATGGAGGAGCCGGGGGTGTCGAAGCTGGTGAGTGTTCGGTTCACGTAGGCCCTTCCCCGGCATGCGGGGCCATCTTCGAGCCACGTTCGTCGCGGGTCTGGTCGTGACGGTGCCCGTCGTCGCGACCTTCCTGGCTCTGCGTTTCCTGTTTCGCAGCGTCGACGGCCTCCTCGGGCCGTCGGTCGCGAGCCTCATCGGCCGAGACATCCCCGGGCTCGGGCTCCTGATGACCCTCGGGCTCGTGATGCTGGCAGGCCTGGCTGCTCGCAGCTTCGTGGGCCGACGCCTGGCGGGCGCCGGCGCCCGGGTCATCGACCAGGTCCCCATCGTGCGCAGCCTCTACCGGGCCTCGCGGGAGATCGTCGAGACGGCGACCTTGTCGCGTCGGCAGGTCTTCCGTGAGGTCGTGATGCTGGAGTTCCCCCGGCCCGGGCTCTACTCCTACGGCTTCGTAACGGGCTACACGAGCCGCGAGGTGGACGGAGACACCCGTCGGCTGGCTCACGTGTTCATTCCGGGCCCGCCCGTGCCGACCACGGGCGTGCTGGTGGCCGTGCCGGCGGAGCAGCTCATCGTCCTCGACCTGTCCGTCGAGGTCGCGCTGAAGCTGATCTTGTCCGGCGGAATGGTAGCCCCGCCGAGCCTGCGGGTGCGCGAGGGGCCCGCCGTGCCCAACGGAGACGGCGAGGCGTTCCCCCGCCGCACCCCCGGCCCCTGAGGTGGGTCGGGCGGCTGGCGCGTGACACAATCCCCCCGAGGTGCGCCACCGCTGGCATCGCTCGCTGGCCCGCGTCGCCCGGCGGGCCTGGTACCGGCTCCGGGCCCGGGGGATCCCGCTCGTCTACGACCCCATCTACGAGCGCGGCGTCTTCGGGGTGCCCCTCGACCCGCTCCGCGGCGAGAAGATCCTGGCTTCCCTCGACGAGACCGGCCTGCTGGCGCGGGAGGCGCTCTGGACGCCGCGGCCGGCCTCTCTCCAGAACCTGCTCCGCGTCCACACCGTCGAATACCTCCATCAGGTGCAGGAGCCGGAGACACTCTCCCGCATCTGCGGCGTCGCGATGACCGGCGCGGAGGCGGAGGCCGCGCTCGACCTGCAGCGGCTCATGACGGGCGGCACCATCCAGGCCACGCGGCTCGCACTCATCACCGGCGAGGTCACCGCCCACCTCGGCGGCGGATTCCACCACGCGCTGCCGGACAAGGGGATGGGCTATTGCGTCTTCAACGACGTCGCGGTGGCCATCAAGCGGCTCCGCGCACGAGGGTTCGAAGAGCCGATCCTCGTCGTGGACCTCGACGTTCACGACGGGAACGGGACGCGGGCCATCTTCGCCGACGACCCGACCGTCCACACCTTCTCGATCCACAACGAGCACTGGGGGGCCACGGAGACCGTGGCCTCCACGTCGATCGCGCTGGGCGCGGGCGTGGACGACGCCACCTTCCTCGGCGTCCTGCGGGAGGCTCTACCGTCGCTCTTCGAGTCCTTCCGGCCCGGCCTCGTCGTCTACCTCGCGGGCACCGACAGCGCCGAGAACGACCGCCTCGGCAACTGGCAGCTGAGCGGGGCCGGCCTCTTCGAGAGGGACCGGCTCGTCACCGACCTGGCGCGCGGGAACGGGCGGGACTGCCCGATGGCGGTGCTGCTGGCCGGAGGCTACGGGCGTCACGCCTGGCGGTACTCCGCACGCTACTTCCTCTGGCTGGCCTCGGGACGCGAGCTGGAGCCCCCGCCGGAGGACGCGCTCGCTCTCCAGCGCTTCCGGCGCCTGGGGGGCGCGCTGAGGGAAGGTGAGCCGACGGACGACGAGCGGCCGTTCGTCCTCACCGAGGAGGACCTCGTCGGTCTCGTGCCGGGGGCCTCGCCCGCGCCGCGCTTCCTGGGCTACTTCTCGCGCCACGCGGTGGAGCTGCTGCTCGAGCGCTCGGGGATCCTCGCCCAGCTGAGGGCGAAAGGGTTCCGGACCCTCCGCGTGGAGCTCGACACCCGCAACAGCCTTGGCCACACCGTGCGCGTGGTCTGCGAGGACGGTTTGGAGGAGGTGCTCCTCGAGCTGCGAGCCGAGCGCAGCCGAAGGATGGTTCCCGAGATGGAGGTCATCTCCCTCGAGTGGCTCCTGCTGCAGAATCCCCGTGCGGACTTCTCCCCGAGACGGCCGCAGCTGCCGGGGCAGAAGCACCCGGGACTCGGTCTCCTCCGGGACATCATGGGCTGGCTGATGGTCGTCTGCGAGCAGCACGGCCTCGACGGCATCTTCTTCACCACCGTTCACTACCACATCGCCGTACAGAGCCGGCGCCTGGTGAAGCCCCTCCGCGCGGCCGACGAGGGACGCCTCCGGGCCTTCTCGAAGGCTCTCTCGGGCCTGGCCCTCGCCGAGGCCGCGACCGCCGTGGCCGAGGGGCGGATGATCGATGAGACGACGGACGCGCCGGCGGAGTGGACCCCGATCGCGACCGTGGTGCCCGTTTCCGCGCGGCTGAAGGCCCTCGTGACCGGCCCCGAGTACGAGGACGCGGCCGTTCGGGAGGCCCGCCGCCTCCATTTCCGGCTCCGGGCCGCCACCACCCCTCCGACCGAATGAGGGCGGGACCGGCAGTTCCCGAAGGCCCCCGGCGCGGTTAGAATCGGGGCTTTCGACAGTCGAGGCCGGAGCCCGGGTGCGGATTTACAGAACCGGCGCGGGTCATCTGTGTGTGGCCCGCGCCGGCCACGCCCGTTGAGTTGCGCCCTTCGAGAGGCGAGAGGAGAACGACCGATGAGCACGACGGACAAGGGCCCACGCTTCGAGACGCTGCAGGTCCACGCCGGCCAGGAGCCCGCCCCGGGAACGAACGCGCGTGCTGTCCCCATCTACCAGACCACGTCCTACACCTTCGACGACTCCGAGCACGGGGCCCGCCTCTTCGCCCTCGAGCAGTTCGGGAACATCTACACGCGCATCATGAACCCCACCACCGACGTCTTCGAGAAGCGGATCGCCGCCCTCGAGGGCGGGGTGGCCGCGCTCGCCACCTCGAGCGGTCAGGCCGCGCAGTTCCTCGCGATCAGCAACATCGCCGCGGCCGGGGACAACATCGTCTCCACGAGCTACCTCTACGGCGGCACCTACAACCAGTTCAAGGTGACGCTGCCCCGGCTCGGCGTGGGCGTCCACTTCGTCGAGGGCGACTCCGCCGACGCCTTTGCCGGGGCCATCGACGACAAGACCAAGGCGCTCTACGTCGAGTCGATCGGCAACCCGCGCTTCAACGTGCCGGATCTCGAGGCGCTGGCGAAGCTGGCCCATGACAACCGGATCCCTCTGATCGTCGACAACACCTTCGGTTGTGCCGGCTACATCTGCCGCCCGATCGATCACGGCGCGGACATCGTCGTTGCCTCGGCCACGAAGTGGATCGGCGGACACGGCACCTCGATCGGTGGTGTGATCGTCGACTCCGGCCGCTTCGACTGGGGCTCCGGCAAGTTCCCCGTCTTCACCGAGCCCGCCCCCGGATACCACGGCCTGAACTTCTGGGAGACCTTCGGACCCGACGGTCCCTTCGGCAACATCGCGTTCATCATCCGGGCGCGGGTCGAGGGTCTGCGCGACTTCGGTCCCTGCGTGAGCCCGTTCAACTCGTTCCTGTTCCTCCAGGGTCTGGAGACTCTGTCGCTCCGCGTGCAGCGGCACAACGACAACGCGACCGCCCTCGCCGAGTGGCTGGCCGCCCACCCCGCGGTGGAGTGGGTGAGCCACCCTTCGCGACCCGACCACCCCTCGCACGAGACCGCGAAGAAGTACCTGCGGCACGGCTTCGGCTCGGTGCTCACCTTCGGCATCCGCGGCGGACACGAGACCGGCAAGAAGTTCATCAACTCCGTGAAGCTCGCCAGCCACCTCGCGAACGTGGGAGACGCCAAGACCCTGGTCATCCACCCGGCGTCGACGACACACCAGCAGCTCTCGGAGGATGAGCGGAGGGCCAGCGGCGCCACCCCGGACCTCATCCGCGTGTCGGTGGGGATCGAGCACATCGAGGACATCAAGGACGACCTAGCCCAGGCCTTCGAGGCCGCGACGAAGTAGACGGCGAGGGACGGACGACCCTCGACTGCGGCCCGAGTGATCTCCCTGTGGTCAGGGGCGCTCGACTGCACTACGATTCCCCCATGGCTGGCGGGTCCGATCGGAGGAGCCCATGACCGAGGGGTCGGCCCTCGACCGGATCGCCATCAACGTCAAGGCCCATAGGCTGCTCGAGATGCTGCTTCGGGAGAACCCCCGTCTCGAGGAGATCATGCGCAGCGCCAAGAACGAGGTCGAGGCCCTCGTCGGGGTGCGGAAGTGGGTGCTGGCGGAGCTCGAAGACCGACCGGAGGCGATGAAGTTCTACGAAAGCACACACCCGAGCCGGGAGGCCTTCGAGGCCCTGGGGTGGTCGGACATCGCCGCCATCCGGATACTCGACTACATCGACAACGCGGGGCGGGAGTTCGAAGACCTCAATTTGCGAAGCGAGCGGGCCATCTCCAATCCGATCAACGGCCTCTGGCTAGCGGTGAACCACGGTACCGGGGGCGCGCGGCCCGACTTCTTCGAGGACATGCTCCACCTGTTCCGTCAGCTCTCGGGCCGAAGCACGCACCGGTTACCCTCGAAGCCGCTGATCCTGGAATGGATGGAGCGCCATCCCTCCGGGTTGGACCCGCGCATCGTTCAACTCCGCACGGAGAATCGCGAGCGCGTCCTCAAGATCTTGATCCGCAGGCTCGAGACCGGCGAGATTCGCAGCTCACGCTACCGATTCGAGACGGGTCTGTCCGACGAGGAGAAGTTCCAGAAGGCCCTGGAGTGGTGGGACGAGCCCCAGTTCCACCTGGGCTTCGCCGTCCGCTCCCCCGAGCTGCTGAACGAGTTCCTCGGTGATTCGCTCGATCCCAACACCATGAGGCTGCTCGAGGAGGCCCGCGACAAGGGGATTCCGTTCTTCGTCAACCTCTACTATCTCTCGCTGCTTCACGTGAGGGTGCCCTACTTCGCCGTCGGCGCCGATATGGCGATTCGCGACTACGTCCTGTACACCCGGCAGCTGGTCGACTCGTTCGGGCACATCGTGGCATGGGAGAAGGAGGACGAGGTCCGCCCGGGCCGGCCGAACGCGGCGGGATGGCTTCTGCCGTCGGACAAGAACGTCCACCGCCGGTATCCCGACGTGGCGATACTGATCCCCGACACGCTGGGTCGGGCCTGCGGCGGGCTGTGTGCCAGCTGCCAGCGCATGTACGACTTCCAGAGCGGACACCTGAATTTCGACCTCGAGAGGCTGCAGCCGTCGGAGACCTGGGATGAGAAGCTCCGGCGGCTCATGGACTACTTCGAGAACGACTCGCAGCTCCGG
>Ga0316578_10000457_pt1 | contig 13587 bp, 23 predicted proteins | sample J0NA_2_FD_203076 | JGI IMG/M metagenome (GOLD analysis project Ga0316578, IMG submission 203076) | Rhizosphere microbial communities from salt marsh grasses in Alabama, United States - J0-2_160517rDrC | ecosystem: Host-associated > Plants > Roots > Rhizosphere | place: USA: Alabama | collected... | reverse complement strand
GAAACACGACAGCACGCAGCCGATCTCGTCGCGGTGCTGCTCGACAAAGGGGTTCATCGCTCGACTCCGTTGCTGGGGTGCTTACCCCGAACGATAGTCGATCCGCCCTGTTTGGTTCCGGCTTCGCCGGGTTAGGCTCAGGGGCGCCTCATGTCGCTGGATTCTGGGATGATCCCGCCGACAGCCACACACTCACCAGCGCCGCGGGACGATCATGCGCCAGCGCAGCCAGCATCTGCTTGGCGCTTTCGTGCAGCGTATCGGTGCGGTCGAACAGGGCGATCAGGAATCCCGTGTCAACCGGGACGGTGCTTCCCACGAAGACGCTCCCAGATCTCGCGGCGCCGAGGATCGCTCGGTGGATCGGCCGCGGCGTCTTGATCGAACAGATCCGCTCCTAGCTCGAAGGCATGGGGCGCCGGCTCGAAACTGTCGAGCCATTGTTCAAGGCTGCGCTTGACCGCCTCGGTCTTACTCAAGCCAAGGCGATCGCACGTGGCCTGCAAGCGGGCCTCGATCTCCTCATCAAGCCGCACCGACAACATGGTGAACCTGTCTATCGACTAGCGTATGAAAGCACTACATCAGACTTCGTTTGATCCGGCAAGGCAATGGTCGCCCCCGCACCGACGACCTAGTCGGCCCGCTTGGTGCGGGCGCGGGTCATGGCGACGTTCAGCCGCTCCAGGCTGAAAACGTAGAGTGACCCTCCTAGGCGGCGCCCCTCGATCTCCTGGCTGTGGATGGCTCGGCTCGAGGGCAGCCGCTTGTCGTCACCGGCGACCAGCACGCGGCCGTCCGGAGCGAGCCCGGCAAGGGCCATGAGCCCGTTGCTCACCAACATCTGGGAAGCCTCGTCGATACAGACCAGGTGGAACAGGGGTGAGGTGGGGCCATTGGTAACGCTCGGGTCCCCGGCAACCAGCAGCTTGTTCAGCGCCCACACGGAGCTGCCGACGATCAGGTGGTCGCTCTGCAGTGCCTCCCAGACCTCGGCGGTTGCGCCGCGCTGGCGGAAGGGGAAGTGCCGAACGGAGGATCTCCGACCGGACGTTCATCTGTGCTCTAACCCAGTCGACGGCGCCGTGGGGCGAGCGGTCTGGCACCGCCTCCTCACTGGACGCCTAAGGCGCTTGGCTTGGGAGATCGATGGCGTATATATTCCACATATATATGCATGAGGGTTGGAGATGATGGACACGGCAAAGCTTTTCGTCAACGGCAACAGCCAGGCCGTGCGTCTGCCCAAGGAATATCGGTTCCGGGGCGACGAGGTCGTGATCAAGCGGATGGGGAATGCCGTCGTGCTGTTGCCGAAAGACGATCCTTGGCAGGTGATGTTCGACGCCCTGGCCGAGTTTCCAGAGGACTTCACGCTGACCCGCCACCAACCGGAGCCGCAGGAGCGGGAGCCCATCGCATGAGGATCCTGCTGGATACGGATATCTGCATCTACGCGATCAACCACACACGGCCCGAGGTCCTTTCGCGGGTCCGGGGGTATTCGCTCGGCGAGGTGGGCATCTCCGCCATCACTTACGCCGAGTTGCGCTTCGGCGTGGAAAACAGCGTCAGGGTCGACGCAAACATGGATCGCCTGGAGCGGTTCTTGCTGCCCTTGGAGATCGTCCCGTTCGATGCCGAGGCAGGGAGACATTACGGCCGATTGCGTCGCGAGCTCAAGCTTGCCGGTTGCCCGATCGGCTCGAACGATCTCCTGATTGCCGCCCATGCCTTGGCGCTGGCCGCGACCCTGGTGACGAACAACGTCCCTGAGTTTTCGAGGATCGACGGCCTCCGCGTGGAGCAGTGGGCTTGAGGACAACCAACGGCTTGTGGGCGCTGCGGGTCAACGCGCTGGGGACTCGGGAATTTGCGGACATCCGTGCGGACATTCATGCGGGGATCTCTGCGAGGAAGGCCATGAAGCCGGCGGCCCTGTCGGTGGTGAAGTCCCGGACGGCGTGGTCGAGAAACCGCCGGTCTCCCTGGTTTCCTGGAGCAGGTGTTGGCGGCGGCTGACGAACCTCCTCCCCATGGCGGCAACGCAGCACCCAGGTGCCCCGCTCATGGATGATGCCGATATACCCGCACGCCTTCCGTGCCAAGCTCGACGTAGCTGGGGCGGTTTGCCAGCTCGGCTTGAAGCAGACCCCAGTACTGATCGAACAGCGCAATCAGGGCGTCGTTGGAGAGGTTTCCCAGCGTGATGCGGAGAAGGCGAGCCGGTTTCCCCGTCAGGAAATGGCTGTCCCTGAAGTCACCGTCTTTGGTGATCAGCACGCTGTCGTTGTCTTCCACATAGGCGGTGATTGCGGCGTCTGTGGTGTGCCACTTGTTCAGTATCCTGTTCACGTGAGTCGCGTCGACATCCCGCTGACGCAGGAATGTGACAAGGCGGTAGGGGATATGAACGTCACAAAGGACGCGCATCATGCGACGCGTTTAATGCTCTCGCCGGAGACCACCAGGCGCGCGTACTCGAGACAGGCCGTGATGTCGTCACGCTCCAGCTCGGGATGGTCGGCCAGGATTTGGTCGATCTGCATGCCCGAGGACACCATGTCCAGCACCGCTTCGACGGGCCAGCGCATGTTTCGGACACAGGGCTTTCCGTGGCAGACGGCGGGGTCGAGGGTGATGCGATTCAGCGAAGACACGGCGGACTCCAGATGACCTCGTGGCCTTCGATGGTAGGCTGATGCTCCACTGCGAACAAGCTGCTTCCGGGAGGCGGCAAGCTCGCCGGCGCTGTGTCGAAGCGCAGGGCTCGGGTGTTTCGCCCACGCGCTCATTCAGGCGCTTCCGCGAGGAACGCCATGAGGCCGGCGGCCCTGTCGGTGGTGAAGTCCTTGAAGGTGCGGTCCAGGAACCAGCCTCGCTCCCCGGTCTCTCGGAGCAGCCGCTGGAAGTCGTCGCCCTCGTAGACATCGGCGGCGACATCGACCAGGAGTGTGCCGCTGCTCGCGAAGTCGGGGCGCTCGGGGGCGATCCGCACCTCGAACAGGGGCCAAAGCGGGGGATTCAGGCGGATGTCGGGGTTGTCGTCGGTGAGGATGAGATCGAAGTTGCTGGACGACAGCTCGCTCTCGCGGCTGTCCTGGGGCACAGAGAAGAGAAGGGCGTACCGCCCCCAATCGGTCTTCCAGTGCCGTATTAGCGTCATTTCCGCGACACATCTTGCCCGGTCGCGCCGCTGGCTGAAGGGCTGGGCAAGCGAGACCAGGGCGTCGAGCATGCCGGCCCGGTTCTCCAGGAGCTCAAAGGCGTGGAGCAGGTCGAGGTCGACGGCGTTGAGCGGGTCCAGGGTCGCCTGGAAGCGGAACGGTCGCTTGTTCAGGCGCAGGAAGGCGTGGTCGCCATCGCGCCTGAGCGCCGCCGCGTTTTCCCGCATCAGCCACTCGGCCAGAGCACGCATGGCATCCAGGCGAGCGACAACGTCCTCTCGCACCGGGTCCGCCGCGATCCGTCCGTCCCGTAGGTCGCGGCATACGTCGATGGACAGGCGGGACGAGAAGGGGCGCCAGAAAGGGGGCTCAGGGTTGTAAGACGGCGAGCGGCCAAGCTGGGTCTGCGAGGGCGCAGGTCACCTGGCGGCGTGTCAGCAGCTCCGCTCGCCGGCGCAACGCCCAACTACCGGCGCTGGAGGCGCGCAGGCCACGAGCCTCGGCCAGCTTACCGACGTTGCGGATGCCGAGGCCGGCAAGGGCTTGCTTGGCCTCGTGGGAGACGCCGGCGACCGCCGAGACGTCCCGCTCCGCGGGCGCAAGCTCTTCGCGGATCGCATGCCGGCAGTGGCGAAGATACTCGCACTGCTCGCACTTGAAGTAGATATGGAAAAAGGTGTCGTCCCAGGTGGGCGAGACGATGCTGCCGGCGATGGCTGTGATCTCCTTTCGAAGGAAGTCGGCGACCAGCCTCAGGTACGGCTCGAGCCGAAATTCCTCTGCCTTGACCTCCCCATCCTCGCCCTTGCTGCCAGGCGGTAGGCACCAGATCTGCCCGGTGCGAGAGAGCGTCCCGGGGGCGCGAACATCCGCAAGGGCCGACTGGAGGAGGAGGCTGTAGAAGGCGACCTGAGCCTTGTGGAACGGCGTCGCGCGCTGGGTCGCCTTGATGTCGATGACTTGGAACACCGGCTCCGACCCACTGCGGTCGATCCTGACCAGGTCCGCGTAGGAACGCCGCAGAACGACGCCTTAGGGCAGGTTCAGGCGCTCGCGCAGGGGAGCGCTCGGCTCCAGGACGAGTTGGAAAGCGTACTCCTCGCGTCGCTTACCCTGCAGAAATGCGACGGAAAGTGCCTGGGAGAGGCAATCTTCGCTGATTGCCGGCCTGAGGACCTTGGTCTCAGTTTCCAAGCGGGTCACGACCTGGCGCTCAAACTGGTTCCCCAACTGCGCCCAAGGGGGCGTCACCAGGTCTCGCAAGATGGGGATCGCGTCGCGTTCCTTGCTCGACAGGGTCTCGTACCGCGTCTTCCGGGGACATCTGTACTGAAACCAGGACTTGACCGTCGACGCGCTGAGGGAGAGGGACACGAACTGCCTCGCCTTGGGGCAATTTCCTTTTTGAGCGCACACGTTACATCAGGACGCGGGCGTTCGCTAGAAACTGGACGCAACCGAGTTGCGGTTCGGCGTGGCGAGGCATCCGGACGTGGATCTGATCAACGTCACCAAGAATTGACGCACCGGAACAAGCTCAGCCATACAGCCCCACGCAAGCGGGCCATCTTCGGGAGGACGACATGGAAACCCTGGCAGTGATCGATTTCGAGACGACCGGACTCGACCCGCAATACGGAGACAGGGCGACGGAGATCGCCGTCATGCTGGTGCGCAACGGGGAGATCGTCGATCGCTACCGGAGCCTGATGAATGCGGGCGTGCGGATCAACGGCTTCATCACCTCACTGACCGGGATCACCAACGACATGGTCCGGGCCGCACCACCTGCCTCCATCGTGATGCGCGAGGTGGCCGACTTTGTCGACGATACCCCCTTGGTCGCCCACAATGCCACCTTCGACCGCCGATTCTGGGATGCCGAGCTGGGGCGGATCGGACGCACCCGGCGCCAAGGGTTCGCCTGTTCCATGCTGATCTCGCGACGGGTGCTGCCAGACTCCCCCGACCACAAGTTGGGAACCTTGATGTCTTATGCCGGACTGCCCGTCACCGGCGACTACCACCGTGCCGAGGCAGACGCCGAGATGGCCGCGCGGCTCACACTCTATCTGGAGGAGAGGCTCATGGAACGCTTCCACCTCGACGCTGTGCCGCACGCACTTCTGACCCGCATTCAGAAGGCCCCGAAGCACCAGCTTCAGCGTTGCGTCCAAGGGTATCTCGACACATGTGCCCGCGCACTGAGTGGACGTGATCCATCGGCCCCGGCACGGAAGTGAGGCGCCCACATTCAACCGGGTGGCCAAGATGGCAAATTTCGTACACGCACCAGCGCAACCAGCATCCGCTTGGCGCTTGCGTGCATCGCATCGGTGCGGTTGAGCAGGGCGATCAGGAATCTCGTGTCAACCAGGACGGTGCTTCGCATGCCGTCGCTCCCAGATCTGGCGGCGCCGAGGATCGCTCGGTGGATCGGCCGCGGCGTCTTGATCGACCAGTTCCGGAATGGCGAGTCCAGGACGGTCGTTGGCGCTTCGGAGGGGGGGTTGATTATTATCTTACGTATGCGTTAGATTATGCTCTCATCCTCGAGGGAGACACATCATCCTAGAAGGAGCGGTTGGAAGGTCGTCAGGGTGCGTCCCGCGCGGCGTCCAGCAAGGCACAACGAGGCGGAATAGTCATTCTATTCCAACGCGTTGTAACGCAGCGGGGCGCCGCGCGGGGCGTGCCATGGCGGCCGTAGCGGTGTTCACCCAGCCGGTGAAGCGCAACGTATTCCGGAAGCTCCTCCGGCTCAGGCATTTCCATGCTCGTCGAAGCGGTCAACTGCTCCTTCTAGGATCATGTCACCGACACTGCTGCTGCATACGGACCAAGCGATCGACGCCGCCGGGCGGATCGCATTGAACGAACGGCTTCAAGCTGCGCTGGGACGCGACACGCGCTTGGAGCAATCGCGCAAGCCGCACCTGCTGTTCGTGTCGGTGGATTTCCGGCAGACAACTCCCCGGCAGCTCTTAGCCGCGATTCGGGCACAGGGCGTCGTCGCGCGCTTCGTCGATCTCTGAATCGGTCGGGTGGGACACCTCTCGGAATGAAGATCGGCGCGATTGCCAAGCAGCTTGGCACCACGGTCCGCACGCTGCGCTTCTACGAAGAGCAGGGGCTGGTCCAGCCACGACGCTCGCCGGGCGGCACGCGGGTCTACGACGAGGCCGATGTCGATCGCTTCGCGGCCGTTCTGGCTTTGGCGCGCCTGGGCTTCTCGTTGCAGGAGCTGGCGGCCTTGGCCGCCGTCCGGCCGCAGAGCGGGACCGGCGATGCGGCGAGTCGCGAGGTATTGGCGAAGCTCACGGCCATGGACCGGACCCTCGCCGAGCAGGCAGCCGCCATCGAGGCCCAAAGACGCGATCTGGCTCGGGCCGACGCCCTGGTGCGCCGCTGTCGGGGCTGCACCGAGCGCCCGGTGCGCTCGGTGTGTGACCAGTGTGAGGTCAGCCGGGGTGTTCGTGACAGCCAGGTCTTGCAGCTGGTCTGGGAGACCCCGGCTCGTGACTGAGGTGCGTCTCGAGTGCCACTATCGGCGCGAATGGCCAGACGGCTTCGGCGCGCGCGGATGGAAGCTCGCATCGACCACTGATGATCCGAACATCATCGCCTCGACGCCGGCCACCGGCGATCGGATACCCACGGCGGTGTTCATCCACGACATCCTCGATCATGCGCTCTGTGGTTTGCCGCCGAGTGGCCATCGGGCGGAGGCGATCGCGTTGTTGCAGCTTGCGGCACGCACCGGAGCCGATCCGCGGCCGGACTTTGCGCAGATGGTCGATGAGGACCTGTTGCAAGGGCAAGCCGACGGCGAGACGCTGGAAACGCTCCTGCCGGCGGAATTGATGGCCATGCGGCCGCCCGCGGCGCCCGGAGGCCGAGCGCTGATCCGCGACCTGGCTGCGCAATGCGGTCGAGAGGCATTGCGGGCGCGCCTCATCCAGCACCTGTTCGATCTGGGGGAGGCGGGACGCAGCCAGGCGCACGCGGCCTATCAGGCGCATGGCCTCGTCGACTCTCGCCGCGGTGCGCTGGGGCTGGCGCTGCAGCGGCTCTTCGAGCTCGCCGACCAGCAGGTTTGCGCGGCTGGTTGGGATGCCGCCACAGGCATGGTGGCTATCGATCCCACGGTCTGCCAATTCCGGTTGATGACCCCGCGGCCCTGGGCCGTGGAACGCTGCTACTGAGCTCGACGACGACGATGCCGGGGCGCAGCGCGCAAGCCCCGGCAAGCGGCCCGACGGGGTTAAGCTGCCGATTCCCTGCGTTCATCCCTAGGAGGCCCCAGCATGAAGCTCGCTATCATCGGCGCGGCCGGCAAGACCGGAACCGCCCTGGTCCACGAGGCCCTTGCGCGTGGGCATCAGGTGAGCGCGCTCTGTCGCGCCGCCTCGGCTGGGAAGCTGGCCGGGCTCGTGGCCAGGCCGGAATTCAAGCTGATCACGGCGGCCTCGGTCGACGACGAGAGCGCCCTCCGACAGGCCCTGGCGGACGCAGATGCGGCGCTGGTCATCCTGATCGCTGTCCATGACCTCAAGGCCAGCGCGCTGGTCGCGGCGCTATCGCGCGCCAGCGCCGCGACCGGATGCCGCCGTCTCATCTTCACCGCCGGCGAGATCACGGTGGCACCGGGACCCGGCGAGCGCCAGAGCTTGCGGCAGCGCTGGATGCTGGCGCTGTCCACCCCGCTTGTGGCGCTCAGCCCGTATTCGCTGCGGGACATGCGGAGCGCCTCCCGCCAGATACAGCAGCAGCGCGATTGGGACTGGACCATCGTCCGCGCCCCCACGCTGATCGATGCGGCGCCGGCCGGCTATCGCCTCGGCGCCCTCGACGCCGTGCGTTCTGCGGATCGGCTGTCACGCGCGGACTATGCCGCCTGCCTGATCGACTCGGTGGCCGAGCCCGGCCATCATCGGCGCCTGCTCACGGTCCTGCCCGCGCAGGCCGACGGCCCGGCTCGCCCCCGATGATCCGACGCCTGTGCCGCCGCCACGGATGGCGAGATGGGACCGGACCAAGACCGGAATGTGCACCGTCCAGACGGCTATCAGCCCGGGATCAGCGCAGTAGGCCCGCCGCTCGAGGAGAGCTCGAGGCAAAGGCTGCGCTCGGACGCGTTTTGTTGCCACCGTGCCGGGCTTGTCGTCGCGAACCTTTTCGAGTCCGAAAGGGCCATGGTGACGCCTGGTCGAAGGCGTGCTGGAGTCAGCGTCTGCGAATGTTGACCCAACCGGTCGATGCCAACGCAGATGCGTTTTGCCGGCGCTTCGGCTTCGTATGGTCACCCCTGCGCCAGGGTCAGCTATTGCTGCTTCTCAACGATGCTCGACAGGTGAACGAGTAAGCAACCCCTCGCCGAGGTCCTGCTCGAGGACCACCGCCGCGTGCGCCGCGCCTCCGACGCCAGGGGCCCCTATCGGGTCGAGCCTGTCCTATCGGTGAACATCATCCCAGAAAGAGCAGTTGACCCCTCCGCGATTTAGACAAATTCCCGTGCCCGTTGTGATTGAGAAGGCATCGGCACGTCACCCGAACGGTGAGCGCAGCTACGGCCGCCATGGCACGCCCCGTGCGGTGCCCAGCTGCTCTTTCTGGGATCATGGGGGTCTATGTGCTGGTGCCCTTCCATGGCTGAAAGGGGGGGCATCGCTCGGGTGCGATGAGCCTGCGTCCCCCGCTGGCGTAAGCTCACCAGAGCGTCTTCACCGCTTGGCTTCCCCGCAGCCGCTCGTCGCTCGTCACCAGGTCGGCAGCGTTCGCGACAGCCGTGGCGGCGATCAGCCGATCCGCGGGGTCGCCCTGGGGCAGGTCCAGCTCGGTCGACACCAGCGCGATCTCCGGCGTGACTGGCAGCACCCGCACCCCCCTCGCATCCAGCGCCAGCTGGCAGAAGCTCGCGCTGTCCGTGCCCGGGTCCAGACGCCCCTTGCTCACCAGCATCGCGATCTCCCACAGGCTGATGTCGACGCAGGCCAGGGTTCCGTCCGCCTCGCCGCGGTCCAGCGCCTCGCGCGCAATCGCGCTCAGACGTTCCGGCGCCAGGGCGTCGAAAATGAGCACGCAGGTGTCCAGCAGGATCACCCATCAACCTCCCAGACCTCACCGGCCGGGGTTACCACGTCACCGACCCGGGCCTGCGCACGCAGGGCCTCAAGCTGCCGCTTCGCCTCGGCGCGGTGGTCCTTTGCTGCCGACAGGCGGGCGACGACTCGGCCGCGCCGAGTGACCAGGATCTCCTCGCCGAGCTCCGCGCGTGCCAGGTACTCCGGCAAGTGTTTGCGCAGCTCGCTGATGTTGACCTCTTGCATGTTCGTCTGCGCCGCTTTTGTACAAATGAGTTGTACGTATTTTAGCCCGGAAACGTCGCATCGTCGCCGCTCGAGGGGCCTCGCATGACCCGGCGCCCCCTGGCGGTTCGGCTTCGTCGGCGCCCCGCCGCCTTCTTCGCGCCCAAGACTCCCGAGATGGCGGGCGCCGTGCCCACCAGCGCCCACCTGCGGCTGGTGACTGTGCCCCGGTAGCTGTCGAGAGCCCGCAGCATGTGTCCAATTTGCGCCGGATCGGTCACTGCTGAGAAATGGCCGGCCTTGACTGGCGGCAATGCGCCGCGGAGGTCCGCTGGGGGGGGTTCGGGCTGCGCACTTCGAAGAGCTTCACAGCCCCCGCGCCGTGGGCGCTCGCCGTAGCGGACCAGCCTCGTGACCACATCGTCATCGCCGGACAGCCCCGGAAAGGCGGTCACCGCCACCGAGACGCCGTTGATGCCATCCAAAGCCAACGCGAGGGCCAGCGCGGATACCTGGGCGATCTGGCCATCGGCGATGTCGCACCCTGAGGGTACCCTGGTCAGGGTGCCACGCGATCTGATCGCGCAGCGTCTCGGCTGCTCACGCGTGACGGTCAGCCGGGCGCTTTCGCGTCTGGCCGCCGCCGGCCGTGTCCGGCGGGAAGGACGCCGCATCCTCCTACTTGGCCACAAGGGACGCGACGGCGCGGGATGACGTCCCTTGGCGCTCATGCGCTACCGCGAACGAGCGACGGTGTGCCGCAGGAACTGCCGCGGGGGATCGACCTGCGACACGACAGCGATCGCCGCGCGCAGCGTGATGCGCCGGACTCGCCGTGACAGCGGTGTCGAGCGGTCAGTGCACCGCGCCGCTCGGTCCCCCGCAGCACGTCTTGTACTTCTGACCGCTGCCGCAGGGACAGGGCTCGTTGCGGCCGACCTTCGGTATGCCGCGCACGACCGGTTGCTGCGTGCCTGGCGCGGGGACGCCCGCACCGAGGCCGCAGGGTCCCGCAAAGACCGCCGGCGCTTGCGTCAGGAGGCGTGGATCTTCACCAGCGATGGAACGATGGCTTCGACCCAGCGTTCGCCGTCTTCGTCCTGCATGGTCAGTTGCAGACCGTCGTCGCTGCCAAGCCGCAGGAAGGGCTTGAATCAGGTCGGCTCCGCGACCACCAACATCGACCAGGTATTGGAGTCCAATCGGGTGCCCGTCAGAAAGCCCTCGCACCACGCCGAGGCGCCCGAGTGCCCGCCGTCGAGATACACCGGCCGAAACCCTTCCGGATCGGTCTTGAAGCGGTCCATCAAGCCGTTGTGCAGCCGCATGACGAAGCCGAGCATCGCGTTGGCCTCATCGAGGTCCTCGAAGGGCGGTGCCACCTGTCCGTCGATACGATCCCAGATCCAGGGTATCCACTGCGACGGCATAACGATCTTCGGCCCGTGCACGAGGGCGGTGAGAAACCCCTCGAGTGTTGTCAGGTCCATGGCCCGCTCGTCGAACCGCGGCGGCGCCAGGAACTGCTCTAGCGCCCACCGTTCGTCGGGGCTCAGGCCGATGCCGAGGGGGCAGAGCGCGCGTCGATCATAGGGCCTGAGTTTGGCGGAATCGGGTCAGGACGCGGGGAAGGGGTTCTTCACCGTCAGCTGGTCTTCGATGCGCTGGCCATCCTGCAGGTCTTCCGTCCACAGCACGCAGCAACCAGCCAGCAGCGCCGCCGCGACGATCAGTGAATCGTACAGCGAGAACCCGTAGCGCTCGGCGATCGCGAGTCCACGCTCGTGCGTGGCGACCGTAAGTGACTCGACCCGGCAAAGCGCACGCGCGGTGTGCAACACCTCGTGAATCTCCGACCAGGCCAGCCCGAGCTTGCGTGAGGTCACCGCTGCGAGCTCGTTCAGCACCTGCACGCTGATGACACCACCCCCGGCGAGCAGGTCTTCGGCCCGGTCCGCCTTCGCCGCATCCTCTGAGAGCAGGTACAGTAAGACGTTGGTATCGAAGAAGGCGTCAGCCGCGCTCATGGGCCTCGAGCCGATCGAAGCGGAACCCATCGGGTAGACGCCCGCGATACTTGCGCAGTCGCGCCAGCAGTTCCCGGTTTTCGGGCGCCTTGCGCACGCTCAGGCTCCGCGACCCTTCGACCTGGATCTCGATGTCGTCGCCTTCGCTCAGGTCCAGCGCCTCGACCACCGCGGCAGGCAGCCGCACCGCCAGACTGTTGCCCCATTTTGAAACTTGCATTGGGCACGCTCCCGGATCGATCTGGATATACTTGGCGCTAGTGTATATCCGCATCGTCGGTTGTCCAATGTCCTTGGGCGTGGCCCGGGATCACCCATGCCTGGCCAGTCGCGGGATCGATATCGAGCAGCAACTCGCAATGTTCGGTGGTGGTATCCACCGCCGTCGGGTCGTCAGGACGGCTGCAGCCGGCGATGACGCCGGCATCGAAGACACCGAGGTTCGCATGAATGTAGCCCGCCGCCTCGGCACTGCTGAGCACCTGGTGTCGCGTGGTGCCTCGGCCACCGCGCTCGTCTGTGTCAGAGCGGCTTGCAGTAGAGGCCGCGGCGTGGGGTGGTGGGGACCGGGCGCCTGGACCTCTTCGACCAGGGTTGCTGCGAACGATGGGCTGTTCCACGCAGCCGCCGATCGCTTCAGCGCCAGCATTTCAGCGCCAGCATTGCCTCGGTCACCGGGCCGCCTCCATCTCCCGTCGGCGCATCGGCATCGCATCGATGCGCGCGAAGACGCGCCGCAGGTCGAGGCCTTGCTCGCTGGACTTGAGCTCAGCGTCCTTGCCGACGAGGAAGACCCACGCATCGGATCGACCGAAGTAGCGCTCGTCCAGGTGTGGCGCGAGCGCATCGCCAGTTCCCCCGGATAGTTGCTCAGCAACCCGTCGGCAGACGCCACAAACCAGACGATGTGCCGCCCGTCGATCGCAGCTTGTGCCGCGCGCAGGCGTTCAGCGGCATCCGGAATCCGACCATCCACGACAAGGATGCGATGCTGCCAGCGCAGCGATGCCAGCTCGGTCAGCGGTGTCGCCGCCGTCGCTAACGCGAAGGCTGGAGGCGAGATCGCCAAGGCGAGTGCCAAAGGTATGCCAAGATCAAAGCGCCTATGTGAGATCGAAGCCATGCCCATCTCGAACAAGCGCTCGCTTGCATCGCTCATGCAGTCGTTTCCCCGCCGGGGTCGCGTGCAATGGATCGGCCTGCGGCCGGCAAAGCGCGCGCCGGTTGTCAGTGTCGACACCGCCCGCGCCCTCACCGGTGGGGGCCTTGACGGCGACCACTACGGTGGTCGCAGCGGCAATCGCGGCATCACCCTGGTGCAGGCCGAGCACCTCGACGTCATTGCGTCGCTGACCGGTGTGGAGAAAGTTGCGCCGGCGACACTGCGCCGCAACCTCGTTGTATCCGGGATCAACCTGGCCGCGCTAAAGGGCCGGCGCTTTTGCATCGGGGACGTCGTGCTGGAAGGCACCGGGCTCGCACACCCCTGCTCGCGCATGGAGGAGGCGTTGGGTCCGGGCGGCTACAACGCGATGCGCGGTCATGGTGGGCTCTGTGCTCGTGTTCTGCGGGGCGGGATGCTGCGCGTCGGCGATGCCGTCGTCGCCGAGGGCCTCGTCCCATGCGGTTGACGCGACACGTTGCCCTTGTCGGGATCGGCGCTGTGCGGCGCTGCCGAGACGTAGCGCAGGCATACGACCATGTTGACCGAACAACGCGACATCAATGCGCCGGCCAGCGCCGCCTGGCAGTTCCTCGTCGACACCCAGGAATGGCCGAGCTGGGGGCCGAGCGTCTGCGCGGTTGACGCCCCGGCGCGATGCATCGGTCCCGGCGTGCGCGGGCGTGTGCAGACAGCCGCCGGTCTCTGGCTGCCGTTCCAGATCACCGACTGGCAGCCCGAGCGTTACTGGGCCTGGCGCATCGGCGGCATTCCGGCCACCGGCCACGGCGTCGAGCCCATCGGCCCGCAGCGCTGCCGCGTACGCTTCCTGATCCCGCCCTGGGCAGCGTTCTATCGCCCGGTCTGCCGCCAGGCGTTGCGGCGCCTCGCCGCGCTGGCCGAGGGCCGAGGTGGACCGGGAA
>Ga0316578_10000456_pt1 | contig 13589 bp, 10 predicted proteins | sample J0NA_2_FD_203076 | JGI IMG/M metagenome (GOLD analysis project Ga0316578, IMG submission 203076) | Rhizosphere microbial communities from salt marsh grasses in Alabama, United States - J0-2_160517rDrC | ecosystem: Host-associated > Plants > Roots > Rhizosphere | place: USA: Alabama | collected... | reverse complement strand
GCGGGCGGCAAGCCACCGCAGGGCCGCGGCCAGACCCTGCTGATGAAGCACGGGCGGACTCAGGTCGAACTGCAGCGTACGCAGGTCGTCGATGGCCTCACCCAGCAGCGCCAGACCGGCTGCGAGGCCGTTGGCCGGCGCACTCCCGCCGCGTGTTCCCATCTCGATTTGCATGCGGGCAATGGCCAGCTTCTGCATCGGGCCATCGTGCAACGCGCCGGCGAGCCGCGCCTTCGCCGTGTCCTCCAACACCGCCAGGTCCGTGGCAAGCCGGCGCAACCTCGTGTTCGCGTCCTGCAATTCCCGCGTGCGCGCGGCCAGGGCCGCCTCCTGCCCGCGGGACAACAGCCCCAGTTCCACCTGGGTCCGCACCCGCGCGAGCAGCGTGCGCGGCTCGAAGGGCTTGACCACGTAGTCGGCGCCACCGGCGTCGAAGGCTTTGAGCAGGCTCGGCTCGTCGCTGCGCCCAGTCAAAAAGACCACGGGGATGGCACGGGTCCGTTCCGCCGCCTTCAATGCCCGGCAGATTTCGATGCCGTCGAGATCGGGCATGCGGATGTCGAGCAGGATCAGGTCCGGCTGCACGGTTCTGGCGATATCGATGGCATCCCGCCCGCTGGCGGCGGCATGGACCTGATAACCCTCCTCCATCAACAGCCGGCCCACGAAACGCAGGCTATCGGCGTCGTCGTCGACGAACAGGATCGACCGCAGCGGCGCCACGCCACCGGTGTGCTCGTCCGTTGTGTGATTCATCGGCAAAAGCTCCAGGCCGTCACACCGGGCGTATTCCCGGGGGATCAAGACTCCGACGCCTTGGGGCGTGCACCGCCAGGTCGCAGCACCGGACCACTTCGGCCGCTGGCACGCTCAGCGGCCGCCCGCCCCTGAAAAGGCGTCGCGACCCCGCATCTTGTCCAGAGTACTGATTATGGACTGGACTGGCCAAGGCTGGCATTCCGCGCAGCGCGGGAACGGCGGCGCCGCGGCCCTCAGGCAGGACCATTCGCGAGGTCATCGCAGCCCGCGCGCTGCCGCAGCGCCACGAGCCGGCGCACGAGCAGCTGTAGGTCGAAGCGCTCGGCGGCACGACGCAACTCTTCCGCGGCACGCCATAGCGCCGCATCGCCGGCATCGTCCGCCTGCCGCAGCAGCTCGCCGGCGAAGTCCTGGATGGCGTTGATGGAGGCACAGGGCGGCCGCAGTGCACACAGGCGCTCGCGCAGAGCGGACGGCAGCGCCAGCGGCCTCGCCGGCTGCGGCGGCGCATCTGCCGCCGCATGATCGTCCGCGGCGACGCCGCCGGCGAGCCAGCGCGCCAGATGCCCGAGCAGTTCCTCACGTGTGAAGGGCTTCCGCAGCACGGCGTCAAAGGCCTCCCGCAGCTTGTGCTCGTTGTCCCGAACGGCCGCCGCCGTCACGGCGAGTATCGGCACCGCGGCGGTCTGCGGCCATTGCCGCAGCTGGCGGGTCGCCGACAGCCCGTCCATGCCGGGCATGGCCAGGTCCATCAGGATCAGGTCCGGGTGCCGAACGCGGGCCAGCTCCAGCGCCGCGGCTCCGTCGCCGGCCTCGATGATCTCCAGCGGCTGCCCGTGCAGGAAGTGGCGCAGCAGGTCGCGGTTGTCGGTACGATCGTCCACGATCAGCACCCGCGCCGCCGGCAGGCGCACGTGCTCACCCCTCGGCACGGGCCGCGGCAGGACTTCGACGGGAGGCGGTGCAGTGATCACATCGTTGAGGACCACGGAGAACGTACTGCCATGCCCGGGCGTGCTGCTCACCTCGATGTCGCCGCCCAGCAGGCGCGCCAGGCGCCGGCTGATGGCAAGCCCGAGACCGGCGCCGCCGGCAGCAGTCACCAGAGCGCCCTGGTCGAAGGGCTCGAAGAGAGACGGCTGGTCGCGCAGATCGATCCCGCGGCCGGTGTCGTGAACAGCAATGCGGAGGCCCACCCGATCGGGGCCGACTCGCTCCGCCTCGGCGTGCAGCCGTATGCGGCCGGCATCCGTATACTTCAGGGCATTGCCGACCAGGTTCACCAGGATCTGGCGCAGGCGCCGCTCGTCGAGCACCAGCAGCGCCGGAACCTCCGGGTCGATCTCCACCGACAGGCCCAGGCCCTTGTCCGCGGCGGGCTGCGCGAACATCGCCTCCACCTCCTCCAGCAGCACACGGGGGTCGGTGGGAGCCGGGCTCAGCGGCAGGCGTCCGGCCTCGATGCGGGACAGGTCGAGCAGATCGTCGATCAACGTGCTCAGCGTGCGGCCCGCCGAGCTGATGCCATCCAGCCAGTGACGCTCACGCTCGTTCCGCGCACCGCGCCGCAGCAGGGAGGCAAAGCCCAGCACCAGGTTCAGCGGCGTGCGCAGCTCGTGGCTGATGTTGGCCAAAAAGCTGTCCTTCGCGCGGCTGGCCTGTTCCGCCACCTCCTTGGCCTCCCGCAGCTCGGCCTCGGCCCGGCGGCGGCGCGCCACCTCCGCCGCCAGACTGCGGTTCCAGGCCAGGAATACGGCAATCATCAGCGCAGCGCCGATGAGCACCTGCCAGAGCAGGCGCCGGTCCACGCGGTGGCTGTAGCGGACGGTGTTCCATTCGTGGAAGATGGCGTCCTGCTCGCTCTGCGGGATCGCGTCCAGGCCCGTCTGCAGCAGCCAGGCCAACACCTGATGATCGTCGCGCACTCCCATGGCGAGCGTGTATTCGAACGATGTTTCCCCGGCCACCCGGATACGCCCGCCGCCGGTGCGACCGATGTAATAGCTGGTCGTGACCAGGTTGCCGACGAAGGCGAAGGCGTCGCCCGTACGGAGCCGGCGCAGCGCCTCGCGGGTGTCCGCCACCGGCAGCAGATCGATCTCCGGCGCGCTATGCAGGAGCCAGTCGTGCACCGCATCGTCCTCGATCACGGCGACGGTGCGTCCGCGCAGGGCCCCGACACCGTCCAAATAGGCAACGTCGGCGGCAGAGAAGATCGCCGCCGGAAAACGCACATAGGGGGGAGTCAGCAATAGCCCGCCGCGCCGGGCGGCGATCCTGTCCACCGATGGCAGCATGTCGAGATCACCGTCGCTCAGCTGTTCCATCGCCTGCGCCCAGGAGCGGATCGGGATCAACTCGAACTTCAGCCCCAGCGTTTGCTCGAGCCTCTGCAGATAGGCCACCGAGATGCCCTGCGGCATACCCCGGCGGTCGACGAACTCCACTGGGGCCCAACCAGGGTCGATGCCCACCCGCACACTGCGGTGGCCATCCAGCCAGGCCCGCTCACCGGGGTCCAGCTGAAAGCGGTCCTCCGGTGGCAACGGGCTCGGGACCGAAGGCTGGATCCACGACACCACCGCCAGGACGGCCAGCAGCACGATCGTCAATCGCGGCGCGGCAGGCAGTGCCACCTTCTTCGAAGTGCCTCGGGGTCGAGGGTCCGGGCACGGCCGGACCGGCATCCAGTGTCGTACCCCAAGTGTAGGTCAACCATGCCGGCATCAGGCAGACGATATGTGCGCCCGGACCCGCCCGCCCATGCCGCGGCAGAATCCGAAGACCGCGACGCCCCGTGGGGCCAGCTCTCAGGCGGCGCCGTTGATCAGACGCTCGGGCAGCCGCTCGCGGATCGCAGCGGGATCATGGCGGGTCAGGTCCTTGTCCACCTCCAGCACCACGTGGCGGGCGGTCTCGTCGGACAGGCTCTTGCGCAGGTGTCCCAGGAACGCCGGCGGCGCCACCAGGCCGAGGTACTCGAAGCGGCCCTGCATGCGGGCTGTATCCATGGTTTCGGCGAGACGCTTGGCGAAGCCGATGGCCTCGGTCTCGGTGGGATCGGTGGAAGGCTCCATCGCGTGGCGGCCCTGGCCAGCGCTGTCGAAGGTGCGTCCGGGGCGGTCGGTGACCAGGTCCTGTCCTCGCGCCCGGCCGACGGGATCGATGATGTCGCGCAGTTCCGTGAGCGACCCCTTGGCGCCTTCAGCGCTGAACAGCCGGGCGCGGCCCTCGTCCGCCACGAGCAGCCACATCTTGGCCCTGCCGGGCGGGATCTGCCCGTGGATCTCCGGATCGGTCGGGATCATGGTCGTCTCCGGGGTTGGATGGCGGAAAACGTTCAGAGTGTAACTCGTTAGCCGGACTCGTCCAGCGTGCAGACGGCACCCGGCTCGTCCAGCAGAAGGGCCAAGCTTTCGGAGACGAACAGGCGCAAATGGATGCCGTCGGTGGCCGAGTAGCCCACCTGCAGGTCCTGGCCGATCTTGATCTCTCCGGCGCGGGGGTCCAGCAGCACGCCGCCCTGCACCGGCGCCTTGAGCACGCCTCCAGCGCACAACCGCCTGAGATGATCGAGCTGCAGCATGTTGGAGCCCTGGTAGCGGCGAAACAGCGCGTTGTAGCGGCTTGGCGACAATGCCAACACATAGGGTCCGCCGAAGCCTTCGGCATCCAGCCGCTCAACGGCGGTCAGTACGTCGTGCAGGGCCTGCTCCACCTCGGACCAGTCGCCGAGCCCCACCCGGCCGCGGCCGTCTGCGGTCATCAGCCCGGACAGGCCGAGCTCCGGGATGCCATGGTAGATGACGTCCTCCTCGCGGCGGGCCACCGCCTCGGCGGCATCTTCGGCCGGGCGCAGGTCCAGTGGTAGGCCCAGCTGCAGGTGGCCTTCCACCCGGCGGATGCTGAGGCGAAAGGTCTGCTGGAGCATCGGCACGGACAGGGAACGGCTGCCGACGGTGCCGGCGATGTCGCCGTCGCCGGTGTCGATAAAGGCCTCGTCGCCCACCTCCAGGCTGGTCAGGCCAACCCCGAAGGGTCCCTCGACGTCGAGGAAGCGACGTGCGGTCAGCAGGCGGCGTGCGGCGTCTAACGCAGCCTCGTCAATCTGCGCCCAGAGCTCGTCCGAGAAGCCGGCGGCGGCGCGATTCAGGTACTGCATCAGGCTCCTCCCTTCAAGCTGCCGATGGTCAGGCCCGCGGCGCCCGGCACGGTCTTGGCGGCGGCCGTCTCGGTGTCGGTCTCGGCGTCGTCGCCGGCGTCGCCGGTGGCCTCCTCCTCGGCTTCGACGATCGGTACTTCAGTGAATAGATAGGTGCTCAGGTGCTCGTGGAAGCTGGCATCGCGCCGCCGCAGCCATTCCAGCACCATCGCCGCGTGCTCGATCTCTTCGCGCATGTTGTGCAGCAGCACCTCGCGAAGCTCGCCGTCGGCGCAGGCATCGGCGCGCTGCCGGTACCAATCGACGGCCTCGAGCTCTTCCTGCAGCGAAGTCAAGGCTCGATGCATGTCCCGGGTGGTCGTGCTGAGGTCGGTCGCCGATTCGTGGAGGGTTTCGGAAGAGGCCATGGTTTGAGTCGTGGAGTTCTGGTTCATTGAGGAAAGGTCCCCGTGTGCCACAGCAAGGTCGATGCCAGAACAAGTGTCCCGGCGAATCGTGGGCTCCCCGGCTGCGGGACCCGCACTCTCGCGCTTCACTTTTGCGGTCGGCTGCCGCTCCGCCCGTGGTGCACTGCCAACGCCCCGGTCATGGAGCCCCCACTACAGCGCGGCAGACCCCAAGGTGCGGCGGCTATACCCTCCATGAAGCGCGGACTGCCGCCATCGTGAATCTCTCGCTTTGGCGCGCCGGCGGCGCCGACCGGCCGTTATGCACCAGATTCGGCGCATTTGCCCCGCGGCCGGATTGGCGCGCTCGCCCTGCCGGCAGGACCGCGGCGGCGAAAAAGCGGACAAAGGGCGCACTGCCCTGCACGGCTCCCCGCGGCAGCGGCGGGCGCACTTCACCCGGCGCCACACCCCGCTGGCGCCCGCGTCGCCGCCGCACCGGAGGAGAATTCGCGAGCTCGGGGGCACGAGCTTTGCGTCCTGCCGCTGATCGAAATTGCGCAACCTGAGAGACCACCATGAACCAGACCAAGATCGTCGATTCCCACGATCTGGGCCATCGGTCTGTTCATCGCCGTCGAGCTCCTGATCAACGGCTGGACCGCGATCTCCATCGCTCTCGCCGCGCGGCGCGTCTGCAAGCGGAATCGCTCCGGCCCCGCCGAGACCGGCACGACCGCCGTCGGACCCGCCTGAGGCGAGCGTCCGGCCGCAGCTGACGGCAGCGGCCCGGTCATGGCGCACAAGGCGCATATGGTGCTTCGGTGGCTCGGCATCGTCCTACTCGCGGGCCTGCTCCTGATCGGATGGCTGCAGCGCGATCATCTCGCGACGCTGTGGGCGGATTGGACGGGCGGCGGCGCTCCGGAGCAGGGCCGACCATTGCCCGTGGTTCAGTTGGCAACCGCCGAGCGGGCCCGCATCTCCGAGCGCATCAGCGCCATCGGCACCTTGACCGCACCGGAGCAGGTGACGGTGACGGCCGAGACCGCGGGCCGTGTCGCAGCCGTTCGGTTTCGCGAGGGCGATCGAGTACAGCGGCACCAGGCGCTGCTGATACTGGAACGGGAGCGGGCGGCGGCCGCGGTCCAGGAAGCGGCGGCGCAAGTCCAGCGCCAGGCCAAGTCTCTGGAACGGCGCGAAGAACTGGCGACGCAGGACTACGTCGCCGAGAGCGAGCTCGACCGCGCCGAGGCGTCCGCCGAGCAGGCGCGGGCCGAGCTGCGTATCGCCGCCGAGGACCTGGCAAACCAGGTCGTCGAGGCCCCGTTCGGCGGCGTCGTCGGCCGTCGCCTGGTGAGCCCCGGCGCCTTCGTCGGGCCTGGCACACCGGTGGCGACCCTGTCGGAGGTCAGCGATCTGGACCTGCTGTTCGATGTCCCCGGCGCGAGGTTGGGGCGGGTCGAGCTGGGTCAGCGGGTCGAGGCGACGACGCCGGCCTTTCCGCAGCGCACCTTCGAGGGCGAGGTCACCTTCGTCGGTACCCAAGTCGATGCCGGCACACGCACACTGCCGGTGGAGGCCACCTTCGACAACGCCGACCGCCTGCTGAAGCCGGGCATGTTCCTGGACCTCGCCTTGATCACCGGCGAGCGTCAGGTCGTCCGCGTGCCGGAGGCGGCCGTGGTCACTCGCGGCCCGAGCGCGATCGTCTACGCCCTCGATGACGACGCGTCCGCGGGCAAATCCGACACCGGTCCACCGGATGCAGCGACCTCCGGGGGGGCGAGGAACACCGACAGCGCCGGGGAGCCGACCCCATCGTCGCGCAACGACAAGGCGCCCATGGTCGCCCGCCGTCCCGTGAGCACGGGCGTGCGCCGGGACGGCTGGGTCGAGATCACAGACGGCGTCAGCGCCGGCGAGCGAGTCGTCGTCGCCGGGCTGCAGGGCCTGCGCGATGGTATGCGCGTGCGCATCGCTCCCGGTCAGCCGGACCAACCGGCCGCCGGCGCGCCGCCTCGCCCCTCGTCCGGCGGCCAAGCGCCGTCCGCCGATGGCGATGCCGCGCGGGCGTCCGCGGCGAGCAGCGCCGATGCCGACGACGGCGGCTGTGGAGGCCGCCCGTGAAGCTGACGACCCTGGCCGTGACCCGGCCGGTGGCGGCGACGGTGCTGTCGGCCCTGATCATCGTGCTCGGTGCCGCGGCGCTGTTGAACCTGCCGGTGCGCGAATACCCGGATGTGGACGACCCGACGGTCACGGCCACCGTCGTCTATCCGGGCGCCTCGGCCGAAGTCGTGGAGCGCGAGGTCACCGAGCCCATCGAGGAGGCGGTCAGCGGCATCGACGGCGTGCGCCAGATCCGCTCCAGCTCGCGCGACGGCCGCGCACGCATCGAGATCGAATTCCTGTTGTCCCGCGACCTGGACCTGGCCGCGGCCGACGTGCGTGATCGCATCTCCACGGTCCGCAACGAGCTGCCGGACCAGGCCGAGGCGCCGGAGATCGCCCAGCGCTCGCTGCAGGCCCAGGTGGTGATGTGGCTGGTGCTCACCAGCGATACCCTGGACCGCCTGGCCCTGTCGGACCTGGCCGACCGCGTGCTGGTGGACCCGCTGTCCACGGTGCCCGGCGTGGCCACGGTGCTGTTCGGCGGCGAGCGCCGCTATGCCATGCGCGTCCACCTGGACCTCTCGCGCATGGCCGCCAAGGACGTCACGGTGCTGGACGTGGAGCAAGCCCTGCGCGCGCGCAACCTGGAGCTGCCGGCCGGGCGCCTGGTCTCCGATACCCGCGAGCTGACGCTGCGCACGATGACCGAGCTGGAGAAGCCCGAGGGCTACCGCGAGCTGGTGGTGGCCGAGCGCGACGGCGTCGAAATCCGGCTCGGCGACATCGCCCGCGTCGAATACGGACCCGAGAGCTATCGCACGGCGGTGCGCTTCGACGGACGCGACGCCATCGGGCTCGGCATCGTGCGCCAGTCCGGCTCCAATCTGGTGGCCGTGTCGGCCGGCGTGCGCGAGCGCATGCAGGACTTGGCACCGCGGATTCCGGACGGCGTGGACCTGACCGTCGCCTATGACGCGGCTACCTTCGTCGAGGCGTCGATTCGCCAGATCGTCCTGACGCTCGCCATCACCATCGGGCTGGTCGTCGCGATCGTGTTCCTGGCCCTGGGCTCCTGGCGGGCGACGCTGGTGCCGGCCGCGACCATACCGGCCTCGGTCATCGGCGCCTTCATCCTGCTGTACCTGCTCGGCATGTCCGTAAACGTGCTGACGCTGCTGGCGCTGATCCTGGCCATCGGCATGCTCGTGGACGATGCCATCGTCGTCGGCGAGAACGTGTTCCGCTACTCCGAGCAGGGGCGGCCGCGGCTGTTGGCCGCCGACCTCGGCGCCGGCGAGGTGGTGTTCGCGGTGCTCGCGACCACGACCGTGCTGCTGGCCGTCATCGCCCCGCTGGGCCTGATGACCGGCGATGCCGGGCGCCTGTTCGGGGAATTCGCGGCGGCCCTGGGCGGCGCGCTCGGGTTTTCAAGCCTGGTGGCCCTGACCCTCGGCGTGACCGTCGCGTCCAAGGTCATCGACGCCGAGCGCATCAAGGGCCGTTGGCTGTACCGGGCCGCATCGCGCCTGTTCGAGGTCCTCGGCCGCGGCTACGCGCACCTGCTGCGGGGCGTGCTGGCGCTGCGCTGGCTGGTGCTGGCCACCGCGGTGGCGCTGGTGGCGGCCATGGCCTGGCTGTATGACAGCCTGCCGCGGGAGCTGTCGCCGCGTGAGGACCGGGGCACCGTGTTCATCCCGGTGGCGGCGCCCGAGGGCGCGACACTGAACTACATGACCGGCATCATGGAGCAGATCGAGCAGGTGCTGCTGCCAATGACCGGCCCGGACGGGCCGGCCGAGCACGTGATCTCGCTGGTCGCGCCGCGCAGCGCCGGCCAGGGACCGGTCAACTCCGGCATCGTGATCCTGCGCCTGAAGGACTGGGGCCAGCGGGACATGAGCCAGTTCGCGGTGACCCGCTCGCTGCTGCCGAAGCTGGCCGCCATCAGCGGCGCCCAGGTCTTCGCCATCAATCCGCCGAGCCTGGGCGGGTCGAATTTCCAGCAGCCGGTCCAGATGACCCTGAGCGGCGAGGACCTGGACCAGGTCTACGACACGGCGCAACAGGTGCTGGCCAAGGCCCGCGGCCTGCCGCAGCTGGCCCAGGCCCGCCTCGACTACCAGCCGACCAATCCGCAGTTGCGCATCCGCATCGACCGCGACCGCGCCGCGCTGCTCGGCATCCCCATCGCCGACATCGGCCGCACACTGCAGATCCTGATGGGCGGCGAGGACATCACCGACTTCTCCATCGACGCCCAGAGCTACGAGGTCATGGTCCGCGCCCGTCCCGAGGACCGTGCGTCGCCCGAGGACCTGGGCGAGGTCTACGTGCGCACGGGCGACGGCTCGCTGGTCGCATTGTCGGGTCTGATCGACACCGAGGTGGTGGGCCGCGCCGCCGAGCTGTTGCGCGTGGACCGGCTGCCGGCGGTCACGCTGAAGGCGTCGCTGGCCGGCGGCGCTGCCCTGGGCGACGCGCTCGACGCGCTGGAGCAGACCGCACGCCCCCTGCTGCCGCCCGGGGTTCAGATCGGCTGGCTCGGCGCGAGCCAGGACGTACAGCGCGCTGGGCGCGCCTTCCTGCTCGCCTTCACGCTGGCGCTGGTCATCGTCTACCTGGTCCTGTCTGCCCAGTTCGAGAGCCTGCTCCAACCGCTGGTGCTGCTGGCGGGCGTACCCCTGGCCGTGCTCGGCGCCTTGGTGGCGCTGTGGATCGGCGGCGGCTCCATCAACATCTACAGCCAGATCGGCTTCATCCTCGCCATCGGCCTCATGGCCAAGAACGCGATCCTGCTGGTGGAATTCGTCAACCAGCTCCGCGATCGCGGCGAGAACTTGCGTGAAGCCCTGCACGAGGCCGCCCGCGTTCGCTTCCGCCCCATCCTGATGACCTCGGTGGCCACCTTCTTCGGCGCCATCCCGCTGGTGGTCGGCTTCGGTCCCGGCGCCGAGACCCGCGCCATCCTTGGCATGGTCATCCTGGGCGGCGTACTCGCCGCGACGCTGCTGACACTGTTCCTGGTGCCGGTCCTGTACCTGCTCATCGCCGGCCGCACCCGGGCGCGCTCGGCGCTCGCCGACGAGCTGGCGCGGCAGCGGGAGGGCGATGTGCGGACCGAGCGCGGCTGACCGCCGCGATACCTCGCGGCGCTCAGTTGCCTCGTCAAATCGGGGGATATACCCCGGCAATGGGGCATATAGAGGCACCGGGGCGAGAGCGGCGCAGGGCCCCCGGCGGTCCGGCTCTTGCGTCCATCACGGACCGCGTGACGGGTGATGACCCATGCGCCGGCGGGCCGGGCATGCCATTTGCTCGTCCTCCTCCAGGAAAGTCAACCGAGCCAAGCCCAACGCGCTTGAGGAGGAACGCATGTTGCTTCACACCCGCACCCTGGTGCTTGCCTGCGCCTTCGCCGTACCGTCGGTCTCGGCCTCGGCGGGCCCCGGTGCGGACACAATCGAACTGCCTCCCGCGATCGCCGACCGTACCGCAGCGGAACTGACCGGCACCCCGGTGGAGAACCGCCGCGGCACCGTCATCGGCACGCTGGACGCCATCGTTCGGACGCCGGCCGGCAGGCTCTTCGGTATCGTGCGGCCAGGCGATCTGGCACCGGGGGTGCTGCGCGGCCAGGGCTTCGCGCTGGCCGACTTCGAGCGCGCCGGCGAGCACTTGGTTGCGCCTACCAACGGCGACGCGACGATGCTCGATGACGGCCGGATCTGGACGCGGGACATCTACCGGCCGGTGCCGCGCGACGTACCTCTGCTGCAGCTCGCGGGCAGCAAGCCGATGGTCGGGCCAGAGGCGCCTGAGCCGATGCGCCCATTCAGCGATCTCGACCTGGACCATGACGGCGTGCTAACGCCGAGCGAAGCCCATTCCAGCCCCCGCCTCGGCGACAGCTGGGCCCATCTCGATACCAACCAGGACGGCGTCATCGACCGCTCCGAGTTCCGCGCGCTCCCCGGGGCCGGCGCGGCACCCACCGCCGAGGAGGCCAACCGGTGACGGCCGGTCCCGCACCGGACCCGCGGCGCCGTCGCCGAGGTCCTGACGGCGGCGAGCGGCGCAGGGTCCCGGCACGCCATATATCAATACAACGAATCGGAGGAGGATCATGAGCACCTACACCCTATCCACTGCGGACATACCGCGGCGCGCCTACGATATTCCCAGGCTCGAGGCCACCCGGCCCTTCCAGTGGCTGCGCCAGGGCTGGGAGGACCTGCGGGCGGCACCGCTGACCGGCCTCGGCTATGGTGCCGTCGTCGCGCTGATCGCCTGGCTGTTCGTACTCCTGACCACGGCGCTGAACGACTTCTATCTGGTGCCCTTCCTGTTCGGCGGCTTCCTGGTCATCGCACCATTGCTGTCCGTGGGCCTGATGGCCTGGGCCAGGCAGCGGGAGACACACCGCTCGGGCTATGCCAAGTCGATGCGCACCATCCTGTCCACGAACGCCTCCAGCATCGGCCTCATGGGCCTGTTCCTGCTGCTGGTGTTCATCAACTGGATCATGCTGTCGAATCTGCTATTCGGCGGTCTGTTCCACGAGGCCCTCCCGGCCTACGGCGCGGTCCGGCCGCTGCCGGTGATGTTCGGCGAGAGCCTGGTGTTCACGCTCGCCTTCGGCGCCGTCGCATTTGTGCTCGCCCTGCTGGTGTTTCGGCTGACGGCCTTGTCGCTGCCGATGCTCGTGGATCAGAAGGTGGACGCCTTCAATGCCGGCTTCGCGAGTTGGCGGGCAGTCGGCGAGAACTGGCCCGCGATGGCCCTGTGGGCGCTGATCATTGCGGCGCTGACGACGGTCGGTATTCTGACCTGGTTCATCGGCCTGATTCCGGTCGTGCCGGTGCTCGCCTATGCGAGCTGGCATGCTTACCGGGACACGCTGGTTCCGCGGTCGTCGCAGGCGGCGAAGTGACGACGCCCGAACCGCTCCGGGTGCGGCTGTTGAGCCGCAATGCCAAGGACCTGAACGCCACGTATCCGGAGCTGGACGAGTCGCCCTTCGAGCGCGGCACGCTGCCGGGCGGCGCGGTGCACTGGATCAGGCCGGAGCTGGTGGCCGAGATCGGCTTCACCGAGTGGACCGCCGACGCCCAGCTGCGCCATCCCCGCTTCATCGGCCTGCGGCGGGACAAGGATCCGAGGGACGTCGTTCGCGAGGATCGGAGACGGGCGTCGTGACGACCCGCCGCTTCGGCCCCTACAGGGTCGAGATCAAGCACGAGGAGAAGGTGCTGTTCCCGGACGCCGGCGTCACCAAGGGACAGCTCATCGACTATTACCAGGCCGTCGCCGAGGTCATGCTCCCGCACCTGCGCGACCGGGCGCTGACGCTGCATCGCTTCCCGGACGGCATTGGCACCGACGGCTTCTACCAGCAGCAGGCCGGCGATTACTTTCCGGATTGGATCCTCCGCAAGACCCTGCCCAAGGAGGGCGGCGAGGTGGAGCACCTGATCTGCAACAACACGGCAACCCTGGTCTACCTTGCCAACCAAGCCTGCATCACGCCCCACTGCTGGCTGAGCCGCATCGACGCGCCGGACCAGCCGGATCGCCTCGTCATCGACCTGGATCCCGCCGACGGCGACTTCGGCAAGGTCCGTGACGCGGCGCGGCTGGTGGCGGACGCCTTCGACGAGCTGGGGCTGGCCGTATACGCCCAGGTGACCGGCTCCCGCGGCATCCACGTCGTCGCACCGATCAGGCGCGGCCCCGGCTTCGACGCGGTACGCGGACGCCTGCGGGCGATCGCCGGCCGCCTCGCCACTGAGCATCCAGACCTCCTGACCATGGAGCAGCGCAAGGACAAGCGCGGCCGTCGCATCTACCTGGACACCACCCGCCTCGCCTACGGCCAGACCATGGTCGCGCCCTACGCCCTGCGCGCCCGCCCCGGCGCACCGGTGGCGACGCCGATCCTGCGCGACGAGCTGGACGACGATGGGCTCAGGCCCGACCGCTGGAATCTGGAGTCCGTGCTGGACCGCATCGCAGACCTGGGCGATCCCTGGAAGGATATCGGCCGGGCCGCGCGCAAGCTCGACTTGGAGTGACGGCGGCTCGACGCCGCCCACGCCTTCGCCCATACAAGGAAAGCCGCCCAGTTGCGCGGCCTCGTTCGCGCGGCGCGGGAATGTCCCCCGCCGGAA
>Ga0316578_10000455_pt1 | contig 13633 bp, 9 predicted proteins | sample J0NA_2_FD_203076 | JGI IMG/M metagenome (GOLD analysis project Ga0316578, IMG submission 203076) | Rhizosphere microbial communities from salt marsh grasses in Alabama, United States - J0-2_160517rDrC | ecosystem: Host-associated > Plants > Roots > Rhizosphere | place: USA: Alabama | collected... | reverse complement strand
AGCGTCCCGAATTGCATATTGCTTTGATGGGGGATATTCGGCTTCTGGCGAGCGCTGAAGAATATAGCGACACCCTGATTTCTGAAGCGGATCCGGAAGAATTGTTGGCACTGGTTCGAAAATTGTCGGGGAGCGTATCCCCAGAATATAAGGCCGATCCGGACTTCAGCGGCTTGCCGTTGAAAGACTATTTGGTTCCGGCCTTGGTATTGCCCTTTCAAATACTGCCAAACAAGGGGCTTGATTTAACTTCTTTGTCTCTCTTTTGGGCTGGTCTAAAGAAACGCCAACAAACCTTTAATACAAAGGGGTTGTTAAGTATTGACCTTGGTCTGAAACCAACCCATATGATGAACTGGTATAATGAGAAAGTGAAACCAAATGAGCCTTTATTTTTAGGCCTGTCATGTTTGCTCGATGAATCTGCTGATGTGGAGGCAATGAATAACGCCTATCAAGCCGGGGTAAGGCTCATATTGTGGCATAATCCCTCCGGTCAACTTAAAATCCTGACCCGACGTTTATGGAGTGCTGCCAAGGCCGGCATTTGGAATCACGTCATCATGCCGTTTAGATCAGAAACCGACTTTGATAAAGAACTTTTAGAGTTTATAGCGGCAAACCCGAATATCGTTCATTCCTGGGGCTATTCACGGTCTTCAAAAATGTCCTCCTTAAACTTTTTGGGTAAGTCGGGGACATCGGTGGCCTATACACAGGTCTCTAAGCTACCGGGCCGACCCTTTTGGCACCTTCTGAACGATCCGCTTCACCTGCTGCTCTATTTAGGTCGATATGGGGTAAAAAAAATATCGAGATGGCGGATACAGGATAAAGGGTTGTCTGTCTTCACCGTGGGGGATTCCATTGTCTATCACTTTGTTAAGCCGCGAGATTTACCGCCGGGATATTTGGATGAAATTTGTCTCATGATAGAGGCCGGAGGATCGGTAGATACGGCATTGGTTCGATATAACCTGGAACGGGCTTTTCTAATAGGCTATGCCATGGAACATGGTGTCATTGTTGGAAACTCCAGTCTCAAACGACCCCGGACGGAATATGTGGAGGCCGTCAACCGGCAGGCAGGACTGGATCTGAGCAACTATTTGGAACGTGGGTATACTTCGGTTCGTCCTGAATACAGGGGCATGGGAATCGGTGCGAAGCTTTTAGAAGGTCTGACTGAAAGGGTGGGAGATATAAAACTTTTTTCGATTATCAGTTCGGACAATGCGGCTGCCCAGAAGATGGCCTTGAAGAATCAGACTCGGCGTGTGGCTACATTCTACAGCAAGAAGTTAGGCAAAGAAGTGGGTGTGTGGATGCCGGAATGGATGATAGAGGACTAGAACCTATCTCAAAAACCATCTAAGTGCCCATGGCAGTGTTGCGAAACGGTTATGCATATCGGAATCATTACAGTTAGAGATCAGGAGTATCATCCCAATCGGCGCCTCATTGAGGCAGCCACCGAGCAGGGGCATCGAATATCTTTGATTCATCCCTACCGGGTATGGCCCTGTCTTGAGGATGGCAACCCATATCTTGTGGACCATCTGAACATTCAGCCTGTCGATGTGGTTCTGCCGCGCCAGGGTTCCACAGTGGGAGATTCCTGCCTTGTCTTGATTCGACATTTCAGCCTTATGGGGATTCCGGTGGTCAATGATTTGAACTCCATACGATTGGCCAAAAACCAGTTTCTGACATTGATGGCCTTAACTGAGGCTGGAATCACAGTCCCTGATACCGTGTTTGTGAATTCGATCCAGGGGTTCCATGATGCATTGGACCGTTTAGGCGGCCTTCCAGTCGTGGTCAAGCAAGCCAGCAACCGCCAGGGAGAAGGGGTTGCCCTCATCGAAACAGAAGGCAACGTGCATACGGTTGTCAGTGATTACCTGGATGAACGCGAGGGCCTGCTGGTGCAGCGCTTCATTCACTCCAAAGGACGCCAGGACATACGCGTACTGGTCGTTGGTGGAAAGGTTGCAGGTGCCGTTGAACTCTGGCCCAGGGAAGGAGATTTTAGGGCCAACATACATCTGAGTGGAAAGAGTCGACCCAAAGATCTTCCACATGAACTTGAAGAAATTGCCATCAAGGCAACAAAGGCTATTGGGCTCGACATTGCAGGGGTCGATTTAATTGTAGATCAAAAGGAACGGGTCAACGTTATCGAAGTCAATTATTCCCCGGGTTTCCGGGGAATGGAGGCTGCAACGGGAGTAGACATTGCCGGTCGAATCGTAAAGTATCTGGCCGACACATATGGGACGTAAATATCCAGGTCTAGAGGGTCCGGCTTTGGGTTACCCCTGAAAGGGGATATTTTACTCAAAACTGTAAAAGTTAAAAGTGCCTATTTCTGGTTAGCCGGTTAACCCGTTAACCGGTTGGCCGGTATTAAACCACGGGAGAACCGGCATAACAGGCCAACGGGCATAACCTTTTTGACTTTAGTTCACTTCAAACTCTTGCAGCGATTCTTTAGGCAGGTTAAAAAAGCCCCGGAGATGTTTTTATGCAAATATCCAACCTCAAGTCTATCCAAGACGGGAATCGAAAGCGTGTAATAGCAACCGTTCAATGGGAGGATTGTGATCGCCCGGATCAACATATTTATATTGAAACAGAAAAAGAGTTTGCAAATGATTTATCTCTTAACCCACACGCTTTCCTGGTGGGTTGTATTATTCCGGCGTTGCATTTTGGTGAAAGACGGATATTTTTGGATGCCGAAATATGTCCGACTTTGCGGGAAGGTCTGGAAACAGTGATGGCCCTAATGAAAGAATGGACCAGAGGAGAATATAGACCTTTAAATATTGAGGCTAAAACATGTTCCGTTGTGGGCAACTTAAACAACAACAGACGGGCAGGACTTTTTTTGTCCGGAGGAATGGATTCTTTGTCTGCTTTACGGATCAACAAAAAAACATATCCGGAACAGCACCCGGGATCCATTAAGGATTGCCTTCTCGTCCATGGTTTTGATATCGGTGGTGTTATTGAAAGAGGCATGAAATATCATGTATTTGACCGGGCAAGAATAGCGCTCACCGAGGTCGCAAAAGATGCGAAGGTGACGCTCATTCCGGTGTATACCAACATCAGACATTTATGTGATGAAAGGGAGCTTTGGCTGGACAGGTTTTTTGGAGCAGTTCTGGCAGCTGTGGCGCATGCCTTTTCTCCCAGGCTGAACCTTGTCTATATCGCTTCTTCCTATGATATCCCCAACTTGACACCGTGTGGTTCTCATCCCCTCCTCGATCCTTCATACTCGAGCTATGATCTAAGGATTATACACCGGGATCTTGCATTGTCCAGGTTGGAGAAACTCAGAATTGTTGCAGACTGGGATGTTGCCTTCCAGAATTTCCGGGTATGTTTGGCCAATGTTCCTGATCGATTGAACTGTGGGAAATGTGAAAAATGCATCAGAACCATGACTGAACTATTGGCTATCGGTGCGCTCGATAAGACCAACGCCTTTGTAGAGAATGACATAAAACCAGAACAGTTGGCACAATTTGATATTACCATACGGCATCGAGATTCGTTTTATAAGGAGATGATGTCTCCATTGAAAAAACAGGGCCGAGATGACTTGGTAAAAACAATTGAAAAAATGCTCGGAAACGGAAAAGCATAGCACCTCTTTTGAAAACATATGGCGATGATCTTTCTTTTCAAACATGAGTGAGACCACATCCATGTTAAGGGGTTACATTAAAATACAAGTGCGAAACCTGGCGGGTTGTTGCCCAAATCATTCTTCGCTGGCTCTGAAACATTTTTTGATAAATCTAAGGCTCGTTCCAGGCGATTCCAAAACTCGCCCTTGGGGCTCAAACAGTTGGAATCGCTTTTCTTTCACTTCGCCAAGATTCATGAACAAAAAACGTTTCAATGAGCGCTCAAAAAGATTTTTGTTTGGGCAACAGCCCGTTGAGCTGCTAACCCTTAAAAAGAAGAACGACCCGAAATGTTTTTACTGAAAGATTACGACTACTATCTCCCCGAAGCGCTTATCGCACAAAAGCCGGTGAACCGCCGTGATCATTCCAAGCTTTTGTTTTCGGATCGAGAAACCGGGGAGGTTTCACACCATTGTTTTCACGATATCCTGAATCTTCTCAATCCTTCAGATGTTCTTGTCGTGAATAACACCGAAGTCATTCCCGCAAGGCTTTTCGGACAGAAAGAGACAGGAGGTAAAGCTGAAGTTCTTATTTTGGACTATCCGGGAAATGACAAACACAGGGTAACTAAGGGAGAATGTGTTTGCCGGTGTTTAATAAAAACATCAAAAAGGCCCAAAGACGGCACCACACTTATTTTTAATCATAGACTGAAAGCAGAAGTCATCAATTTTAAAACCGGAATCTATACCTTAAAGTTTTCATATAAAGGTGACTTTGAACATATTATTAAACGGATAGGCCATATCCCTTTGCCGCCCTATATTAAACGGGATGATGATAAAAACGATCGTACATCATATCAGACCGTTTATGCCTCGCAAAAAGGCGCTGTGGCGGCACCAACGGCAGGACTTCATTTTTCGCTAAGTCTGATGAAAAAACTTAAAACAAAGGGGGTGAAGATCGTTGCGATTACCCTCCATGTCGGGTACGGTACATTTTTGCCGGTTAAGGTGTCTGATATCAGAGATCATCGGATTCATTCAGAATGGTATTCTATTTCTAAAGAAACAGCCGGCATGATCAATGAATCTAAAAAAGCAGGTCATCGTATCGTGGCTGTTGGAACGACCGTTGTTCGAGCACTGGAGTTTGCAAGCAATAGAAATGGAATTGTTGCTCAAGGTGAAGGTCGCTGCGACTTGTTTATATACCCCGGATACAAATTCAAAACTGTTGATGCAATGCTCACAAACTTTCATCTTCCCAAATCGACACTTCTCATGCTGGTATCAGCATTTTCAACCCGGGAAAATGTATTGAATGCATATAAAACGGCCATAGAGAATGAGTATAGATTTTTCAGCTACGGAGATGCGATGTTGATTGCGTAAAAAACGGGTAATGGGTAAAAGTTTACAGGTAATAGGTAATGGGTGATGGGTGATAGGTAATAGGTGATGGGTAATAGGTAATAGGTAATGGGTGATAGGTAATGGGTTTGATGATTGGTGAATAGTGACGGGTAAATAGTGAACAGTTAAAATCCTCGTTACTATTTACTTGTTACTATTAACTGCTCTTAGATTTTATGTCCTTTACCCATTACCTATCACCTATAACCTGAATTAATTATGTTTGAATTTAAAATAACTGCAGAATGTAAAACTACCCGGGCAAGGGCGGGGATTTTGAAAACCGCACATGGTGACGTTAAGACACCAATTTTTATGCCCGTGGGGACCTTAGGGACCGTAAAGTCACTGGCTCCTGAGGAACTGATAGCCTGTGGTGTACAGATCATCCTTGGGAATACCTATCATTTATATCTCAGACCGGGTTGTGATGTGGTCCAAAGGTTTAACGGTCTCCATGCCTTTATGAACTGGGACGGTCCTATTTTGACCGACAGTGGGGGGTTTCAGGTATTTTCCCTTGCCAAACTCAGAAAAGTGACCGACGAAGGGGCCTTATTCCAATCCCATATCGATGGTTCCCAACATTTGCTGACTCCGGAGAAGTCGGTGGAAATCCAACAATGTCTCGGGTCCGACATTGTGATGTGTCTTGACGAATGCATAAAATATCCTGCTGAGAAAAATGATGCTCAAAAAGCGCTTGAACTGACATCGAAATGGTCGAAAAGAAGTAAGGATGCCTTTAAAAATGAAAAAAACGCACTGTTTGGTATTGTTCAGGGCGGTATGTTCAAAGACCTTAGAGAAATGTCGGCCTATGATTTGATGGAAATCGGCTTTGATGGATATGCCATCGGTGGACTCAGCGTTGGGGAGCCCAAAGAGCTTATGATTGAAATGGCTGATTTTACCCTGCCGATATTACCGGATACAAAACCTAAATATGTCATGGGTGTGGGAACACCTGAGGATATTGTGTCGCTCGTGTCTCTAGGCGCTGATATGTTCGATTGTGTCCTTCCTACAAGGAATGCAAGAAACGGCCAAATGTTTACGTCAACCGGAACCATAAATATCTCTAATGCGCGTTTTAAAAATGATGTTGATCCCATAGAATCAGAATGCACCTGTTATACCTGCCGGAATTACTCAAGAGCTTACCTTCGCCACCTATATCTGTCAAAAGAACTGCTTGCTTATCGTCTAAATACCATCCATAATGTTCATTTCTACATGAACTTGGTTCGAAAATTAAGAACGGCCATATGCCAAGGAAGATTTGAGAAATTCAAAGAAGAATTTTTTAAAAATAGCTTGCAACTTACCTGACAACCTTTATATACTGACAATTTTGGTTCGCTTTGCTCTCTTCATTATTCCATAGAAGCGACATAAAGATACCATAAGTTTATATTTATCAATATCAATTGGTTATGAATATTTAAATAACAATTTATAATTTTAACATGACCATTGCAAATCACATAAGAAGCAAGATGTCCGGATCTTCATGGATCCGTAAAATGTTTGAAGAAGGCGCGCGGCTCAAAGCCGAACACGGTGCTGAAAATGTGTTTGATTTCAGCCTCGGCAATCCGAATCTGGAGCCCCCTGAAAAATTCAGAAAGGTACTCAAAAATACGGTAATGTCCTTGGCCGGAACAGATCATGGATATATGCCCAATACCGGGTATCCCCATGTTCGAAAATCCGTTGCTGAGTATCTTTGCGAAGAGGAGCAGGTTCCGATTTCGGAAAACGATGTGATCATGACCTGTGGCGCTGCCGGCGCCTTAAACGTTATTCTAAAGGCAATTCTTGATCCGGGCGATGAAGTCATTACACCGGCGCCTTATTTTGTCGAGTATCAATTTTATGCGGATAATCATGGCGGGATTTTAAAGACCGTATCGACAAAAGCCGACTTTTCTTTGGATATTGACGCGATCCATGCAGCTATTACCGAAAAGACAAAGGCTGTTCTGATCAACTCACCTAACAATCCCACTGGCCAGGTTTATTCAAAAGAAAGCCTCGATGAACTCGGATCGCTTTTAAAAGAAAAAGGAAAACACCTTAACCGGACATTATATCTGATATCGGATGAACCGTACCGTAAGATCGTTTACGACGGATACACGGTCCCCAGTATTTTTAAAAGCTATAATGAGAGTATTATTGCCACATCATATTCCAAGGATATTTCCATCCCCGGTGAACGAATCGGTTATTTGGTGGTTCATCCCGAAGCGTCATTCAAAGAAGAGCTGATCGGGGGAATGGCGCTGGCCAACAGAATATTAGGGTTTGTTAATGCTCCCGGCCTGATGCAGAGAGTCGTAGCCTCTCTTCAAGGTTCCAGAGTTGATATATCCGCCTATGCTCGGAAGAGAGAGTTGTTGTGTAACGGACTTGCACAATTCGGCTATGATTTTGTCGAACCGCCGGGTGCTTTTTATCTCTTTCCGAAAACACCTATTCCAGATGACGTAACATTTGTAAAAGAATTACAAAAAGAACTGATCCTTACAGTGCCCGGGAGCGGCTTTGGAGGTCCGGGGCATTTCAGAATCGCATTTTGCGTAGATGATCTTACCATAAAAAATGCTATGCCGGGATTCAAGCGTACAATGGAAAAATATAAATGATAGAAGCAAAATAGTGTGAAAGCTTTTCGTTTTAGGTTTTAAAATGCTTAAAATTTGAAACAGGTATGATGAAATAAAGGGAGGATTTTCATGAAAATATTAAAGATTGATCATTTGGGAATTGCTGTAAACAGTATCGAGGATGGAAAAATCCTATGGACAGATGCATTGGGGCTTCCCTTTGAAGGGGCTGAGACCGTGGAAGAGCAAAAAGTGACAACCGCTTTCTTTCCGGTTGGAGAAAGTGAAGTAGAACTTTTGGAATCCACCGCTCCCGACGGTCCGGTTGCTAAATTTTTAGAGAAAAAAGGGGCAGGGGTACACCATGTTGCCTTTCGAGTTGAAAACATTGAAGAAGCACTGGCAGAGTTAAAGGAAAAAGGGGTACGCCTTATTGATGAAAAGCCGCGAAAAGGTGCGGGCGGGGCAAAAATTGCTTTTTTACACCCTAAAGCCACTAACGGTGTTCTGGTTGAGTTGTGCGAAAGATAACCATTTCTTGCTCACAAAGACAATTTTCAATTAAAAGACGACTTATAGGCTTCACCCAAGTTGGAATAATGGAACAATGAGGTATTGGAATGATGGGTTTTAAGGATTTTTTGTCAAATTTAATTTTTTGTTTCCCTTCTCCTTCCCAATATTCCAGTATTCCAACATTCCATGAAACACTTTATAGCACCTCGGGCGTTATTGAAGCTTATGTGTAAAAAAGGATTAAAAGGATTAAACATTTTCCAAGAATAAATAATAAAGTCATTGAAAAAGGAGGATGCCATGGCGGAACATCCTGATTTGAAAAAATGGAAAGATCTTGCCACCAAACAGTTAAGAGGAAAACCCCTTGAGAATCTGAACTGGAATACCCCTGAAGGAATTCTGGTCAAGCCTTTGTATACTGCGGAAGACATTGAAGGGATGCCCCATGTCAACACGTTGCCGGGTTTTGCGCCATATGTCAGAGGGCCCATGGCCACCATGTATGCCGGAAGACCCTGGACCATCCGACAGTATGCGGGTTTTTCCACAGCAAGGGAATCGAATGCTTTTTACCGCCGTAATCTGGCAGCAGGCCAGACCGGGCTTTCCGTGGCGTTTGATTTGGCAACCCACAGGGGATATGATTCGGACCATCCAAGGGTTACGGGCGATATCGGCAAAGCCGGCGTGGCCATCGATTCTATAGAGGATATGAAGATTCTTTTTGATCAAATTCCTTTGGACAAGGTCACGGTTTCCATGACAATGAACGGTGCGGTTCTCCCGGTGATGGCAGGATATATTGTTGCCGCAGAAGAGCAGGGCGTGAAGCATGAACAGCTGGGGGGAACCATACAGAACGACATTCTAAAAGAATACCTGACTCGAAACACTTATATCTACCCGCCGGAACCTTCCATGCGGATCGTATCCGACATCATTGGATACTGCTCCAAAAACATGCCCAAGTACAATACCGTCAGCATTAGCGGCTATCACATGATGGAAGCGGGTGCCGACTCTGTTCTTCAAACCGCATTTACACTGGCAGACGGTCTCGAATATGTTAAAGCAGCCCTCGCGGCGGGACTGGATATCGATGCATTTGCACCGAGACTTTCATTTTTCTTTGGTGTTGGGATGAACTTTTTCATGGAGATTGCCATGTTAAGGGCTGCCCGTTTTCTGTGGCACGAACTGGTGAGCCAATTCAATCCTAAGAACCCGAAATCCCTTATGCTACGAACCCACGTTCAGACGTCGGGTTGGAGTCTGACCGAACAAGATCCATACAATAACATCATTCGAACCACCATTGAGGCAATGGCTGCCGCATTAGGGGGAACCCAGTCGCTCCATACCAATTCCTTTGATGAGGCTGTGGGACTTCCCACTGATTTTTCCGCCAGGATCGCAAGGAACACGCAAATTGTAATTCAAGAAGAATCTCAGATCTGTCATGCCGTTGATCCGATGGGCGGATCATATTATGTCGAGGCTTTGACGGACGGCATTATCAAGGAAGCCAGAAAAATCATCGAAGAGGTTGAAGAGATGGGTGGTATGGCTAAAGCCATTGAAACCGGAATGCCGAAAATGCGTATCGAAGAAGCGGCAGCCAGAAAACAAGCTCGTATCGACCAAGGCAAAGATGTGATTGTGGGCGTGAATAAGTACCAAATCGAAGAAGAACCGCTAAAAGATATACTGGAAGTTTCAGAGGCAGTTCGTGAAGAACAGGTTACAAGATTAAAAGAGATAAAGACAAAAAGAGATAACGATGAAGTTCAAAGAACCCTGAATGCCATAACACATGCTGCCGAGACGGGCGGAAACCTTCTGGAAGCCTGTATCCCTGCGGTCAGGGCTCGGGCCACTGTTGGAGAAATATCAGACGCCATGGAAAAAGTGTTTAACCGGTTTGTGGCCACAACCCAGTGCATCTCCGGTGCATATGCCGAAGAGTATGCGGACAGCGAAATATTTGCAGCGGTTAGAAAAAGGACAGATGAATTTCAAGAAAAGAATGGCCGAAGACCACGGATACTCGTGACAAAAATGGGTCAGGACGGTCATGATCGAGGGATCAAGGTTATTGCCACCGCATTTGCAGATCTCGGGTTTGATGTCGACATCGGTCCCATGTTTCAGACTCCTGAAGAAGCCGCCCAGATGGCTGTGGAAAACGATGTACATGTTATCGGCGTTTCGAGCTTGGCTGCGGGGCACAAGTCTTTGGTACCCCAGCTTATTAATGTTCTTAAAGAAAAGGGGGGCGAAGAGATCAAGGTGGTCGTCGGCGGCGTCATTCCTCCGGCGGATTATGACTTCTTGTATCAAGCCGGAGCCAAAGGGGTGTTCGGGCCGGGGACTGTGGTTACCGATTCGGCCAATAAAGTTCTTAATATTCTTTAGCGACACTGATGATATCAGAAGATCCACAATTTTATGTGCAAGGCGTTTTGAACAGTGACAGGCGTCTGATCGCCAAGACCATCACGCTGATCGAGAGTTCTTTATCTGCTCATCGGCAACTGGCGCAAACGATTGTCGATTTGTTGCTTCCTCATTCAGGAAAGGCGATTCGCCTGGGTATAACAGGGGTGCCAGGAGTCGGTAAAAGTACCTTCATCGAAAGCCTCGGTACCATGCTTGTGAAAAAAGGGCATCGTGTGGCAGTTCTTGCTGTTGATCCCAGCAGTAAAAGAAGCGGCGGCAGCGTGCTGGCAGATAAGACCCGCATGGAAAAACTGGCGGTGGAACAAAGGGCGTTTATTCGTCCCTCACCTTCTGGAGGCACGTTGGGCGGTGTCGCCCGCAAAACCCGGGAGACCATGATTTTATGTGAAGCCGCTGGTTTTGATATTATCATTGTTGAAACCGTGGGGGTTGGCCAGTCCGAGACCGCTGTGGCATCTATGGTCGATTTCTTTTTAGTGCTGATGATCGCCGGTGCAGGAGACGAATTACAGGGTATTAAAAAAGGTATCCTTGAGCTTGCCGATGCGGTTGCCGTTAACAAGGCTGATGGTGACAATATAGAGAGAGCGGAATTTGCCAGAAAACAATATGAAACGGCACTCCACTTTTTAGCACCCTCATCACCCAATTGGACACCACCGGTTTTGACTTGCAGCGCTTTGGAAATGATCGACATCGATGTAATCTGGGAAAATGTTATAAAACATCACACAATTTTTACAGATACCGGAGAGCTTAAGGCAAACCGGAAAAAACAGGCTGTAGACTGGATGTGGTCTCTTATTAAGGAAGGTCTAAAGGATCGTTTTTATCAGAACCCTGAAGTTAAAAAAAATCTTCCTGAAACAATAAGGGAGGTTGAAAACGGAACCGTCGCATCCACCATTGCAGCAGGTCGTTTGCTGAATCTTTTGGACAATAAGGCGTCCAATTAAAACCTAAAATGAGCGTTTCAAATAGTGACAGGGATATAAAAAAGCAATTTTATAAATAAATATATTCTATAGCTGCTAATGGGTCTCGTCGAATGCTAGGGCAAGTTCAAGACAAGACCTGTCAAGAATGATGAGAGTTGGATTTGAGTAAACAGAGCCTGTATCCAATGAAAGGAGGATGGCAAAATGGCAGTCAAAATAATCATTAAACGTATCGTGCCGCAAAACAAGACTGAAGCTTTAAAGCCGCTGCTTCAAAAACTTAGAAATTTGGCCATGCAACAACCCGGCTATATTTCGGGCGAAACATTTAAACGAATCGATCGTCCGGGTGAAAGTCTGGTGGTCAGTACCTGGCAGTCCATGGAAGATTGGAGAGTATGGGTGATGAGTGACGAAAGAAGGGGGACGCAAGAAAAAATCGATCATTTGCTGGGTGAAAAGACAGACTACGAAGTGTATACCTATGACTAGAGATAATATAATGTCTATCTTGGGTGTTTGTAACGAATAACACGTTATCGTTTAAATGCACAAGATACATTTCTATCTGTTTTTAAAGGAAGGTTGTTATTGATCTGATATTGGATTTAAAATCTGAATCCAAAAAATAGCAGATCAATATGAATTGATGAAAGGAATTTTGTAATGGGTATTATCGAAGATAAGATCAAGGATCTCAAAGAGCGGGAAGCCAAGATCCTCAAGATGGGCGGTGATAAAGCGGTTGCCAAACAAAAAGAGAAGGGGAAATTGACGGCCCGAGAGCGGTTGAATATTTTTTTTGATCCGGGCACGTTTCGAGAGATCGACATGTTCGTGAGTCATCGTTGCGTAAATTTCGGCATGGAAAAAGTTGACATTCCATCTGATGGTGTCATCACGGGTCACGGTCTTGTGGAAGGCCGTCATGTATTTGCCTTTGCCCAGGATTTTACGGCCAGGGCAGGTAGTTTGGGCGAGATGCATTCCAAGAAGATTTGTAAGGTCATGGATATGGCGCTTAAATCCGGAGTTCCTTTTGTGGGTATGAACGATTCCGGTGGGGCGAGGATCCAGGAAGGCGTGGATTCTCTTTCCGGATACGGTCAGATTTTTTATCGAAATTCCATGGCTTCGGGTGTTATTCCCCAAGTTTCGGCAATTATGGGTCCCACAGCCGGGGGAGCTGTCTATTCACCCGCTATGACAGACTGGATTTTTATGGTCAAGAACACCAGTTACATGTTCATTACCGGGCCCGATGTCATCAAGTCCGTTACCGGCGAACAGATTACATTTGAAGAGCTCGGAGGCGCCATGGCTCACAACGAGAAGAGCGGCGTGGCCCATTTTGCATGTGAAAGCGATGAAGATGCCATCAACCAGATCAAAAAACTTCTTTCTTATCTGCCTTCAAACAATATGGAAGATCCACCAGTGGTTAATACAGGAGATGATCCGCGACGAACGGAGCCGGCACTGGATGCCATTATTCCGGACAATCCCAATCAATCTTACGACATGAAAGAAATCATCCGTTTAATTGTGGATAATGGAGAAATTTTTGAGCCTCACGAATACTTTGCCCAAAACATCATCATCTGTTTTGCCAGGTTGAACGGGAGGAGTATCGGCATTATCGCCAACCAGCCCCAGGTTCTTGCCGGATGCCTGGACATCAATGCGTCGGACAAAGCTACCCGCTTTATCCGGTTTTGCGATGCCTTCAATATTCCGATGCTGACCATTGCGGATGTGCCGGGATATCTTCCCGGCAGTCAACAGGAATGGGGCGGCATTATCCGACATGGTGCAAAACTTCTCTGGTGTTACTCAGAGGCAACCGTGCCCAAAATTCTTCTGGTCACGCGAAAAGACTACGGGGGATCTTATCTGGCCATGTGTTCAAAAGATCTGGGTGCCGACATGGCGTTTGCGTGGCCCAGCTCGGAAATAGCCGTTATGGGAGCTGCAGGGGCATGCAATGTCATTCATCGAAGGGCAATCAAGGGGGCAGACGATCCTGAAGCCAAACG
>Ga0316578_10000454_pt1 | contig 13634 bp, 10 predicted proteins | sample J0NA_2_FD_203076 | JGI IMG/M metagenome (GOLD analysis project Ga0316578, IMG submission 203076) | Rhizosphere microbial communities from salt marsh grasses in Alabama, United States - J0-2_160517rDrC | ecosystem: Host-associated > Plants > Roots > Rhizosphere | place: USA: Alabama | collected... | reverse complement strand
CATGGATTTTTTAAATTCGATGCGTTTTCCCTCATCCGGTATTTCATGAGATAGCGCGGCAATCAATTCCGCTGCCTGATCCACCGGAATTCCGGGGCCGGTTAATTCCATTTCCGACACGACCTCTTCGATTAAAATTTCAGACATGGGGCCGATCACCTTTGATAGATTAATTTTAAGCGCCTGCAAAAAAATCCGATCCAGAACGGGAAGATCTTTTTTTACGGGTTCGATTAGCCTCTGTTGCAGCAACTTTTCTAAATTTAGTTTCAGGGTATCGGCGCTCATATCCACTTCATCAGCTATTTGATAAAGACTCTTATTTTCATCGATAGCGATCAGCAGACGTATCATGTCCGCATCAAGGGATACCTGGTCATTATCCTTGCGAATCACTTTGCGAAAATAGGTCTGTTGTTGACCGGGTCTACCGATGTCCATTTTAATCCCCATTCACTGATAATAAGTACAATGAATTATTCAAATACAGCTTTGCGTGCCGCAATTCATCACTGGTTTCAAATTTATGCAGCCACAGCCTGCAGATAGTTTTATGTGTTTGAAAACAAAAGAGATTGGATAGTTTATCTTAATAAGCTTAATGATAAAGCCGATTTGATGTCAAGCTTTTATGATTTTTTGTCGAGTTCCTGTTTTAGTTTTTTCTCCATTTCAGCAAATAGATCTTTTTTCTTTTGGGCCTGCTTGGCCTGAATGGATTCAATTTTTTGTGAAAGCCCTTTCTGGGATTCTTTAAATTTCTTGAGTTCCTGTTCTAGTTTGTTCTCATCATCTTCACGCGGGATTTCTTCAATTTTCAAATGATCCCTGATAAACAGCCGATTCCCGAATGATCCCTCGACATTATCGACAATTCCCATTTCCTCCAGTTTTCTGCAGATATAATTGCTGCGTTCAATTGACATCGCCAGCATCTGACTTATTTCTTCCAGTGCTGGGGGTGTATCGTTTTGATATTCCCAGACCCGGATTGCCGATACAAATAGATGCGCCGTCGTGTATAAATTTTTGCTTCTGTCTTTCATATTTGTCCAATCTTTTTTTGCGCTTTTACCGGTTTTTGCGTAGAAAAGAATGCTTCAGCCTCACCGGCCATACTTGACATCAACGCTTTAGCAGAGTAACATTTCTTTAATATTTGTTCAAGCAACCGGACTTCTATAAGACCGTTTCCGACCACCAGGGGGGAGCCACCATGACTGATATTGTAAATGTAAAAGCAAGGGAGATTCTGGATTCGAGAGGAAATCCGACTATCGAGGTGGATATTATTGTCGCCTGCGGTGCCGTCGGCAGAGCTGCAGTACCGTCCGGTGCGTCCACCGGTAAACGCGAAGCGCTGGAAATGCGTGACAGACGTTTCAAACGTTACGGGGGCAAAGGCGTAACCGCTGCGGTGAAAAATGTAATGACCAAAATTGCGCCGGCCATCGAGGGAATGGATGCCGCCGATCAGGCCGCTCTGGATCAACGCATGATTGCACTTGATGGTACCCCTAATAAATCAAAGCTTGGCGCGAATGCCATACTTGGGGTATCGATGGCGGCTGCACGTGCCGCTGCCGCAGCGCACGGTCTGCCGCTTTACCGATATCTTGGCGGCATCAATGCCCGCTACCTGCCAGTACCGATGATGAATATCATCAATGGCGGGGCACATGCGGCCAACAATCTGGATATTCAGGAGTTTATGATCGTGCCGCTGGGGGCAGACTCCATTGCCGAGGCGGTTCAGATGGGTGCCGAGACCTTCCAGCACCTAAAAAAGATTCTCAAAGACCAGGGTCTTAACACAGCGGTCGGTGATGAAGGCGGTTTCGCACCTGATCTGGAGTCCAACGAGGCGGCGATTCAAAACATCCTGCAGGCCATTAAAGCCGCCGGTTATAAACCCGGCAAAGATATGGGTCTTGCCCTGGATGTGGCCGCCAGCGAAATATTTAAGAGCGGTAAATACATTTTAAGCTCTGAGAATAAAAAACTGGATGCCCGGCAGATGATCGACTACTTTGAAAAACTGATCGATCAGTATCCCATCGTTTCCATTGAAGACGGTCTTGCCGAAGGGGATTGGGATGGTTGGAAGATTATGACCGATCGGCTGGAAAGCACCGTTCAAATTGTTGGTGATGATATTTTCGTGACCAACCCCAAGATTTTCAACAAAGGCATCGAACAGGGCATCGCCAACTCAATTCTGATTAAATTGAATCAGATCGGAACGGTTACAGAGACCCTGGATGCCATCGAGTTGGCCAAACAGGTGGGTTACACAACCGTCATTTCCCATCGCTCCGGTGAAACCGAAGACACCTTTATTGCGGATCTTGTGGTCGGCGTTAATGGCGGGCAGATAAAGACGGGCTCCATGTCTCGCAGTGACAGGGTGGCAAAATACAACCAGCTCATCCGGATTGAGGAAGAACTCGGGGCAGCCGCTTATTTCTCAAAGGAATTGTTCTAGGATTGAAAACCGGGTTTTCTGGTTGATATCAATCAGCTATTGGAGGATTGCCGTATTCAAATTCAATGGGGTATTGGAATAATGGAATGTTGGAATACTGGGTTGTTGGAATGAGTTCGATTTTTATTTAGATGTTCTCATTGGAAATTAAAATTTGCACATCATTCCTTTTTCAAACCCAATATTCCATTTTTCCAATATTCCAATTTTCCACTAGTTATTTACAGGAAAACACTGCTCCTCCGGGGTGAAACTAAAGCATGGCCCTCTGGGCTAGGATTCTCAGATGACTGCTGTTTTTAAAAAAATTGCCGGGGCTGTTTTAAGCCTGGTCTTAATCGCGTTTTTTCCCACCATTCTGCAACCATACGTGCTTCAGGGACCTCATATCCTTCAGTTAATGACCGAGAAACTGGGGCAGGCCCAAAGCCTTTCTGTTTCTCAAAGTGTGATTTTCTATAATATCGCGCCGCAGTCTCAAGCTTTTTCAGAAAAAGACACAGGCGGGGAGCTGAAAACTGCGGCAACCGGTCCGGACGAAGAGCAAGCGACGCCGCCATTCGATGAAGCAGCGGTGGCTGAGTCGGATTCTATGCGCAATACTGCCAGCCCTGATGATGCCAATGGTTCAGCAAATGCAGTGCAAGTTCAGCCGGCAGCGGCGGATCAAACGGATTCATCACCCGAGTTGCTCGAGACCATTCAATTAGATGAGTCGCTTAAATATATGTTTTCGGAGGCGTTTCGCTCCGACCTCGTTTCTGAGTCAAACCAGCGGGTGTATGTATTCAATCAAGGCCAGACGATTACGGTGATAGACGGGGTCATTTCAGATGCCGCCGAATCGGAATTTAATGTTTACAAGGACCTGCTGCTATATCGATCGAGAGAAGCACTTTCTCAATGTCTGTCGAATCTGGGTATTGATATTTCCGTATCGAGCCTGGGAAGATTTGATGGCCGGCTTGCACTTGTTGTCGGTGCCGAATTTCCCGATCAGACGGTTCCCCAGGTTTGGATCGATAAGGAAACCTTCCAGCCCCTGGGTATGATTGTCTTCGGCGCCAAAAGTCGCTACAGCACCCAAACGGGTTTTCTTGAGATTCGGTATTCAAACTGGCAACAAATCGGAAAAATAAGTTATCCGATGCAAATTGAGTTTATTCAAGACGGCGTAACAGTGCGGTCAATTCAAGTCCATGATTACCAGATTAACCCGCACTTTTCAAAAGACGTCTTCGATATTGCGCGCCTGAAATTGGAATACCGCGAACGCGTGGCAACGCCGGACCGGACGGGTGATAGCGAAGGTCTAAGCGAGGTTCAAAAAACCATCGAGGAATTTAAAAAAATATTCAAATAAAATGTGGGTGTAAATTCGAGTGCCCGGGTCCAATTTTAATATTGCAATTTGACCCGAATTTTGAGAAACTATGTAGTTAAAAAAATACTTTTGCAATTCCTACCTTAATTGAAAGGCAGCGCACATTTTCAAATTTTGCACAATTCCAAAATTGACATTAGTCGGTAATGAAAGGTCCTTCGGGCATCGCACCAAGGACTTTTTCGCTTTTTTGGCCCGGACAATGGCGCAAACATTAGATGGCAATCGTGCACAATAATGCGCCTGATTGATGATTAATTTTTCAAATAGAACTTAGTGAGGGGAGAAGATGGCAAAGGACACAAAATATATCTTTGTAACCGGTGGTGTGCTTTCATCTCTTGGCAAAGGGCTTGCATCGGCTGCGATTGGCGCTTTGCTGGAAAGTCGAGGCCTGACGGTGACCATCCAAAAACTGGATCCCTATATAAATGTGGATCCGGGAACGATGAATCCCTTTCAGCATGGCGAGGTGTTTGTAACCGATGATGGAACCGAAACCGATCTTGATTTGGGCCACTATGAGCGCTTCACCCATGCCAGAATGGGCAAAGACAACAACTTTACCACCGGGAAAATATATCATTCCGTTATTACCAAAGAGCGCCAGGGGGAATACCTAGGCGGAACCGTGCAGGTTATCCCGCACATCACAGATGAAATTAAAAACAGTATTAAGCTGGCTGCCGACGAAGTTGATGTGGTCATTGTTGAAATTGGCGGCACGATCGGTGACATTGAAAGTTTGCCTTTTTTGGAGGCCATTCGGCAATTTAGAACCGATGTCGGCAAAGAAAACGTGCTGTATATTCATCTGACACTGGTGCCCTATATCGGCACGGCTGGAGAAGTCAAAACCAAACCGACCCAGCACAGTGTCAAGGAGCTAAGAAGTATTGGCATCCAGCCCAACATTCTTCTATGCCGCACCGACAGATTTCTGTCCAAAGATATCAAGGCGAAAATTGCCCTTTTTTGCAATGTCAGCATTGAAGAGGTGATAACGGCCAAAGATGTGGATCATATTTATGAAGTTCCCCTTATCTTTCATCAAGAAGGCCTGGATGTTAAAATAATTGAGTTGCTCAATATCTGGACGCGCAACCCGCAGCTGGACAACTGGGAGGAACTCATAAAGAAAATCAAGGCACCCAAACATTCGGTGACCATTGCTGTTGTCGGTAAATATGTTGATCTTACGGAATCCTATAAAAGCCTAAATGAAGCGCTGTATCACGGGGGAATTGCCAACGATTCCAAGGTCAATCTGAACTTCGTTGATTCCGAGAAGCTCGACAGCGCAACCTGCAGCCAGATGCTGACTGATGCGGACGGCATACTGGTGCCCGGAGGATTCGGGGGACGCGGTATCGAAGGCAAGATATGCGCTGCCAATTTCGCACGGGTCAACAAGGTGCCGTATTTTGGCATTTGCTTGGGGATGCAAATTGCCGTCATTGAATTTGCCCGCCATGTCGCCGGTCTGGAAAACGCAAACAGTTCGGAGTTTGATCAAAATACACCCCATCCGGTCATATACCTGATGCGCGAATGGTTTGATGAAAGAAGCCAAACCGTCCAGCGAAGGGATGACCTATCTGCAAAAGGTGCGACGATGCGATTGGGTGCATACAGCTGCCACATAGAAACCGATTCTCTTGCCTACCAGGCCTATCAAAAGGAAGAGATTTCCGAACGGCATCGCCACCGCTATGAATTCAACAACGACTTTTTGGATAGATTAAAGGAAGCGGGAATGATCATCAGCGGGACTTCGCCTAACGGTGAACTGGTCGAGATCGTTGAAATCAATGATCATCCCTGGTTTTTGGGATGTCAATTTCACCCGGAATTCAAATCCCGGCCGATGGAACCGCATCCGCTATTTCGAGATTTTATCGGGGCGTCTCTGAAAAATTCTCAAGACCGCAATCAATCGTAAAAAAAAAGTGAAGCCGATCGGCTTCACTTTTTTTGCTTAAGGATTTCTAATTCTTTATCGATTAGGGTCTGAAATCCCTTGAGACTTCTATCTTTTAGTTTTCTGCCGTTGACGTAAACCGATGGAACGCTGTTTATGCCTACCCGGATGCCTTCATTGTAGTCATACCTGATTTGTTCCAGCAGCAAGGGGTCGTTCCTGTCTTTTTCAAATTGCGCCAAGTCCAGCTTGAGTTTCGCGGCAATTTCCTGGACCTTTTCTTCATTAAGCTTGTTGTGTTGTTTAAACAGTTCATCGTGGAAATCCCAAAATTTTCCCTGACGATCTGCAGCCAGTGCTGCCAAAGCGGCCTGAACAGCAAACCTGTGGCTGCGAATCGGAAAATTTTTAAAAACAATTTTGACCGACTTGGGGTTTTTCTCGAGCACCTGCTCAAGTAAGGGCGCAAGCCCCGCACAATATTGTCATTCAAAATCGCTGAAATCAGCGATGACAACCGGTGCATCCTCGAGACCTTTGTAGGGCGACCCCTTAGTGTCTATTTGTTTGATAAAATCGAGCGCAATGACCTTAACCGTTCTATTTTGCCGGCTGGTTGCAAACAGATGGGTTCCCTGCGGGCCGAGCTTTATCTGATCGATCTGTTCACCGACTTCAATTTTATCTGTGAGGCGGCCGTTGACTTCATAAATTTGAATGTTGCCTTTATCGGTCAAAACAAAGACCGTCTTTCCATCAGGGGAAATTGCTACATCCAGCGGTGGGGCGTCCAGCTTTAGGGTATTGAGAATCTCCCAGTCTACTGTTGCAGATCCACTTGCTGCTGATGCCACCATCAGCAGCATGACAACCCATAATAAAAGAATTTTTCGCATCATTTTAATCTCAACCTCCGTGCGACTTGTTTGATGGTCAAAGCAGACAAAAACATAGGTAAAATGCCGATGCCGAGACCGAGTACGCGCACCAGGATGATCACGGGGTTAGGCCAACTTGTTTTTCTATTGTACGCGTCGTCGTCCTCGTCCTCCTTATTCCAGATCCGGTCATTTTTTTCTGGGGGGGGTAGCCTGATGATTTGTAAAGGTCTCCATGGTCTGCTGGGCGCATTCCGGGCAGTAGCTGGAGGTGATATCCAGGTTGGCCCTATCGTGGATAAATTGTTCAACCGCAACCCAATCGCCCTTGCCGGGTTCCGTCCGACGGTCGTCTCTGATTTTTTTACATACGCAGCACATCGGCAGTATGGTTTGATAAAGCGCTATCTTTCGCGATAGCTCCGCTTTAGCCAGGCATTGTTTGACCCGGTAAAGTATTTCTGCCGACTCGCAGGGTTTAAGTAAATAATCATCGGCTTCGTGCCGCAAAGCTTCGATGGCGGATGTCATATTGCCATAACCGGTAAGGATAATGACCATCGTATGCGCATTGAGATCTTTGGCCTTTTTTAAAACCTGGATTCCGTCGACATTTTCCATGACCAGATCCGTAATCACCAGATCATAATCGGTCTCTGCAAGCAATTCCAGGGCGCGGTCGCCACTGTTGGCTTTGGTTATCTTAAAACCCTGGTTTTCCAGGTCCGCGCCAATGCCCTCTAAAATAAAGGGGTCATCATCTACCAATAAAATGCTGTTTTTTTCCATTTGATCCTGCCTTTATTTAATGACGGGGGGGCATGGTTTGATCAACGGTAGGGCTTTGACTTTATTTGACCATAATGGATAATGAATTTTCTATTACCATAGCACGAATTTAATGATTCCAAAACATTTTCATGGGTCCAGCAGGTCGTACCGGCCGATGAGCCGAGACAGGTAGGTTCTCTGAATATCCATATTTTTGGCTGCTAAACTTCGATTGCCGCCGGTATGCCTGAGGTTCAGCGTAATAAATTCTTTCTTAAAAAAGTCGATGGCTTCTTTTAAGGTCAATCCAACTTTCATTCCCGGGTAACTGGGCTTGGTGGCAAATTGAGGCAAATCTTCAGGCATGATCGCCCCGCCATTTCCCATGACGACGGCTCTTTCGATGGCGTTTTTCATTTCGCGCACATTCCCAGGCCAATCATATTGAATCATGGCATCCAGCGCTTTTTTCGATATGGTTAGATTCGGAATTCCCCTTTCCAGCTTAAACATGTTTAAAAAATAATCAGCCAACAAAGGGATATCTTCTTTTCTCTCCCGAACAGGGGGCATTTGAATTTGGACAACATTCAGCCGGTAGTAAAGGTCTTCACGAAACCTTCCTTCAGTAACATCTTCAACGATATCTCGGTTCGTCGCTGCGATGACGCGAACATCCACCGGGATTGATTTATTGCCACCCACGCGGTAAAATACGCCTTCCTGCAAAATGCGCAGCAGCTTGGATTGCATGCCCGGACTCATTTCACCGATTTCATCAAGAAAAATCGTCCCTTTGTCGGCGAGCTCAAATTTTCCAATCTTGCGGCCGCTTGCACCGGTATAGGCGCCTTTCTCATGGCCGAAAAGCTCATCTTCAAGCAATGATTCCGGCAAGGCGGCGCAATTGAGCACGATCATTGGCTCATCTTTCCTTGCCCCTACGCGGTGAATCAGGCGGGCAAGCAATTCTTTGCCGGTGCCGCTTTCTCCCAATATTAAGGTGCTGGCTTTCGAATTCGCCACCTTGACCGCATCAGAAATAACTTTTGTAAGTGCCGGGCTTTCCCCAACCAGTTCATATTTAAGATCCAGTTTTTCTTTGAGATCTCTGATTTCCTTTTTGTCGTGCTCGATTTTACGGGCATTGCCGATTGCCACCGCTGCAAGTTCGGCAAAACCGGATAGAATTTTTAAATCGGCTTCCGTTATCTGGCTGCCGTCGGTTTTGTCAATAATTTCAACTACACCGATAATTTCTCCTCGGACTTTCATCGGAACACAGGCAATCGAACGCGTTTCAAAACCGATACTTTCACTGATTTCCTTATACCAGCGCGGATCTTTGGAAACATTTGGAATCAGCAGCGGTTCACCTGTCTGAGCCACATGTCCCGCGATGCCCTGACCCAGATCGATTTCAAACTGCTTGACGTCATCTTTTTTTTCACCGGTGGCCACTTTGAAATATAATCTTTGGGTTTTGGGATCCAATAGCAACAGCGAACTGGCTTTTGCATCCATCATCCGTGTGGCCGTTTCGATGATCAGCTCAAGCAGCTGATCCAGGTCCTGTACCGATGAGACCCAGGTTGAGATTTCTTTCATGCGATCAATGGACGTACCCGCATGCTTTAGATTGTTATCCATTTTTATACACCCTAATCCAACAATGGGATGATTTTGTCTGAATTAAAATCATTTTTTATTAACCTGATATTTTCTAAACTAACGATTTAATTTAAATTTTATATTAAAAAACAAAGTCTTACATATTTTTTAAAGGCTTTCTCCTTTTCAGCACCGTAAAAAAGCCAGAAGAGTCTATATTCACTTTTGTATACGGATTATAGCATACTCCGGTTTGATGTCAATTTTAATATGGGTTATTGTGCACTTTTTTTTAATGAATGGGGCAGATTCGCATTGGCGGTATCAAATTGGCTGTCGTGTGGGTTGGTATTGCGGCCGGCCGGCTGTACTTTCTTTAAAAGAACGCCAAGCATCTGAGTTGCCGGATTTTAGGCGCTGACCTGTGATACGATGAATTCAGCCACCTTTTCGGCGGATCTGCCGAACAACTCCTGGACTTCAATGAGTTCGAGCAATTGATCGTCCCAGCTGATGCTATTTTCCTGAACAATATTTTGAATGTGTTCGTATTTTCCTCCCAGGGCTTTGATTTTGGCGCCCAGCGGGATATTTTCTTTAAACGTTACATGCAACAGGACCAGATATTCGATAATGCCCGGTGATGCAGGTGAACCCGAAAGGATCGGTATGACCACGAGGCTGCGCTCATCTTTGCGTCCTTTGCCGATGTAAACATTACCCTGTCTGACGATGATGCGTTTGGTTCCTTTCAACTGGGCATCGGTTTCAACCCGCGAAGGAATCTTCTTTACCGCACCTCTTTTGGCCACAACGTTTATTGTAGTTTCATCAACCGGTTCTCCTAAAAGATTTAGACCCTCTATCCGGTAGAGGATGGAGCCGGGAATCTCGTGGATAATATCTTGAAGATTTTTCAATACAATAATATTGGTGGCGGTTAATTGAGAAACGTTGAAATTTTCCGCTGCCAAAGCATCAAATAAGATTCCTTCCATACGCTCACTTATCCGACTGGTTCCAACTGTGACGGTTTTTGCCTGGTGCTTAATTGCATCCACCGGGCGTGCCAGATAGTTAATGGCGCCCCCCAGGCATTTAAACATCTCATTGAGCATATTGGTGGCGGTGCCTTTCTGGCTAAAATCAAGCTCAAAGTCCGAAACCGGCAATCTTCCGGATAAATATTTGAGTAAAAGGGTTAAATCCGAGGTCGCGTCAAAGCCGATTGCAGATGGAAACTGTTTTTCCGCTCTTTTCCTTCTAAATTCTTTATCAAAATGGGCTACCTTCTCGCGGAATGGTTTTTCAAGAATGATTTCATAAATATCCAATCCGTCTTTGATATACCCATCAATGGTGTTTTGCAATTCTTCGTGAAATCGGTATAAAAACCGCGAGCCGTTATGGATGGCTAAGGCAGCATAATATCCCCAGATATGGCCCACCAGCGTGTTCAAGATGGGGGCCAGATGCTCCTGAACCGGCGGGACCTGAAAAATATCGGCGGCATAGGGGGCAAAACGGTCTTCGCCTTCGTTTGCGATGACGACCGGAGTTGCTTTGTGGGCTTTGAAAATGGCCGTATCCTTTATGATATCTCCAATGACCGTGCTTCTTGTGCCTGCGGCACACACAATGATCAACGGCTCTGATGACAGGTCAATGTGTTTTTTGTCCTCAACGTAATCTGAGGAAATCGTTTTATAGCAAAGCTCGCTGAGCTTGATGCGAATTTCGTCTGCCGCCGCCTTGTTGGGTCCGCTGCCAACGGCCGCCCAGTAGGTCCTGGTTACCGCAAGTCTCTGGGCGGATTGTTTAATGGCCTCTCCCATGGCGAGCACGTTGCGCATGTGTGACGGAAGCGCCAGCAGACGCTGGGTTTCCTCGCTTACAAAGTCATCATCGCGGCGGTTTTTTAATTTGGCGATATAAAGTCCCAAAATGGCGCCGGCAACGATCTGGGAATAAAAGGCTTTGGTGGAAGCCACCGACATTTCGATATCACGACCACTGCTGGTATGCATCACCCCGTTGACTTTAAAGGTAATATCGGAATCGCGACGGTTGACAATGGCCAGGGTATAAGCGCCGCGTTCTTTGACCATGTCAACGGTGCGGTTGGTGTCGGTCGTGGTGCCGGATTGACTGATGGCAACCACCAGGGTGTCGGCCATGGTATTTTTGGCATCATTTTCGTTTAATTGAAAACCGCTGAACTCTGAGGCTTTGAGGGCACTGATCTGAACGGCAGGGTTATCCAGATAATAATTCAGGGTATTGGCACAGACTAATGCGGCCACACCGGCGGTGCCCTGTCCGATAAAAAAGATGCGTTTAATTTGATCCGCTATCAGCGCTTTTTGCAGGGACTTCGGAATGATGGTTTCATCCAGCACAATCGTATAGTGGGATTGATTATCCTCCATAATCTTCCAGCGGTTCTGCAGCGTTTTTTCAACCGAATCCGGAGATTCTGAGATTTCTTTTAAAAAGTAGTGTGGGAAATTCTGGCGATCGATGTCCCGTGACGTAATCTCCGTAAATTTAATGTCGGCTTCTTTAAGATCTAACGGTGTGCCGTCATAATATCGGGCGTTGATACCGTCCAACCCCCCGCTGCTCATCTGGTCTAAGATAAAAATTTGTCCCTGGGTCTGCCCGTGTTTGCCTTCAACGGTTTTTTCACCATCCAACTTCAGGTAATAAGGGGTTTCTTCGACAAAACCATAGACTTCTGAGCTCGGAATATAATGCTCGTCTGCGATTCCGACAAAAATAGCCTGGCCGCTGCCTCTTTGCGCCAGAAATAGCTTTCCGGGGGCCAGGTCCGTATGCATGGATATGGCATGGGATCCTTCAAAATCGTTAACCGCCAATCGAAAGGCCTCATCAACGGCATGGCCCTGTTGGAAATACTCCTGGATCTTAAGGGGAATCATCTTGGTGTCGGTGGTGATCTCGCTGTGAATGTGTTGGCCATTGCCTTCGAATTGTGCCTTAAGCTCTTGGAAGTTATCGATATCTCCGTTGAGACAGGTATGAATGATGCCGCATTTTGGGGTCTTGCCGCCGCTTGCCTGATTGTCGACGGGATGGCAGTTGGCTTCTGTGATGGCACCCACTGATGCCCAGCGGGTGTGGGCCGCAACCGTGTCAAATGATGCCGGAATTGTCGCCAGATTCTGAAAGACCGGATCATTTGCAATTTGCCCACGCAGGTATTGAACGTTGTCACCAAGGCTGCCGATTTCCAGCGCGATTTTATAGGTCACCGCAACGGCCACCTGCTTTTTTCCGTCCGGTGCTGTCGACGGATTGCAGTTGATTCCGCCGTTGATCAGCAGGTCCGGCTCACACCGATCCTTAAATTGATCCCGTATACCGGCCTTTGTGAGGGCGGCTTCAAATTTTTTAAATTCAGCTGGGTCGTAAATAAACATGATGGAAATTCCGGCCGAATCTCTGCCCCTGACTTCCAATCGGTCAATGCTGTTCAGTACGGCATTTATTTTCTTGAACACGCTGACGCTTTTATGGGATGGCGCTTGGGGACTGTGGGCCAAAAAATCTCTTATTTTTTCTATATTGGAAAGAATATCTTTTTCAAGGCACCAGGCGATATCTTTGAGTTTTTCGATCCGTAGGGAAATCAGTTCCACAAGTTCTGATGAAAGGCGGCCCATCTGTTTGGTCAGCAGGTCTGTTTCAGTTTGAATGATCGCTGCCAGATGACTTGCCAACCGTTCAATCTGGTTTTGGGCCTTTGCGTCTGAAAAAACTGCAAAGAATCGGTCATCTGTTTTTAGGGCCTGAACCCGGCGCCATAACGCATCAATTTTTTCGCTGCCGCTCAGATAGCAATCATTCCACCTGTCGGTTTGCTGACAGGACTGGTACCCGGCGGCCTCAATCTGCCGGGCCATTTCTTCAAGCGATTCAAACTTAAAATTATGATGCGCCTTGGGTTTGTTTTTAATGGCAACAATTCCAGCGATGCCGCAGCAAAGCATGGTTTGACGGCAGGGGAAAAAAACAATGGATCCGTCAGGGATACAGTCGACATATTTTCCGAAATAAACATTGCTCCCCAACAGCTCTAAAGCCCGGAGAATCCGGCTGCGGCAATGCTGAAAAATACGCATCAAAAGCGGCAGCCGCTCTGCTTTCGCGTTGTTCAATGATGATTTCATTTCGTATCTTTTTTGATCATTTTCGACAGTTGTGAATAGGTTTGCAATTGGCCTAAAGTATTATTATCGCGCATCGGTTTTCTGGGGTCAAGTTTTCTGTGGCAGGTTCAGGTTCGAAAAGATAGGTCTGAGGACTGAGTGCTGAGGACTGAGGTCTGAAGCACACTGAAAAAGTAGGCCAGCCCACTACGGCTGCCAACAATCTGAAGCATGAAAATTTTTTGGATTTTGAATATCGAATATCAAACAAGGAATATCGAATCATGAAGTTATTTATCCTTCGACATTCAACATTCAATATTCGATATTCTGCGGTTCTCTGTTATCTGTCCTCGGTCATCTGTATTCTGACATCTGACCTCTGTCCTCTGTCTTACTTGAGCGGTGCTCC
>Ga0316578_10000453_pt1 | contig 13637 bp, 10 predicted proteins | sample J0NA_2_FD_203076 | JGI IMG/M metagenome (GOLD analysis project Ga0316578, IMG submission 203076) | Rhizosphere microbial communities from salt marsh grasses in Alabama, United States - J0-2_160517rDrC | ecosystem: Host-associated > Plants > Roots > Rhizosphere | place: USA: Alabama | collected... | reverse complement strand
CGGCTGGCGTGACCAAGAGTCCTGATGCTGGCCATAAAACGCTCCAACATGGGATTGCGCGCGGCGTGGGTGATGATTTCGTGCAGTTCGATGTCTGCCTGCATGAACGCTTCAGGATCGTCAACGGTACGTTCTGATTTTTCCAGACAGGCGTGTAAGGCGGCCAATTCTTCATCGCTGATACGCCCGGCAGCCAGGGAAGCATTTCCCGTTTCCACGATCTTGCGCGCTTCAAAAAGCTGCAGGGTGGTGGAGTCATCGAGCATGAAGACAAATTCCAGGTGCTCAACCAGATCCTCTGTTTTGAGAGCGCTGACATAGGTGCCGTCACCCTGGCGTACTTCGACCACTTTCATGATTGACAGAGCACGCAAAGCCTCGCGTAGGGAGGGTCGGCTGACGCCCAGCATTTCGGCGAGTTCGCGTTCGGGCGGGAGTTTATCGCCGGGTTTGAGTTCTTTCTGGCGCAGCAGGTCGAGGATTTCGGCCGAAATGGCTTCGGCGACGGTCTGCTGCTTTTGCAGTGGGCTGAAAGTGGTTTCCGTCATTATTGGTCAGACCAATTAACCATCTGACCAATAGGGTATAAGTTATTTAGTGGAATGTCAAGTGTAATTTTTCATTTAAAGCAGACCGCGCGAGCCCAGATTGGCCATCAGCGCTGAAATGCCAAATTCCCAGGGCGGGGCCTGGTCGCAATAGGTCACGCGATTTTGCAGCATACCCAGCTTATCCGCGCTGATCGTAACAATGTCCCCGATCTTATGCGTAAATCCCTTGCCTTCATCATCGCGATCCTGACTTGGGGCGAACAGCGTTCCTGTTAGCAGGGCCAGGCCATCCGGATATTGGTGATATTGGTTGATTGTTTGCCCGACCAGATCGAGGATATCGCGGCTGATCAGCCTCATGGAAACCTTTTCCTCAAGCATAAAGCTATCTTCGCCCTCTACCGTCAAAGCCACCTCCATTTGGCGCACGTCATCCAGGGAAAAGGTGTCATCGAAGAGGCGAATGAATGGCCCGATGGCGCAGGATGCGTTGTTATCCTTGGCTTTGCCCAGGAGCAGCGCGCTGCGGCCCTCGATGTCGCGTAGATTGACATCATTGCCTAATGAGGCGCCCAATACATTTGCCTGGGAATTGACTAGGAGCACAACTTCCGGTTCGGGATTGTTCCAGGAGGATATGGGTAAAATGCCGACTTGATCTCCTGTGCCGGCCGTGGACAGGGGCTGGGCCTTGGTAAAGACTTCGGCATAGGGTCCTATGCCAACTTCAAGATACTGCGACCAGAGCCCTTCGGATTGCAGAACTTCTTTTAACGCCTCGGCTTCTGTTGAGCCAGGTTGAATACCGGTGATATCCTTGTCCAGGCGGGCTTTAATCTTTTGGCGTACAGCATCCGCTTTTAAAGCATCCCCACCGGCGCGTTCTTCGATGATGCGTTCCAGCATGCTGACCATGAATGTGACGCCGCAGGCTTTGATACTTTGCAGATCGACCGGGGATAGGAAATAAGGTATGCCGGTATCGCGCTGCACGCGCATGGTATTGGCCATGATTGAATCGTAACTGCCCAGCCGTTTAAGCTGTGATAAATCGGCCATGGCGCGGGTGAAATTAGCATTTAGAAGATCGCTGGCTGTAGGCGCGATGGGGCTGAGATCAAAGACGCCATCTTCGTCGATTAGCGCCGGGCTGGGACCGGCGACCGTGCCTGTTATTTGTTCCGGTACCCAGACACGGCCGATCAGCGTCCCCGCCAATCCATCCTCCGGCAAATATGATCGCGTATTATTCTCGCTCATTATGAATTTTCCTTTGCTCATCTGGTTAAGTGGATGTGACCTTTGAGACGATATTTTCTTGCGTCCAACGGCCGTCTACCAGCCGCCACATTTCTCCCGTCGGATTTTCATCACGCAGTTCCGGCGGCAGGCGATGCGGCCGCACGTTGTCATAGCAGCGCAGAGCTGCGAAACGATGGATCGAGGCGGGAATACCCACGGCCGTAAAACCTGGATGGCCGGTCGCCGGATAGGGCCCGCCGTGGACCATAGCCGGGGAGACGGCGACCCCGGTGGGCATCTTGTCATTGAGCAAACGGCCGACTTTTGTGGCCAACACCGGCGCGAGCTGGTCGTAGGCGGCGTCATCATAGCCCTGGCTGTCAGAATAAATGGAGCCTGTTAGATTGCCTTCCAGAGAAGCGGCTACGGCCGCCATTTCCTGGGTATCGCGAGTCATGACAACGAGCGCTACCGGGCCGAATGCTTCTGTTTGCAGGCTTGCCGGATCTGCTCGGAATGCTTCGCCAGAGACACGCAGCAGTGTATTCGCGTGCTGGAAGCCATCACCTTCTCCTCCGGTCGCTATTTCGGCACCGGCTTCCTGTAAAACAGACAGGCTGCGTTGAATATTCGCAGCGCCAAACTCGCTCAACAAGGGGCCTGACGGATTGTCTTTAAAAAGGGCGGCCGCTGTTTGCAGAAATTTTTCCCCGCGTTGTCCTTGCGGCACGATGAGTAATCCGGGATTGGTGCAAAACTGGCCTGAGGCCAACATGCAAGAACCAAAAAACTCGACGGCGATTGCCTCGCCACGCTCTGCCAGCGCACCCGGTAAAACAAATACCGGATTCACGCTGGACATTTCCAGATAGATGGGTTTGCCGGCAGCATCTGCGGCCTGCTTCAAGGCCAGCCCCGCGGCACGACTGCCGGTGAAAGCCGCAGCGGCCACGCCTAGATGAGCCACAAGTTTCAGCCCATCCTCTGCGGCGCAGTGGTAAAACATTTGCACAGTTCCTCTTGGCAGCCGGCATGCGTTCAGAGCGTCCCACGCCGCTTCAGCCAGCAGCCGGCTGGTGCCCAGGTGACCGGGATGCGCCTTGGCAATCACGGGATTGCCGGCGGCGATGGCCGCGGCAAAATCGCCTCCGGAGACGGCATTAAAAGCGAGAGGGAAATTGTTGGGTCCGAAAATAAGTACCGGCCCGCTCAACGGCGTATACATGGAGCGGATATTAGCCGCACTATCAATGGTCGCCATGCGCCAGGAACGCTCGCGTACGGCCGCTCCCGCCTGGCGCAGCTGATCCGTTGTACGGGCTAATTCGATTGTTTTCAGCCGGGGTTCATAGGGCAGACCCGTTTCTAGGGCTGCCATGCGGCAAATTTCATCGCCATTGGCTTCAATCCTATCTGCGTAAGTTTCTAAAAAGTGGGCAATGATTTCCGGCGAACTTTCGCCTAAATGGCCTGCTGCGGATCGCGCATTGTCTACAGCTGATTCCAGATCGGCAAAAGTTGATACGGGATAGTGGCCGGTAAGCTTTTCTCCCGTTGTTGGGTTATATGAAGAGATAGCTTGGCGATGCTGTTTAATCTCATTTTCCAGACCGTCAATAAATGGAGAATAATTCAATGTGCTCGCTCCTTCCTTAGTGGGTGCCTATGCACATTATATATCGATTCATGGTGAACGCGTCAGCGGCAGCTGCAGCTGGATTGCCCGGTTGAGGAGCAAGGTGCGTATTTGTTCTTTTTCGATGCCCAACGGCTGGAGGATGGTATGCGCGGCGCGGATGAGTAGATCGCTGTAACGGGCGACGTCCACAGTGGCAGGATTGAAGGCTTCGGGCAGATCCCAGGCATAGACGCCGGGGTCGCCGCGGGTGTAGATAAACTGGATGCGCTGGCCGGGGCGACGCTCGTGACCATGAACGGCCAGCTGACGCAGCGCGCGGGCGGCGGGAGAAGCGGCGCGGAATTCGCCGGGCAGGCGGCTGACGCGGTGGGTGACGAGCAGCGTTTCCGGCGGCAGCCGACCGCCGCGTAGCGCGACAATGACGCCGCGCAGATGGCTGACGATATCCGGCAGGGCATCTGCCAGCGGCCGTTCCTCCGGCAGAGCGGCAAGAAATTGCAGGATCTCCCGCTGTACGGCGGCGATGAAAGGCGGGGTGTCGCCGCGGTTGAGCTCGATGCCGCGCGTTTTGATCGTGCCGTCCGCAAAGATGCCGAAATAGCGGTTGGGCACGGGCACACGCTCGTCGAGGCGTGAGGGGAGAAAGGCGACCCAGCGGTAGATGCCCTCTAGAGCGATGGGCAGACCCGTGCGTTCGGCAACGGCGTCCAACAGTCGGCGCACGTCCGCTTCCGTAATCGCCCTCTGTGTTTCCTGGAAGCTCTCCCGCTTGACCCACAAAGCATCGACATACATATGCAGTACCTGGTAGCCGGCTTCTTCGACTGTTTCTTTGGATGTGAGCAGGACGTCGCGGCTGCAGGCGGTGACCGCTTCGTGGGCTTCAATACGGCCGAAGCGCGCGTTCTTGTAGCCCAGGTAGCCGAAACAGACGACGAGCAGCCACTTGAGGCCGGCCGCCCGCGCTTTGAGGGGCTGGTAGCGACAATCGCGGGGATCCATGTCCGCCAGCTGCTGCTTAAGCGCCAGACGCTTGGCGATCAACGGCCGTAAGGTGGCCGGCACGACGCCTTCGTGGCTGCGGTCGACGGGACGGTCCAGTTCAGGAATGGTGCTGTCGGGATCTTCTCCTTTGCCGACTGTCTCCGGGGAAACGTTGTAGTGCACCATGAGGCTGGGGTACATGGAGATGAAATCGATCTCGGCCACGTGGCGATGCAGCCCGATCAGCGGCTGGTAGACAAGGCCGCCGCGATCGGCGCGAATGAGTTCGGTCAGCGTCTTGAACTCTTCCGCCTGCTGTTTGGTATGCGGGACGAGGATGTCGTGACGCAGAGCCATCTGCATCTGCATCGCCGTGACGCCGGCGCCGGGCGACTTGCGGGCCACTTCCTGTACGGGTAGGCCGGTAACGCGTGCCTGTTCCAACACACCGGGCAGGCCATAGTCGCCTATCATGACCGCGTTTTGCTGGTCGATGTGCCAACGGCCGTAGAGATGGAACTGGCTGCCGCGATAAACGATCTGCCCGTAGGTGAAATAACTGTTTGCTTTGCGCTGTAAGGGGCGCTTCTGGCCGTCGCGATTGGGATTGAAATAGGTAATACCCTGTCGTTTACAAAAAGCCACCAGGCGCGGGAAGAGCCAAGTGTCGCCCCAGCGGGTGAGGATGAGATCGGGATCGTGGCGATTGATGTTGGCGCGGATGGTTAGCATCAACCCGCGCCAGGGATTGATGGGAATGCGTACGGGGCCGCGCGTGCCGTGAATGGTGACAAAGCGCGGGGAGGCGTGCTGTGGGTCAATATTGGGTTCGATGCGTAAGACGCGCAGAGGCGGTAGCTGCGGGTCCAGATCCCAGGGAGAATCGAGCGCTTCTATTTCCCGAACATGATCCGCCTCATCGGCAATCAGGCGGCAGCGGGCCAGGGGAAAGAGATCAAAGGCCGCGGCATAGCGTACGGTGAGGGGAATGTCGGTGTTGTAGTAGATGAGGGCGGGGAAGCGTCGCCAGAGGTCGTGGAAACAGCGCTGCTGTTGGGCGGGCTCGGCCACGCTCACCGCGAGTAATTTTTGCGGACCGCTAAACAGGTCCCGCTGTTCATTGACGGCCAGTGTTTTTTTGACGGGATGGCTTTCCAGGAAGCGCCACGCCTGGCGCAGGAGATCGGGTGGCCCCGCGGCATAAAAAGTGATGGGAAAATCCTGGAAGAAGCGTTTGCGTTCGCCGCTTTCTGTGATGATCCACAGAACAAGGCCCTGCTCTTCCCCGGCGTAGAGATCGAGGAGCCAGCCGCGTACCTCATTCATCAAGCAGGCGCTTCAGGCGCTCGATTTCTTTCGCCTGTTCGAGGACCATGGCTAGAAGGATGGCTTCGAAAGGGAGAGCATGAGCGGCCTGGCTGATGGCCGCGGTGTTGCGGCGAGCGCCGGCGAAGAGCATGTCGAAAATGCGTTGATCCTCTTTGCGCAGCGCGCGGCGGAAGCTGGTGAAGGCCTGCTGCTCGTCGAGGATGATCTGGTTGGCGGTTTTGAGGGTGCGTCCCATGGTCAGTAGTCAGTAACCAGTAACCAGTGATCAGTAACCAGGGGCAACTAAGTTGCCTTGTCAGTAGTCAGATCCCATAGAGATGCCATCTTTTGGAAAGATGGCATCTCTAATTGTGTAGAGGTTTCTTCTTGTGGAACATTGGGGAGGAGTACGTGATCGGCCGTGTCCTCGAGCAGGCGCAGCAGGCCGGAGCGTTCGCCGCGCGGCGCGGGACTGCTGGTTACAACGACGGGCGCGCGGCGGCTTAGGCGGCGTAGCTCGCCGGCGGCGATACGCAGCAGGCGGTAGCTCTCATTGTAGGATACGGCCTCGTCGTAAAAAGTGGCCGTTAGATCGCAGACCAGATGCGGCCTGTTTGTGGCCGGTGTATGTTCAAGTAGCGTTACAACCTGGTAGCAGGTGAAAGCGCGGGCGATGGTCACGCGATCGAATATTTCATCCAGGCGGTGCGTACGCCGTCGAATGGCGCGGGCAACATGATAGGGATCGAAGCGGTTGCCGCCGTCGATAACGCGCACGCGGCCGCGTAGGGCAAGAACGGCCGTGAGATCGAGCATCATCTCTCGCTGTGCGTGCGGGTCGATGAACAAACTGATCCCCCGGATCAGCGTGATCTGGCGGCCGGATAGGGCGGGTAGGTGGCGCATGAAGAAATAACCAAGTGATTTATGATAGAACTTATGTTCTATTCATTTTCCATTCTACCGCTCATGCGCTTCTTTGTCGCGTGAATATTGCGTGAACATATGTGCTCACAACCGGTTTGCCGCGTAGGAGTCTTTATTTGCGATGAAGATTTTTAACGATAAAGTTGTTTTATGACGGGTCTAAATGGTGATAGGCGCAAACTTGTCAGCTATCTTCCTCTCTTATTGTTGCTTGGTGGGTTACTCTGGCTGCGGCTAGTTAATCTTGGTTATTCAGACTATCAGGGTGATGAGATCAAGGCGCTGTTCCTGCCGCAGGAGGGTCAATCTCCACTTGATTTTTTACTTGCGCAGCGCAAAGGCCCCATACAGTTTGTTATTACAAATCTGATAGGCTTTATTGACCCATCTTATCAGAATCAGTTTTTAACTCGCCTTCCATTTGCAGCTGCTTCCGTGTTTGCGGCCATATTCTTTTACCTTTTTGTGAAGATGCACTTCGGCAAAAAGATTGCCCTGTACGCTACCTTTTTCTTTTCGTTTAACGGGATAGTTGTGGCGCTTTCGCGGATCGTGCAGTACCAGTCGTTCGTCATATTCTTCAGTGTGCTGGCTCTTTATCTCTTCAGTTTGGCGATAAAGGCCCCAGGCTGGCGGGTTGCCGGCCTGTATTTAGGTATGCTGTTCTGGGCTTTATCCGTCCTATCGCATTATGATGGCATCTTTATCGCTCCCTTCGTGCTCTATTTGCTCTGGGAATGGACCAAACGTTATCCAGAATATAAGAAGAGGGTCAAGTGGGTGCATCTTTGTCTGGCCGGAGGGCTCTTCGTGTTGATTCTTGCCGCCTTTTACGTGCCCTTTCTTTTAAATATTTCAGAAGATACAAAGGCGTACTGGCTGAAGCGGATCAGCGGCGGCAATGATCGGATTTCCAGTTCCATTGTCACGTTTAAGCTATACAACCCTAAAGTTGCTACCTCCATCTATGCCGGGTTGTTCATCTTTTATTTGGCTGGTATGGCAGGGAGTATTATCTCGGGGCTTAACGATAAATCTACGCGTGCTGCGGATACCTATCAAACAGTGCTTAAGTCGATAGTTGTATTGCTGTGGTTTCTTTTTCCATGGATATACATGGAGTCTTTTGTCAGTTTACCAGGAACGCATATTTATGCGTACCTGATGCCGTTTACGATCTTGATTGCCCTTGGCTTGTTGACTGCTGAGAATCTCATAAAAAAGATGGCCGGGATCAAATATGGAAAGCTGGTATATGTTGCCGGGCTCGCATTAGTCTTTCTGTTATTGTTTTACCAATCGCATAAGCTCTTCGTTGATCACACCAGAGAATATCCCTGGGAACAAGAACGATTCCTGTTCTGGACCCTGGAAAGGCCTGACCTGGCTTATGAACTTCCGATTTTTGGATTTCCCTATCACAGGCATTGGGAGCAGATCGGCGATTACATTGCCATGTCTCATGACAGCGATTATTACTATTCAAACGAGAAAGAAAGTATCTCAAGCTTTTACATACCCCTGGTAAGGGATGTTGATCAATCCGGCCATTATGTTCGCGTGAAGAATGTTCAATATATTTACCAGGAACAGCCGGCGCCGAAGGCAGAATGGTGGCAGGAGCACCATGAGCCGGACAAAGTCTTCAGCAGCTGCGACTACGGAGATTTTGCCTGGGGAAAGGACCTGCTTTATGTATTCGCGCCAGTCGATGGAAGGTGCCAAGATCAAAGGGTTATGGCGGAAGTATACTTTATGGAATCGGGTGATCTGGAAGCAATTGTTGATGATTAATGGCACCTGACCTGGAGGGAAAAATGAACGAAGCGCCTGAATTGACAAAAAAGATAAGAAGCCGCCTATAGGGGGTTGGCGATTCTCTTTCAGGGTACTAAGAAATAGGGTGAGTAAATTTCTTATGCGGAGGCAATCCTTATGAGTGACTGGAACAAGCAAATTATCGCCGAATTTCGAGCGAATGATGGCAAAGTCGGCGGGCCATTTGAGGATATGACCCTGCTCCTGCTGCATACGACCGGAGCAAAGAGCGGCAAGGAGCGCATTAATCCGCTGGCGACTATCAAGGATGGCGATAGATGGGTCATCATTGCCTCCAAAGGAGGCGCGCCGAGCAATCCCGACTGGTATTATAACGTCGTGGCTAATCCACTGGTTGGTGTGGAATATGGCACGGAAGAATTTGAGGCGCGGGCGACGGTAACTGAGGAGCCAGAGCGCACGCAGCTGTACAGCAAGGTGGCCGCGCTGTATCCTGCCTTCGCCGGGTACGCCAAGGGAACGGATCGCGTGATTCCGGTCATCACCCTGGAACGACTTTAAAGAAATCGTTAATGGCTGCTGCCACCTCCTCCGCGCTCGTTATCGTGGGCACGTGTCCGGCATCGTGAATGACGGCCAGGCGGCTTTGCGGGATTTGCGCCGCGGCCCGCTGCGAGCTTTCCAAGGGCACAATGGCGTCACTGTCGCCATGTAAGAGCAGCGCCGGTACCGCTATTTGGGGCAGTAAGGGCGGACATCCACGCCGGCCATGCATTCCAGAAGGCGCACGGGCGCGGCCTGCGCCGAGCGGGCCAGGATTTGCCGCCCCCAATGGCGCACGGCCGTGCTGTTTGGCTCAGTTTCTGGCACACAGGCATCCACGAACCAGCCGATAGCTACCTCGAAATCCTTTTGCACGAATTCCTTGAATGGATCTCGTTCCCCGGGCGCCGGGCCGCTGAACATTCCGTCCACCAGTACTAAACCGGAAAAACGCTCCGGCTGCTGGGCAACTGCCTGCACGGCGCCGGCCGCGCCGGCCGATTTGGCTGCCAGAACGCAGCCTTCCACACCCAGGGCGTCGAGGACGGCAAAAAGATCGTCCACAAGGGCTTCGAAGGTAATGGATCTGGCAGCGGCAATGGTCGCGCCTGTGCCGCGATGGTCATAGGCGATCGCCCGCCATGTTTTATTCAATTTCATAAAAGGCTCGCTCCACAACTCCCTGCTGCCGGCCCAGCCGCCGTGGGCGACGATTGTGCGCGGGCCGCGGCCGAATTCAACGGCGAATATTTGTGCCTCGGGGAAAACAAGAACATCGCTGTTATTGCCTCACTCTTTGCTCAGTATGAGGCGTAAACTATAACCATTTCTATTTCCTCAGGCACAAAAATGTCTATCGATATTATCTTTTCAAACCAGTACAACATGTTATATTTCTGGCGCGTGATCATGCGTGATGGCACGCCATCACGTTGCACATCCAATTGTGCGTTCCTGGAGGGAAATGACCGATTTCCTACCTTTTTCCGGCTTGACCTGGCCTGAGGTGGCGGCGCTGCCGCGAGACTTGCCGCTAATCATACCCCTCGGTGAGGGTTATAACCTTGATATGCTGGCGGAAGCCTTGGGCAATCCGCCGCGGGTTGCCCTGCTGCCCGCGCTGCCTTATGGCTGGCGCAACAGCGGGTTGGAAGTGCCTGTGCCTTTACTGAGACGCCTGCTGGCTAACCTGCTGGACAGTCTGCGCGATGATGGCTTCACCCGCGTCTATGCCCTCACGCCGCAGGGATTGGAGCTGGGCCTCGGTGCGGCGCGGATTTCCTTAACCCATTCGACTTCCCTGGGGCCTCTAGCGGATGGCCCGCTTCCCGCAGATGCAGAACGGGGCAAAGTGCTGCTTATCCCCATCGGGCATACAGAGCAGCACGGGCCACATCTACCCCTCTGTACGGATACGTTGATCATTGAAGCTATCGGCCGCGGCACGGCCGATTCTGTGCCGGAACTGGCAGCATGCCTGCCCGCCTTTCCCTACGGAGCCAGCACGCATCGTGCCTCCTTTGCCGGCACGCTGAACTGTGGGGGCCGCGCTTTTGAAGATTTCTGGCTGGCCGTCGTCGAAGCCCTCGTCGCGCGCGGTTTTGACCGTTTCTATCTTATCAGCGGCCACGGCGGCAACTGTTCTTACCTGACAAACGTGGTTAAGAGTGCCGGGGAGCGGCAGCGGCGTATCTTCTGCGCCACAACCTGGCTGCATACCTCCGGCCATATCGCCGCGCCCGTTGTGCAGGCCACGCGCCGCTCGGCGCGCGGCGGCATGGGTCACGCAGGAGAACTGGAGACGGCCATGATCCTGGCCCTGCGCCCTGACATGGTGCATTTGGATCGCGTGGTAGATGAGATCGATTTTGTCAGCACGGATAGTTATTTTATGGATTGGGTGGAGGGAGGTGATCTGGTGGCCAACCCTCCCTGGGATGATGACTCGCGTACGGGGGCTTACGGCGCGGGCAGCGTGGCTACCGCTGAAAATGGGCAGTTGTGGCTGGAAACGGGGATCCGCGAGAAAGTCGCTCATGTCCGGGAGATTCACGAGCAGCACAAACGCCGTGAGGAACGCCGTAATGACGGCTTCGGCCTGTGGGGAAAAATAATGTGACTCAGTAGGTTCGTAATTCATTTAATTTCTACCCGACTACCTGACTGGCAAAGGAGATCCCATGTCTAACATCAAGCTTGAAGAAAAATACGAACGCAACGGCTGGCCTTCAGTGGCCAGACCTGATTTGAAGCCACCCGCGGGCTGGAGCCTGCCTTTACTCAGTTCCGTGGCCTTGATCGACGGGCATGAGCTCAGTCCTGATGGGCAGCAGATAACCTTCACCTGGAATCGCGATGAGACTTCCGATGTATACAGGATGCCGGCGGCAGGCGGCTGGCCGCTGCGCCTCACCACCGGACGCGAGCTGGACTGGCCGGATTTGGCCTGCCGCTGGTCGCCTGATGGCCAATGGCTGGCGATCAGCAAAAATAGCCATATCTATGTCGCCCCGGCATCCGGCGGCCTGCCCCGCAAAATAACGGATTTCACGACTTCTGCTTCTGATCCGGTGTGGATGCCCGACGGCCGTCTCATCATCAGTGTAGAGCAGCAGGACAGCGTCCGGCTGCTGCTCACAGATCGTGACGGCCGTTGGCCGCGCGAACTGGCCGGCAGCGCGGACGGTGACTGCTGGGACGCCCAACCGTCGCCCGACGGCAGCCTGGTGGTCTACACCTTCCGTCCATTTGCCGATCTCAACCGCCTTGATATCCATGTCGTAGAAGTGCAGACGGGGCAAATTCGCGAATTGATGGGCAGGCCAAAACTGCGCAACTGGCACGGCCGCTGGTCCCCCGATGGGCAGCAGATCGCCTTCCTTTCGCAGCAGTCAGGTTGGAATGAAGTCTGGCTTGTACGCACTAACGGCGAAGGCACCGGACAATTGACACACCTGGGCGCCGATGTAAATGACCTTGCCTGGTCGCCCGATGGTACCCGGTTGGCGGCGACGATTAACCGCGGCGGCGCCCTGCATCTGGCCTTGATAGACGCTCAGACAGGGGAAGCGACAACGCTGCGTGGCGATGAAGGGGTATACAGCCGACCGTTATGGTCACCTGGCGGCGACTGGCTGCTCGTATATTATGAAGACCCCCTGCTGCCGCCCGATCTGTATAGGGTCGACCTGGACGGAAAACGGCACCAGCTTACTTTTTCTAACCCACCCGCGCTGGCGGCCAACCATTTTCCGCAACCTGACTCGTTCAGGCCAGAGCGTATCAGCTACAAGAGTTTTGATGGGCTGGAGATCCCCGCCTTTCTCTACCAGCCGCAGCAGTCCAATGGCGCGGCCATCGTCTACCCGCACGGCGGGCCGAATCTGCAGGCGGTGCTGACATGGGAGCCCATGATTCCCTATTTCGCGGCCAAGGGTTACACCTGGCTCAAGCCCAACTACCGTGGCAGCACCGGCTACGGCGTTGCCTTCGAGCATGCCAACTACAATGACTGGGGCGGCGGCGACACCCAGGACTGCCTGCACGCAGCCCGCTACCTGCGCGAACTACCCGGCATTCATCCGGAGAGGATAGCCATTTACGGCGCCAGCTATGGCGGCTATATGGTCGCCTGCTGCCTCTCTCGCGATCCCGACTATCTCTTCGCCTGCGGCGTGGATAAGTTTGGCGACGCCGATCTCATCTCATCCTGGGCGCAATGCAACCGCGATTTACGTCTCTACAGCCAGATATTCCTTGATCACCCGGCGCGCAACCGCCAGGCATACATCGATGGTTCGCCCATCTATCAGGTTGAAAATGTCCAAAAGCCGCAGCTCATCTTTCACGGCCTCGAAGATACTGTTGTGCCACCCCAGGCTTCGGAAGAATGGGTGGAGGCTCTGCGACGCGCCGGCAAGACTTTCGAATACAAAACCTATGCGGGCGAAGGACATGGCTTTTTACAGATCGCCCATCAGCAAGATTTCTACCAGCGCATGGAGCGTTTTTTGGACTGGTATTTGCTGCCGTGAGTTTTCGACATTCAGCACCCGGCGGTATTCCGCCTGCAAACCGTTGATTGCCGGTAACTAAAAATGACCAATTTCTTGATTTAGGTGAAAGCGCACGTATAATATTTTCACAGATAATAAATTACCAGTTGTCCTTTATAGGGAGCGATCATGCCTTGAATGGATTCGATCGCATCTGTCAGCAACTTATTATTCAGATCTGTTTATTGGCTGGGAGCCATTCCTTCGGTCATCCAATTCACTACGCCTTGATTCGCTGCACCACGCTCAGGCTGGATCGAGAATCAGGGACCTCACCCGCATCGAACATGGGGATGCTTTTTTCTGCCCAAAATGGGCTCTAATCTGTGCCGCCAATAACGGCATCAATAGTGTTTGGAGGAAAAGATCATGAAAAACATTTGGATAATCCTGGTGACGATATTATTAGCGCTTATTCTGGCAGCATGTGGCGGCCAGGCAGCAGCGCCCGCCGTCAACGAGGGCGAAACACAGCCCGCCGAGCCTGCCGAAGCGGAAGCCCCAGCCGAAGAACCAGCCGCCGAGGCGCCGGCTGAAGAAACGGCCGCTGAACCCGCCGCGCCGGCTCAGGTACGTATTGGTTGGGGAGGCAGCCCTGATTCCCTCAAT
>Ga0316578_10000452_pt1 | contig 13638 bp, 11 predicted proteins | sample J0NA_2_FD_203076 | JGI IMG/M metagenome (GOLD analysis project Ga0316578, IMG submission 203076) | Rhizosphere microbial communities from salt marsh grasses in Alabama, United States - J0-2_160517rDrC | ecosystem: Host-associated > Plants > Roots > Rhizosphere | place: USA: Alabama | collected... | reverse complement strand
CCAGCCCACGACCGCGAATCATGCAAGAGGTGGACGCCGTGCGGGCCGGTGCTGCTGCCAAAGAGGCGGAGCAGTTTGCCCCCCAGGCTTATGCACACGCCGAGAAGCTGCGCGAGCGAGCGGAGAAAGCGCACGTCGATGACGATAGAGCGGGTGCCCAGATCCTGAGCGAGCATGCCCTGGCTGCTTTCAATCATGCGTTCATCTTGGCTCGCCTCGCCAAGGCACAGCGACGCCTGGCAGTGGCGGAAGGTGAGCTCGCAGACGCGCAGAAACTGCTGCAAGCCCTGGACGGCGAGCAACAGAAAGTCGCTGCTGAAGCGGACGACCTGGAGATGAGGATCAAGGTGATCCAAGACGCTCTACCGTTGGTCCCCAACGAGCCGGCCTCACCCGAACGCGAGAAGGCTCGGTGGGACGCGGCGCGCGCGCTCGCGATGCAGGCGCAACTCCTGTGCGCCGCCACTCGGCTGATCGATCCGGACTCCTCGGGAAGCGGGGAGCGCACCCAGGCGCTGGCAGGGTTGGACCAGGCCCTGGCCGAAAGATCTGCGGCGGCCCCGATCGACGAGGCGATCCGCTTGCGGTCGGCCTGCCTGCGTTCGCTGACGCTGGCACGCCGACCCGCCGCGCAAAAAGCGCCGGCCGCCGGCCAAGCCGATGAACTGCTCGCTCAGCTGAGCAAAGCCGGCAACCTGAACCCGTTCCGCGACGACCGCGGGGTCGTGGTCGTGTTGCGCGGCGTCGCATCCGCCGCCGGCAAGCTGACGCCGGCGGGCGCCGAGCGGCTGGCGATGCTGGGTCGCACTGCGAAGGCACACCCCGCCTTTCCGGTTCTGGTGGTCGTGCACTCGGCTCGGGGCGGCCCGGGCAGAAACGACTCGGCCCGCGCCGAGGCCGTCACGAAGGCGCTCGAGGAGGCCGGCGCGCCGACCGTTGAAGCACGCGTAGCCGGCGACGCGCAGCCTGTCGTTGACCGCAAGCGGAAGGGCGCTGCCGAGCGGAACGCCCGCATCGAAATCGTCTTCGTTTCTCCAGCTTCCTGACACGGCACCAGCCCCCGCCCCGCCAGCTGTGCCGCCGCGGCGGGCGGGGCAGCCGTGACGACTGCGCTCGAGGCGTGGCGGTCTCACCCGGCAGCCTCCAGCTCCGGCACCCGTCGAAGTCTTTCCCGCCTTGGTCACGCGACAGCGTGCGACACTGTGTTCGCTATGCAACCCGCGCGGTTGGAATTCCACTGACAGCGCAAGCCAGGAGCCGACCTGGACAAATCGCAGATTGGCACCAACGTATATAAAGCTGATCCGTCCAACTTCGAGAGCCAGCATGGCGCGTGATTCACTCTACGGCGAGCGCATCGTGTGGCAGGGGCGTCCCACGGTGGTGACGACGCCGCCGTTGCTGCGAGCCGTGGCCGCTCTGGCGTTCGTGAGCTCGGCGGTCTCCACCCTGTTTGCGGCAGTGGTGGCGACGACTCTGGAGCATTCTCCGGCCCCGCTGCTCATCCTCGCCGCCTGGGCAGCCACGGTGGGTCTAGGGGCTCTCCACGGCCCTCGGATCTGGCTGGCGCAGGTCAAATACACGGTCACCGACCGCCGGGTCATCTGGCAGCGTGGGCCGTTCAAGCGAAGCATCGAGCGACGCTCGATCAGCTTTGCGCGCATCTTCTGGAACGGAAAGACTCCCGGAACTGGCGATGTCGAACTGGTGCGGGCGTTTCAGGCGGGCGTGTTCCGACGGAAGTTGAGTCTGAGACTGATCGGGCTGAGCGCACCCGACCGCGTGTGGGCGATCGTGCGTGGGACCGAAGACATCACCCCGGTGGGAAGTGGCGAGCGCCCGTTGGCCCAGCGCCTGGATCCCGGTGAGCGCGTCTTATGGTCAGCGCGGCCACGCCCACGCGTGCGAGCCTACTTGCCTGGCGGTACCAGGGAAGCCGGTGAGCTCCTGCTCGCGGCGCTGGTCACGATCTCGATCGTGACCATGCTCTGGCGAGCCATCCCGGTTTTCGGCCGGATTCTGGACGCGGGCGTGTCCGGACGCTCGGGCGCCTTCCTGGCCATCGTCACGGGCGTCGCGCTGACGGCGCTCTACCTGGGCGTTCTCGCCGGATACTTGGTGTACGACTCGATGATTCGCCCGGCACGACTGGTTCGGGACACCCGCTATCTCGTCACCGACCAACGCGTGCTCATCCAGCGAGGACGTGAAGAGCTGCACTTGGATCGCTCGCGCATCGTGGACGTCATCCACGCCCCGGCGGGTGACGGTCTCATGAACGTGTTCCTCGTCTTGGACGGGCCGCGGGCCCGCGCGCTGGCGGCGAGCGGCGCATTTGGTGAGGACCGGCGGAGCCCGTCGCTGCGTCCAGTGTTTCAGTCCGTGGACGACGCCGATTCGGTCACGCAGATCCTGCAGGCCCCGGACTTCCGCGACGCGGCCTGAGCCGAAAACGTTGCGAATGGGCTCGGCGGCGGGTTGACCTACGGTCCTCGCGTCTACGGGGCCGTGGCCTGCCCGGCGCGGTCTCTCTCGAGGCGCTCCGCGTCTCGCTCGCACTTGGCCAGATTTCGGCGTGCGTTGGGCACCCAGCGGTGCCGATCGGGCTCCGCCTCGAACAGATACCGGCGCCAGAACACGGCCGCACTCTCCAGATCGACGAGCCTCACCTCGGCGTCACGCTCGCCGTTGGCCGTCGCCATCGCTTCGAGCGCCTTGTAGTAGTACACGTCGTACTCGGGGACGAAGAAGACTCCGGGGGCATCGAGCACGCTCGGCATCGAGCTGGACGCTCGCAAAGAAAGCCCTCGTTCGAAGGCGCCCAGTGCACTGGGGAGATCGCCCGACCGTTCCAACGAGATACCCAAACCGTACAGAGCCAGTGCCTGGGTGTGCGGATCGCGACCAGTCCGCAGTGCCTCTTGGAAATCTCCGATGGCCTCTCGGAGCTGACCACCGGACATTTTCGCATCGCCAAGGTTGTAGAGAATGTTGGCACGCGAATTTGGATTCCAGGTGAGCTCGAGCGCGCGGGCGAACGCGCGCAACTCGAGCTCTCGGTCCGGCAAGTGGGCCGCGGCCAGCGCCAGTTGATACCAACCCGTGGCAGCCTGCGCCGAATCCGGCGCTTCCGCCAAGGCCCCCTGAAGCAGATCCACGATCTCTCGGTGCCAATCGCCGCCCAGGTCAGTCAGCACGTCCGCCAGCAGAAAACGGAGCCGCGGGTCCGGACCGTCCGACTCGTCTGCTAGCTCGGTCAAGGCGGCACGCAAATGCCTGCGCCACCGGGCACCGTAGCCATCGGTCTCTACAGCCTGCCGCACGTGGTCCTCGGCGCGCAGCAGCGCGTCATAGGCGCGTGCGGTGCTGGGGTCTCGAGCCACATCCCAGAGGCTGGGCTGCGCCCGGGCACCGCCCGCAACGCTCAAGGCCACGAGCATTCCCAGCGTGGCGGCTGACGCTCGGCTCAAGCGCCCCCCCTGCGAGAGCGACTCTTGGCGAGCGAGGTGAGCTTCTTCTCGGCGTGCGACCGCCACACGGCAGGGGCCTCGCCGAGCGCCGCCAGGTAGAGACGCCAATGCTCCACTGCCAGCTCCGGCTCGGACCGCTCCGCGAGCATGGCCACGAGCGCGTGCACCTCCCCGACGGGAAGCAACGGCGCACCGGACCAGGAGGTCTCGCTCGAACTCGCACGCGGCGTCGGAGAGGCGCCGTCGGCGTCTTCCTCTTCCTCCGGGCCCAGGCGCTGCGCCAGCGACCACGGACCGGCCGCCTCCGCTGCCACGCCCTGGGCCTGCTCCACTCGACCCTGGCGATCAAACGCCAGCGCGAGAGCGCCCAGGACGTAGGCACGATACCCGAGCGGCACGCCTTGTCGGCGCGCCTCGGTGAGATAGCCCACCGCCTCGTCCAACGTCTCAGGGCCCTCGGACATGACCCAGGTCGCAGCCTCGACGTACATCTGCTGACGCGCTGCCTGGCCCGGCAGAAGCGCCGCCTGGGGCACCAAGGCACGGTAGGCCCGCACGGCCTCCTGCCGGTGCCCCGTGAGCGCGGCAGCCGCCGCATACGCGCGGAGTGTGACCGGTGGCTTGAGCGACCGCTCCCGCCGGTCCCCTGCAGCCCGGAACGCCGTCCACGCCTGATCCACCTTGCCCAGCGCCATCAGGGCGCGTCCCCTCAGCGCATGGGGCCCCGCCCGACCCGTCCAAGCCCGCTCCGCCTGGTCTGCCGCCTCGAGAGCGCGCTCGGGAGCACGCCGCAGGGCGGAGTACCCGCGCGCGAGTGCCTGACAGTAGCGCCCGAGCTGCGGGGTCTTGGCTCGGTCCCAAACCGTCACGCGACGTTCAGCGTGTGCAGGCCCCGGCGCCCCACACTCCGGCGGCCGCGCGCTGGCACTGGCGGTGGCAGCCAGATCGAATCCGGTCCCCCATGCGAGCGGCTGGGCGAGCAGGAGGATCGGGACGAGGAGGGACGACATGCTCGGGAGTACCGCACACCCCCGGACCGAAGCGCCGCGCACCGGCGCAACCGGCGGCACCTCGGCCAGGATTCAGAGACGTGCCGAAGCCTACCCCGCCCCGAGCTCGCAGGCTACCGTTCGTCGAACGGGTGTTTCACGACGATGGTCTCATCGCGGCGCGGCCCGACCCCCACCAAGAAGGCCGGCACCCCAACCTGGCTCTCGATGAATCGAACGTAATCGCGAGCCGCGCCCGGCAGGGCGTCCAGGGTGCGGGCTGCGGTGAGCGGTTCCTTCCAGCCCGGCAGGTCCTCGTAGATGGGTTGCACCGCACCCGGCTCATCGATGAGATCGATGGGAAACTCGTCGGTGCGTCCATCCGGAGTCTCGTACGCCACGCAAGCACGCAGCTTCGCCAAACCCGTGAGCACGTCGAGCTTGGTGATCGCCAGGCCGTCCAAGCCGTTGATCCGAGCTGCGTAGCGCAAACCTGGTAGATCAAGCCATCCCGTTCGGCGTGGACGCCGTGTAACCGACCCGTACTCGTCTCCCACGTCGCGCAGATGCTTGCCGATCTCGTCATCCAATTCGGTCGGGAACGGTCCTCCCCCCACCCGAGTGGTGTACGCCTTGGTGATGCCGATCACGGTCTTGATTCGGTTGGGGCCAATCCCAGCCCCGATGGCGGCTCCACCCGACACGGCCGAGCTGGAGGTGACGTACGGGTAGGTTCCATGGTCGATGTCCAGCAACGTTCCCTGAGCCCCCTCCAGCATCACCCGTGCACCATCCCGAATCGACTGCTCGACCAACCTGGACGAATTGACCAGGAGCGGCACCAGCCGCTTCGCCAGTGGCGCAAGATCCGCGACAATCGCCTCTGCCTTCGGCACTTCACCGCCGAGCGCCTGCACGATGGGCGCCCACGCCTGCAGGGCACCGTCGACGCGTTGCTGCAATCGCGCGAGGTCCCGTAGGTCGCCGGCCCGTACCCCCTTGCGCCGAACCTTGTCCTCATAGGCCGGGCCAATGCCCTTCTTGGTCGTCCCGATGGCACCAGCACCGGCCGCGGCCTCGCGGAGTCCGTCAATCTCGATGTGGTACGGCAAGATCAGGTGAGCGCGATCGCTGAGTGCCAACCGCCGGTCGAGGTCGTCGTGCCCGCGCTTCTGGAGTTCGTCCATCTCCTCCACCAAGACGATGGGATCGACCACCATGCCCTGCCCCAATATGCAGCGGGTTCCCTTGCGCAAGATTCCGCTCGGGACCAAACGCACGATCAGTTTTTCGTCACCGACGACTACCGTGTGGCCAGCGTTGGGGCCGCCCGCGTAGCGGACAACCACATCCGCCGAATCCATGTAGATGTCGACGACCTTGCCCTTGCCTTCGTCGCCCCACTGGGCGCCCACGATCGTGATGGCAGACATTCGTATCCTCGTGACTGTAATGAGAGCTGGCGAGGTTAGCCATCGCCAGAAGCCCCACAGGGGGCCGGGAGCGCTGCGCTAGGCTCGCTACGAGCCGGCGGAGAGTAACAGAGATTGGGGGGCTTCGGGATGGCGAGATTCGGTGTATTTGAGCCAACCATGGCTGCCCCCGATTCCGCTGGATTTGTCTCCTTTCGGGCCCGCTCTCGCCCAGAATGCTGCGCCGGACCCTCCCTGTCAGCTGAACCCGCCCGGGGGTCGGCATGACGGTCGCGCAGGCGGTCGTGTTCGACCTAGATGGGACGCTGATCGACTCGCGTGAAGACATCGCGGCGGCCGCCAATCACATGCTCGCTGTGCATGGCTTCCGTCAGCTGCCAGCGGACACCATCGCGGGCTACGTCGGTGACGGCGCACGCCTGCTGGTGGCCCGGTGCACCAAGCTAGGTGAGAATGCCCCCGAGCTGGATGCACTCCTGGCCACCTTCCTAGACTACTACACGGACCACCCTACGGACCACACCCGCTTCATGCCTGCCACGTTGGAGACGCTCGATGCGCTAGGCGCAATGCCTTTGGCAATCTGCACCAACAAGCCACGCCGAACCACCGATGCGGTGCTATCAGCCCTGCGACTTTCCCCGCGGTTCCGAGTGGTCGTCGCGGGAGGGGACTTCCCGCAGAAGAAGCCCGAGCCGGAACCTCTTCTCTACATCGCAGAGCGCCTGGGACTCGACCCGGGCACACTGGTCATCGTCGGAGACGGCCCACAGGACATCGAGTGCGGGCGGGCCGTCGGGGCACGAACGGTTGGAATCGAGGGGGGCCTCATTCCGAGAGAGCGACTCATCGCAGCGCGACCCGACGAGTTGCTCCCGTCGCTAGCTGACCTGCCGGCGCTCGTCACCCGGTGGCGAGCCGAGGCCAGTGGGATCGAGTAGGCCCTTGACGAGCGAGCGCCTCGAAACCTCCTTCGAGTCTGGTGACAGCAGGCAGCAATCGGGGCTGGGGCCCCGCGCGCAGCGCGAGGCGAAGGCCGAGCGGATGTTGGGAGGGGGGCCCCACGAAGCGAAGCTGAGCGGGGGAGGGGCTGCGCCAGCCCCTCAACAGCCGGACGGATACGGCTGCTACAGCGCAGTGTGTCTGCTGCGGGCAACCTCAAAGGCAAGCCAGCCAGCCAACAGTCACGCGTCTCGTTTGGTCTGAGGCTCGGAGCCTAACCTGCGGCTACGCGACCAGCTCGTGATAGGCGGCGGTGAGCTGCGCGAAACCGCGCATGAGCGATGCCAACTCACCGGGCTTCGCCTCAGGATGTCGATCAGGATGCAGCCTGGCGGCCAAGCGTCGAAACGTCCGTTGGACCGTGTTGCGGTCGACGGGCTCGGACAGTCCGAGCAGTGACAGGGCAGCGCGGCGACGCGACTGCGCGCTCGATTCGCCGCTCGCCGGCCCGGGTGAGGGCGTTTCGCCGCCGAGTCTGGAGCTTCCGCGCTCACATCGGTCGCGCCGACGCGGTCGGCCATGGAGAAACTCGTGGGGAGACAGCGGAACCAGCCCGTCCGCACCCACACGTCGAGGACGCGCGATGTGGAACCGAAGCCACGCTTCGTCCAGCCGATAGATGGCCTCCAGCCGCGCCCTGAGCTGATGACGCAGCGCGGCCGCCACCTCTTCGCGGCGCGCCAGTCTTTCTCGAATCAAGAGCTCTCCGGTGCGCGTGGTCGGGTGCTCCAGCAGGCGCCGAGACAACTTCCGTGCCGCCTCGCCGTCGATGAATCCCTCGTCGCGCAGAATCTCGCCGAGCCTCGGAACCGGGAGTGACGTTTCCACTTGCAGCACCAGGCCGGCGTCGAGGTGCAGGCGATGTCGCCGGCCGGCTCCGACACCCGTCGCCTCGACCAATTCGAGCACCCCCGTCGTTCGGTCACGAAAGAGGGTCCCGAGCACGTCGCCCAGGGTGGTCGCTCGCAGACGGCCTGGCAGGTTCATACCACGCGGGTACCAACCGCTCGCCAGGCCGGCCAAACTTTCTGCTGGATCAGCGAGCGCGGCTCCCGCGTCCGGCCCAACGGAGGGTCACGGCGGCTCTACCGCGCACTGGGCGGGGCGTAGAAGTCCACTAGACGGAACACCTCGGGCGCCAGACGCGCCTCGACTCGCTGGCGCTGGCCGTGCTCGTCGCCCCCAATCTGAAACGCTGTCGGCGGGTCCATTTCGATGCTGACTGCGTCGACCAGGTAGTCGAAGGTGGCCTCGGGGTCGTGGTGCTCGCCTCGCCAGATCCCTCGGAAGTTTCGGGCAAACTGCAGTGGACCGATGCTCGAGACCCGCAAGTGCATCCGGTCATCGCGCTCTTCCGCGTAGGGAAAGTAGCGAAATCCGAAGCCGATGTACGGAATCGTCGACATGCTGGCAATCCGCGCCGGCCCCTCGTAGAGCACTTCGCCACGGGGGATGGGAGGCCCCAAGATGCTGCCCTTGGCCCCCACCCGGAATGCGTCGGAGCCTTCGTTCAGCACCCGGCAGTGGGGCACGTGCTTGAGGATGTAGTTGGGCACCGTACGAGTCGCGGCCGCAGCGATGTACCCAGAGAAGCCGGAGGCGAGCCGCCTGAGTGGGGTGCCGTTGAGCCGTTGCTTGAACGCGTTGTAGTCGCTGAGCACGACGGCGTCGGCGCCTATCCCGCAGAAGGGAGCGATCACGTCCTCGACCTCGATCAGCCGCAGCGGACGACTGCCGGCATCCTGGTGCAAGCGCTGGATATCCGCCGCCAGCCCCCTGCCCTTGGTACTGCTCGCGCCCACCACCCAGGCCAGTGCGTTTCCCGTCCCGAGCCGCAACAGGCCGAGTCGTGGCAGCGACTTCTGCTGGCGGCGGGCTTCGTGCACCACGGCGGTCACCATGACCATGAAGGTCCCGTCCCCACCCCCGGTCAGGACGGTTCCGTATCCACGTGCGACGACCGTATGCGCGATGTCTCGGCAGTCCTTCAGCCGATGTGAGACGAACAGATCCCCGCCCATGAGGATCTGGTCGAGGGTCGATATGACCTCGTCAGTAACGCTCTTGGCGTTGCCATTGACGACCACGGCCACCCGTTGGCTCGGGGGCGGGACGGAAGTCGGGGTCCCTTCGCCCGTGGTCCGGTCTCGGGCGGAGCGTTCACCCATGGCGACGGGTGTACCATGGTCCCCGAGCGAGTGGCGGCTGACTCGCTGGCCAAAGCCTGAACTTTCCCCTCGGACGCTAACCTCGGCTAATAATCGCAAGCGTTGCCCACCAAGTTCGTTGACGAGTGCGTGGTCCGGGTCGAGGCCGGTGATGGCGGCAATGGCTGCATCGCCTTTCGCCGCGAGAAGTACGTCCCCTTCGGTGGGCCCGCCGGCGGCGACGGAGGTCGCGGTGGGGACGTCACCTTGTTGGCCGACCCGGGTTTGGGGACGCTCTTCGACATCAAACATCTGCAGAAAGTCCGCGCTTCCCACGGCGCGCACGGGGAGGGTCGCGACCGCTATGGCCGGGCCGGCGAGGATATCGAGGTCAGAGTCCCCCTCGGCACCGTGGTCTACGACGCGGACAGCCGGGAGCGGTTGTGTGAGCTCACGCGGTCGGGTGACTCCGTGGTGATTGCGCGCGGCGGACGCGGCGGACGCGGCAACAAGCACTTCGCGACCCCCACCGATCGAGCCCCCCGTCGGGCCGAATCCGGCGAACCGGGTGAACGACGCACGCTTCGCCTGGAGCTCAAGGTCATGGCCGACGTGGGCCTGGTTGGTTTCCCCAACGTCGGCAAGAGCACCTTGATCCGCGCCGTGAGTCGTGCGCGACCCAAGGTCGCGGACTACCCATTCACGACCCTGACGCCTCATTTGGGCGTGGTCAGCATTGGAGACACTCGGCGCGGGCTGGGTCGAAGCTTCGTGCTCGCCGACATCCCCGGGCTCATCCCGGGGGCCAGCGACGGCGCCGGCCTGGGAGTGCGCTTCCTCCGGCATCTCGACCGGACCCGGGTGCTGCTACACCTCGTCACGCACACCGGCGAAGCGGACCGCAATCCGCTGCAGGACTATCGCACTATCCGCCGGGAGCTCAGCAGCTTCAGCGTCGAGCTGTCGCGCCGCACCGAGGTGATCGCCATGACCAAGAGCGATCTACCCGATGTCCGTGACGCATACGCCGAGGCACGCGCCGCATTCGCAGCCGAAGGCCTCGAGCTTCGCCTGGTCAGCGCAGCCACCCACGAGGGGCTCGAAGACCTGATGAACGAGCTCGGCGAGAAGCTCCTATTGTAGCACTAGTCTACGGACCACCTCCGTACGGGAAGTCGTCTTCATCCTGCTCGGCATAGCCATCGAACTCGTTGAATTCCTCGTCAGCCAGGTTGTCGAACCGGGTGTACGACTCCGTGTACTTCAGCCTGATGGTACCCGTGGGGCCGTTCCGCTGCTTGGCCACGATGATTTCGGCGACACCTCGCTCGCCACCGTCGTCGTCGGCCTCCGCTGGGACTCCCCGTCGCCGATAGTAGTCGTCGCGGTACAAGAAGAGCACCATGTCGGCGTCTTGCTCGATGGCGCCCGATTCGCGTAGATCACTCAGTTGCGGGCGCTTGTCCTTGGTGGTCCTGGTCTCGACCGATCGGTTGAGCTGGCTGAGCGCAATGATGGGGACGGACAACTCCTTGGCCAGCTGCTTCAGCCCACGTGACAGCTCACTGATCTCCTGCTCCCGGCTGCCGACGTCACGCCGACCCTGCATCAACTGCAGGTAGTCCACCACGACCAGGCCGAGCCTTCCCGCCGGGGCCCCGTCCGGAGCGCGTTTCAGATCCGCCTGGAGCCGGCGCACCTTGGCCCGCAGGTCCAGCAGCGTGAGCGCCGGCGTGTCGTCCAGCCAGATCGGAAGCCCCGTCAGGCGCGCCGCAGCCTCGGTGAGCTTGGTCCACTCGGCTGAACGCAGGGTGCCGTTGCGGATGCGAGAAACGTCGACCTGGCCCTCGGTAGACAGCAAACGCGAGGCCAGCTGCTCGCGAGGCATCTCCAAGGAGAAGAAGGCTACCCCGCAGCCGGGCTCCTCAACCGGAGCTTCGGGCAGGTCGTCGACCTCGGACGCAACCCGCCGCTGGTTGTGCACTGCAACCTTCACGGCGAGGTTGAGAACAAATGCCGTCTTGCCCATGCCGGGCCGGCCGGCCACGATGTAGAGGTCACCTTCTCGGAGCCCACCGCACAGCCGGTCCAGGTGGTCGAACCCAGTGCGGATGCCAGTGATCCCACCACCGCGCTTCGCCACCTCGTTGAGCGTGTGGAAGACCTCTCGGACGGCGTCCTCCACAGGACGCACCTGTGACCCGGATGGCACCCGGGCGATCTCGAAGATCGCCTGCTCCGCTTCGTCAATGAAGCCCTGCACGTCCCCGCAATCGGCAAACGCTGACGCGGCGAACCGACGGCAGGCGGTGATCAGCTGACGCAGCCGCCACTTCTCACGGACCGTGCGGGCATAGGCTTCGACGTTTCCGACGGCCGGCGTCGCGTCCACCAGTTGGGCCAGATATGGAGTTCCACCAATCTGGTTCAGTCGGTTCCGGCTCCGCAGTTGGCTGGCCACGGTCACGATGTCCGGACGCGTGCCCTGGCGCTGAAGCTCCGCCAAAGCCTCGTAGATCCGCCGATTGGCCTCGGAATAGAAGTGCTCCGGCTCCAACAGCTCATGCACCTGGTCGAACGCGTCAGGCGAAAGCAGCGCAGAGCTCAGCACGGCCGCCTCGGCGTCCAGATCCTGTGGGGGGACCTGCCCCTCCACCGGGTGCAGCGGAATCTCTCTCGGCTCGGATCGACGTCGCGACTCACCTAGCAACATGGCCATCGTTTCTCGGTTCTCGGTGTGAACACAGCGTACGCGACACCCCTGACAGGCAATGTCACGGCCCCGGATCACGGCCATTCCGGCCGGCCCATTTCCTCGCGCACTCTCAACCGGTTCTGCGTAGCTAGTCCACCGGTTCTCAACAGGGTCCCAAATGCACTGCACCCCGGCGACTGTCCGTCACCGGGGTGCAACACGACGGCATGGTGCCAAAGAGATGGCTCCGCGTCAACGCGGTTTCAACTCTTCTTGATCACCTCCACGCGAAGCGTGGCCTCCACGTCACCGTGAAGTCGAACCTTCACTTCGTGTAGCCCGAGCTCCTTGATCGGCTCGCTCAGCTCGATCCTCTTTCGGTCGACTGCCAGTCCGGCTGCCGCGTACGCTTCCTCGATGTCCCGTCGGGTCACCGATCCGTACATCTTGCGTTCGTCACCCACGGCACGCTCCAGCTTCACGCTAGTGCGCTCGAGCTCGGCCGCAACCGTTTTGGCTTCCCCGAGCTCGCGTTCGAACCGCGCGGCGGCCTGTCGTTTGATTTCGTCGATCCGCGCCAAGTTGACCGGCGTCGCTGGCGCCGCCAGGCCGCGCGGAATCAAGAAGTTTCTGGCGAAGCCCGGCCGCACTCGCACCACGTCACCGCTGGTGCCGAGGTTGGCCACGCTCTCCTGCAATACCACCCGAATGGGACGACCCATGGCTTCTTCCTACTCGTTTGCGGTGAAGGGCAAGAGCGCGATGTTACGCGCGCGATTGATGGCTTGGGTCAACTCGCGCTGGTGCTTCGCGCAAGTCCCGGAAACGCGCCGCGGCACGATCTTTCCGCGGTCGGTGATGAAGTACCGGAGTAGAGCCGGATCCTTGTAGTCGATGCTGATGCCCTCATCGGCACAGAACGGGCAACCTCGACGGCGCCCGCGCCGGAAAGCTCCTGCGCCTTCGGTTCGTTCGCGCGACTGTAGCCCTTCGCTCATGATGCATCCTCCCGGGAACCGTCCTCAGATTCCTTCTGGTCCTCGCCCGAATCCGATCCGGCTCCGTCCTGCGCCGGGGCGCTCTCCGCGTCACCCGGCTTCGCCTCCTCCGTGGACGCCGACGTCTCGGGCGATCCGGCCCCCGCCTCGGCTCCGCCCCTCTCGCTGGTCGGAGCGGGCTCCCGCGTCGGCTCCTCGAGACCCAGCGACCGCGCGTAGGACTCCTCGGGTTCGTCGTCTTCCGGCAGCTGAACCGCCTCGAACTTGACCAGCTCGGGATCGATCGTCAACGAGGCGACATCCACATCGTCCCGCAGTTTCACCGACTGGTACTTGATGACGTCGTCGAGCATGCGAAGGTTGCGTTCGAGCTCTGACACCAGCCCTCCGCCCCCCACGTAGCGCAAGTAGACGTAGACCCCTCGCTTACACTTCGAGACGGTGTAGGCGAGCTGTCTCCGTCCCCAGTTCTCGACCAGCGTGAGTGTACCGCCCTCGCGCTGGATGACTTCCTGCAGACGCGTGGAGATCTTCTCCGCGCTCTCGCGCGCCACATCCGGTCGAAGGACGTAGATGCTTTCGTACTCGCGAGCGAGGCTGGAGGTCTGTGCCTCTGACTGTGCCATGTATGCTCCTCTCGGGCTCGGGCCCCGGCACCTGCGCCGGAGCAAGGAGTGATCAGTTGTCTCTTCTTCTCTGATTCGTGGTGTTCATCGCCGCCGTCAGGCCGCGGCGAACGACCAACTCGACCGCGTCCGCGGCGGCGCCAACGCGAGCACCGAGCTCGGCCAGCTCCACCGGGGCGAAGGCTTGTAGCACATAATCCGCCCCGCTGCCGCGGAAGTCCTCGGGCGGATGGCCAATCCCAAACCGCAGGCGCACGTAATCGCTGCTGCCCAGCTCG
>Ga0316578_10000451_pt1 | contig 13644 bp, 13 predicted proteins | sample J0NA_2_FD_203076 | JGI IMG/M metagenome (GOLD analysis project Ga0316578, IMG submission 203076) | Rhizosphere microbial communities from salt marsh grasses in Alabama, United States - J0-2_160517rDrC | ecosystem: Host-associated > Plants > Roots > Rhizosphere | place: USA: Alabama | collected... | reverse complement strand
CTCGCTCCGGCACTGCTCCGGCTGCCCGGCGGCAATTACCGCTCTTGGCGGGATATCCTCTTCTCGGGCTGGTTCGGACCCGTCGGCATCGCCGCGGTCTTCTACGCCACGCTGGTCACCGGGCGCTCGGACGTGCAGGCCGCCTGGACGGTCGGCAGCCTCGTGGTCTGTGCCTCCATCGTGGGCCACGGCATCTCGGCCAATCCTCTCATCGCCCTCTATGGCAAGCGGGGCGGCCAGCGGGATGTCCGCGCCGAGCCGGACCTCTAGCAGCGCCAGCCGGCAGCGGCCTCGTGGCGCTTCGTCAAGGCATGGATGATGCACATACCCGGACATGCATTTGCGATTCCTGAAAGGAGGTTGACCCATGAGCAACGATCTCGAAAACCGCGTGGCCCTGGTCACCGGCGCCACTGACGGCATCGGTGAGCTGACGGCCAAGAGGCTCGCGGCCCGCGGCGCGACGGTTCTCGTGCACGGGCGCAACGCAGACAAGGTCCAGCGGGTGGTCGAGCAGATCCGCTCGGACGGCGGCCAGGCCCGGGGCGTGGTCGCGGACCTGGCGGCCGTCGCCGGCGTACGAAGCCTTGCCGAGGACGTGATCGGCCAAGGCCAGCGCCTCGACATCCTGATCAACAACGCCGGCGTCGGCGACCCTCGTGGGCCGCGCCGCGAGAGCGAGGGCGGTCACGAGCTGCATTTCGCCGTGAACACGCTGGCCCCGGTGCTGCTGACGCGGCTGCTCGCGGACCGCCTCGCCGAGACCGCGCAGGCCCACGGCGAGGCCCGCGTGGTCATGGTCGCATCCGTGGCCCAGACGGCGATCGACTTCGACGACCCCCAGCTCACCCGCGGCTACGACGGCATGCGCGCCTATGGCCAGAGCAAGCTCGCGCTGATCATGGCGACGATGGAGCTGGCCGACCGGTTCGAGCCCCGCGGCGTCACCGTCAATGCACTGCACCCGGGTACGCTGCTGAACACCAAGATGGTCCGCGAGGGATTCGGTAACGCCATGGGACCGGCCGAAGACGGCGCCGAGGCCGAGGTGCACCTGGCCACGGCGCCGGAGCTGGCGGGCACCACCGGCGCCTATTACGACCGCCTGCGCCGGGCCCAACCCGCGTCCCAGGCAAAGGACCCCGACGCCCGACGGCGACTGATGGCGCTGATCGACGACCTGACCGGCATGGATTAACCGCTGCCGGCCCCGGTTTCACCGACTTGCAGTCGGCCCCCGTGGATTCGCCGGCGTTGGTCGGCGTGCCCCGGGAAGAAGTGCTGCCGGCCGCCGCGGTTCGGCACGCCTTTCGTTGGGATCTTTCGCGTTCCTCTTCCCCTTACCGCGAACGATCCGAATCGGCGATGCGCCGGATGATGCCGCTGCTGCTGCGGTCGTCCACCAGCGGCACCAGCACCACCTGGCCGCCGCGGGCGCGGACGTCGGCAGCGCCGATGACCTCGTCCTCGCGGTAGTCGGCGCCCTTGGCGAGGACGTCGGGCTGGATGCGGCGGATCAGCTCCAGCGGCGTGTCCTCGTCGAACAGCACGACGGCGTCGACGGCGGCCAGTGCGGCCAGCACCCGGGCGCGGTCGTCCTGGCCGATCAGCGGCCGGTCCGGGCCCTTCAGCGCGCGTACGGAGCGGTCGGTATTCAGGCCGACGACGAGGCGCTGGCCGTAGCGGCGGGCCCGCTCCAGGTAGCTGACGTGGCCGACGTGGAGCAGGTCGAAGCAGCCGTTGGTGAACACGATGCGCTCCCCGCGGCCGCGCCATTCGCCGGCGCGGGCGAGCAGGGTCTCCAGGTCCATGACCTTGGCGGCCTGCTCCAAGGCCGCTTCGCCGCTGATGGCCGCGGCCAGCTCGGCGGCGCTGATGGCGGCGGTGCCGACCTTGGCGACGACGACGCCGGCGGCCAGGTTGGCCAGGTGCGCGCTGTCCACGGCGTCGAGGCCGGCGGCGCGGCCGGCGGCGATGGTGGCGATAACGGTGTCGCCGGCGCCGGAGACGTCGAAGACCTCCCGGGCCACGGCCGGGATGCGCCGGGCGCCACCGTCCGGGGCGCCGTCCACCAGCGCCAGGCCCAGTTCGCCCAGGGTCAGGATGACCTGCTCCAGGCCGAGCCGCTCCCGCAGCGCGGCGGCCGCGGCCAACAATGCGTCCAGGTCGGCCGCCGGCGCGCCGGCGGCCTGGGCCAGCTCGGCGCGGTTCGGCGGGTTCAGGGTCGCCTCGGCGTAGCGGTCGAAGTCACGGCCCTTGGGGTCCACCAGCACGGGCACGCCGCGGCCGCGGGCGGCCTCGATCAGACGCCGGCACAGGCCGCCGGTGAGCACGCCCTTGGCATAATCCGACAGCAGCAGCGCGTCCACCGCATCCAGCCGCGTCACGACGGCATCGAACAGGGCCTGCTCGGCGGCAGCGCCGATGGCGTCGGTCTCCTCGGCGTCGATGCGCAGCATCTGCTGGTGATTGCCGATGAGCCGGGTCTTGGTGGTGGTGCGCCGGTCCGGGTCGGCGATGACGCAGTCGGTCTCCACGCCCTGCCGGGCCAGCTGGTGCAGCAGCGCCGCGCGTTCCGCGTCGTCGCCGGTAATGCCGGCGACGCTGACCGTCAGGCCCAGGCCGACCAGGTTGCGGGCGACATTGGCGGCGCCGCCGGCGACCTCGGTCTGGCGGGCCAGGCGCAGCACCGGCACCGGCGCCTCGGGCGAGATGCGGCTCACCTCGCCCCAGAGGTAGCGGTCCAGCATCAGGTCGCCGGCCACCAGTACGCGGCGGCCGCCGAAGCCGGTCTGGACGGCATCGAGGACGCGGTCGGGATCGCGGAACATGATGTCTCCCTCAGCCGCCGGGCGCGCGCCGGGCAACGGCGTCGCGCTCCACGAGGTCGCACAGGATGTGGCCCAGCACGATGTGCGCCTCCTGGATGCGGGCGGTGTTGGCCGCCGGTACGCACAGGCACAGCTCGCAGTGGCCGCGCAGCCGGCCGCCGTCGCCGCCGGTGAGGCCGACCCGGTACACGCCCAGGTCCGCGGCGCGCTGCATCGCGGCCAGCACGTTGGGGCTGTTGCCGGACGTGGACAGGCCGACCAGTACGTCGCCGTCCCGGCACAGGGCCTGCACCTGGCGGGCGAAGACCTGCTCGAAGCCGTAGTCGTTGGACACCGACGTGAGGATGGAGCTGTCGGTGGTCAGCGCGACGGACGCGAGCCCCGGACGGTCCTGCTCGAAGCGCCCCACCAGCTCCGCCGCCAAGTGCTGACTGTCGGCGGCGCTGCCGCCGTTGCCCATCCAGTAGACCCGGCCGCCGGCGGCGAGGCTGGCCGACACCCGTTCGGCGAAGCTGAGCAGCTCCGGGCGCAGGGTCTCCAGCCGGCGGATGACATCGGCGTGGGCGGCGAGGGTGTCGGCGATGGGGTCTGGCATGAATTGGGGGCGCTCTGTCGGTTCGCTGGGATGCGGGGCCGCGGCTGAAGCCGCTCCCACGAGGGGCTCGTCGCGGCTGAAGCCGCTCCCACGGAGTGGCAACGGTATCAAATCCGGCTGCGTTCGTATTCAACGGGCCGCGGGCACGGTGGGTGCGGTCACGCTTCGGCGGTAGCGGCCCCGCGGCTGCGCCCGTATGATCGGCGCCGCCCCCGACAGGTGGCGCGACGGCCAACGCCGGGCCCGCCCGCCCTACCACCAAGAGGAGAGAGGCCGACCATGACGAGACACATCTTCCCCTGCGCCCTCCTGCCCCGCCACCCGACCCGCGCTGCCACCGGCCTGGCGGCCGCGCTGCTGGCCCTGGTGCTCGGTTCCGCCGCGGCACCGGCCGCGGCCGACCAGACCATCCGACTTGTCGGCGACGGCGCCACCTTCCCGGCGCCGCTGTACCTGCGCTGGTTCCGCGATTACTACAACAGCCACAAGGGCATAGAGCCGGACTACCAGGGCATCAGCAGCGCCGGCGGCATCCGCGACCTGCTCCTGGACAACGTGGACTTCGCCGGCGCCGACCTGCGCATGAGCGCCGAGGAGGCGGCCAAGGTCGAGGGCGGCGTCGTGCAGCTGCCGATGGCCGCGGGCGCCATCGTCTTCGTCTACAACCTCCCCGTCATCGATGACCTGAAGCTGACCCGCGAGGCGCTGACCGGCATCTTCACAGGCGACATCGAGCGCTGGAACGACCCGCGCATCTCCTCCGCCAATCCCGGCGTCGACTTGCCCGACATGCCGATCACCCTGATCGTTCGCGTCGGCGCCAGCGGCACCACCTACAACCTGACGCGGCACCTGAGCGCGGTCAGCCCGGAGCTGGCCAGCGAGGTCGGCGTGAGCCTCGCGCCGGTATGGCCCAAGACCATCGCCCACCAGGGCCGGCTCGTAAAGGGCAACGGCAATGACGGCGTGGCCGCGCTGGTGGAGGCCCTGCCCGGCGCCATCGGCTATGTCCAGTACGCCTACGGCCATCTGACCCGCATGAAGATGGCGGCGCTCCAGAACAAGGCCGGCGAGATCGTGGCCCCGGATGTCGCCGGCTTTAAGGCCGCGGTGGACGCGATCCGCACCGATCCGAGCGAGACGATGCTGAGCGATCCCGCCGGCGCGGGCGCCTATCCGATCATCGCCGTATCCTGGCTCTTGATGCGCAAGGACTACGAGGACGCCGACAAGCGGGCCGCACTGATCGACGTACTCCGTTACGCGCTCGGGCCGGGGCAGAAGGACGTCGAGCCCCTCGGCTACATCCCCTACTCCGAGGCCGCGCTGGAGTCGCTGCGCGCGCAGCTGGACCAGCTCGATCCGAACCGGGCCGAGTGACCCCGGCCGCCCGGCGCCGGCCGGGCGGGTACGTTCCCCGGGGCGGGGTCCGACGGCTACTTGATGGCGACGAGGCCCTCGAAGCAGACGTACTTGAACAGCGTCATCACGTCCGCGAACCCCGCCCGGGCCAGCAGTTCGAGATCGCCTCGGGTCGTGTACGGCTCCAGCACGCCCTTGAGGCTGCGGGCCTTGTTGACGATCTCGGCGCCGGCAAAGCCGCGGCGCAGCTTGAGCTCCGTGTAGAGCCCGCTGGCGATATCCTGGAAGCGGGCGTCGGGGGCGCGGACCTTTTCGAACAGCACCAGCGCGCCGCCTTCGTGTAGCGCCCGGTAGAGGCGGTCGAGCACCCGCTGGCGCCGGTGCGGACGCAGGAACTGCAGCGTGTAATAGGCGACGACGAGATCGCAGGGAACCGGGTCCAACCCGTCGAGGTCCGCCTCGACGAGCTCGATGCCGGACACGCCGGCGCAGACCTCCCGGGCCCGTTCCAGCATGCCGGGGTCCCGGTCCACGGCCAGCACCCGCGGTACGCGCTCCCGGTGGCGCTCCGCCAGCATCCGGCTCAGCCTCCCGGTGGCGCAGCCCAGATCGTAGATCACCGAACCCTCGGCGACGAACCAGTCCGACAGCTCGGCGATCAGGCCGTGGCCCTCGTCGTAGAAGGGCACCGAGCGGCGCACGTGGGCGTCGAAGCGCGCCGGCACCTCGCCGGCGAAGGACCAGCCGGCGTTGTCGGCGCTGATGTCGTCGCCGACCGCGGACAGCGGCGGCGACCGTCGACCCGCACGGGCGCTCACGGTGCCTCCCTCTGCCGTCCGGCGGCGGCCCGTCGCAGGCGCAGCAGGTCGTAGAGGTCGCTCAGGAAGAAGTGACGATTCTCCGGCCAGCGCATGTGCCGGACCACTCCGGCATCGCCGTCGCGGTAGCGGCGCGCCGTCTCCAGCAGCGGCTGCGGCAGCGCGGCGTTGAAGGGCGAGTCCTCCGCCAGCAGGCGGAGCACCTGCTCGAACAGCAGGCTGTAGCGCGCATCGTTGGGCGCCAGGTGCACGGACCGGATATTGTCGCCGTAGGCGGCGAACAGGCGGAGATAGTCGTCGAGATCGGGATGGGGCATGGCGGACGGGCCGGCGGCCGGACAGCAGGACGTCTAGCTTTCTCCAGCGCGCCGGCGCCGTCAACCGCCCTCAGGCGCCGCCGCGGTAGAGCTGCGGCGGATTGGCGTCGACGTAGCGGGCGATGATCTCTTCGATGGACGGCTCAGCGGCGGCTGACGCGGCGGCCGGGTGCTGCACGACATGCGCACCGGAGCTGCGCCGCCCCTGACGCCGCCGCCGCGGATGCCGGACCGCGGAAAACCCCTGCGGCGCCGAGTCCAGCGGGGCCTCGAGGACAGTGTCGATTCGGGTCATAAGGCTGGCATTCATCGGTCGTTCCTCCCGTCGCTGAAATCGGGGCTGTACGGCCGCGACCATCGCGACCTGGGAGACAGCCTAGCGGCAGGCCGCTGAACGGCCCCTGTGCGCGCCTGTAAGCCGTTGCTCACCCGGGCATCGTTGGCATCGCCTTTGCTCGGTGTCCCAATGACACCGGCGCGGCCGCAGGGTCGCGAGGCGATGCCGCTCCAAGGGTTGTGCCTGAGCGCAGCGCTGCCATCTCCCCTGTCCCGCCATCGCCGATCCAATCCGAAGCGACGCCATGACCACGACCATCTACATTCGCGCCCGCGACCCGGACAACGGCCGCCGACTCGTCGACGAATTGCTGGAGAGCGGCTTCGACCCGGCGCGGCTGCATGTCTACGGACGCCGGCTGCCGACTGATTTGCCGGTGGCGGCGACCCACTGGCGCAGCACGCCGGTGGCCATTCTGCCCGGGGCCGTCGCCGGCGCGGTGCTGCTGCCGGCCCTGATCGCGCTGGCCGTGCCCTCGGGCATGCCGGCGCTGCTGCTGGTGGCGGTCCTCGGCGCCGCCGGTGGCGGCCTCTGGTCACTCGCACGCCAGCGCCGCCGCCAGAGGCCGCTGCAAGCCCAGCGCCAGGCGCTGAGCGACGGCGAAATGCTGATCGCCGCCGACGTGGAGCAAGGGCAGATCGGCGACATGGAGGCCCGCATCGCCGGCCGCCATCCGGAGATGCTGGTGCTCGGTGCCGATGCCGGCGGCTCGCCGCCGTTCCCCTGACGCGCCCGGTTCATAGGGGCCGGTTGCGGCGCATATGCACCGCGGCCGGCACGAAACCCGGGCCACGTCGATGCGGCAGGCCCCGGCACCCCGCTGCACGGCCTGGCCGTGGCCGTACAGCGCCCCGACTCACTCCAGGATGAGCTTGCGTCCGAACGGATGCAGCCGGTGCGAATCGGCCACGGGGACGGCCCAGATGACGGGCCATGCGGGATGGTGGCGGGCGGGACCGTCGAGATCGGTCAGGAACACGCCGATGTCCGGCGCATGGCGCTCGGCCTCCTTCAACAGCGGTGTGAAATCGGTGCCGCCCGCGCCCTGGAAGGTCACATCGCGGAGATTGGAGCGGCCGGGCTCGAAGTGCTCGACCGTACTGACGCGGTCGTCGCCGATGATGACGGTGATCCCCGCTTCCAGGCGGCGGCTGATGGCCTCGATCTCGCGCGCGAAGCGCTCCAGCAGCGCGTCGTCGACGGAGCCCGAGACGTCGACCATGACCACCAGCCGGGGCACCGCCCGGGACGCGGTGACGCCCGGCTCCCAGGGCAGCCGGTGCCCCCGCGGCGAGCGCCCCTGGTTGGCGAGCCAGGAGCGGGCCGGGCGCGACCAGGACAGGTCCGGCGTGCGGGACAGGCCGCGGGTCAGCAGCGTCCGGAGCATGTGCTCCCAGGGCGTGCGGACCTTGGGCAGGTCGGCGATGAGCTGGCGCAGCATCGAATGCAGGCCGTCGCCGGCATGGGCGCGGGTCAGGCGCTCGCGCCATTCGCGCGCCAGCTCGGCCTCGCGCTCGGGGCGCTCGTCGCCGGCCGCCGGCAGCAGGTCCTCCGGCGTGTGCTCGCCCATCATGCGTACCCGGGAGGAGTGCATGCCGTCCTCGCGGGCATGGTCGTCCCCGTCGGTGGGCCTGTCGCTGTCGGGATCGGCGCTCGCGCCGCGGCGCCGGGCGCTCTCGCTGCTGCGCCCGCGGCGGTTGCCGCGGTCATCGATGGCGCGGTACAGGCGTTCCAGGTCCCAGTCCAGCAGCGCCGCCTCCGGACTTTGCCGGAGGTGCAGGACCGTCGACAGCAGGTGCTCCAGCGTCACCGCCGTGCGCGGGAGCTCCAGCCAGGCCAGGTGGCCCAGGGTGCTGTTGACGATGGCATCTGCACAGATGTTGTAGAGCCGGTGATCCACGTCGCCGAGGACCTGGCGCAGGGCGAGACAGCGCTGCGGATGGCGCAGGGCCACGTGCAGCACCTGGTGAGCGACGACCCCGATCTGCTGCGGCAGCGTCAGGGCATCGAAGGCCGGGGTGTAGTAGATGGTTGCGCCGTCGTTGGCGGCCGTCAGTCCACCGTCGCAGCCCGCCGGCAGCTCGTCGACGTCGCGGTGATGAATCCAGAGCGCCAGCCCGCCCGTGGACGGGGCATACTCGACCATTTTCTGTACGGCGCGGGTGCCGCGGTGCGTGTAGAGGGAGGGGTGCATGCGGGATCGACTTTGGAAAACAGCAGGGCCATTCGCGTCAATTTGCTCTGATTCGCGCCAACTTGTGGCGTATCGTGCATCCGATGCGGCACGATGGCCCGGAGCTACGCCGCCATGCCGTCCTGCTCCCGCTGTTCGGCGTAGCGCAGGTACGCCGGACTGTCCAGCACGACACCCTCCAGGCCCCGCTCCAGGGCCTTCTGCAGCAACAATTCCATGGCCAGGGTCTGGGCCTCGCGGATGGGGAGGGCCTCGCGGCCGGGGGCGTCGGGCAGCTGCTCGACGATGGCCAGGGCACGGGCCATGCGGTCCTCGTCGGTGGCCGTCGCCAGCAGCGCGTAAACCATGCCGTAGAGGCCGTCCAGCGTGCCCGGCAGCAATGCCGCGGTCTCCTCGCCCGGGGCCGCGGCCATCAGCGCGACCACGTCCACGCCGGCCTGGATCTCCTTCAGCACGCCGAAGAACTCGGCGGCATTGGCGGCACCGATGCGGCCCTGGACGAAGACGCGCTTGGCCTCCTCGCCGATGCCGGAGCGGATGACATTGGAGATGTCCTCCCAGCCGCGGGGGCTGGCGCCGATGAGGTGGTCGTTGGCGAGCTGGGTCTGGGTGTCGTCGAGCTTGTCCGGGCGCACCTTCAGATACGCCATGACCTCGGGGGCGAAGTCGTTGGCGACCGCATGGTCCAGGAAGGCGTCGATGACCGTCTGCACGTTGAAGTGGAACATGCGATCGGCCAGGGCCGTGCCCATGTCGTGGCTGACGGCGCCGTGAAAGCTGGCATTGCCGGCGGCGACCACCTGCCAGCCGTCCGGCAGCAGGTAATGACCGACGCGGCGGTCCAGGATCAGGGAGTAGGCCGAGATCTGCAGGCGCTGGTCGGCCGCCGTGAGCTCGTCGAGGAACAGGATGCCCTCCGGCTCGTCGGCCGTGGGCAGAAACTCGGGCGGGAACCAGACCGTCTTGTTCTGGCCCTCGTCGGCATAAATGGCGCCGCGGATGTCCACCGGCTCGATGGTGGTCAGGCGCAGGTCCACGAGGGGCACGCCGAAGTGCTCGGCCACCTGGCGCACGACGGACGACTTGCCGACCCCGCGGGTGCCCCAGAGCATGGAGGCACGCCGGCGCAGGACCGGGTCGCGATACTGTTCGATCAGGGCCTGCTTGGCGGCAGCGATGGAGACTGGCGGGATATTCACGGATTGATTGGCTGGGGAGAACGGCTTCGGATTACGGGCTGGTAGGCAGGGGATCGGTGCGAATCGAGCGAGACTCGCGCTTCGCGACGCCCGCCCGGGTCGCGGCTGGAAGCCGCTCCCACAAGAGCGCGCGGCGCCTGCTTCGCCGTCGCGCCGGAAACGGCACCTTCGTCAGGCTTCGGCGCTCTGCACCTCGCCGGCCGGGGCCGGCATCATGTCCTGGCCGTCGATCCAGCTGCGCTTGATCAGCGGCCGCGGCAGCGGGGGCACCTCGATGACCGGCATCTCCTTGAGCATGAACATCCCCACGAGCATCAGCGGCGGGGCATGGAAGATCAGCATGCGCACCAGGGACTCGTCGTCAAGCGAGAACAGCTTGATCAAGGGAGTCGCGGCGAGGATCCCGAGCCCCGTCAGCAGCGGCACCGCCCGGCGGAGGGTGACGCGCCAGCGGGCCCCGTGCCAGCGGCCGTGGAAATCGGCCGGCGGCCGGCTGAAGGTGCGCGCGAGGTGCTCGACGGTGCGTCCGGTCTTGCGCTCGGCCTCCGCGGTGCGAGCCGGCTCGTTCTTGGGCAGCCGGAAGCTGCCCCGCCAGCGCTTGCCGAGCCCCCGCAGGGGCCGCCAGTCCGAGCCCAGCACGGCGAGCAGGTCCTGGGGGATGTTCAGGTCCCGCTCGTGGGTCGCGCTCAGGTCCAGCTCGGCCGGCATGCCGCGGCCGGTCTTGGCGTTGATGCTGACGAGCACGCCGTCGATCTCGGCCTCGGCCCGCAGCAGCACCACTTGCCAGCGCGGCGCCGGATTGCCGTCCTCGCCGGCGCCGCGGGGCTCGATGCGGTAGCTGCGGGCGATGGGCACGCCGCCGCGCACCGGGAACTGGCGGGCGGGCTCGACCGCGGTTACCTGCTCCAGCAGGATGCCGGGGTCGGTGCCCTCGATCTCCAGGGTCGCCTTATGGCCTGCCGGCTCCGTGAGGGTGCGCACCAGGCGGAAGCGCTCCGGCTCCGGATTCTCCAGCACCAGGACTTCGGTGAGCGTTTCACCATCGGCCGGCAGGTCCGCGTGGACGACCGGCTTGAAGGTGATGCTGCGGTTGCGCCGGTCGCTGCCGGGCAGGTCCACATGGCGGCCGCTGCGGGTAAATGGCCCCACGAGGCCGAGGATCTCGTGATGACTCAGCGGGATCAGTCCCGGCTGCTGCGGCGTGCTCGGATCGGGGCTGTCATTGGACGGGGTGTAGACGACACGGACCATGGCGACCTCCGGTGCGGGCAAGGATTAGCAGAGACTCACGATACATGGATAGAGTTCCGGAGTTTCCACAGGAATCGGAAGTTTGGAGAGTGGCATACGCCAAGGGCGCACGCCCCACCCCGCACGTCAAAAGATCCCCTGCAAGAACCACCTCCGCTCCCCCCGCATCTCCCGATAGATCCAGAACCGCTCCCCGGCCGCGGTCGTGGCCACGTAGTAGTCCCGGGCCACTCCGGCGCCGTCCCACCAGCCGGTCTCGATGCGCTCGCAGCCGTCGCCCAGGTCCAGCGGGCCGTCCAGCCAGGGGCGATGATCCCGCACCGGCAGCGCCACCGGCTCCGGCAGCAGCCACAGCGGGCGATCCGGACGCAGCAGACCGGGTTCAGCCGGCTCGCCGGGAGCCCCCCAGCGCCAGGCCCGCTCCGGGCGATGGTCCGGGCACAGCCGCAGGCCGCGCACGGCCTCGTCGCCGAGCCGGGCGGCGAGCCGGTCCAGCAGATCCAGGTCCGGCGCGGCGGCTGCGCCCCCGGGCAGCAGCTCGCCGGACGCCGGCGGCAGCGGCCGCAGGGCCTCGCTGTTCAGGCCGATGGCGCGCACCGGTGCCGGCAGCCTGAGCCGCTGCAGGCGCTCGCGCAGCAACGCCAGCCAGCGCTCCGGGTCCCGCTCCGGCCGCGCCGAGCCCAGGTCGAAGCGGGTCGCCGGCTGGTCGGCGTGGTCGAGCCGCCAGCGCAGCCGCTGCACACCGCCCTGGCGGGCCAGCAGGAAACCGCCCAGCTCGTCGATCAGCCGCCGGGCCGCAAAGACCAGCGCATCGGCGTCCGGCACCTCGGCGGGCAGTTCCAGCCAGGCGCTGAAGCGGGCCGGCGGCACGAACGGGCGGCGCGGATCCGGCCGCTCGCCGAGCAGGCGCTCCAACTGCTGCACCCGATCCAGTCCGATGCGCTCGGCGAGCCCCGCCCGGGGCAGACGCAGCAGGCTGCCGATGTCCCGGACGCCCATCGCGGCCAGATCGTCCAGCGTGCGCCGGTCCAGCCCCAGCAGTCCTGGCGGCAGCGGCGCCAGGGTGCGGCGCAGGGACTCGAGGCCGGCGATGATCCCGTCCTGCCCTGCCGCGGCCAGCAGCAGCGCACCGGCCGGCGTCGGCGCCATCACGCAGCGGGCGCGCCAGCCCAGGCCGGCGACACCATCCGCCACCTGCCGGCGCAGCGCCCCGGCACCACCGAACAGGCGCAGGCTGCGGCCGGCCTCCAGCACCAGGGCCCGCGGCCGTGCCGGCACCAGGTCCAGGCTGACCTGATCACTGAAGCGCATGGCCCAGGCCGCGAGCCGCTCCAGCGCCGCCCGCTCCGCCGCCGGCCGCCGCGGCAGGATGCGCAGGTCCGCGGCCAGCGCGCGGGCCGCCGCATCGGCCATGCCGGCACGGACACCCTGCTCCCGCGCCGCGGCGTTGCAGGCCACCAGCCGCTCGCCCTCACTCACGGCCAGCGGCAGCGGCGCCTGCTGCGCCCGCTCGAAGACCATCAACGGCAGTGCGGTCAGGTGAATGGCGAGCCAGGTCATCGGGGCCCGCGGTCTACCGGGGACGGGCCCGCGCCATGGCGTCTCCGGCACGCCTAATAGACGCGACCCGCGGGACATCCCCGACCCGCAGCGTCATGCCGGCGCGCCCGCCGCGGAGCTTGAGCAGGGTCACGTCCAGGCCGTCCGGCGCCGCCTGCACCTGCAGCCGCAGCATCGCCGGCGAAGGCTGCCCGGCCGCCGCCGGCGATCGCAGCAGCACCCCCGGCGTGCCGCCGGCCGCCGCGGCGAGTTGGAGGCGACGCAGAACGGCGGTCTGTTGTGCTCGGGCGTGGCGGCGGCCGGACACTTGACGGCCTATGTCGGAAAGGACGCGATGAGCGGGCCCTATGGTGTCCGAAGTGCGGAGTACGGAGTACGGAGTGCGGGAGCCGCTGTCTGCGACGCGCTCCTGCGAATAGCGCTCGGCATCAGGGTCGTACTTCGTACTTCGTACTTCGTACTTTCTTTCCCATCCCACCACCACCGCACAGGCCCCGGAGCGCAGCGCCTGCTCCATGGCCCAAGGGCCCTCGGCGCCGGCGCGCACGATGACGAGCCGCGTCAGGTCGATCCCGCGGGCAGCCAGGGCCGGGGCATAGGGCACGAACGGCGGGTCCACCAACAGCAGCCAGCGCGGCTGACGGGCGCCGTCGGCATGGCCCAGCGCGACCAGCATCGGCAGCAGCAGCGCCAGTCCGGCGCCGGGCTGGCCGGTCAGGACCTCGCTCAGGCCATCCGGCGGCCAACCCCGCCAAGGCAGCGCCTGATCCAGCGCGCCGAAGCCGGTGGGCACGCCCGCCGGCGCCGAGGCCGGCAGGCCGCGGCCGCGCCACAGGTCCGGGCGTTGTTCCAGCAGGTGCTCGATGGGCATTTCTTTTGAGTGCAGGAGTACGGAAGTTGGCGAGGCTTTATCTCCAAAGGACCTCTGTCGCTGAGGCATCCCCAAAACATTATTTTAATAAACAGTATCTTAGATCGTGTCTCCGTCAGGGATCCAGTGCTCGCGATGGCCGCCGTCTCGGCGTCGCGCCGCCCATTGGGAGCATCGGCTTTCCAGCCGGGTCGGCGGCGTCCGGGCTGCGACGAAGGTGCATTCGCGGCCGACCGTTCAGCGGTTCATCTGGGCGATCCGCTGGCGCCAGCGCCGCAGGTCGCGCGCCGGGGGCAGCGAGCCCCCGGC
>Ga0316578_10000449_pt1 | contig 13661 bp, 10 predicted proteins | sample J0NA_2_FD_203076 | JGI IMG/M metagenome (GOLD analysis project Ga0316578, IMG submission 203076) | Rhizosphere microbial communities from salt marsh grasses in Alabama, United States - J0-2_160517rDrC | ecosystem: Host-associated > Plants > Roots > Rhizosphere | place: USA: Alabama | collected... | reverse complement strand
CCCCATCCCTCCCAATGCTCCAGAGCATGCGTGGGCCGGAGGCTCCACCTCCAGTCTGCCGGCGTGCACTCCCTGGAGGTGGCAATCGCAGCACAGGGCCGCCACGTTCTCTTCCTCGTCCCCACCACCCTGCGATCGCTTCTGCAGATGATGCGGCTGCACCGTGCGCTGGCAGCACGCTGGGCTGTTGCAGCGATAGCGGTCCCGCGCATAGATCCCGGAATACGCCACCGTGAGCGGCACCTCGTACCGATGCGCGTTCCAGATGCACAGGCTGAGGAACCGCACGAAGCTCACCGTTCGCGGTAGCCACCGCCACGCGCGCGCCTCGAACTGCTTCCAGAACCAGTGGGTCTCCCGCGTGAGCCAAAGGATAATGGTCACGTCTCCGCTCCGTGCTCCGCGACGTGTTCTCGTCCCCACACACAGGGCCTTGGCCAGGGCCGCCAGGACTGCCTCGACGCCGTCACAGCCCGCACCTCCGCCTTTGACGTGCGCCGCGGTGGGATTGCCGTGCTCGTCCACCAACCCGAGCAACCAGCCGAGCGAGCTCAGCGGCTTGGCTCTGCCTGCGGCAACTCGGGCCGCGGCCCCGCCACTGCACCGGCGTATTCGTCCACTGGATCCATGGACGGCACGGCCGAGAACGAATGGGAGCGTTCCCCCGATGATGACGAGCACCCCAAGCGGCGCAGCACCAGCATGATGGTGGGAGGGATCATTCTCACCGCTGGTGGCGGACTCGTCGGCCTGACCGGACTGATGTTTGTCGCGGTCGGTGACACGACAACCTGCAGCGAAAGCCATACTGGTGACCGAACCTGTTACGGCCAGGACTACACGGGCATTGGAACCGGCTTGTTGATCCTCGGGGGCGTAGGGATGGCCGTGGGCGTGCCCTTGCTTCTACACGGGGCTGGTCGTGTTCCGGTGCACCAGAGCGCGCACAACCAGGCAAGCGCGGGGGATACCGCGCTGCTGCTCGGTATCGGTTCGGCTGGAGTCGAGGTGCTCTGGTAGCGGCCGGGTGCCGGAGCGCCGGGGCATCGGCTGGTGCTACTGGGACGACGATCGCTCGCGGCACGGCGGAGTGCGCAGGGCGCTGCTGGACTGAATCAGCGAGCGCGCTGCTGCACCGGGGTGACTCGCTCCAGCACGACGCCTCCGTGGCCGGCTGCGTAGACACGCCCGTCTGCAGCGCTGATCACGGACCACAGATCATAGGCCACCACCGGAGCTTCCGGCTTCCAGGTGCGCCCGTCCGCGGACGTGAGCACGGTACCCTTTTCGCCCACCACCACGAAGCCGCCCGAGCCGGTTCGCGCTATCGAGTGCAGGTTCCGATCCGTGCCGCTGGCCTGGGCCTGCCACGTGTCCCCAGCGTCTTGCGAATGAAGGATCGTACCGCTGCTCCCCACGGCCCAGAGTTCGTCGCCGCGCGCCGAAAGAGCCAGAAGCGTCTCCTGCGACCCGGTTGCGATGGATGCATAGGTGCCGCCGGCGTCGTTCGACCGCACGAACCAGCCATCACGCCCCACCCCGAGCACGCGCTCTTTCTCGCAGACCAGGGCGCGCAGAGACACGTCTTGGCCGAGCGGTTGGGCCACGAAGCTCCGTCCCCCATCAGAGGAGCGCGATACGAACGCCGTGTCCTCGGCGTAGTAGATGTGCTCGTCGGTGCCGCAGGCGCCCGCCCAAAGACTGGACACCACCTCGGCCGCGCGCGGCAGGGCGTGAAGGGCCCAATTGCGACCACCGTCTCCCGAGCTGAACAGGTTGCCGCGGCTGGCCGCCATCCACAGGCGTCCCTGAGCCTCGAACGCTGACAGGGCGGTGCGCCGGGCGTTGTCGTGATTGCTGACTAGCCGCGGGTTCCAGGTCTTGCCACCGTCGGTCGATCGCGCCAAGAGGCCGTGAGCACCAGCGGCGACGAGCGCGCCGTCGGAGACGTGTAGCGCATGGACCGCGTCCGGGAGACGCCCCCGCCGGCGAAAGCCCGCTCCGTAGGCACTGCCTCGATAGATGGTTCCGTCCCGCGCGGCCACCCAGACATGTCGTCCGTCACCCACCACCGCCGTCAGATCGCTGGGCAGCCCTGGCACCTCGATCCACCGCTTGCCCGCGGATCGAAACAGCCCCTGCCGGGAAGTTACGAACCAGGGGCCCCGCGCACCTGCCCAGAGGTCCTTGACATCGAACAGCGTGCGGGTTCCATCCCCTCGGGGCTTCACCAGCTTGCTGACCCGGAATGTCTTGCCGCCGTCGGAGGAGTGGTGGAAGGTTCCCCACCTGGCCACAATCATGACTTCCTTGCCACGGCCCCAGATGGCGGAGAGGTCGGCTGTGGTGTCGAGCGGTACAGTCTGCCAGGTTGCGCCGCGGTCCGTGGTGCGCCACACCACTCCTTCGTACCCGACGGCCCAGACGTCATCCGGAGTGGCGCCCCACGCCGATTTCAGTCGCGCGCGTCGATCCTGCAGTGCGAATACTCGCCGCTGCCCATGATCCCGTAGCACGTTCACGCCGCCGCGGCCGGCCACGTAGACGTCGCCGTTCTCGAATGCCACCCCGCGGTGAAGCGTCGAGGTCATCAGGTTGGGAAGCTCGCTCCAGGTCAGACCCTGGTCGGACGACGACAGCATCACTCCCGAGTACCCCGCGGCGAACCATCGGTCCCCAGCTGCCCACACCGACGTCAGCACGTTCGACACCCAGGGCACCCGCTGCCGTGAACCGTCACTTCTGTCGATGAGCAACACGTCGTGTCCAGTAGCCACTACGTGCGTCGGCGTGGCGATCAGAGCGTGGTGCTGTCCACCGAATCCGCCGGCACGCTGCTGCCAGGATTGGCCGTCATCGCGGGACACCACGATGCTGCCACCCTCGCCCACGGCGTACACGTCCCCCTCCGGCGATCGCGCCAGGTCGTACAAGCGGACCCGAGTCTTGGTGTTGGAGAAACGCCACGTCTGACCGTGATCCACCGTTCTTGCCGGGTCCCCCCCGATCAGCCAGAGGCTTCCGTCGCTGGTGGTGAGGATGCCTCCTCGGATCGGGAAACCCGAGCTCTTCTGCCAGCGCCGTCCCGCCTTGCGCCGCAGCAGCTCTCCGGCACCGGACGCGTAGACCCAGCCCTCGGCCGTTGCGACGCTAGTGATGTAGTGACCGCCCGAGTCCTCACGCCAGCTCACTCCTCCGTCGTCGGACCGCCGCAGCAACGGCTCGTCCTGCTCGGCGTCGTCCATGCCGGCAACCCAAATGGATCCGGTATCGGGAGCAACGGCAACTTCGGACAGCCCGGCGGGCAACTCACCCACTCGGTTCCAGGTCTTTCCCCAGTCAGAGGAACGCCAGGCACCGCTCGTGCCCACGGCCATCACGACTCCTGCCTTGGTCCCTGCCACGCTCTGGAGCTGGGTCTCGGGTTCGGAGTGGACCGCGGTGAACGAGCTGCCATGGTCGGTGGAGCGAAGAATGGCTCCTTCATCGCCGACGGCGATCAGAAGTCCCTCTGGACTCCCCCAAGTATCTCTGAGTCGTACTGATGTCACGCGCACCGGCTGCCACGACTGTCCGTGGTCTGTGCTGCGGAGGATGGTCCCGAAGTCGCCTACCGCAACGGCGCGTCCACCTACCCACGCCCAGACCCCGTGAAGGTGATGCCCCTGGCCCGATGCACTGAGCCATCGCCAATTCGGATTGGAGTGAGCAGGAGCCAGCTCGGGTGGCGCGCTGGGTGCTGGGGCGGGCACGCCGGAGGCGACTGGCGGCAGGGCCCCCGGGCGGGGTCGCGGCGGTGCGACGCTACTGGGGCCGCACGCCCAGACCGCAATGAACGCCAACGTCCCCGCAGTTCGTGACCAGACACGCATGACGCCGTTCTACCCCTCCCATTCCCTGGTGCCCAGGGCTCGGGACGGCCTCTCGGTTCGGAGACACGCAGGCCGCGTCATCCACCCGAGGCAGAATTGACTGGGCCTGGACGACGTTGCCTGCGGGCTGCCTGCCTGACGGCGTGCTCCACATGGGCAGCACGGTGGACTCCCGCGAGGACACCCACCAGAGCCACTTCTACGCCTACGCCCCGGACATGAGCTGCGACACCAACTGTGGTGACTACGCGGACGTCGCCGCCATCTGTCAGGAGCGCGCCGACAAGAGACTGCCCACGTGCGACGTGCAGCAGCAGTGCTGCTGGGGCAACAGCTACGAGCCAGCTGAGCCGCACTGCTTCCCGGTCGGAGAATGGTTCTGTTTCGAAATGATGATGCGGGCCAACACGCCTGGAGAGCACGACGGAGCCATGGCCTACCTGCTGGGATTCGACCCGGTTCGAGTCGCTCAACGATAGTACCGAAACGTACCTGCAGCTGAGCGTCTACTCCAGCACCCTCTGCGGGATCGCCACCGGCGGACTTCTGGAGTGCTGGGGCGAGAGCATCTCCGAACAACCCCATCCGACGGGGCTGTTCTCGGACGTAGCGGTGGGGCGCGACCACGCCTGCGCGGTGGCCAGAGACGGTTTCGCCGTCTGTTGGGGCGCGGACGCGTACGGTCGATTGTCTCCACCTAACGACACCCTCACTGCGGTCACCGTCGGGTCCAGGCACAGCTGCGGGCTGCGGGCAGACGGCACCGCGGTGTGCTGGGGCTCCGACCCATATCGGGACCTCTCGCCTCCCCCCGGCACGTTCACCGAGGTGCTGACGGGCGGCAACTGGGTCTGCGGACTGCGGACCGATGGGACAATCGCCTGCTCGGGGCAAAGCTACGACGAAGACATTGTCTCCCCCGAGGGCACCTTCTCGACGCTGGGAACGTGCGGGGAGCGATCCTGCGCCGTCCGAGCGGACGGAGCCATTGTGTGTTGGTCAACTGAAGTCCACACTTGGCCGGCCCCGCCCGAGGTCCGCTACTCCCAGGTCAGCGGCGGCCGCAACAGCATCTGTGGAGTGACCATCGGCGGCATCGTCGACTGCCGAGGCCGGGCTGCGCGCTAGGCCACGCCGAACCCGGGTGCAAGCACATCGACTTCCTGTTGCCCGGCCTCAGCCTGGTCTTCGGAGCGCGCGTCGACAACACCGAGACGGCCAACGGTTGTTTGAATTTTGTCCAGCTGCCGATGTGGGTGCTTTCCGGAGCGTTCTTCTCGTACGAACGCTTCCCCGAACGGCTGCACCTGGTAATTCGGGGTCTGCTGGTCCGAGCTCTGCGTGCTCACTGCCTGGAGCCTCGCGGGCTTCTTGATTGCGCTTCGCACCTTCCGCTGGCAGTAGCGCCGCGGGGTCGGGCCCGCGCGGGCGCCAGGGGTGACCGGACTCACAGCGCCGTCGAGCGCTCCGCTTCGTCGGCGCTCACGGCTGCGCCTGGTGCGGGGCCCCGAAGCAGCCACCGCCCGGCAACGGACGCGAGCACCCCCGCAATGGCCGACCCGGCGAGCACGGCCAGCTTGGCCGCCCCCAGCAGGGTGGGCTCGTGGAACCCGAGCTGGGCAATGAACAGCGCCATGGTGAAGCCCACCCCTGCCACGAGCCCGACCACCGCCAAACCGCGAAAGTCGACGCCTCGAGGCAACACGCTCCAGCCGAGCTTCACTGCCACGTAGCTCGCCACCAGGACCCCCACGGGCTTGCCCACCGCCAAGCCGACGACGATGCCGATCGCTTCCAAGGTGGCACCCGGAGCCCCAAGCTCGACCGAGTCGAGAGTCACGCCGGCGTTCGCCAGCGCGAACAACGGCATGATTCCGAATGCCACCCACGGATTCAGTCTGGCCTCGAGTCGCACGACCGGAGCCAGTGCCTCGCGGCGAGCGCGGCGCAGCCGATCCAGCGACGACAGTAGGTCGTGCTCATCGTGTCCGGGTCGACGCGCCACGGCATGAAATTCCGCCAGAGCCTCGGTCGCTTCCTTGGTGAACCCCTCCGTGCCGAACCAGGGCCGGGCCGGAGTGAGCATACCGATGATCACTCCCGCCAACGTGGGATGAACGCCAGCCAGCAACAGGCCCAGCCAAACCAGGAAGCCGGGAAGCACGTAGAGCCAAGGGTTGCGGATGCCCACCCGCTGCAGGACCACGATACCCGCCACACCACCGAGGGCGACCCCAAGCCCAGCCAGCGAAAACCCCGTGGAGTAGAAGAGCGCGATGACGAGAATCGCACCGATGTCGTCGATGATCGCCAACGCGAGCAGGAGCACTCGCAGGGCCGCCGGGACCCGCGAACCCAACAAAGCGAGAACGCCGACGGCAAAGGCAATGTCGGTGGCCATTGGGACACCCCACCCCTGGACCGCACCGCCACGCAGGTTGAGGGCGAGATAGATGACCGCCGGGGCCACCATGCCGCCCAGTGCACTGGCCACTGGCAGACTGGCACGCTTCAGTTCGCTGAGCTCGCCGTGCTGCATCTCCCGCCTGATCTCCAACCCCACCACGAAGAAGAAGATCACCATGAGGATGTCGTTGATCACGAAGTGAAGGCTCTGCTGAAAGCTCCAGGGGCCCAGGCGCAACCCGACCGGGGCATGCCAGAGGTGGTGGTAGCTCTCCTTCCAGGGAGAATTGGCCCAGACCAGAGCGATCACGGCACACGCGAACAGCACGATGCCGCTGGAAGCCTGAATGTGCAGAAACCTCTCGAGTGGCCGCTTCAGGGCATCTTTGGCCTGCACGGCCGGCGCCCAGGACTCGGGCGGCAGGCTCAGGTTGTCACGAGGGTCCGCTGGCGCACTCATTGCGTGGACCGATCACACTGTTCGATTCCGACCCGACCACAAGCGAGGCTGGGAGCTTCATCGACGGACGAGGCCCGGCCACGCCCATTGGTCAGGACAGCAGGAGCATCGTGGACGTCTGATTGATGTGCCCGATGTAAGACTCGCCGTAGGTCGAGAACCCCACCATGGGAACCCGCTCGAACACCGCCCCATACGCGTCGCACTGACCCTTGGCCTCGAGCTCCAGGGTGCGCAGGATGCAATGGAAGTTGACGATTCCGCCGCATGGGCCGAAATCCTGGAGCTTCGCGTCGAGGTCCTGGCGAGTCTGCTCGACGATGTCGCGCGACTGCAGAATGTGGAGCTTCATCCCCGCTTTGACCTGGCAGTAGAACACCACGTCAGTGCCATCGATTCTCTGCGGGCTGCGCACGTAGGGCTCGCCGCCAGCCACGACCAGACCCACCGGATGGCTGCCGAAATGCTCGCTCAACTCGGCTGGACTGATGCCGAGCTGAGCTGCGTACTCCTCTGCCGCAGGCTTGCCGTTGAAGCTGCGCACCGTCCGGGTGGCCTCGTCCACATCGGTCACCTCCAGGACTTTGTCCAGCACCTCGAAGCTCTGCGTCTTGAGGATGGTGAAGCGCCCCACCGGCTCGAGGAGAGCCAAGGCGCTCGCACCAGCATGGGGCTGGAAGTTTGCGAACACCTGGGTACGTTTGAACTGCACGTCGTCACCGGCGCTGCCCCCGACGAACGGAACGTTCGTGCGCGCCGACAGCTGGGACATTACGGACTCCTCGGCAACGCTCAAGCCATCATGGAGTACCATTCCCACATAGTGATCGGGATCCAGGTCCGACGGCGGCTTGCCCACGGCTCGCCCGAGCGCGTCCAGCGCTGCGCTGACCGAGGCTTCGCTCTTCATGTCCTTGGCCAGGGAAACGTGCGCTGCGCTGAGTGAAGCCGCGTCGAATGCGACCAGGACCACGGACTGCTTGAGCATTTTGCCCGACACGAGCTCCCCCGCCGTCGTGCAGCCAATGGATGGAACCTGACCAAAGGCTTGGGCCAGGGCCTGGCCGAGCTCGTCTGGGGCGTAGGCGGCCGAGGCAAAGAACGCCACGAAACGGAGATCGAGTCTGCCCACGCCATCCAGTAGCTCCTGGGCGGCGCGATTCGGGTCCGGGTTGGTCGAGTAGGCGGTCTTGATGGTCACTGGTTCGCTCCGTCGCTGCTGGCCCCTCTGAAGTCGGCAATCATTTTGCGAAGAGTCTCCTCCACGGCCGGTTCGCTCGGCGACTCGTCCGTGTACTGATCCGGGTCTATCCCGTTGAGCATGAGGTGCACGCGGACGAACGGCTCGAGCGACGGCTTGCCCTTCGAGCGGAGTCGAATGAGCTCTTGGATGAGTCGCTTCACTTCACCTGACATTGGCAGCCCTCTCCTGATCGACACGTGAGCCTCGGGCACACGGTGCTCGGAGGATAACCCAGTTAGCCACGGCACCCTGGCCATATTTCGTTGAGGCCTGACAGCAGACCTGTCGGCTGGTCGGGGATGACGTTTTCGTCTCGGGTCCCGTTCAGCTTCCGACCAGGGTGCGGCTGTTCAGCGACGGTCGCCGAGCGTGAAGACTGCCCGAACGTGGAGGCTGCGCATGGGCTGACCTCCTCCGGGGGCTTGGCCTTCGTCGTCGAACGCGGTTTCCCATCGCATGCTCCGCACCGAGTCGAGCAGTGCCGCCACCGGCGATCCGGCGACGGGCAGTGCCGGCCAGCTCGGGGCAAAGGGCGTACCGCGTGCGGAATCCAGGATGCCTTCGCGCACCAGCCGGTGGAGCCCACCATCGGGAGTGAGGGGCATGGCACCAAAGCTCGCCAGTCCGAGCTTCCGGAGCTCGTCCGGCCGATCGCGGAGATCTGGAGCGCCGCGCAACAGCACCTCAGCGGCCGCACGAGCGGAGAACTCGGACCGCAGTGCCTCGGTTTCGAGGTACCAGGAAGCCACGGTCCACAACCCAGCGTTGGGCTGGGGTGCCAGCTCGGCCACGAGCTGGCCATTGGGACCGCCCTTCTCGGCCTGTGGCGGACGCGCCGCGAGCTCATCGAGCACACGGCGCAGCGTGCCATACTGCAGAGCGACCACGAGCGCGTTGCCGGTCAACGCGTAGAACACCTCGATGTCACAATCGCCGCTCTGGCTGTCGCCGCACTCTTCGCGGTGGCGAATCCGCACCACGGACGTCGACCGGTGCTTCCCGAACTTCTTCCATTCGAGATCCGGATCGGCGTCTGCGAATTTCGAACGAGCCCACGCCAGGGCCAGGCCGGCTCCGAGCTTGCTGCGGATACCGATCACTGCGTAGAGCGGCAGCTCGCTGGCCACGACCAGCTCGTCCACGTCCCGCTGCTGCCGCCGCTCCTCGGGCGTCGGCGGGATCTGAGGCAGATCGCGTTCCAATGTCGCCGTAACGCGAGTAACCGCCGGATGATCCTCGACCCCGAGCATCGCCCAGTCGCCCAACCAGTCGAGCCTGAGCTCCCGTCCGCCAGGCAGCGCATGCCTCAGGTCGGAAAGCTCGCGACGCACGCGTGCGTCTTTCCCGATCCCGAGCACGACCCGCAGTCCTTGGCCGAGCTCCGGTACCCGCAATCGCGCCTCCCCGACCATGCGAGTCAACGTGCGCAGGTCGAACGTCTCCAGCAGGGGAAGAACCCGCAACTCTGCCACCATTCGCCGGGGGACGCCGGCCGCCGGCTCGAGCGCCAGGCGGACCATGAACGGATCGACGTAGGTCGCCCAACGACGCTCGTAGTCACGAGCGAATCGTTCGTATGCGAGCTGCTCGGCAGGACTGACACGCGCGGGCGGCGGTAGATCGATGAGCGGCGTCAGCGCGCGGCTCGTGCCCCATTTCGAACGCGCCGCGCCACCTGGCTCCCACTCGATGGCAGCGCCGTCTTGGTGACGCAGCTCCGTCCGCCGCAGAAGCCGGCTGGCCAGCAATTCGTCCCGGGTAGCCGGTCGACGTCCCTGGATCCACCCGTACAGCAGCGCCGCGTACCCGGGCGTCTGCAGCTCAGCCCACGCGATCTGACGCCGGGCTTCCAGGACCTTCTGCCGGGGCCCGACGACTTCCGCAACGAAGCGATCGCCTGCGTATCCGAGCACCTGACCACGCGCTTCAGCGTCTCGAGCGAGCATGAACCGGAAATCGGGCTCGTCGGAAAGTCGCGGGCGCTTTCCGGCCATGGCCTCCAGCACCCGGTGAATGGCAGCTGGGCTGTTCGAGACGATGGTGAGATCGCCTCGGTCGGCCCGGAGTTGCTGCACCGCACCATCTGCCGAGCTGCTCTGGGTGATGGTGACCCCCGCGTGCTCATGGCTCGCCTGGGCGAGGGTGCCGTGGCGACGCTGGTAGCGCGCGAGCGCATCGGCGAGCCCGCGGTCGAACAGCGGCCGACTGCGCACTCGAAAGATCAGCGTGACGTCGCTGCCCTCGCGCAGATACGGATCGCTTCCGATCAGGGCAACCTCAGTTATCACCTGGGGTCCCAGCACTCGCGCGATCTCGCTGCGGTCCACGCCCAGAGCAGTCATGTACCGGTTCGCCAGGTCGTGGTCCTGTGACCGTCGACTGAATAACGAGGCGGCGGGCGTACCCCACAGGTCCATCTGATCGACCACCGCGAACAAGGCGTCGAGGGACGCAAACCGAACGTAGTAGAACTCTGCCGGGGTCGACTCGGCCAGTGGCTCCGCAGGCACCGGGCGGCCCAGCTGGCGCAGCATCGCAGAGAACGGGTGCTGCGTGAGCCGTACGGTCTGCACCTTGTCGATCGGAACCGTGTGCCGCTGCTTGGCAGCCTCCAGGAACAGATGACGATCGTGTTGCAGCGCGGCCTGAATGGAGCTCGCGCCCGTGGTGGTCGCCATCAGACCCACGAGCCCATCGGAAATGCGATCCACCGATCCAGGTCCCCGCAGGTGCTGCGCGGACTGCTGGCCAGACCCGTAGACGCCGAGCACACGCGCCGCGGCGAACGCGTGCCACGCACTCTGGCCCCCTTGGCCACTGCCTCGGGCACGGAGGTGTCGGGCAAACGCCTCGGCCCACTTGCGACCCAGAGTGCGATCCAGGGTTGCGGAGCTGGTCCCGGTCGCTTCGAAGCGATAGTGCTGTCCGGGTTCCCGATCCTGGTGGGACCGATATGCATCGCCGCGGACGGGCTGGCCCGCATGAGATTTAGGCCGGACAATCCAGAGCTCCGAGTGCACCCGCGGTAGAGCCGAGCTCCGGGGATCGCTGCTCACGTTCTCCATGAACGCGAGCGGTGGTGCGGAGCTGCCGTCCCCTCCCGAGTCGAGGTGAACGCTCCAGCCTGAACCGACGCGCATCCGGCCAAAGGCCGGAGCCCACCCCAGCTTCACCCGAAGGATCTCGCGGTCCCCCTGCGTGAGCCGGCCAACCACACTCCCGCGCAGTGGCTCGGCGTGGTGAACGGGCTCGAGTGTGCCGGTGCGCAGCGGGAAGAGGTCAGGTTGAGAAGCAGTTGCGGGCGGTACCGCAGCCGTGCTGGCAACTGCCGAGGGCGCGGGCGCAGCCGGCGCTGGGACGGCCTCACCACAGCCAATGGCCAAAACCTCAACCAGCAGCGCAGCTGCCGTCATCCATCGCAACATGGACGGCAGCGTACACCGGACGGGTCCGAAGGTCTTGGCGGTCGCGCGCAGTCGCGCGATATCCGTCAGCTCAGCGCCCGGGCGGGCGCTCGGCTACGGGGATCGTTCGTAAACGAAGCGACTCGGTGGGCACACTCGGTTGGCCCATCATGGCCAACGCAGCCGTCGCGCCCGGGAAGGCAGCCAGATGACGTCTTTCGCTGCCGACGGCCTGCGCGCTGCGGGCCGTTCCTCAAAGCTGAGCGCACCGGTCGCGCACTCGTAGATGCAGGCTCCGCAATCGATGCACTCTTCTTTGGATATCCTGACGACCTCGTTCTCGAGCGTCAGAGCCTGTACCGCGCAGACGGCGACGCAATCACCGCATCCCGTGCACTTGGTTTCGTCGACTCGTATTGCCACTGCTGGCTTCCTTTCGTCGCCGGGGCATCCAACCGCCGGCAAATGGGTGGCCGTTCGCTGCGGGTCTTTGCCGCCGCACCGCACGCAGCCGAATTCCTGGTGGTGTCAGACTCCCTTGCGCACCCGAGATTCGAGATCGCCGAGCTCGGCTTCGATGCCCGCAAGTGCTCGGGACAGCTGGTTCGTCAGGCGCTGCAGGAGGCCACGGGCGCCATCCAGGCTCGACTCGTCCCGATGGATCCGCCCCGCCCCGCGACCATCCCACAGGTCGGCTCCGCGACGACCATGGTGGCGGCGCCACCCGCGGAGACCGCACGCGTCCTCCTCGCCGATTGTCGGTCGGTCGTCGGTTCGTCCAGCTCGTCGACACAATCCGCGCCCGCGGCCGGTCAGTGGGCCCTTTCCGCGCGGGCCCCTCCGATTGAATCCAGGCATGGCACAATCCTTTCCATGCGTTTGAATTATGCGTCTGCTAGCGATAACGTTTGTCGCTCGACGTCGCTGGGCGCGGGCTCAGCCCGGACCGCGGCGGAAGGCGGCGAGTTTCTCGCTTGCTTTTTGTGAGCATATGCTCATAATGTCCACTTGTCGAGCACAACTCGACGCGCAGTCGCTTTCGGCGACGGTAGACCACCGCCCGTTCCGAAGTTGCGGCAGCAGCCCTCGGAGCGATGCTTCACACTAGAGAACCCGACGCGGCGCCCGTCGAACCGACCGGCAGTCACGATACCAAGCCCGCGGCCACGCCCCCCCCGGACGCCAAGGACGAGTCTGCGCCAGTCCTCGAGGAACGCGAGATTGCCGGCATCATCTTCGACAGCATCAGCGAGGGCGTCTTCACAGCGGACCACAAGTGCCGCATTACGTCCTTCAATCGCGCCGCTGAGAAGATCTCAGGGTTTCTCCGCGAAGAAGCGATCGGCCAGTACTGCTTCGACATCTTCCGCTCTGACATCTGTCAGGCACAATGTGCGCTGCGCAATACACTGGCCAATGGGAAGCCCATTCGCGACACGCGGGTGACCATCATCACGCGCGATGGACGCCGGGTCCCCATCAGCGTGAGCACCACCGTGCTACGGGATCCGAAAGGCCAATTCGTCGGGGCGGTGGAATTCTTCCGGGACCTCTCGGCCCTCGAGAGCCTGAAGCACCAGCTCGACGACGCCAAGCATTTTGGCAAGCTCATCAGCGGCAATCTGAAGATGCAGAAGATCTTCTCGCTGCTGCCACAGGTCGCCGAGTCAGGATGCAACGTCCTGATCCAAGGTCCGAGTGGCTCGGGCAAGGAACTGATCGCCGAGGCCATCCACAACCTCAGCCCACGGCGGCAGAATCGCTACATCCGTCTGAACTGTGCGGCACTGCCGGAGAACCTCCTGGAGTCGGAGTTGTTTGGCTACGTCAAGGGGGCCTTCACTGACGCCAAACGCGACAAGCCCGGGCATTTCCTGCTTGCCCAGGGAGGGACGCTGCTCTTGGACGAGGTCGGCGAGATGCCCGTTTCTCTTCAGTCCAAGCTGCTCCGCGTGTTGAACAACGGCGAATTCCAGCCGCTCGGCTCGACCCGGTCTCTGCGGACGGACGCGAGGATCCTCGCTGCAACCAATCGCAACCTCTTGGAGATGGTGCGGGCGGGCGGTTTTCGGGAAGACCTCTACTACCGCATCAACGTGATCGCCGTGCAGGTTCCGCCGCTCAGCGAGCGCCTCGAAGATCTGCCTCTGCTCATCGACCACTTCATCCATCGCCTGCGCGAGAAGCGCGGCAACTCCATCAGCGGCATCTCCGACCGTGCCTTGCAGATCCTGCGTCGATACGACTTCCCCGGCAACGTGAGGGAGCTCAAGAAC
>Ga0316578_10000448_pt1 | contig 13673 bp, 7 predicted proteins | sample J0NA_2_FD_203076 | JGI IMG/M metagenome (GOLD analysis project Ga0316578, IMG submission 203076) | Rhizosphere microbial communities from salt marsh grasses in Alabama, United States - J0-2_160517rDrC | ecosystem: Host-associated > Plants > Roots > Rhizosphere | place: USA: Alabama | collected... | reverse complement strand
GGGCGTATTACTGCTCCTCGTTACGATGGGAATGAGTTTCACAGGAGCACCATTGCCCTGGGATGAACGTGGATATTGGGCTGCGGAGGTAGGTACAAGTATCGCTGGCAGTGTTCCGCTGGTTGGTAACCTAGTCAAACGCATCCTGTTGGGTGCCTCAACAATGGGCCAATTAACCTTATCCCGTTTCTTCATCCTGCATATCGCCCTCATATCAATCCTGTTAATTGGCGGGCTGGCAATTCACCTGATTGCTTTTCGTAAATCTGGTAGTGTAGGTCCATGGGATGATAAGAAGCGCGCAAAAAGTGGCAGATTCTGGCCGAAGCAGGTTTTTTATGATGCGATCGTAGGTGTGGTCGTGTTTATCATCCTAATTGGCTTGGTTGTTTTCCTTCCACCCCCTTTTGCCGGGCCTGCTGATCCAATTGACACAACCTATGTACCAAAGCCAGAATGGAATTTCCTCTTCCTGTACGAGGCATTAAAATTCTTCCCCGGTAAACTAGAGCCATTAGGCACGGTGGGATTCCCGGCGCTTGCCATTCTCCTCTTGGTACTGCTGCCGTTTTTGGACCGAAAACCAGAACGAAATCCAGCCCGCCGGCCTTATGCTATGGCGATTGGATTCGTCGCAACAGTGGCATTGGTCGGGTTGACAGTTGCCGGTTTTCTGAGCAATCCTCAGAATGCTCAGGCATCCAAAGCTGCAGTTTCTACCCCGGTATCATCAGGTAAATTATCTTCCAGCGCTCGTGAAGGCCAAAATTTATTCCACTCGCTTGGCTGTTCCGGGTGTCACAGTGTAATGGGGTCGGGGGGATCTGCTGGCCCAGACCTCTCAAATGAGGGAATCAGTGGACGAACACGTGATTGGTTAATGAACCAAATAAAGAATCCGAATTCCCATAACCCGAACACCATTATGCCGGCTTTCTCTTCATTGAACGATCAGCAGTTAACCCAATTGGTCGATTATTTACTGAGCCTGGGCTCTGGGGATAACCTCTCTATATCGACACCGATCCCTTCTCCCCAGGCACAAGCGGCAATGAATACAACACCGGTCGCCACCCCGCAAATTTCTCCTGAACCTACGATCATCCCAACATCACAAACAGATAATGGAGGCACAAATACGGGTTCCGCGACCACAAATCAAGAGGGGCCACCCGGACTGGCAGCTGATGTGATGGGTAGCGCTCAACATGGCTCAGTGCTATTTTCCAATGAATGTACAGGCTGTCATGGTAACCAAGGAATAGGCGGTGTTTCCAATCCGGGTTCGGATGATGGTGAGGTTCCCAGTTTGAATCCAATTGACAGCGAGTTTGTCGATCAGAACCCGCAAATCTTTGCAGAAAATATTGATCGAATTATCCAGCACGGTTCAATACCATCCGGTCCAAATCCCAAATTAGCGATGCCTGCCTTTGGCGAAACGAACACTTTAACCCAGCAGGAAATCTCTGATATCGAGGCTTACGTCCTGCAGATAAACCATGTTAACCGGACCCAGCTGGTAAATCCCGGTATACCGCCAAAACAATTCTTCCTGATCACTCTGGCAGTTTTTACGGTAACTGGAGTGGCTTTATCCCTTGGCTGGTGGTTTAGGCATTCGGGATAATAGATACTAAGGATTGAGAAAGGTGTTTATTATGGGACTGGCAAAATTCACAATGAAGGATCCGTTTGGTCCATCCGCGATATTTGAAGAGCCAGATAGCTTACCCAGTGAAATGGAGGGTGTTTTAGATAAGTCTGTGAATGCGGATATAGAGGCAGCTGTTGAAAATGAGCATAATCATATCAACAAACCGTTGGTTGAAGATGAATTTCTCAGCCTTTTCGATTCACTTATTCGTCAGAAAACTCCCCTTGTGATTACCAAAGCTCACCAGGGGATCATCCTTCAACATAAAATTAATACTCTATTCGTTGACAACCAGCGGGTAGTATTCGAGATAGATGTACCTCCTATTTGCGCAGCCCTAGAAGGACGTGTCCAACTGCACTGTCAATTATTCTCTAGACCAGTTAAGGCTCGTGTCATAGATCTCTCTCTCAGCAAGGGTATGTTCTCTTTATCTGGATTCTCCTACATGAAGAAGCCTTGGACGGATCGCCTTCATGAGAGGGTCCAACCAAGTAATCCAATCTACGTCTGCATGCGTTATCAGGGCAAAGATATCCGAGCATCCTTGTCTGATCTATCGAACAATGGTGCCGGGTTATTGGTAGGAAAGCCGGAAAGTCGCGAATTGAGGTTCGAAACCAATTCCTGTGTAGATATTGATTTCCAAATAAGCAGGGCTTATAAATGGGAAAAACTAGGTGGAGCAATCCATTATCAACAATTCGTGACAAGTTCAATGTTGCGATTAGGCATCCGTCTTTATCCCAAATTAGAGCAATCTCACTACCTGGACAGTTATATTATCGAACGCAAGGCTGAGATCATGGATCATCTTGAACAGATCTACTACGCTTCTTCTATTCCTTCAGGAGTCGAGAATCAATATTTCTAAGTCATTATCTCGAGCCTCGGTTGTTGCAAACAGGGATAACAGGAAATATGTATCTTAGCCAGGCATAACCGAAAGTGTAATGGGGAAATTACAATGCTTCGTATTTACATTGCTGTCAATTTAGCATTTTTACATAATCCGGGGTAATTCATAATTTGTGAAGTCTTTTATCATTCCAAATCCGGTTCACCTGATAGCTTAAGAAGTCTATAAGCATTATTTTAAGCACAGGTAAAGACATTTTCCCTGTTTTTACCCATAATACAAATAGAGATCACAATTGTTGTGGTGTCTAAGGTTAATCCGCAAGTTTCTTATGAAATTATGCATATCTTGGAGGTTCAAAAATAATGGCAGCCAATTCAGTAAAAAAAATTCAGGAGTTTGGACAGAGCATCTGGCTGGATTATATTCGGAGGGGCATGCTGGAGTCAGGTGAGTTAAAACGCTTGATCATTGAAGATGGTCTGCGTGGGGTGACAGTAAACCCCTCAATCCTGGAGAAGGCAATTGCAGGAAGCCATGATTACGATGAAGAAATCCGCACCTTAGCATTGGAAGGATATCAGCCTCCCCGGATATACGAAACCCTTGCGGTGGAAGATGTTCGCAGCGCAGCCGAAGTATTCTATCCAATTTTCGAAGAAACGCAGGGTAAACATGGTTTTGTAAGCCTGGAAGTCTCCCCGCACCTGGCACACGATACAGAGGGAACGATCGCGGAGGCTCACCGATTTTGGCAGGAATTAGATTATCCCAATGTAATGATCAAAGTTCCTGCAACAGTGGAAGGACTTCCTGCCATCGAGCAGCTGATCGAAGATGGGATCAATGTGAATGTCACTTTATTATTTGGCTTACAGCGTTACCAAGAAGTGGTCAATGCTTACTTGAAAGGTCTATATGCTCGCCTGGTAAATGGAAAACCAATATCTCACATCAGCTCGGTAGCCAGTTTTTTTCTAAGCCGGATTGATGTGCTGGTTGATCCCCTTCTTATCAACAAAATCAAGCACGGAGGTGATGATGCCTTGCTGGCAGCAAAGTCCCAGGGTCAGGTTGCGATTTCCAGCGCCAGGATAGCATACCAGGTATACAAAGAGATGTTTTCAGCACAGCGCTATTTGGAATTAGCGGACGAAGGTGCTCACCCACAACGATTGCTTTGGGCCAGTACAAGTACCAAGAATCCAGAGTATAGTGATGTTATGTACGTTGATTCTCTGATCGGAAAGGACACTGTCAATACGATCCCCATGAGAACATTAAATGCCTACCGGGAACATGGTGATCCACAAGCACGTTTGGAAAATAACATTGAGGCAGCACAAGAGACTCTGGAAGCACTCTCCCAACTGGACATTGACATAGATCAGGTTGCCCAACAATTGGAAGACGAAGGAGTGGATAAATTTATCCGGTCTTACGACAACCTGATGAAGATCCTCTTGGAGAAACGTAAATCGAGTCTGGGGATACCAGTGGATTACCAGGTATTCGACCTGGGGAAATACCGCCCGGTTTATACTAAGCGGCTTAAAAATTTAGAGCGTTCAAATTTTGTCGACCGGTTATGGACCAAAGATACAAGCCTGTGGAAGGATGATCCAAAAGCAGAGCAGGTAATCCAGAATTCGCTCGGCTGGTTGCATGTGGCAGAAGAAATGGAGGATAATCTCCCAGATCTATTTGAATTCAAAGATGAAGTTGAATCCGCAGGCTACAAGCACGTGGTACTCCTGGGGATGGGCGGGAGCAGTCTTGCGCCAATGGTTCTGGCAGACATCGTAAAATCATCGCGGGAGGGTTTGGCATTCGACGTACTGGATACCTCCGTGCCTGAATCAATCCTGAAGCTGGAACAAATTCTGACTTTTTCCGAAACCCTGTTCATCGTTGCCAGTAAATCAGGGACCACTGCTGAAACACTCGCCCTGGCAAATTATTTTTACTCCCGACTCACAGGCCAATTTGGAAACAAAGTTGGCGATCATTTTATTGCGATCACAGATCCAGGCTCACCGCTGGTCGATTTTGCAACTGAAAAGAATTTCCGGCGGACTTTTTTAAATTTTCAGGATATCGGCGGACGCTACTCGGCTTTATCCTATTTCGGACTTGTACCAGCATTGTTAATGGGAATTGATATTTCAACCTTGCTTGAGCGCGCATTACGGATGGAAAATGCCTGTGCATCCTGCGTTCCATCGGACGAGAATCCCGGGGTAATGCTGGGTGCCGCATTAGGTGAATTAGCTTTGCAAGGGCGTGACAAAGTGACCATCCTGGCCCCACGTTCTCTCGCCAAGTTCGGGTTGTGGGTGGAACAATTGATAGCAGAGAGTACTGGTAAAGAGGGTAGAGGACTCTTGCCAGTAGTAGCAGAGTCAATTGCACAGCCAGAATTCTACGGAAATGACCGTTTGTTCGTAGTACTACGCTGGCGCAATCAAGCGGACAGTAGTGAAAGAAATGTGCAATATTTACTCAACAGTGGTTTCCCGGTTATCACTATTCTCCTGGATGATGCCATGGATTTAGGCCAGGAATTTTTCCGGTGGGAGATTGCTGTGGCAACAGCAGGATCGATCCTAAGAATAAATGCCTTTGATCAACCAAATGTCCAGGAAAGTAAAACAAATACCAATCAAATATTAGAAATGATCAGGCAGGGTCAAGAGCCGCCTTATGAAACACCAACTCTGGTTGATGGATCAATTGAAGTCTATTCTAAGGGTTCTGTGGATGATCTCGGCGAGGCGCTGGAAGAGTTTCTTGCACAAGGAATTACTGGAGATTTTATTTCCCTAATGGCATACATCACTGAGAACCAGGAGACTCAAGAGTATTTGCAGGAATTGCGCCTGCACTTTCGCGAGCTAACCCATTTAGCGACAACAGTGGGTTTTGGACCCAGGTTCCTGCATTCCACCGGTCAATACCATAAAGGTGGCCCTAACAATGGCCTCTTCCTGCAATTGACAGCTGACCAACAACATGACCTGAACATACCCGGACAGCCATTTACATTTGGTAAATTCCTGGAAGCACAGGCCTTGGGTGATTTTCAAGCCCTGCGGAGGCACGGCAGGTGTGTAATGCGAATACATCTTGGCAAGGAGGTTGAATGGGGACTTTGGGTTCTGAACCAAGTACTCAAAGCAGAATCTTTTGCAGCCCAAGCATGATCAATTCTACCCTTCATGGCACCGCTCGAAAGTATCGTTATCCAGCTGCTTTAACCGTCATCGTCCCTTCCCAGCTGGATTTGTCTCTTCGCCAGGTGATCATTCGGGTAGCCGCCGCTGGAAGGTGTCTCCTTGATTTCGAGCCTGGGCAATCCGGGTACAGCTCATTGCCCATGGTTAAACCACACTATAGACCATCTGATCTTGAAATTTTGCCTTCTAACCCTGACCAGCTGATCCAGCAAACCTATTCGATGATGTCTTGATCGTTATTGGATTTCTACATTTACCAGGTGAGTAGTGGAGCGCAAATCCTGCAGTTATTTGTATTGAACTTCGGGAAGCGCATATGGAGTTCCCCGAAAAGCGAGCGTGAAATTTACATTTGAGGATGTACCGGACGAGATGAACATTAATTTGATCACTGCGGGAACCAGACAGGCACCCAGCAGGGGTATTCTGAGCATATTTTGGAAGTTTAGTAATTCACTCCTGCTTGCGTTATTAAATGGCGCGTACCATTCTTGGGATTTTGGAGATCGCTCGGAACTGCTTGCTGGCGTTCATCTTTGTTATGTATCCATTTATGGTGTGACGATAAATCATAATCAAAGCGAACCTATAAAAGAGTATTATTGTTAACGAGGTGATTTAGATGACTGTTAATCCCAATGAATTTAAAGTGATTTTCCTTGATATTGGGGGCGTGTTGCTCAGCAATGGATGGGATCACGCAACGCGTTTCAAGGCTGCAGAAAAATTTGGTCTTGATTATTCTGAATTGAATGAGCGACACCATCTTACATTTGATACCTACGAAGAGGGAAAACTCAGTTTGAAAGAATATCTGCAGCGTATTGTCTTCTACCAACCCCGCTCATTCTCATTGGGTGAATTTCAGGATTTCATGTTCAGCCAATCCATAGCTTATCCTGATATGATCGATATGCTCTCACAACTGAAGTCTGCATATAAATTGAAAATCGCTGCGATCAGTAATGAGGGCAGAGAATTGACAGATTATCGTATCCGCTCATTTAACCTGGATCGGTTAATTGATTTTTTCATCTCATCTTGTTTTGTGCATTTTCGCAAGCCTGATGCTGACATCTACCGTATTGCCTTGGATATCGCCCAGGTTAGCGCTGATCACGCAGTCTATATAGAGGATCGCCCAATGTTCGTTGATGTGGCTTCAGATTTAGGTATCCATGGTATTGTACATACCAGTTTATCTGGAACGCGCAAAGAACTGGAAAATTTGGGTTTACCTTTGTAAAATCTAAACACAAATTCCCTTAACATGAGGAGGCTATTGTGGAAATAGACAGCTATCAAATCGGTATGATCGGACTTGGAGTCATGGGTCGCAACCTGGTGTTAAATATGGCTGATCACGGGTTTTCTGTGGTCGGATTTGACAAGAATCGTGGGATGGTGGCACGCTTGAATGATGAAGGCCAAGGAAAGCAGGTGTGCGGGGTGGATGATCTGGATAAATTTGTTTCTTTGCTGGAGGAACCAAGGAATATCATGATGCTTGTTCCAGCTGGAGCACCGGTTGACAGTGTGATCCAAAGCCTGCTACCGTATTTAGATCACGGGGACCTGATCATTGATGGCGGAAATTCGCATTTCAAGGATACAAACCGCAGGGTGAAAGCGGTCGCGGAAAAAGGAATCCTATACCTGGGTGTCGGCATTTCGGGTGGAGAAAAAGGCGCGCGTTTTGGGCCTAGTATGATGCCTGGTGGTTCGCCAGAAGCCTACCAGCGCATTGAGCATATTTTGGAAGCTGTAGCAGCAAAGGTGGGCGATGAGCCGTGTGTCACTTATCTGGGATCCGGATCCGCCGGACACTACGTGAAGATGATCCACAATGGGATTGAATATGGCATCATGCAATTAATTGCTGAAACCTACGACCTGATGAAACGTGGATTTGGTTTACTGGATAATGAAATTCAAGAATTATTCTCCACCTGGAATCAAGCTGAAATGAAGGCTTATTTGATGGAAATAACAGCGGCAATATTCGAAGAAGTCGATGAATTAACTGGTGAACTGTTGATTAACATGATCCTTGATGAAGCCAAGCAAAAGGGAACTGGTATGTGGACCTCTCAGGATGCGATGGACTTGCAAGTGCCAGTGCCAACCATCGATATCGCAGTCGCGATGCGCAACCTATCTGCGATGAAATCTGAACGCCTGCAGGTAAACCACCAAATGGGAGATCCTATCGCTCGCACGACGAGCGATCAATCATGGATGATAGAACGCTTACGAGGCGCACTTTACACAGCGATCATTCTCACCTATATCCAGGGTTTCAGCCAGCTTTATGTTGCCTCGCGGTTCTATGAATATCATCTTAATTTAGACCAGGTGGCCCGCATCTGGCGAGGCGGGTGCATCATCCGTTCAGCGTTGTTGGAAAAAATACTTTCCGCTTTCAAGAAAAAACCTGATCTCTCCAATCTATTGCTGGATCCCGATCTCGGCGGGCAGGTGCTTGCAGGCTTTGACGATCTTAAAACGATCGTTGCTTCAGCTGTAGAGATGAACATTCCAATTCCTGGTCTAAGCGTTTCTTTAGCTTATCTGCAGGGATTTCGGAGCGCCTGGTTGCCAGCGAATTTAATCCAGGCTCAACGCGATTTCTTCGGAGCCCACACATACGAACGAAAAGATAAAAGCGGTTCATTCCATACCCAGTGGAAAGTGTTGGAGGAGTAATGATGAGTAACATCGAACGACCCGAACCTACCTTCCTGGTTATTTTTGGGGCAGGTGGTGACCTGACCTGGCGAAAGCTGATCCCGGCGCTGTTTAATTTATTTCTCGATAATTGGTTGCCAGACTGCTTTGCAATTTTCGGGATCGATCTGAAAGAAATGGATGATGAAGAATATCGCAAGCATTTACGACAGGGCATCGACCAATTCTCTCGTCGCGGGAAATCGAACGATCAAGAGTGGAGTAAATTTGCCTCCTACCTGACATATATCTCTGCAGATTTCACTGATCCAGCCGCCTATGCCAGACTGGCAGAATTACTGGAAAAAAAGAAGAAAGATTGGGATTGCCAGGCAAATTACATTTTCTATCAGGCTACACCACCAGCAATGGTTGAAAACATTGTCCAACAATTGGGCAGTGCAAATTTAGCACGCGATAGAAAGAAAACCCGCATCGTCCTAGAAAAACCATTTGGCCGGGATTTAGATTCAGCAATGGAATTGAACAAGATGCTAATGGCGGTCTTCGAAGAATCCCAGATTTATCGTATAGATCATTACCTTGGAAAGGAGACTGTGCAAAATATTCTTGCCTTCCGCTTTGCAAACGCCCTTTTTGAGCCAATTTGGGATCGCCGCTATATTGATCATGTTCAAATCACCATGGCTGAACGAGTAGGAGTAGAACATCGCGGTGATTATTATGATCACTCGGGGGCATTGCGCGATATGGTTCAAAATCATTTATTACAGGTCTTATGCTTGATTGCCATGGAACCTCCTGTTTCTTTTAAAGACGAGGAAATACGTAATCGAAAGGTAGACGTATTGCACGCTATTCGCCGGATTCCACAGGAAGACGTGCATCAATTCGCAGTACGTGGGCAATACGATGAGGGCTGGATTCAGGGTGATCACGTGTTCGAATATCAAGGTGAGGCCGGGGTAGGGGAAAGGTCCGCAACAGAAACTTTCGCTGCGTTAAAGCTTTTTGTAGATAACTGGCGCTGGCAGGATGTACCTTTCTACTTACGCACAGGAAAGAGAATGCCTGCCAGGGTATCGGAGGTTTCTATACAATTTCGCCCGGTACCTCATCAATCCTTCCCTTCAACGGCAATTGGCGATTGGCAACCCAATCGCCTTGTGATCCATATCCATCCGGATGAGGGTATTCTCCTTAAGTTTCAGGCAAAGAGACCAGGGCCTAAAGTACGCTTGGGTCCAGTCGATATGCGCTTCACTTACCAGGATGCCTTTCAAACGACACCTCCTGAGGCCTATGAAACCCTTTTATTAGACACGATGTTGGGAGATGCAACGCTTTTTATGCGCGCAGATCAAGTTGAAGCCGCCTGGTCTGTGGTGACACCTATTCTTGCTGGGTGGAAAGCCGTGCTGCCTGAAGATTTCCCAAATTATTTAGCAGGCACCTGGGGACCAGAAGCAGCCCAGGTATTGATTGCCCAGGATGGTAGGAGCTGGTCAACTCCTTATTACCTCATCGGTCAAGAGAATGAATCCCCATCATCATAGATTTTGGCAGGTTTTTCCTCCTAATCGGTTTTTTTTTGAATCTCCATGAGAAAAACATGAAAATGAGAACAAAGCCCCCCCAAAAAAATAGGGGAAAGCATCACCAGGATGACTCCCCACCCGCACAAATAATGCCCCTCCTCGAACTGGAGGCACAGCTCGGTTATTCACCCAATGGTCTCAGCCAGGTTAAGGCGGAGAAATTATTGGCTCAATATGGGTACAACGAGTTGGAGGAAAGTAAAAAAAACACTTTCACAAAAATACTTTCCTACTTTTGGGGACCCATCCCCTGGATGATCGAGGTTGCAGCCATTTTATCTTTAGTGGTTAAACACTGGGCTGACTTTGGTATTATCACGACTCTTCTGCTGGTAAATGCCGGGGTAGGCTTTTGGGAGGAATACCAGGCTGGGAACACCATTGCAGCGTTAAAGGCTAAACTTGCCTTGCAGGCCCGGGTCAAACGTGATGGCAAATGGATAATCATCCAGGCAAAGCAGCTGGTTCCCGGCGATTTAATTCGTTTACGCCTAGGGGATATTATCCCGGCGGATGCACGGTTGCTCAAAGGTGATCCGGTAAAGGTAGATCAATCCGCCTTAACTGGTGAATCGTTGCCAGTTCTCCACAAGACAGGTGACGCTGTCTATGGAGGCTCGATCCTCAAACAAGGGGAAATGGATGCATTGGTTTATGCGACAGGGCAGGACACCTATTTTGGAAGGACCGCTCACCTGGTAGAAACTTCCAGCGAAGTCAGTCACTTTCAGAGAGCGGTTTTGAGGATAGGCGATTACCTTATCTTACTCGCCCTGGCGCTGATGATACTCATCCTTGGTGTTTCCCTGTTCCGGGGTGATAACATCCTCACGACATTGGAATTCGCGTTGATTTTAACCGTTGCTGCCATCCCGGTTGCTATGCCAACAGTCTTATCAGTCACCATGGCAGTCGGTGCCCGTTTTTTGGCTGAGAAGCAGGCAATTGTCAGCAGATTGGCGAGTATCGAGGAATTAGCCGGAATCGACGTCTTATGTTCAGATAAAACCGGCACCTTAACCCAAAATAAATTAGCCCTTGGCGATCCATTTACTACAGGATCTGTCAGCGCCGGTGAAGTTATCCTGTGCGCAGCCCTGGCATCTCGAGCAGAAGATCAAGATCCAATCGACCTGGCAGTAATTGGGGGGGTAAAGAATGACTACTCGCTAAATGATTACCAGATAAACCATTTTCAACCTTTCGATCCAGTGAGAAAACGCACCGAAGCTGCAGTTACTGGCCCCGATGGTCACCAATATAAAACCACAAAAGGTGCATTGCAGGTGATCCTCGCTCTCATATCGAATGCAGAGCAGATAAGACCTGAAGCGGAAATAGCCGTAAATGATTTCGCCGCCCGGGGTTTTCGTTCTCTTGGTGTTGCCCGAACCGACGATAAGGGGCAATGGCAATTTTTGGGGATTTTGCCTCTGTATGACCCTCCACGTGATGATTCCAGGACGACCATAGAAACTGCTCAGGAGATGGGTGTCCGGGTGAAGATGGTCACTGGAGATCAAATCGCAATTGGGAAGGAGATTGCCCGCCAGCTGGGCCTGGGAACCAATATCCTGGATGCCAGTATGTTTGCACAAACCAATCAGCAAGGATTCGATCAACTTGCTGGTTCGATCGAAAGTGCAGATGGCTTTGCGCAGGTTTTCCCAGAACACAAATATCATATTGTGGAGGTCCTCCAACAAGAGGATCACATCGTCGGGATGACCGGTGATGGGGTTAATGATGCACCAGCATTGAAGAAGGCCGATGCTGGCATTGCTGTTTCTGGTGCCACTGATGCTGCACGTGACGCAGCTGATATTGTCCTGCTGACTCCAGGACTTTCTGTGATCATTGATGCCATCAAGGAAAGCCGTAAGATCTTCAAGCGTATGAATAGCTACGCGATTTACCGAATTGCGGAGACCATACGGGTTTTGTTCTTCATGACCCTCTCCATCCTGTTCTTTAACTTCTACCCGGTAACTCCGGTAATGATCGTATTGCTGGCTCTTCTTAATGATGGCGCGATTCTATCCATTGCATACGATCGCGTACGATATTCTAAGCAACCCGAGCGCTGGGACATGTCCAAGGTTTTAGGTATTGCAACAGTTTTAGGCGTCTTGGGTGTTGTTGCTTCATTTGGATTACTATACCTGGGAGAGCGTGTTTTTCATCTCAACTCGGATATGATCCAATCACTCATGTACCTGAAGCTCTCCGTAGCAGGTCATTTAACGATCTTCATAACTCGAACCCGGGGTCCCTTTTGGTCCCGTAAACCAGCCCCGATTTTAGTAGGTGCTGTCGCTGGGACGCAACTCGTAGCGACATTGATCACTGTTTACGGGTTATTTATGACCCCAATCGGGTGGGGTTGGGCATTACTGGTCTGGATTTATGCTCTCACCTGGTTTCTGATTAATGATCGTGCCAAGCTGGCAGCTTACCGGTTTATGGAACACAAGCAGCTCGGATGGATAGGTCGAAAACACTGAACAAGGAAACACCCGGTAAGAACCATACTGCTCGGGATTTGGTAGAAGATATTGGCAGCGGGGCCCCAAAACCTTACAAATTAACCGCTTTTACCGGTTTAGACCACCTTATCAAATCCCAATAACTCAGCCCCGATATAAATCAACACAAACCAAAAAACTGGTCACCTTCCTTACCACCGAGTACTACGGCAGATATCGCGGACGCAGTCACCTCTCACCCTTCCGCTTGTTCAGAAGATAAATTCTTAACTGGCTACCAATCGAGTCGGGGGTGGAAAAATGGGCAAGCCGGCGATAGTACATTTCGAATGTATCAAGCTCAGAATGCTGCGGTGTGCTAGCCTGGATAAACATCTGGTAGACAGGTAATCCATTGAATACCCCCCAATTAAATCACTTATTAAAAAAGACATAAGGCGATTGAGATCGATGCCTATTCTTGTGTTGTGCCTTGAGGTTGCTTTCGTTCCGGCAGCAATATCTTGATGCTGGTCTCGATCTCAAGACCATTAAACTTTATTGAGGAAAGAGGATCGATTGAATAAGGTGGGTTTAAGGTTTTTCTATAGTCCGGTTAAAGACAAAACATAAACAATAGGCGTAATATAACAATAGAAAGAGGGTATGAAGTCAGGCAGAAATTGAACAGGATGTCTGCAGCTAAATACCCCGGAAAGGAGATTACCATGGATATACCAATTCGCGCAACTGTTTCTTGTAATGGAGCCACTTGTGGTGAATCTATCGCGGTCATCATCGATCCAACGAAGGAGAAAATCACTCATATTGTTGTCAAAGAAACACAATTCCCGCATGTGGAACGTATAGTGCCGGTTAAGCTTATCGGGGCATCGACATCGGATTCTATCCAATTGAACTGTACTGAGAAGGTTTTCGCAAAAATGGATGAATTTATCGAGCATCACTTTATCCGGTCTGATACGCCTTATTTTGATTATCTGCCCACTGAATACCTGGTGTGGCCATATGTTCGCCCAGAAGAGGTTGGCTACCGGGATGTTCAAAGTGAACATATCCCGCCAGGAGAATTAGCAATTCATCGAGGGGCACAGGTCAAGTCAACGGATGGTCGGGTAGGGTCAGTTGATGAGTTCTTGATCGACCCTG
>Ga0316578_10000447_pt1 | contig 13687 bp, 12 predicted proteins | sample J0NA_2_FD_203076 | JGI IMG/M metagenome (GOLD analysis project Ga0316578, IMG submission 203076) | Rhizosphere microbial communities from salt marsh grasses in Alabama, United States - J0-2_160517rDrC | ecosystem: Host-associated > Plants > Roots > Rhizosphere | place: USA: Alabama | collected... | reverse complement strand
CCGTCTCGAGGATGGGGTGCTGGTCACGCAGCTGCGCATGACGGGCCGGTTCTGCATCGGTCCGGGTCCGCGGCCGCCGATCGCGGACTTCCGCCACGTGGCCGCCGAGATCGACCTGGATGACGGCCGGACCCTGTTCTACGACGACGTGCGCCGCCTCGGCGGTTTCCTGTGGCTGACGCCGGCGGCCTGGACGCGCGAGGAGGCCCGGTTCGGACCCGAGCCGCTGGATCGCGGCTTCCGGACCGTGGACCTCGGCGCCGCCCTGTCGCGGGGCTCGGCCCCGGTCAAGAACGCGCTGCTCGACCAGTCGCGGATCGCGGGAGTCGGGAACATCTACGCCAGCGAGGCGCTGCACGGGGCCCGGATCGACCCTCGACGCCCCGGGCGGTCCCTGAACGCGGACGAGGTCCGGCGCCTCCACCGCTCTCTCCGTTCGGTCCTGCGCCGCGCCCTCGAGAACGCCGGCACGACGTTCCGCGACTATCGCGCCGTGAACGGGCGGTCCGGTCGTTTCCAGGGCCGTCTCCGGGTCTACGGGAGGGAAGGAGAGCCGTGTCGCCGTTGCGGCTCGGAGATCCGGCGCATCGTGCAGGCCGGTCGCAGCACCTTCTTCTGTCCGGGCTGTCAGGCCTGAGATCTCGCTCGCGGGCCGGGCGATCAGGACGTCGACGCGACCTCGAAGGCCCGGCCGTCGGGCAGGGCGAGGTGCACGACCCGCATGCCGGCCCGGCCGATCTCGGCGAGGGCCACCGAGGGGGGCCAGCCGCCGCGCGGGAGCCGTGCCGAGCCGGGATTCACGAGCCAGCGTCCTCCGAGGACGCGCGAGGCGGGGACGTGACTGTGGCCGTGGACGACGACGTCCGCGTCCGGGAACCGCGCGAGCAGCAGCTCGAACCGGGGCGCGACCCTGTGTCCGTGCGCGACCGCGAACCGGAGCCCGCCGAGGCGCAGGGACAGCTCCTCCCGGGAGGCCGCACGCACCTCCGGCCCGTCCACGTTGCCCCAGACGGCGCTCACCGGGGCGATCGCCTCGAGATCCGTCAGCAGCTCCGCGCGCTCCACGTCCCCGGCGCACAGGATCCGGTCCACCCCGGCGAGGAGATCGAACACCGGCGAGGGGAGTTGTCCGTGGAGATCGCTCACGAGTCCGATGCGCATCGCCCCTCCGCGGTCGTTTCCGGCCGCCTGTCGCGATCCGGTCTCCTCCTCTAGCTTCGGCCACGGTACGGGCGACGGCGGGCGGGCGGCAACGCCGGGTACGGCGATCGACAGAAGGATGGCGGCCGGGAGTGGACTACGGCGAGAAGAGCGACAAGGAGCTCGTCCGCCTCTGCCGGCGGGGTGACGAGCGGGCCGCCCGCGAACTGGTGACGCGGTTCGAGCGGCCCGTGTTCTCCATCGTCTGGCGGATGGTCCGCGACCGTGAGCTCGCGGAAGACCTCGCGCAGGACGTCTTCGTCCGGACGTTCAACCACCTCGACCGCTACGACCCTGCCTTCAAGTTCTCGTCCTGGCTGTTCAAGATCGCGTACAACCTGACCGTCGATCACCTGCGGCGTCGCGACCTTCCGACGGTCTCGGTGCACGGCGCGCCCGACGCGGTCACCGCGGAGCGACAGGAGGCCACGTCCCTCGCCCTCGAGTCCGACGAGGAGCCGCCCGACGCCCGGATCGAGGCGAAGGAGCTGGCCGGCGAGATGGAGGCGGCGATCGCGGAGCTCCGGGAGGACTATCGGACCGCGATCCTGCTCCGCCACGTGGAGGGCCGCGCGTACGAAGAGATCGCCGAGATCATGGACGTCCCGCTCGGCACGGTGAAGACGTACATCTTCCGGGCCCGGCGAGAGCTCCGGGACCGACTCTCGCACCTCGCGGACGACCGCGGCGGCTGAAACCCGGATCGCCCGATCCGCGTACGGCGGGGAGAACGGAGGAGAACCACATGTCCGACACGACACGCGAAGCGACGGCGCACCTGGCCGATGAGGCCGTGGAGCGGATCGCGTTCGGAGGGAAGGCCGCGCCCGCGGAGGGGCGGCATCTCGCCGGGTGCGACCGGTGCCGTGACGAGGTCGCCGGGCTGCGAGGGCTGCACGCGCGTCTCGCGGTCCTGCCGCCGCTCGCCCCGTCGGCCGACTTCGCGGACCGGGTGATGGCACGCGTTCGCCTGCCGGAGCCCAGGCCGGCTCGGGCCCTGGCGACGCTGCGGGCGAACCCGCGGGCGGCCCTCGCCGCGGCGGCCTCCGCCCTGCTGGCCGTCGTGGGCGCGGTCACGTGGATTGTGGCGTACCCGGCGATCACGCCGGGCGCCGTCGCCGCCCTCCTCGCCGACCGCGGGGCGGCGCTCGCCTGGCAGGGCGTTCTCGCCGCGGGGCGGGCGGTCTACGAGTCCGGCATCGGCTCGCTGTTGTCGGCGTTCCGGGCGGACCTGACCCCGTGGACGGCCATCGCCGGGCTGCTGACGCTCGCGCTGGTGGCCATCGGCTCGATGGGGGTGATGCTCCGGCTGATGGAGGTCACGCCGCCGTTCCGGGCTCGAAGCGCCCGGATGACCGACGGATGAGTCGAGAAGACCCGGACGTGAGCGTCCGGACACACCGAAGACAGGATCGAAGGCCCGCGATGGGCGGCACGTGGTTCCGGGCACGACCCGGAGGGGATGGAGGACGATGAGGACGATCGGAACGGGAACGCGGAATTCCCTCGGGCGCATGCTGCGCGGTCTCGCGACGCTCGGTCTCGCGCTGGCGGGGACGGTGTTTCTCGCGACGCTTTCCGCCCGCGCGCAGGAGAGTCCGGTGACGGAGAGCGCGGTGACGCTCTCGTCGCGCGAGGCCACGCTCGAGCTCGAGCTGCCGGACGGCGAGGCGCGAAGCCTCTCCCTGCGTGACGGCCGCATCGTGGTGGACGGCGAGGCCGTCGGATCCTACGAGCCGGGAGGCGCGCTCGAGCGGTCGTGGCGTGAGCTGCTCAGGCGGCCCGGCGTGCTCGAGGGCGGATCGGCCCTGCAGACGCTCCGCGCCTGGATCCCGCCGGCCGATGCCGGGGGCGGGGACGCCCTGCTCGAGGCGATCGCCGGCCTGGCGCCGGCCCGGACGACGGACGGAGCGGCGACGGACGCGGTCCGCGATCTCGGATCCGGTCCGGTGGCGATCGCTCCCGGACTGCGGTCGATCGACGAGCTGACGCGGGGCATCGAGCGCCTGCGCCGGTCGCTCGGTCGCATCGGGGCGCAGTCGAGGGTCTCGGGAGAGGATCTTGCCCTGGTGGTCCACGACGACTTCACGGTGGGGCCCGACCGGGTGGTGGCCGGCGACCTCGCCCTGCTCGGCGGCGATCTCCTGCTGGAGGGCCGCGTCGAGGGCGACGTCCTGGTGCTCGACGGCACCCTCACCCTCGCCGACGGCGCCACGATCGACGGCGACGTTCTCCAGGTCGGCGGCGACGTGGTCCGCGAGGGCGGGCGCGTCCTGGGCGAGATGGTCACCCTCTCCGTCGACCTCGGCGACCTCGAGGACCTGGACCTGCGCATCGGGGCCGACGCCGACGCGCCGGTCGCGCCCGCGATCCCCGAGATCCGGGTCGAGCGTGGAGATCGGGGCTTCTTCGGGCGGATCGCACACAACGTCGGGCACGCCATCGGCGGGCTCGGGGCGACGCTCGCGTGGCTCGTCGGCCTCGGCGCACTGGGCATCGCCCTCGTCTACTTCTTCCAGGGCCGACTCGAAGTCGTGGCGGACACCGCCCGTCTGAACGTGGCCCGCTCGTTCGGGATCGGTCTCGCGGGCCAGCTGCTCATGCTCCCCGTCGCGCTAGTGCTCGTTGTCGGCATCGTGACCTGGCTCGTGCTCCCGTTCTACCTCCTCGCCTGCGTGCTCGCGATCCCTGTCGGCTACGTCGTCGCGGCGCACGCCGTGGGAGAGACCCTCTCCCTGCGGCGGTACGACTGGATCGAGCGGCTCCAGCTCCGGCGATCGAACTCGTACTGGTACGTGGTCACGGGGCTCGTCGCCCTGCTGGCGCCGTTCGCGCTCGGCTCGGCGCTCTACGTGTTCGGCGGGTGGCTCGGGTTCCTGAGAGGGCTCGCGTTCTTCGCCGCTGGCGTTCTCACCTGGGCCGCCGTCTCGACGGGACTCGGAGCGCTGCTGCTGTCGCGGGGCGGATCCCGAACCCGGTACTCCCGTCCGTCGATGGACGACCTGTTTCGCGAGGAGGGGGAGGTCGGGGAGGCGGCCGGTGCGTAGGGGGGCCTTGTTGGTCCTGCTGTTCCTGCTTCCCTCCGGGGCGGCGGCACAGGAGCCCGACTGGACGGAGCTCCAGTTTCGGCGCCAGGCGGACGGCGTCCACTCGCTCGCCGTCGACATCGCGTACGCGGCCGGCACGCTGGAGGTCGGGCCGGCCGAGTCGGGTCTTCTCTACGATGTCGATCTCCGGTACGACGCCGGACGCCTTCGTCCGGAGCGGAGCTGGGATTCCGAAGGCGCCGCGGGGCGGCTCTCCGTTCGTCTCGTCCCCGCCGACGGCGATGATACGGATTGGAAGCTGGACGGAGCGGAGGCGGGCCGGCTGCGTCTCGGGCTCCCGGGCGACGCGTCCACGGACCTCACCATCGAGGTCGGCGCGGCGGAGGCTCGGGTCCGCCTCGGGGGGATTCCCCTCACGGGGCTCATCTACCGGACGGGCGCCTCCGAGTCCGAGATCTCGTTCGACGAACCGAACCCGGAGCGCATGGACGAGATGGAGCTCGCGGCCGGCGCGGCGGAGTTCAGGGCATCCGGTCTCGGCAACGCCCGCTTCGGCCATCTCCGGTTCGAGGGCGCGGTCGGCGACGTGACCCTGGACTTCCGGGGTTCCTGGTCGGCCGACGCCGAGGCGGAGCTCGCGATGGGACTCGGGGCGATGAAGCTCATCCTCCCCCCGGGGATCGGCGTGGAGATCGAGAAGTCTGGCCTTCTGGCGGGCTTCGATCCGGCGGGCATGGTGCGGACGGGCGATGCCTGGCGCACCGCGAACTGGGAGGACGCCCGATACCGGCTTCGGATCCGGATTCGCGCGGCGTTCGGACGCATCGCGGTCGCCTTCGCGGACTGACCCCGACGAAACCAGGCAGAGTCCTTCGCCCCCGTGGCCGGGCGCGCTCAGTCGCGCTCGGCCCGGACCCGCACCTCCGTTCCACGACCCGCGCGCAACAGCGCGGCCGCGCTGCCGTCCCGGACGCTCACCTCGAGCATCCCGCCCGAGCCGACCACGGCCACGGGTCGGCCCGGATCCCCGTGCGCGTACGCCGCTCGCACCCCCGAGACGACCGTGCCGGCCACCTCGATGAGCGCGGTCGGGGCGATGCGGGCCCCCGGGATGTTGGTGATCAGGTTTCCGAACCGGTCGACGTGCTCCACCCGGCCGCGAAGGACATGTCCGACCTGGACCGGCTCCGGAAGCTCGAGCCGGACCAGGGACTTCGGATCGATCGGATCCCCCAGCCCTGTCGCCTCGTCTCCCGCCGCCAACCGCGCCGCCGCGGGGGCGAAGAGATCGCGACCGTGAAAGGTCGGGCTGACGGGAGGCGCCCCGTCCCGGTCCGGGTCGAGGAATACGGCCTCCTCGCCGCCGACGCGCCGCAGCACGCGGGTCGCCACGCCGTTGTCGGGACCGACGAACCAGCGGCCTGCCGCCCGGATCGCCACGGCGCGACGCTCCGAGCCGACGCCCGGATCCACCACGACGAGATGCACGGTTCCGTTCGGGAACCGGTCCCAGACGCGATCCAGGATCCACGCGGCCGCCTCGACGTCGCCCGGCGCGATCTCGTGGGTCGTGTCCACGAGGACGGCGCCGGGCGCCCGCGACGCGATCACTCCCTTCATCTCCGCGACGTACCCGTCCGCGGTCCCGAAATCCGTGGTCAGTGTCACGATGCCCATGGTCCCCTCCCGTTCGCGCCCGGCCCGGCCCTCTGCGCCCGTGGCCGCGGCTCACAGATCCCTTCGCGTCCAGCGACGCCGACGCCAGATCCCCGCCATCGCGGCCCCTCGAGCCACGCTGGTCACCGAGATCGTCCACCAGATCCCGGCGAGACCGAGCGGGCCCCGCAGGACCGACGCGAGCGGGAGACGCGCCAGAGTGAGCGACACCGTCACGATCATCGGCGACACGGTGTGTCCCGCGCCCTCCATCGCGATCTGGAGCACGAGCTCCACGGCCATGAAGAGCTGGGCCACGGCCACGATTCGAAGATAACTGGAGCCGGCCTCGATCACCGCTGGATCGGTCGTGAAGGCCCCGACCAGCTGGCCCGGCAGCAGGAGGAAGGCGAGCCCCACGGTCGCCGTCACCGCGAGCGCGTAGCGCAGGGCCTCCCGCCCCGCCGCGGCGGCGCGGTCGACGCGCCCGGCGCCGAGGTTCTGCCCGACCACGGTCGCGGCCGCCAGCCCGAAGCCGATGCAGGCCATATAGCTCAGCGACTCGAGCTTGTGGCCGACTCCGAGCGCGGCGAGCGCCGGCGTCCCGAACTCGCTCGTGAGACGCGTGAGCAGGATGTAGACGAGGGAGAACACGGCGCCACCCGCCGCGACGGGGAGACCCACCCAGGCCATCCGTCCGAGCACCCGGGGGTCGGGGCCCGACCGGCGGATCCAGCCCCGTCGGCGCAGGATCACGTAGCCGACGGCGCATCCGGCGGCACGGGTGAGCACGGTCGCCAGGGCGGCGCCCCGGGTCTCGAGCCGCGGCAGTGGTCCCGGCCCGAGAATCAGGAGCGGGTCGAGCAGAGCGTTCCCCGCGAGGGACGCGGCCAGGAGCAGGAACGGTGTCCGCGTGTCCCCGGCGGAGCGGAACGCGGTGTCCATCACGAAGTAGCTGAAGACGATGGGAATTCCGACGAGCCACGTCCCGAGATACGCGGCCCCCTGCAGGGTCACGTCGGGAGGCGTCGCCATCAGGACGAACAGCGACGGAAGCCCGAGCAGTCCGAGGCTCCCCACCGTCGCGGCCACACCGAGACCGAGCAGGAAGGCCTGGTAGACCGCCCTCGCCGAGTCCTCCGCCCGACCCTCGCCCCAGCGCCGGCTCGCCAGCGCGGTGAGCCCCACCGCGGGGAGTTCGGAGATCGAGAGGACGAGCCACACGGCGAAGCCCGCGGTGCTGACCCCGGCGAGGGCCGCGGGGCCCAGGCCCCGGCCGACCCAGAAGGTGTCCACGACGTTGAACAGGCCCTGGATCAGCGTCGCCGCGACGGCCGGAATCGCGAGCCGGCGGACGGCGTCGCGAACGGATCCCCGGGTCGGGTCGACCCGGACGGCGCGGATCAGGTGGCGTCACCCTCCCGCTCGAGCCGTGCGACCTCGGAGAGCACGGCTTCCGCGACCCCCTGCAGCGCCTTGCCCTCGGGGGACCCGGCGCGCCCGATCACGGTGGGGACGCCCCTGTCGCCCTCCTCCCGGACGGCGAGGCCCAGCGGCACCGCGCCGAGGAAGGAAATCCCCAGAGACGCGGCGAGCTTCTCCCCTCCGCCGGCGCCGAAGATGTCGTGCGTCTTCTCGCAGTCCGGACACACGAAGCCCCGCATGTTCTCGACGAGGCCGAGGATCGGAACGTCGACGCTCTCGAACATCCGGATTCCCTTCAGCACTCCCTGCACCGCGACGTCCTGCGGCGTCGTGACCATGACGGCGCCCGAGACCCGGACGAGCTGGACCAGCGACAACTGGGCATCGCCCGTTCCGGGGGGGAGGTCGACGAGAAGGAAGTCCAGCTCGCCCCACGTCACCTGATGGAGGAACTGGCGGACGATGCCCATGATGATCGGGCCCCGCCAGATCGCGGGCGTGTCTTCCCCCACCAGGAAACCCAGGCTCATCAGCTTCACGCCGTGCGCCTCGACCGGGATCACGCGGTCGTCCTCCATGCGCGGCTTCTGGTACGCGCCGAACATCGTCGGAATGTCCGGCCCGTAGATGTCGGCATCCATGAGGCCCACCCGGTGGCCGGCCTTCGCCAGCGCCGCCGCGAGGTTCGTCGAGATCGTCGACTTTCCGACACCACCCTTGCCGGAGCTGACCGCGATCACGTGGCGCACTCCGGACAGCGGTTCCGCGTCGCGGGGGTGCCGCGATGCCTCCTCCCGGCTGACCTGTCCCGGCGAACGGGGCGCCGATTCCGCCGGCCCGGTCGCCGGTCCCATCACCGGCAGCGGCCTTCTCCCGCCGCCGCCCGCCGCGACGCTCCCGTCCGGCGCACCGCTCGGAGCCGCGTCGACCGTGACGGAGCCCACGCCGGAGACGCCGGAGACGACCAGACGAACCGTCTCCGGGAGGTCGGAGGGGTCGCCCGGACGGAGCGCGAGCTCGATGCGCGCCGTTCCGTCGGACCGGACCTCGACGGCCCGGACTGCGCCGGACGAGACGATGTCGGGGGTGCCGCCCCGGACGCGAATCCGACCGAGGGCCTGTCGTACGCGGTCTTCCAGCGATGGCGTCATCTTCGAGAATCCTGTTCACGGGTCCGTCTCCCGAAGGAGACGACGGACCGGGGGTCGGTTCGATGTCTGTGATCGCTCTCGGGGATCAGCGCTCGGCGGCGTCCACGGCCTCGACCGACCGGACCTCCGGTACGAGCATCCGGAGGCGCTGCTCGATGCCGGCCTTGAGCGTGAGCGTGGACATCGGACAGGCGTAGCAGGCGCCGACCATGCGGATCCGGACGATCCCGGTGTCCGGGTCGAACCCGACGAGCTCGATGTCCCCGCCATCGGCCCGAATGGCCGGGCGGATCGACGAGAGCACCTCGTCGATGCGGTCTCGCGCGGGGCGGGATCGGGCGGCAGTCGTGGCTTCGCTCATGCGGGTCCGGTCTGCATCGGGCGGCCCCGGAGCCAGCCCCCGGAGCGCGGGGCGGAAGCTATCCGGGGGCTCAGGGCCCGTCAACGAGCCGCGAAGCGACTTCGCGCACGATCCGCGGACCGTGGGCGCGCCCGTTCTGGATGAAGATGCGGTTGGCGTCGAAGCCGGCGGCGAGGACGCCGGCGAGGAAGAGACCGGGAACGGGAGTCTCCATCGTGTCCGGATCGTGGGCCGGAACGCCGGTCTTCTCGTCCACCGGCACGCCCACGCCTCGCAGCAGGACGGGATCGGGGCGAAATCCGGTCATCGCGAGGACGAAGTCGTTCGGGATCCACCGGCCCTCGACGCCCTCCCTCGTCTCGATGCGGACGCGGCCCGGCGCGATGTCCGTGACGCGCGATCGAAACAGGGCCGCGATCTCCCCGGCCTCTACGCGGTTGCGGATGTCGGGCAGGACCCAGGGCTTCACGCCCGGGTCGAACCCGTCGAACAGGTGGACCAGCGTGACGCGCGCGCCGGCCCGCCAAGTTCGCAGCGCCGCTTCCACCGCGGAGTTTCCGCCACCGACGACGAGGACGTCCTGGTCGAAGTAGCGGTGGGGCTCCCGGAAGTAGTGCGTGACCTGCGGGAGATCTTCCCCCGGCACGCCGAGCAGGTTCGGGGTGTCGAAGTACCCCGTCGCCACGACCACGGCGGCCGCTCCGATCTCCCTCTCGTCGCCGTCCCGCGTCCGCACGCGGGCCCGGAACCCCTCCCCGTCCCGCGCGAGCCCGGTCACCCTCGCGTACTGGCGCACGTCGAGCGCGAAGTGTCCGACGATACGGCGGTAGTAGGCGAGCGCCTCGGCCCGCGTCGGCTTCTCGCGCTCCACGACGAACGGTACGCCCCCGAGCTCCAGGTGCTCGGCGGAGCTGAAGAACGTCATCCCGATCGGGTAGCGCTCGATCGAGCTGACCACGGGCCCCTTGTCCACGAGCACGCACGGTATGCCGGCCTGCCGCGAGGCCACGCCCACGGCGAGCCCGCAGGGGCCCGCCCCGATCACCAGGATTCCCGTCCGCTCCCCCACCGGCCCGCCTCCTCCTCCGCGACCATCGCTCACGGCGACACCGACGATCCGCCGTCCGGTGCTTCGACCGGCTCGAGCGTGGCACGTCGCACGCTCCGGGCCCGCGCCGCCTCCGGATCGAGCGGGACCGGGACGAGGTCGCCTCCGCGCCAGCGCCCGTTCATGTCCCTGTAGTGTCGGCTGAACGGATTTCCGCTCTGCCCCGTCGGTACCAGGAACGCCCCCGAGATGCCGGACCGCCGGACGTCCGCCACGAAGCGCTCGGAGGGTCCGTACTCGCTCGTCCAGGGCGGGGTCCACGAACCCTCGTCGAGCGCGTTCCACACGCGGTAGTCGTCGGGCCGCACGGTGTTCGGTCCGCCGCCCTCCGGGTACGGCCCGACGTCGAGACCGAGAAGCCGGGCGAGCCACGGGATCCGGCCAAGCGGGTGGGCGTGCCGCTCCCGGTGCAGCTCGCCCCACGTCGCGGCTTCCGTCACCCGCCACGCCTCCTCCATCGCGAGGTCCTCGAGCTCCTCGAGGGTCTCCCGCTCCGGCGTGCGCACGTCGTCGACCCACGGACTCGAATCGGGCTCCTCGAGCGTGCGGAGCATCGCCTCCAGCGGAAAGATCGCCCACGGCTCGCCGCCGCCCTCCCACTCGTCGGCCGCGATCCGGGCCCGCAGTCCGTAGAACCAGGAGTAGAAGAGCGGAGCGCCGACGGCGTCGACGTCCACGACCCGGTCCCACGAGGCGAGCAGACGGGCCGCTTCCTCGTTCCCGATCCGTCGGGCCGCCGCGACCGCCCGATCCACCGCGCGGTCCGCGAGGAGACTCCGCGTGTCATGCTGCAGCTCGTAGACCGAGGCCGGGGTCCAGTCGCGACGGACCTCGAGGGCCTGCGTGATCCGCATCGCCCGGAACGGGGCCGCGTAGTCGCTGCCGATGGTCCGTCCGAGCCCCGGCGCCTGGAGGTTGTTGGCGGTCACGATGTACCCGGCGCGAGGATTCCGGGCGGAGGGGTGGGCCTCGGGAGGCCACCAGCCGTCCCACCCACCGCCCGTGGCGGCGGCCGGAGCGGGAACCGCCCCATCGATCGCTCCGCGGAAGGGAATCCGACCGCCGAGCCGGTAGCCGATCGTCCCGTCCCGTGTCGCGAACACGACGTTCTGGTGCGGTCGAGGGAAGCTCCGGATCGCGCCGTCGAAGGCATCCGCGTCGGTCGCACGGTTCATCCCCGCGATGCCCATCGTCCGGGCCTCGATCCGGCCGCCGGCCCACAGCACGGAGAGATCGGCCCCGAGTCCGGGAAGCCGATCCGAGAGGAGCGGGCCCCGGCGCGTGGACCGGACCTCGAGCACCTCCGGTGCATCCCGCCCCCGGACCGAGATCGACTCGCGGCGCACGATCAGCGGCCGCCACGCGTCCCCGTCGCGGTACCGGAGCCCATCCTCCGAAAGCGACTCGACGACGAAGTCGGCGTCGTCGACCATCCCGTTGGTGAACCCCCAGGCGACGTCGCGGTTGTGGCCGACGATCACGCCGGGCACGCCCGGCAACGTGAACCCGGCTACGTGGAGGCCGTCGGCCTCGCCGTGCAGGGCGGCGATGTACCAGATCGACGGCGCCCGCAGCGCGAGGTGCATGTCGTTGGCGAGGATCGGCCCGCCCGTGGCCGTCCGCTCCCCGGCGATCACCCAGGCATTCGAGGCGGACCGGGCCGAGACGGAGGCCAGTACGGCGAAGGGATTCCAGGCGTCCCCGAAGGACGGGGACGTGGCCGTCGTGGCGGCGGTCGCGTCCGGAGCGACTTCCGTCGTTCCGGCTCCCCCGCCACGGAGGACGCCGGGCGGGGGTGTCAGGGACTCCGCGACGATCGTCGGCCCCCAGGCCGGGTAGCCCTCCCGAAGCCAGCTCTCGTAGGCGGGGCCGATCCTCCGGGCCGCCCAGAACCGGGACAGGTCGTTCCGCCACACGGAGAGGTCGAGGTTCATCGTCATGCCGACCCCGAGCGTCGCGACAGGGTCCCAGGGCTCGGGCCGGATGCGGAGCAGGCGAAACTCCGGAGGGGGAGCCCCCCCTTCCCCGAGCCGCGCGTTCACCCCGCGCGCGTACGCCTCGAGTCGGCGCATCTCGTCCGGGGCCAGCGCGTCCGCCGCCTCGCGCGCGGCGCCCCACAGGCCCAGGGTGCGCACGAAGCGGTCCGTCTCGAGGGCGGGCTCGCCGAAGATCTCCGCGAGCCTGCCCGAGGCGATGCGACGGAACAGCTCCATCTGCCACAATCGGTCCGACGCGTGCAGGTATCCGAGCGCGACGTAGGCATCGAGCTCCGTTTCGGCGCGCACGTGGGGCACGCCGAGACTGTCGAACAGGACCTCCACCGGAGCGGCGAGCCCCGCGATCCCGACCGAGCCCTCGACGGGGCGGTCGGAGCGCGCGAGAGCGAACCAGGCGGCGGTGATCGCGAGCCCCGCCATCCAGAGCAGAAGGGCCCCGGCGTACAGGATCCCGCGGCGGGCCCGAGTCGACCTCATTCGCCCTTCGAGGTCGGGCCCTCGGGATCCGGCTCTCCCCGGTCGGATCCCGTCGAGCAGGATGCCGTGAACATCAGAGACTCCCAGGTCTCCTTGCACCGACGTACGAGCCGACGACGAAGCAGGTCCTCGAGGATGCGACCGCAGGCGTCGGGATCGATCCCGAGCCCGTCCGCGAGGTCGGTCGCGAGCACGCGCCCGCGTCGGCAGAGCTCGAGCCAGACCGTGCCCGACTCCGGGGCGAACTCCCCGAGCAGGATCGGCTCGCCCGTCGCGCGCTCGGCGGCCACGGCGAGCCCGCGACGGCGCAACGCTCCCTCCACCGGGTCGAGGTGGTGCTCGCGGACGCCCCGGACGAGGACGAAGCGGGCGCCCGGAACCGTCGGCTCGACCTCGGTCCCGAGCACGAGCTTCGCCACGACTTCGTCCGCGCAGCTGAAGTCGATCACGGCGACGTCGCGGAAGTCGAGAACGGCGAGGGCCTCGCCGCGACGCCCGGCGATCAGGCGCTCGATGCCATCCCGGACGGCGCGACCCGTCTGGCGCGTGACGAGGAACTCCTGGTAGAGGCTGGCCACCGCGACGGCCGGTCCGTCTGCGCCCGGTGCCGTAGCCGTCATCGGGCCGCGCCCTCCTCCCGGGCGGGCATCACGACCAGGATCTGGGCGCCCGGGAACTCGGCGAGCCCACGCTGGAGAGACGGGTACTCCTCCCAGTCCGGGACGATGGCGATCTGGGCATCGCCGCTCCGGATGGCCAGCATCCCGTCCCAGCGTCCGACCTGGCGCCGAATCGCCTGCAGACCCTGTCCCCTTCCCGGGTCCCGGAAGCGGGACTCCCCGAACAGGAGCGCGGCCTCCAGCGCCGTGGCCGAAGACCACTCCTCCCCGAACCGGCGGGCGTGCTCGGACGCGAGCGATCCCTGGAAGCCCACGCCGACGTCCATCACCGCCAGCATCAGGACCTCTCTCCCGAGTCGTTCGCGGAAATTGTACGTCTGCGCGCAGACCCAGCCATCGGCCTCGGCATGCTCGATGATGTTCTGGCAGACCTCCGAGAGCATCACGCTGAACTGGATCACCGAGGGCTTCGGGTAGTGGAGACGGTTCTCCAGAATCGACGCGGACCTCTCCCGCACCCTCTCGACCACGGCGTGCACGTCATGATGGGAGCGGATGGGGGTGATTTCCAGAAGGGCATCGGAGCTCGAGTGGGGCCGGGTCGAGCCCGGCTCGAGGTCGAAGACCTGGTGGGCCGCCTGCCAG